>Ga0073934_10010653_pt1 | contig 11363 bp, 8 predicted proteins | sample LarsenN4metaG_FD_76834 | JGI IMG/M metagenome (GOLD analysis project Ga0073934, IMG submission 76834) | Hot spring sediment bacterial and archeal communities from British Columbia, Canada, to study Microbial Dark Matter (Phase II) - Larsen... ...
CTTGGGTATGGAAGTTATGCACGAGCGTAATGCTCACAACTTCCCCCTCGACTTAGCTAGTGGCGATGTTGCTCCTGTTGCATTGACTGCTCCTGCGATCAACGGCTAATTGTTAATTCATGACGCAACAACCGCGTCAAACTAAATAAACTCAGAGGCGCTCTCTAAAGGGGGCGCTTTTGAGTTTATAACCTGGTAATAGGTAATGGTAAAAACCAATGACCAACAGCGAAGCATTATATTGTAAGCAATTAGCCGAACTTGATATTACTTGAGTTCAATACTCGTGAAATTTATTTCTTAGCGGACGAAAAAGTAGGTGCAAGATCTCAGTTAGCAATTTTTGCTGATGTTCCCTTATGGGATCGCACTTTTTGCTCTAGTTAGTAACAAAACAAAATCAACATTATTTTTTGTGTTGAAAATGTAGTGAACTACTAAATAGGACTTACGCAGTGGTTACGGTAAAACGAACCGCAAAGGACACAAAGAACGCAAAGGAAAGAGGCTTTCAGAGGTTTTTTGCGTAAGTCCTCCTAAATTATTTATGAAAGATAAAATCTCCGACTTTGCAAGAGTTGTTGGAGATTTGAGGTTGGTGGCTGGAGAATTAATTGATACTTAATTTATATTTAAAATTGACTTAATTTTGCTTTTAAGTTTCATTAATCTAAAATTAAGAGACTGATATAGTTACACAAAAAATTAAATCAAAAATTATCTAAATTACTTAAGGATATTAGGTTAAGTCGAAAAAATATTCAGAAGTAATAAAACTAACATGACCAAATCTAAAGAGATAGTCAAAACTATAAACTTCAACGACTCACAGTATTACTTTAATCGTGAATTAAGTTGGTTAGAGTTCAATCGTCGAGTTTTGCATGAGGCGTTAGATCACCGTACTCCTTTACTCGAAAGGCTTAAATTTACGGCTATCTTCAGTTCTAATTTAGATGAATTTTTCATGGTTCGTGTGGCAATACTTAAAGATCAAGTGCAAGCACTCCTAAGCCAACGAACTCCAGATGGACGCACGCCACAGGAACAATTAGAAGCGATCGCTCAACTTTTGCGTCCAATGGTGGTAGAACAACATCATCTGTTTGAGAAGGTGCTACGCAAAGAAATGGCATCTCACGGTATCCATCTTCTCAATTACCCGGACATCACTAGAGAACAGCGTTTTTACCTAGAAGAATTATTTAAACAACGAATTTTTCCGGTTCTTACACCTCTAGCTGTAGATCCGAGTCATCCCTTCCCTTTGATGGCAAATCTCAGTCTCAACTGGGCGGTAGTTGTCAAAGATCCAGTTACAGGAGAAGAAAAGTTTGCTAGAGTTAAAGTCCCCAATATTCTGCCTCGATTTATTGCCTTACCCAAAGAATTAGAAACACAAAACGGCAAATTAAACCATTGGACTGGTATACCAATTGAACAGGTAGTAGCTCATAATTTAGATGCCTTGTTTCCAGGCATGATCATTAAAGAATATCACCTGTTTCGATTGACTCGTAAGGCTGACATCTCAGTAGTAGAAGAAGAAGCAGATGATTTGCTACTAGCAATTCAACAAGAATTACGCGGGCGACACTTTCGTGGTTCTGTAGTGCGGTTGGAAATTCAACCATCAATGCCCAAATCTGTGCGAAAGATGCTGATGCAAGAAATGGAACTGTCTGCAAGTGATATCTATGAAATAGATGGTTTAATCAATTTAAAGGATTTAATGTCTTTCATGGCTTTGCCATTGCCTGAACTTAAAGACAAACCTTGGACACCTGTAATTCCATCTCGTCTGCGTCATTTTCATCAACCAAGTAATATTAGTCAATTAGACGAAGCAGAAAATATTTTCTCTGTTATTCAGCAAAATGATTTGCTAGTACATCATCCCTACGAATCCTTTAGCGCTTCTGTAGAACAATTTATCGCCCAAGCTGCCCGTGATCCTCAAGTGCTGGCGATCAAAATGACACTTTATCGCACTTCTGGGGATTCTGAAATTGTGAGTTCGTTGATTTCTGCGGCAGAAAGTGGTAAACAAGTTGCTGCCCTTGTAGAATTAAAAGCCCGTTTTGACGAAGAAAATAATATTAATTGGGCGCAGAAACTAGAAAAATCCGGTGTACATGTCGTTTATGGATTGGTAGGATTGAAGACTCACACCAAAATAGTGCTGGTAGTACGTCAGGAAGGAGAGAGGATTTGCCGTTACGTCCACATCGGTACTGGTAACTACAATCCCAAAACAGCAAAATTATACACTGATTTAGGACTGCTGAGTTGCCGAGAAGAATTAGGCGCAGATTTAACAGATTTATTCAATTACCTAACTGGCTATTCTTGTCAGAATTATTACCGCAAGCTACTAGTGTCCCCCGTAACTATGCGCGATCGCATGATTGCCCTGATTCGCCGTGAAATCGAACATAGCCAAAACGGTGAAAAGGGTCGGATTATCGCCAAAATGAACTCTTTGGTAGACCCCCAGATCATTGCTACCTTGTACGAAGCATCACAAGCTGGTGTAGAAATTGACTTGATTATTCGGGGTATATGCTGCTTACGTCCCGGTGTTCCCGATGTCAGCGCAAATATCCGCGTCATTAGTATTATCGGTCGCTTTTTAGAACATTCGCGAATTTTTCACTTCCACAACAATGGACAGGATGAAATATATATCGGTAGTGCTGATTGGATGCCTCGCAACCTAGATCGAAGGGTGGAAGCCGTGACACCAGTGGAAGATCCAAAGATTTTACAAAACTTGCAAAACATTCTGGAAATCATGCTGGCAGACAATCGCCAAGCTTGGGAACTAAAATCAGATGGTTCTTATATCCAGCGACATCCTGGCAAAAATGAACCAGAACGTCATACCCAAAATATACTCATGGAAATGGCATCAAAATCATGAAAAATCAGAGATGGTAAACAACAAACTCCCAATTAAATAAAATGTACAAATTATCTATATTATTAGTCATCCAAAGTTGGTAGATTCCGAATGCCCGGATTTTTGAGTACTGCAAATTTGCTACAAAATTTATTTGTTGATTCTCAAGGAAAAGGCTGAATTTTCAAGGATTTAGAGGCTATGAAACCTGTTGCCAATATCGATAAGCTGTATATGCCATCGTCACAACCCCAGTGACGATCGCTGATTCATCGATTTCAAATTGGGGATGGTGTAGTGGGTAGTTCATAACCCTATCTTTAAAACCCACACCTAAACGAAACATACTACCAGGAGAGTGCTCTAAATATACAGAAAAATCTTCTGCACCCAGAGACGGTTCGGGTAAAACTTGCACGCGATCGCTTCCCCAAGCTTCTTCTGCGGATGATTGCAATAACTGTGTTAGGAAGTAATCATTTTGGACGCTAGGAATACCCTGGCGATAGTTGACTTGATATTTTGCACCGTAGGAATTACAAACACTAGCAACAATTCTTTCAATCCAGTTGGGTAGGTTAGCACGGGTTTCGGGATGGAGCGATCGTACTGTTCCTAACAATTGGACTTTATCAGCTATTATATTCGGCGCTCTACCACCGTTTATTTTTCCTATGCTCAATACTACCGGACGCAAAGGATTCTGGGTGCGGCTAATTGCTTGCTGTAGTGTGATAATAACTTGCGAAGCTATCCAAATAGCATCTATTGCTTCGTGGGGACGAGCGCCATGACCTGATTCGCCCATAATAATAATCTCTAAATCATCAGCCGCCGCCGTCAACGCGCCATAACGTACACCAATTGAACCTGCGGGGATAGAAGGGAAAACATGAACACCCAATATACCACTAACTTGATCCATTGCCCCATCTGCTACCATCCAGCTTGCCCCCTGGGCAATTTCTTCGGCTGGCTGAAATAAAAATCGTACCTTCCCAGAAATCTCCTCGGCAATTTGAGCCAAGATCATGGCAGTTCCTAAACCAACTGTGGTGTGAACATCATGACCACAAGCGTGCATAATACCTTCTATACGGGAGGCGAATTCTAAACCACTACGTTCCTGTATGGGCAAAGCATCCATATCAGTACGAATTGCCAAGATCCGTTTATCCTCGCCTGTACCTTGTAATTCTCCAATTACACCTGTTTTACCTACTCCTTCTTGTACATGCAGTCCACTGGAAGATAAAACTCCAGCAACAAACGCAGCTGTTTGGTACTCTTGACCACTTAGTTCTGGATGAGAGTGGATGTGACGACGAATTTCTATTAGGCGCGGAGCTATGGTTGTTGCTAAATCTTTAATACGGCTAAGCATTTTTCAATTATTTTAAAGTCTTTAGTTTAATGATAAAGAAGTGTTAACCGACCAATAACTTTTAGCCCACACCAATAAGTGTTGCTGAGCCAAGTTATTGTAAAATAATTGACAAATACTTTTACATTGAAAGTACTGCACAGTCAAGAGTAATTTAGCTCGTTCTCGGTATTTAGCTCTTGACTATGCCAATTTTAGATTTTGTGAAAAGCATTCCGGAGCTAGGCGACTAAAAGTTGCAGCTACACACACAAAACCCACCTTTGTGGGTTAAACTCCTTGATTTTGAGTTGATCCACATAGGCGGACGCGTGTTTGTATAGCCGCAATTTCTAATTGTAGGGCTAGGTGCTTTTCAAGACAGCCAATCATGGGCGATTTGCCCACAATGAGCATATGAAAATATGATTCTTCCTACACCCCTACAACTACTTTCAAGCCATTTATTCAGTGTCACTCTGCAAAGCAGGTCGAGCCATTGATATTGTTATTGTTAAATTTATTACACTGCCCCGCTGAGAAACGCTGTAAAGACCACCAATAAGGCTTATTAGAAGTGATCACACCATTAGGTAGAGTGGTGACTCGGAAGTTTGCGCCTCGATAATTAGTCAATTGTTCTCTAGCACCTTTGAGGTTCGCACCTTCTAGATTAGCACCAATAAAACCAGTAAAACTCAGATTTGTATTGTCCAAGGATGCTGCTTTTAGGTACGCTCCTGTAAAGGAAGTCCCTGTGAGATTCGCTCCGGTTAATGTAGCACTTTCCAGATTAGCACTTGTGAGATCGGCATTTGTGAGATTAGCACCAGTTAAAATAGCTGTTTTTAAGTTAGCCCCGCGTAAATTTGCTCCAGTCAAATTCAATCTACTTAAGTCAGCACCACTTAAATCACACCGAGGACAAGAACCTGTTGCTTTTAACTGGTCTAAATCTAGTTGATTAAAAGCAAAAGCCTGGTTTGTTAGTCCTATAAAAGTTAACAAAGTCGCTGTGGCAATAATCTGGCATTTCATGTTTTTTACAGTATTTATAAAGTTGAGAATTCACTTAGGTGATGTATTGTTATCATTATATGACTGATGCAAAAATTTATCGGTATAAAGCAGATATCAAGGAACTGTAAAACTACTGTAAAATCTCACAATTTCCCTGGTCAAAACCAGACAAAGTTCATACAATGAAAAAATCAAACTTTATACTGAAACTCTATAACGAAAATATTACATTCCCCCAAGCTGGATTAAACAATAGGCAAGGGGGAATTCTTATTTTTGGTATGAAAATTTACAGGGATAGAGGACTGGAGAGGTGGGGTGATGGGGTGATGGGGAGAATAATATGGTCACTAATTCTCCCTTGTCCCCCTTCCCTTGTCACCTTTTCTCCGACTCGACCCCTGATCGCTTGTCAATAACGCCAGCCCAACAAGCGCAATCCAGGCACAACTAGGTAATGACTCACTCCCAACCAAAAACTAACCACAACGCCTACAAAGCCAAAAAAACCTATTTTCCACAATAATTCAGGCAAATGATGGGTAGGGCTAAAAAAATCGTTGAATATGGTCGGTGGTAGTCCCAAATAAAGCAAAAATGCAAACGGTAGCGCTGTACCAAAAGCAGTAACCACAGCATGAACTAGATGATGGCTACGCAGACCTAAGCCCAGGGTAAGCAGTGAAACTGCGGCTAAAATCAATGCTACTAATCCTTCACCATCTTCTTTTGGTGTGATTAATTGTAGAATCAACCAGCCAAATCCATAGCCAAAAATTCCCATCAGTGATGCCACTAAAAACCGTCGTCGCTGACCATAGCCTCCGGCTGTCACTATTCCCCATGCAGTACCAAACCCAGCACCAGCAAACAACAGGATCTCTGATCCCGATATAGAGTGACTGTTTCCTAGCAGGGGGGATAACTGACTAGACAAAAATTCGCCAACTTCTTTTCCCCATTCTGTGCGATAGGCCAAAACATAACCAGAAAAAGTACCCGCAGCAGCGCCAATACTGGTGAGAATCATTGTCCAAATTGTATCTAGACAAGCTCGGAAAACTTGAGCGATCGCGCCGAATACGAAAAGAATAATTTGAACAATGCTTTGAGCAGAATTAACAACAGAGTTTTGAATTTGTTTTCTAAAATCAGATAAAACTCCCAGAATCGGAGATAATTTAGTGTTGGCGATCGCTACAGTTACACTACCAGTATTTGTTCCAACACGATTTGGTAGTGCCTGAACAATCTGTGTCAAACGTCTTTGAAGAATCACCGTATTTGCTGGACGCGATCGCGCTTCTTCCTGCATCATTTCATCTAGCAAATCTGCTAATTGCGGGTCAACATTACGTTGCGATCGCCAGTGCAACTCGCCTGTTAAGGGATCTTCTAAGTCCACCGGATGCTTACCCGTCAACAACTCAATCATTGTCCGCCCCAAAGCATAAAAATCAGCACTAGGTTCAACATGACCACCCAGCACTTGTTCCGGTGGACTGTAACCAGAAGAAAACAACTTTGTAGATCGTGGCTGAGAACCAATATTGGCTGCACCAAATTGTTTTGCTCCACCAAAATCAATCAGTACCAGCTGACTCTCCCATTCCCCCCGTTGAGAAGGGGGAGTACGCAGCATCAAATTAGAAGGCTTGATGTCACGATGAATAATATTGCGTTGGTGCAAGTGGTGTAAAATTTCCACAGCTTGACTTAACCAGTTCAACACCAACTCTGGTGGACATCCTTGAGGATATTGCTTGTATAGTATTTCCTCCAAAGTCTGACCATGAATTTTTTCCATCACCAAACAAGGCAAAGTCTGTTGTCCCTTACCATGAACCCAAATGCGTTGAAAATAACCATCTGGATCGACCCTGGGAACACCTGGATGTCGCAACTTGCTTAAAACCGCTGCTTCTTGGGCAAACAATTCTCGTGCTTTTGGTGATTCTTCTACCAACACTTTCAGCACTTTTTCTGTTTGTGTCTTTTGATCCCAAACTGTGTAAATTTGGGCAAAACCTCCCGATCCCAAACGCGCTGTCGGGACATAACGGTCTATCAGCTGTAGAGGCGCACCACAGCAACTACAAAATTTGTGTCCCCAAAGCTGGGGATAGGGACGCTGACAGTCTGGATTGATGCAGTGAATTTCACTAGTGTTGAACACAACCGCTCAAAGACAATGGCTGATGTTGATTATAATCAGGAGCCGGGGTAATGGGGATAGGGGAAAAGGGATTGAATTAGGGATCGGGGATTGGGGACAACGGGGACAAGGGACAACGGGGACAAGGAGGACAACGGGGACAAGGAGGACAAGGAGGACAAAGAGGACAAGGAGGACAAAGGGGAATTAGTGACTATATTATTCTCCCCATCTCCCCACCTCCCCACACTCCCCACACTCCTCACACTCCCCACACTCCCCACACTCCCCATCTCCCCAGTCCCCACCCCCGGTCCCTAACAACTAAACCCATCCCAGGCTATGGGAAAAGTATGTTCTAAGACGGAACAAAAGTCTTGATTGTTGCTGTTGGTTTCCTCGTCCAAGACTTTAACGACCTTGTTATAAATTTCTTCTGCTTGTTGAGGAGAATCGCCAATGCTAGTTAAACCTAGCTTGCCAAATTGGGAAAGACAACCCATCAGATGAAAAACTGTGCCTGTTTCTGTGCCAGTGTCAAAGTGCAGCCTGTGATGGGCGATGATGTCCATTAAGTCGTTGGGTAAGAGTCCTTGATAACGGTCTTTTTGGAGGTTGTCGGTGGCGATGTAGTATTTAGGGCGTCCTTGCTGGGAGTAAAACAAGCCTGTGGAAAAGTCGTAACGTCCGTTGGTTAAGAGTTTTAAGGTCATAAAGGGGTGGGTGGTTCCGCCTTTACGTAGGTTAATTTCTATTGCTTGCATATCCCATTGTCCATTGCCTTGGTCAACAGCGATAAAATCGACGCCAAATCGTTCGAGTGCGCCTTTTTCTGCAAGTTTCATCCCAATTTTGGTTCCTAACAGTTGTAGCTGTAGACGATAAGTTTCATCCGCAGGAAATCGACAACCAAGGTAAACTTGTCCGTCAGGACCGCCAAGAATTTGGTCATGGGTAGAAAGAATTTCTACTTCGCCAAGAGGTGTGATCCGTCCTTGGACACTGGGCGATCGCTTGACTTCACCCTCGACAAACGCTTCTACAATTGCCCCTAACTCACCAATCCGTCCCGAAAAGTTTTCCCATGTTTCTTGGCTAGCTTGAAAACGGATATGGGGTAAGCGATCGCTAATCGCTGCTAAGCGTTCGCCATGGGAACCACCAGGAGGTGCAATATCCGCAATTGGTCTTAAGTCTAATAGGGCATTTCCTTCTCCCGATATGCCCTCGTTCAGCTTGACCACCATTCTTTTTAAGTTTGGCTGGCGTTCCCACAACTGCACGGCTGCTTCTTCCAAATCGGCAACACTCTTAACTAAATCACTGCCATCTGGATGTGGCACTCCGGTTTCTGCAAATATTTGACGGCTACCACTTTTTGTTCCCCAAGTCTGCAATTGTGGTGCAGCAGCATACAGTGGTACACCCAATTTTACAGATAACTCTGCTTCTAATGGTGTAGAATTATAGCATATCATAAATGATTTGTCTAGCCTTAAGGCTTGACGAATGCGATGGAGCAAGCGGGGACGTTCTAAAATTTTTTGACTGAGGGGTTTTAGGGAAGAATCATAGGTGGATAGTAATAGCAAGCGATTGCGAGCGTGGGAAAATGGGATTCCCGGCAACAGCTGTAAATAATAGTCGATAATACTGGGGTGCAAAGGCACAGATGTCACGTAGATGAGACGATTGCGGGGATTCCACAAACGAATAAGTGAGAACAATAATCGCTCTTCGTAGTGTTCGTAACCTTCGACTTTTCTAAGTTCTCGCTGATCGATGCTAAGAGAGGGAACAACTAATATATCTACATCACTGCTTTCGGTAGGGCCTTCAATACTTTGCCAGCGATCGCGTAAAGTTAACTGAAGAAATTTAAACGGGTCAGTTTGGTCTAAATTAGCAATGTTTAATATTTGCATAATTTTACCCCTGCTTTGCTCCTTCAGAGGGATTGCTTAATTTCAGATATATCCTAAGGAATAATTGATTGCGATTGTATGCAACACTTCTTTGAAATAGTTTGGTTGATTGCTGAAATTTTACGATGTTGCACGTAAAATTTCAGTGAAAATTAGATATTGGTTATTGGGATCAATATATAGTAAATCATCCATTAATCAGGCCTAAAAAACAAGAGTTAAGTTTATTGCTTAAGTTATACTTAGAAGAAATAATTTTGCTTGCATAAATTTACTTCTCAAGATTGAGAGATTTTTATTTTGTTTATATCTTGAGAATGATAAATCACAATAAGTTAACAGTTAATTTAATTACTTAGAGGAGCGATTTATTAATCAGGTAGAGTCGTGTAGTGAGGTTCCCTTGTCAAATAAAGAGCGTGCTTTTGGTGTGAGGATAAAATATTTTGTTGGCATACTTTTGCTCCGGCGGCAATTAGTAAGCTAAACATTATCTAGAGAGTAAAACAATAGCTCGCCAATGACAACAGGGTGTAGTCGTAAGAACTAAACCTTGGATTGAATTTTCGATCCAAGGTTAGTTTTTGACTAATAGTTAGTAGTTAATAGTTAGTAGTTAATTGGAACAACCAACAACCAAAGGAGAAATGTATGCCAGAAAAAAAACCATTACAACCACCACAACACCAAGAAAAACAACCAGGAATAGAGTCAGAAATGACGCCCAAGCCAAAAGCAGATGATTCTCAGTATCAGGGAAGTGGCAAATTAAAAAATAAAGTGGCACTAATTACAGGCGGAGATAGTGGTATTGGGCGTGCTGTAGCGATCGCTTTTGCAAAAGAAGGTGCAGATGTAGCGATCGCTTATCTCAATGAACATAATGATGCTAAAGAAACTAAACATTTGGTAGAAGCACAAGGACGAAAGGCAGTTACTATTTCTGGCGATATTGGTGATGAAACCTTTTGCCAGCAGGCTATCCAACAGACAATAGATGAATTTGGCAAGCTTGATATTCTTGTCAATAATGCTGCGGAACAACATCCCCAAAAAAGCATTGAAGATATTAGCAAAGAACAACTAGAACGGACTTTCCGCACAAATATTTTCTCAATGTTTTTCTTAACTAAAGCAGCATTGCAGCATCTGCAAGAGGGCAGCAGTATCATTAATACGACTTCTGTTACAGCTTACAAAGGTAGTCCAGAATTGCTTGATTATTCTTCGACAAAAGGTGCGATTGTTGCCTTTACTCGTTCTCTATCGCAAGGTCTAGTAGAAAAGGGAATTCGCGTGAATGCTGTAGCTCCTGGTCCAATTTGGACACCTTTAATTCCTGCTACTTTTCCAGAAGATAAAGTGGCAAATTTTGGTAAACAAGTACCAATGCAACGAGCAGGACAACCAGAGGAAATTGCTCCTAGTTATGTATTTTTAGCATCCGATGATGCTTCTTATATAACTGGTCAAGTCCTGCATACGAACGGTGGTACTATCGTCAATGGTTAAATGTTTATTAGTTGTTTGTTCATAGTTGTTTGTTGTTTGGATGAAAACAATCAACAACCAACAAATTCATTTACCTTTCATTTGAGAGATGAGCTAGCCTTGAACAATTGATAATATAGCAAAAAAGATTGAAATCAATAAAAACTGTCTATTATGTCATCTCAAACACGTTTACATGGTACGGAATTAGTAGATTGTGCTAGAGCAAATGCCAAGCAGGGAATTGAAACTGCTGCTTATCAGTGTGGCTATGGTGATGATTTGAATACCTTTGCCCAAGAATTAAGAAAAGCTTGTGAAGAAATGAACTTGCAAGCTAAGGAACTTACTGATCTGATTATTGATCAAGACATGATGCTGAATTTGGGTGAAGGTGAAATTGTAGCGCCTGATAGCGATTCACAACTTTAACAGTTATCAGTTATCAGTTATTAATTTTATAATTTTGATAACTGTTAGCTGGCTTAACTCCTGACCTAAAACAAC
>Ga0073934_10010654_pt1 | contig 11362 bp, 6 predicted proteins | sample LarsenN4metaG_FD_76834 | JGI IMG/M metagenome (GOLD analysis project Ga0073934, IMG submission 76834) | Hot spring sediment bacterial and archeal communities from British Columbia, Canada, to study Microbial Dark Matter (Phase II) - Larsen... ...
ACGGCCTCGTGCAGGAGGTTGAACTTGGACGCCCGCCAGTCCTCGCACGACACGGGCACCTGCACGATGCTGCCGCCGGCCCGCTTCGTGAAGTAGCAGATCTCGAGCACGTACGACGAGCCGCTGTCGATGTGGTCGACGTAGCGGCGGAGCACGTCCACGCGGAACGCCTTCGCGGCGATCGAGTAGTCGTCGTAGGTGAGGCCGAGCAGGAGCCGCACGGCGCGGAGGAAGGTGTCCGAGCCGAACTTCCGGAACGCGCTCCGCTGCTGGTTGCCCATCTTCTTCGAGCCGACGACGATCGCGTGTCGCTCGAGGAGCGTCAGCGCCCGCGGGATGAACTCGAGCTCGACGGAGAGGTCCATGTCGACCGAGACGAGGCACGGATGCTTCGCCCGCCGGACGAACTCCCGGAACGCGTGGCCCACGCCGCGCTCGGGGAGGTGGAAGAACGAGACGTGGGGGAAGCGGCGCGTCAGGTCGACGCCGAGGGTCGTGGTCGAGTCGGTCGAGCCGTTCGAGCCGATGATGACCTCGTAGGCCGGCCCGATCCCGTCCAAGAAGGCGAGGAGCCGCTCCGTGTTCGGCACCAGGATCGCCTCCTCGTTGTAGACGGGAATGCCGATCGTGAAGGGCCTCACGCCGGCGGCGCCTCGGGCGCCCCGGCCTCGCGTAAACGGTCCTTCGCGTAGCCGCCCCACGGCGTCGAGCCGGGATAGCGGCGCAGCAGCTCGTGCCACCAGTGGATCGCGCCGGCCTTGTCGCCCACCTTCGCCCGGCAGATCCCCACGTGGTACAGCGACTCCGGCGCGGCGTTCGCCTCCGGGTAGCGGGTGGCGAGCCGCAGGAACGCCGCCTCCGCCGCGGGCCAGCGCTCGAGGCGGAACAGGATGATCGACTCGTAGTACGTGGAGTGGATCGCCGTGTTCGAGAGCGGCGCGAGGCGCTGCGCCTTCTGGAAGTACGGGAGCGCCTCCTCGAGCTTCCCCTGGTCGTAGATCACCTGGCCGGCCCGGTACGTGGAGTCGGCGTCGCCGCCGCGCGCCGCGGCGCCGGCGGCGGCGAAGACGGCCGTCGTCGCGAGGACGCCCGCGAGGACCAGGCTCCGCCGGACGCGCGGTCCCCACGTGCCCGACCACGCGCCGAGGCCGCGGACCGCCGCGACCGGCGGCGTCGCGCCCAGCCGGACGAACACGGGGCGCGCCACTCGGGCGAGCGGCGTGACCGCGACGAGGAAGATCGCCCAGCCGAGGATCGAGGCGATCCGGCCGGCGACGACCGGCGGCCCGTCGCCGAAGACCAGCTCGACGCGCTCGCCCTTCGGAAAGACCAGCATGAAGCTCGGCGCCGCGAGCCAGACCTTCTCGCCCGTCGTCGCCTGCCAGCGGGGGTGGTACGAGACGCGGACCAGCAGCGGGTGGCCGGGCCGGGCGTTCTCGATCGTGATCCGCTGATCGTCGATCCGCTCGCGGAGCTCCGGGAGCGGGCCGAGCGGCACCCGCGGGAGCGGCTCGGCCGGCAGCTCGCCCTCGACCACGGCGCCGAAGAGCGCGCGCTCCTCGGCGCTCGCCGACTCCGCGAAGACGGGGAGCGTCTCCTCGCCGGTCGCCTTCTTGAACCAGCGATAGGCGACCTCCTTCCAGCCGTCGGTGAGGACGAGGGCCGGCTTCGCCGCGAGCGGCACCGCGTAGCGGTCGGCGTTGCCGCGCACCCGGTAGATCTCGTACTGGCCGATGGCGGCCTCGCGGGTGAGCTCGGGGTGGACGGCGGCGGCCTGCTTCACGACCGCGCTCTTCACGATGAACTGCGAGACGTTGAACATCCGCAGGTGCTGGACGCCGCGGTCGAGGTTCAGGCGGGAGCAGCCGTAGTCCGGGAAGGGGCACGACTGCTCCTTCGAGATCTCGGACTGCGTGTAGAAGACGAAGGGCGCCGTCGGCGACGCCTGCATGTAGAGCCCTTCGAGGGTCGAGCGGCCCGAGAAGAGAGGGAGGTTCTCGAAGGCGCGCACCGTGCCGAGCGGCTCGTGCTCCATCGAGTGCTCGTAGACGACGCGCGGATCGGCGTGCGTCCCGCGGAGCTTGTCGTTGATGGCCTTGAAGGTGCCCCACGTGCCCTTCGCCTCGAAGCCCGAGTAGTTCCACCGGATCCAGTCCGGAATGAAGGTGACGCCGGCGTAGAAGCGCGGGATCGTGACGCCGAACGGCAGCTCGAGCTTCGGGAACCCGCCCTGGACGTAGGTGGGGATCGCGACCATCCCGACCACCGCCCACACGTGCGGCATCGGAAGGCGGCCGAGGAGGAGCCCGAGCCCCGTCGCCGCGATGAGGCAGAGGCCGAGCTGGAAGAACGGGATGAAGCGGATGTCGACGACGTGGAACGTCCGCGCCGAGAAGTAGAGGACGATGCCGAAGGCCGCCCCCGCCCAGAGCTTCAGCAAGAACCGCGGAACGGGCTCGCGCCGCACCGCCGCGCGGACGGCGACCCCCAGGCTGGTCAGCACGGCGACGATCGCGGCCGGCCAGAGGACCGGCGGCAGGACCTCCTTCCACGAGCTCAGCATCCACACGTGGCTGTAGGCCGTCGTCCACGGCGAGTAGGCGAGGAGCGGGAAGAGCCAGAACGCCATGAGGAGGATGCCGAGCCCGTGCGCGACAAGCATCGTCCACACCCGCCGCCACCAGCCGCGCGTCGCCGCCGCCTCGACCAGCGACGTGAGCCCGGACCAGAGGAGCGTGTAGCCGTGCGACACGCCGATCAGCGCGACGAGGAGCGCGTTCCACGGCCGGCCGCGCCCCGTCGTGCACGTCCGGTGGAGCGTCCCCAGGAAGAGCACCGAGAGCGCGACGCCGAGCGAGAACGTGAACTCGCCGGCGAGCGTCGACGGGATGTTGCCGCCCCACATGGAGTTCGCCTCCATGAAGAGGAAGCAGAGCGACGCGAGCGCGCCGAGCGCCGGCCCGGGAAACGGCACCCCGCCGAGGCGGAGCCCGAGGTACGCGCACGGCGGCAGGAGGAAGGTCCCGAGCACGGTGACCAGCTTGAAGGCGACCGTCAGCTCGATCGCCCGCGAGAGGAGCACCATGAGGAGGAACGGGAACCAGAAGTAGAACTGGAAGATCGGGAACCCGCAGTAGTTCCCGGGACACCACCCGACGATCCGTCCGCTCGGGAGCAGGACCTCCTTCAGGTAGAGCGCCGGATAGTAGTGCGAGCCCATGTCGCCGCCGTTCGTCGTGGTGGGCGAGAGCATGAGCGCGCGCGGGAAGTACGTCGCGATGAACCCGACCGCGACGCCGACGGCGGCGAGGTCGAAGACCGCGGTCGCCAGCCGGGCGAGCCGGGGGGCGGGCGGCGCGGACGGCGCCTCGCGGTCGCGCGGCTCGTCGATCCGGTGGGCCTCCACGAACGGCGCCTCAGCTGCGGCGCATCATCCGCGTCAGCACGTAGCCGCCCCAGGCGAGCAGCAGGACCGCGACGCCGGCCCACAGGACCTCCCGCTGGCGCGCGAAGAACGACTGCTGCGGCACGACCTCGACCACCGTCTGGGCGACCACCCCCTGATGGACGCCGCCGTCGTCGTACTGCACGGTGAGGAACACCGGGAGCCGGCTCCCGGCGAGCGCGGTCCGGTTCGTGATGGGGACCGTGACCGCCTTCTCCTCCCACGGCGCGAGCTTCACCTCCGGCGCGATCCTCCCCGCCTCGAGACCCTCGGGCACCAGCGGCTGGAACGCGACCGTGCGCTCCGTGCCCTCGAGGTTCTTCAGCGTGACGGACAGCGTGCCGGTGGCGCCGACGGGCGTGGCCTTCGCCTCGCGGACGGCGACCCGCACCGGCGGCGGGTTCCCGACCGTGAGCGTCGGGACGTGGAGCGCCTGGAACGGGTACTGGTTCGCGTCGGTGTAGTCGACCGTGAGCCGGTACGGCCAGCGGCCCGTGCCGACGTCGCCGGCGGGGACGGAGAGCGTCTCGCTGATCGTCTCGTTCGGGCCGAGCGACGCCTTGCCCTTGCCGCGCACGTCCTTGTCCCGGAACCGGAGCGTGGGGACGACGGACTGCGCGGCCTCGTCGCCGAGATTCGTCACGGTGAGCGCGACGTTGAAGCTGCCGTCCCGCAGCTCGGGGACGGGCGTCATCTGGATGCTGATGTTCTTCGCCGCGGCCGGCGACGCGGCGAGGATCGCCACGACGAGGAGGCTCCCCAGGCGCATCATACGGCGGCGTACCCTGCCACAAAGGCCCGGGGGAGGAAAACCGGGGCCGGCGCCGGTCACCGGCGACCGAGGGTGAAGGTCCGCACGTCGCGCGGCGTCTCCTCCAGGCGGCGGACGGAGACCTCGCCGAACCATCCCGTCCCCCGCGTGAGGCTTCCGTACGTGCCGAGGCGGAGACCGAGCTTCACGGTGACGGCCGGGCCGGGGTTGTCGACGACGACCCGCAGCTCGTGCCAGCCGGTCGTTCCGCGCAGGTCTTCGCTCTCGACCGGGTGGTCCATCAGCACGACGTGCGCCCCGCGCGCGTCGATCGCCGTCCCCTCGGCCCGGGCGATGGCGCGGAGCTCGTGCTTCGAGGCGGCGGGAAGCGTCACCTCCTGGACGAGCCGCGCGTCGTTCGGGGCGGCCAGCCGGATGCCGACGCACCGGCCGCCGCTGGACCCGCACGGCTCGAAGCGCAGCTCCGGATCGCCCGGCGCGCGGGTGAACGATTCGAGCCGCCACTCGACGTCGGCGTCGAGGAAGTCCCCGTTCCGCACGAGGTTCGTGGGGTCGCGCGCGGCCTCCGTCGCCGGCGGCGTGGCGGGCGGCGCCAGCACCATGAACGCCCACGGCTCGCCCGGATGCCGGTCGAACCGCTCGGCGCGAAGGCGCTGCACCCAGCGGCCCTGCGCCGCCGCGCCGGCGATCCACCGGTGCGGTCCGTCGGTCCGGAAGAGGACGCCGAACGGCGTCGCGCTCCCGTGGTCGAGGAGCATCAGGCTCCGGAGGTTCGCCACCTCCCGCGCCTCCCACCGCTGCGCCGGCGGCGAGTTGACCACGCCCGGGTAGTACGCGCCCCAGTCGAGCGCGTAGACGCGCCGCACGTCCGCCGCCGCCGCCGCGCGCCACGCCTCGGTCGAGTTCCAGCTGACGTCGTAGACTCCCGTGACCGGCCGCCCGGACTGGAGGCGAACGACCCCGAGCACCCCGAGCGCGGCGAACGCGAGGGCGACGGCGGCGGAGCCGGCGGCGAGCGGCGCGCGGGCGCGCGTCGCGGCGCCGGCCGCGGCGGCGAGCGCGAGGTACACGAACGGCTTCACGACGACGACGTGGTGCGACGCCCACGCCTCGTTCGTGCGCACGACGGCGGCGGCGAGCGCGGCCGTGAAGCCGGCGACGAAGAGGCGCTGCGGGTCGCGCCGGCGGAGCCCGCCCACGGCCGCCGCCGTCACCGCCGCGACGAGGAGGGCCGCGAACGCCCAGCGGTAGAGCACCCAGGGCGGGTCGTGGAGCCGGGGCGCGAGGTCGGCGTACCGGTGATAGGCCGCCAGCGGGTCGACCAGCTCGAGCATCGCCCGCGCGTGACCCAGGAGCCGGGCGGGGTCGGCGAGGCCGATGCCCTCGCGCAGGCCCCGGCGCGCCATGTCGAGGTAGTCGGGGAGGAGGCGATGGATCGGATACACGCCCGCCGCCGTGCCGGCGGACGCCACGGCGAGCATGCCGGCCGCGCGCCGCCACGGCCGGACGGCCGGCGCGGCGGCGACGCACCCCGCGAGCCCCGCGCCCACGAACCAGCCGAAGTTCAGGCGGTCCCAGAGGCCGAGCGTCACCACGAGCGCGACCGGCACGACGAGCCACCACCGCGCGCGCACGGCGAGCGACGCGAGCAGGATCGCGAGGAGCGTCGCGAGCATCAGGTGGATCAGGATCGGCCCCTCGTCCGTGATCCCGAGGACGACGAACGACACGTCGCCGGCGAGGAACGCCACCGCGAGCGCCGCGCCGAGCGTGCTCCGCCCCGAGAAGCGCCACGCCGCCCACGCGAGGAGGGCGACCAGGAGCGCGACGCCGACCCCGTTCGTCGCCCGGTACGGGCCGGGCTCCGTCGGCAGCCCGAGGGTCGCCCAGAGCAGGCCCTTCGAGGCGCCGATGTAGTGATAGGCGCGGAGCGGGACGACGAGGCGGCCGCCGTCGAACGAGCGGACCCAGTGCCGGAGCCCGGCGGGCCGCGCCTCCGGCGTCTTCGTGTACCAGGCGAGCGGGTAGATCGGCAGGTACTCGTCCTGGTGCACGGGCGGCAGCCACGGCCACACGAGGGCAACGACGACCAGCGTGGCGGCGCCGGCGGCGAGCGCGATCCGGAGCGCGGCCGATCGCGCACCGGCCGCGGCGGGCGGCGAGACCATCGTGCGCGCGTCAACCGCGAAGGCGATCGCCTGTCAAGGACGACCGCCCCGCGGCCGGCCGGTCCCTCGCGAACCGGCCCCGCGGCCGGGCGCGGCGGTCAGCGGCAGAGGATCCGCCGGCCGCGCTGGAGCGAGTCGCAGGCGCCCGTCCCGAACGCATGGCGCCCGCACGCCCCGGCGTTGCCCGCCGCCTGGTCGCCCAGGACGACGGTGAGGACGAGCGGCAGCGCGCGTTCCGGGACGGCCGGCACGGACCCCCGGGCCGAGACGACGACCTGGACCTCGGGCACGCCGCCGCGCGTCCGGTCGCGGAGGGTGACCTTCCGGATGCCGTACAGCGTGCCGGCGTCGCGGAACGTCGCCCGCCGGCCCTTCACCGCCCAGCGGCCCGCCGGCAGCGTGGCGTCGATGAGCGGGGTGCCGTCCTGCCCGTCGACCCGGAGGCGCACGCCCGTCAGGTTCGCGCTCGCCACGCCGGCCGCCGGCTGGAACTGGGCGCGGAGCGAGAACCGCTTTCCCGGCCGGAGGTCGAGCCGGGCCTCGCCCCAGAGCGCCTGCGGCTGGGTCTTCACCGTGCAGGGCTCCTGCACGCAGTCGGCGCTGCACCCGTCGCCGCTCGCGGTGTTGCCGTCGTCGCACGCCTCGTCCGCACCGAGGACCCCGTCGCCGCAGCCCGGCTCGATCTCGCACGACGCGGAGCAGCCGTCGCCGTCCGTCTGGTTGCCGTCGTCGCACGCCTCGCCCGGCTGGAGCGAGCCGTCGCCGCACCTCGCCGTGCCGCCGCCGCCGCCCCCGCCGCCGCTCGGGCCGCCGCCGCCCCCGTCGGCGGTGAGGCACGAGGCGGTCGCGACGAACTCGCGGATCCGGTCGCTCACCCGCGTGCCGAACTCGAGGTCGATGTTCGAGACGCCCACGTCGAGGTGGCAGTAGCTCATGATCGTGCCGCGGCTCCGTTCCGGCGCGCCGCTGTAGCACCCCGGCTCGGCGGCGTAGCACTTGTCGACCGGCGGGCTGTAGCAGTGGGTGTGCGGCGAGCCCAGGTTGTGGCCGATCTCGTGGGTGAAGACGATGACGTCCCACACCGAGCTCGGATTCGACAGGTCGAAGCCGCCGTACACCTGCGAGAGGCCGAAGAAGCTCTGGTCGTCGCACGCGGCGTTCAGGTACGCGATGCCGCCGTTCGCGTCCTTGCCGGACACGAAGTGGACGAGGTCGACGCCCGCCCCGAAGAACGGGGCGAGGTTGGTCCATTCGTCCTGCACCTCGTAAAGCGCGAGCTCGGTGTCGGACTCGACCCAGGGGTCGATGGACGTGGTGTACACGCGCACCTTCGGCACGCTCAGCGTGACGCTCACGTCGCGCTCGTAGATCGTGTTCGCGGCCGCGACGAGCGTCCCGACGTAGTCGGTGGTGCCCTCCGGCGTGCCGAACTTCTGGTAGAGCTCGTAGTCGGTGACCACCGCGACCTGCGCGGTGAGGAGCGTGTCCGCGGCGAGCAGCCTGGGCGGCGGGGCGACGCCCAGCTCGCGGAGCGCCCAAGCGGCGCGCGCCGGCCCCTCGACGACGTCGGGATGGAGGTCGTTCGCGCAGAGCTGCCGCGGCGGCGGATACTCGCCGAGCGCGACGTCCCGCATCGCGTACGCGCGGTGACCGCCGGCGCCGTCGGGCCCGAAGGGATACGTCTCGCCGCCCGAGATCACGAACCCCTCGACGTGCCGCTCGCCGGCGACGACCAGCACGCGCGAGTCGGGCTCGCCGCGGATGCGCCCCGTGAAGTAGGCGCGCGGCCGGATCGGGATCCGCCGAACGCCCGTGGCCGAGACCTCCTCGACGACGGCGCCGGGCGGGAACGGCCGCGTGCGGCGGAGGTCGACGGCCGCGACGCGCTCGGGCCCGACCGGGAAGTCGGCGAGCGCCGCCGTCTCCGCCCGGCGGAGCGCGGCGAGCGCCCCCCGGTCGACCGCGAGGCGCGCCACGCGGTCCACGCCCTTCAGCGCGGCGCGCGACGAGGCGCCGGCCGCACGCTTCCGGAAAAGCGGGGCGGCGTCCGCGGACGACACCCCGAGCGCCACGGCGAGTGCGAGGACGGCGCGGGCAAGCGGCGGCGTGGTGTGCACGCCGCCGCAAAGAGCAACTCCCATGCCCCGGACCGACGCCCGGTCGGCGCGGCACGGGTCCGGGCGCCGGCGGCATTTTCCCGCCGCGTCGCCACGCGCCTAACTGCGATGGCGGCGCTCGACCTCCTCCTCTTCCGGCGGCGCGAGCCGGGTGCGCCGCGTCCGGAACGACCGGAGGTAGAGGCCGATCCCGCCCGCCACGACGAGCGCCACCCCCGCGCGCGGCAGCCCGGCCCGCCCGTGGCGCGCCAGCTCGCTCGCGCCGAAGGCGAGCGCGCAGAGGAGCGCCGCCGTCATGAACACGCGGTGCACGGCGGCGAGGGGGCCCGAGCTGCGTCGCATCCTGAACGGGTCCCTTATCAGACCCGTTGCGGGCGGGGCGAGACGGTGCCGCCGCACGCGCCGACGCGGCCCTACGCGTGCTCCGCGAACCCGCCCGCGAGCCGCGACGCCACGAACTGGGGGAACGACACCGAGAGCACGCGATGGCCGCGCGCGACGGCGACCACCGCGGTGACCTCCACGTGGGGCTTGCCCGGGAGCGCGAGGACGGCGACGCGGACCGGACCGCCGGCGGCCGCGTCGCGCGCGTGGCGGAGCAGGCGGACGACGGCGCGGTAGATCGTCGCGCCGCGGACGGGAAGCCACACCGGCTCGGAGCGCGAGAGCCGCAGCTCGAGCCCGCGGCCGGCGAAGGCGTCGGCCTCGGCCCGGAGCGCGCGGGCGAGCGCGCAGTGCAGACAGGCCCGCGCCGCGGCCGCCCGCGTCACGCGGCGCGCCCCGGGGCGAGGAGCCCGCGCAGCACGTACGGCAGGAGGCCGCCGTGCCGGTAGTACTCGACGTCGTCCGGCGTGTCGACGCGCGCGATCACGCCGAACTCGCGCGTGCTCCCGCCGGACCTGACCCGCACGGTGAGACGCTTCCCGGGCGCCAGCCCCTCGGCGATGCCGAGGACGTCGTACTCCTCGTCGCCGGTGAGCTTCAGCGTCGCGGCGCTCTCGCCGGGGAGGAACTCGAGCGGCAGGACGCCCATGCCGACGAGGTTGCTCCGGTGGATCCGCTCGAAGCTCTGCGCGATCACCGCCCGCACGCCCAGGAGGAGAGTGCCCTTCGCCGCCCAGTCGCGGGACGACCCGGTGCCGTACTCCTGGCCGGCGATGACGAGCAGCGGCACGCCCTCGGTCCGGTAGCGCTCGGCGGCGTCGAAGATCGACATCTGCGTGCGATCGGGGAGGTGGATCGTGACGCCGCCCTCCACGCCCGGGACGAGCTGGTTCCGGAGCCGCACGTTCGCGAACGTGCCGCGCACCATCACCTCGTGGTTCCCGCGCCGGGCGCCGTACGAATTGAAGTCCTTCGGCGGCACGCCGTGCGCGATCAGCCAGCGGCCCGCCGGACCGTCGGGCTGGATCGCGCCCGCGGGCGAGATGTGGTCGGTCGTGACGCTGTCGCCGAGGAGCGCCAGCACGCGCGCCCCCCGGACGTCGCCGGGCGTGCCCGGCTCGCGCTGCACGCCCTCGAAGAACGGCGGGCTCTTGATGTACGTCGACGCCGGATCCCAGGCGTACAGCTCGCCCGTGGGCGCGGGCATCGCGCGCCAGTGCGGATCGCCCTCGCCCACCTTCGCGTACTCCTCGCGGAAGAGCCGCGCCTCGACGGCGCGCATCGCCGCCGCCACCTCCGCGGCGCTCGGCCAGACGTCGCGGAGGTACACCGGCGCTCCGGCGGCGTCGGTCGCCAGCGGATCCTTCTCCGGGTCGAGGTCGACCGTGCCCGCGAGCGCGTACGCGACGACGAGCGGCGGCGAGGCCAGGTAGTTGGCGCGCACCTGGGCGTTGATGCGGCCCTCGAAGTTGCGGTTGCCCGAGAGGACGGCGGCGACGACCAGGTCGCCCTCCTTCACGGCCGTCGACACGGGCTCGGGCAGCGGGCCGCTGTTCCCGATGCACGTCGTGCAGCCGTAGCCGACCACGTGGAAGCCGAGCTTCTCGAGGTCGGCGAGGACGCCGGCCTCGCGGAGGTAGCGGGTCACGACCTTCGACCCGGGAGCGAGGCTCGTCTTCACCCACGGCCGGCGCGTGAGCCCGCGCGCCGCCGCCTTGCGGGCGAGAAGCCCGGCGGCGAGCATGACGGACGGGTTCGACGTGTTCGTGCAGCTCGTGATCGCCGCGAGGACGACCGCGCCCTGTCCGAGGCTCGCCCGCGTCCCGTCGAGCGAGACGGGGACCGTCGTCCCGGCGGTCGACTTCCGCCCCTTCAGCAGCTCGGGGAGCGCCGCGCGCCACGCGCTCCGCATCTGCCGGAGCGGGACGCGGTCCTGCGGCCGCCGCGGGCCGGCGAGGCTCGGCTCGACGGTGGCGAGGTCCAGCTCGAGCCGGTCGCTGAACTCGGGATCGGGCGTGCCCGCGGTGCGGAAGAGGCCCTGGGCGCGGGCGTACTTCTCGACCAGCGCGATCTGCCCGGCGTCGCGGCCGGTGAGCCGCAGGTACTCGAGCGTCTGCTCGTCGATCGGGAAGAAGCCGATGGTCGCGCCGTACTCGGGCGCCATGTTCGCGATCGTCGCGCGGTCGGCCAGCGCGAGCCCCGCGAGCCCGTCGCCGTGGAACTCGACGAACTTCCCGACGACGCCCCGCCGGCGGAGCATCTGGGTGACGGTGAGGACGAGGTCGGTGGCGGTGGCGCCGGGGGCGAGCCGCCCCGTCAACTTGACGCCGACGACCTGCGGCACGAGCATCACCGTGGGCTGCCCGAGCATCGCCGCCTCGGCCTCGATCCCGCCGACGCCCCAGCCGACGACGCCGAGGCCGTTCACCATCGTGGTGTGCGAGTCGGTGCCGAGGACGGTGTCCGGGTACGCCTC
>Ga0073934_10010655_pt1 | contig 11358 bp, 9 predicted proteins | sample LarsenN4metaG_FD_76834 | JGI IMG/M metagenome (GOLD analysis project Ga0073934, IMG submission 76834) | Hot spring sediment bacterial and archeal communities from British Columbia, Canada, to study Microbial Dark Matter (Phase II) - Larsen... ...
AACCGTGCGCCCCAGCGAGAACAGCCGCTGATCTTCGCGCCCCTGGGTGAACCGATACCGCTGGTTCGTGAGGTTCTCGATCGTCACGCGCACGGCGACTCCGCCGATTCGCTGCGAGAAGACGAGGTCGAGCGTGCCGCGCCCCTGCTCGATGACGTCGGGCGCCTCGTTCGCGCCGACGTCGGAAATTCGATCGCCGACGAAGTTGAAGAGCACGCGGCTCGAGAAGCCGCGGGCGGCGAACTCGCCCGCCGCGTTCAACAGATGCTTCGACTGCCCGGCCAGGGGGCGCTCGAGCGAGGTCTGCACCGTCCGCTGCTCCGGCGCGAGCGAGATCCTGGAATCGACGAACGTGTAGTTGGCGCTGACGAAGAGCAGGGGGAGCAGCTGCCGTCCCGCCTCGAGCTCGACGCCGACGTTGCGCGCCGAGTCGGCGTTCTGGAACGTCACGATCGGCTGCGCGCCCGCGATCACCACGCGCTCGATCGGGCGGTCGAAGCGCTTGTAGAACACGCTCGCGGCGAGGACGTCGCGCCCACCGGGAAAGAGCTCCCACCGGGCATCGACGTTCTGAATGATCGCCCGGTCCAGCCCGGGGTTTCCGCGCACGGCGCGGCTGCCGACCACGTCGGTGAACTCGAACGGCGTCAGCTCCCGGAACTCCGGCCGGTTGACGGTCGCGCTGTAGCTGACGCGGAGGTTCGACGCGGCGCTCAGCGTCCGCACGAGGTTCACCGCCGGAAAGACGTCGGTGGTGTCGATGGTGGATGAGACCGTCCGTTCGAACAGCCCGAACGGGTCGAACGTGTCGACCGTCTGGTCGAAGCGCTCGATGCGCGCGCCGGCGACGAGGCGCGTCCGGTCGGTCAGCGCGAGGTCGGTCATGCCGTAGGCCGCGGTGGTGCTCTGAGTGCCGCTGTACGCGTCCACCGGCCGCGTTTCCTCGTTGAAGCGGAACGCCGTACCGATGTTGGCGGCGGTGTAAAGCGCTTCAGGCTCCAGCGAGAGGTTCGCGCCCGCCGCGCCGTCCTTGTTCAGGACGACCGGGATGAATCGAAACCGCCGCGACTGGAAGTCCCGCCGGCGCTCGACGTAATTGACGCCGAACTTGAGCTGCATCGGACGGCCGCTCGCCGCGCCGAACACGCTCCAGTTGGCCCCGAGGTCCGTCGTGTCGTCGTCAAGCGCGTTGAACATCCGGAAGCCGCTCTGTGACTCGTCGGCCAGCACGAATCGCGGCGCCGCAGGCGGCAGCGCCGCCGACTCGTACAGCACCTCGCGGAGATCGGGCTCGTCGCGCCTCGCCCGCGCGACGCCGGCGCGCCAGTCGATCCGGCTGTTCGCCCACCCTCGAAGAAAATGCTCGCCGGACACGGCGTTCGACATCAGCCCTTCCTCGATGAACTGCAGGCGGTCATTCCGGTAGTACCGCAGGTTCTCGGTGTTGAGGCCCTCGAACGTGCGCCCTTCGTCGCGGCCGCTGTGCGTGTAGAAGTTCTCGAGCGACAGCCGGTGGTTCGAGGTGAACTGCCAGGCGATGTTGCCGACGATGCCGATCTGCGCCTTCTGGGTGCCGCTCTGGATGCGATAGTCGCTGACCGCCTCGAGGTCGGACCCCTCCGATATCCGGAAGAAGCGGCGCGTCTCGTCGAGGAACTGCTCCTTGTAGGCGTGCGTCACGCTCGCGATGAGGCCGAGCCTGCCGAACCGGTTTCCGAACACCGCCGACCAGTGCTGACCCGGACGGCCGTCGCGGCTCACGGGCCGCCAGCGGTTCTCGAACAGCCGTCCGAAGGCGGCGATCTCATCAGGCGAGTATCCGACCGTCGGCGTGTAGATGCCCCGCCGCACGATCTTCTGTGCCGGGATTCCGGCGGGCAGGTTGCGCGCGCCGCCGTCGAAGCCGAGCCAGTCACGGCTTCCCAGGGGGCTCAACGGAATGCCGTCTCCGGTGGCGGTTTCGAAGTAGCTGAGGCCGTACGACACATCGAGCACGCGCCGGCTCGGCAGCTTGAGCGGCACGATCTGCACGAGCCCGCCGGCAAACTCGGCCGGCCGGTCCGGGACGTACGACTTCGCCACCTGCACGCTGTCGATCAGTCCGGCGGGAAACAGATCGAGGGGCACGACCTTCTTGTCGGGCTCGGTCGTCGGCAGCACCGACCCGGCGAGCGTCGTGTTGCTGTACCGCTCCCCGAGGCCCCTCACGTACACGTACTGGTTGTCGACGACCGAAAGCCCCGTGACGCGCGACATCGCCGCGGCGGCATCGGCATCGCCGTTCGCCTTCATGTCCTGCGCGCCCATGTTGTCGGTGATGACCTGCGCCTGCTTCCGCTCGATGAGCTGTGCTTCGGCGGACGACGTGTCGGCGGTGAGAGCCCGACCGGTGACCGTGACGGTTTCGGAGTACCGGGCCATCGACAGGCCGACGTCTACGACGACATTCGCATCCGGGCCCGCCTCCACCCGGATGGTCTTGTCCTGGTAGCCCTCCATGCTCACCCGCACGTCGTAGCGGCCCGGCGGCATGTCGAGCACGTAGCGCCCGTCGACGTCGGTATAGACCACGATGTCCGTACCGATGACCTGTACGGGGATACCGGGCAGCGCTATCGCGTTCTGCTCGTCGCGCACGGTGCCGGCAATGCGGATCTTCTTCTGGCGATCGGCAGAGAGCTGACCGATCGCGACCCCCTCCTGACCCGACGCGGCGGCGTTCACCGGCCACAGGAAGGCCGCCGCGAGGATCGCGGCGCGGACAGTCTCGGGAAATGGCGTGAGCTTCATGCCGCCGACTCTAGCCGGCGGCCGTGATCAGGGAATGACGCGGAGGTGACAGGCAGGTAAATTGCGTCCGGCGACGCGATCGCGGACGGCGCAGGACGCGCGCCCGCGGCCGCTCACAGGTGAATCGCCATCACGCGCGCGCTCGCCGGGCATGCCTTCGCGAATTCGATCGTGCCCTGAATGCTCCCTGGAACGAGGGCCCGCTCCACGTCGGCGAAACCGAACCTGGCGAAGAAGTCCGGAGCGGTCTCGGTCAGCAGGAACACGCGGCGGACGCCTCGTGTGCGCGCGCGCTCGAGTGCCGCGTGCGTCATCGCCCGGCCGAGCCCCGTCCCTCGAGCGGCGGCCTCCACCGCAACCGAGCGAAGCAGCGCATCCTCGCCGTAGACCTCCAGCGCCGCGGTCGCCACCAGCCGGCCGTCGTCGCGGGCGACCAGTAGATCGCCGGCGTGCTCGCGCAGGCCCGCTTCGGGCAGCCGATTCGTCTCCAAAAACGCCACGATCGCGTCGAGATCGCCGGCCGCGGCCGCTGCGATCGTCACCATAGCCGCTCCCGCGTTCCAAACGCGTGCACCCGCGATTCGATCGCGTCGCGGATGGCCCTCACCTCGTCCGGCGGCAATCCTTTCGGATCGCGCAGCGGCCAGTCCTCCGTACGGGCCCCGGGGATGAACGGACACGCGTCGCCGCATCCCATCGTGATCAGCCAGGCCGCGCTTTCGGCCAGCTCCGGCGTGAGCCGCTGCGGCACGGATCCCGACAGATCGATGCCGACCTCCCGCATCGCGGCAATCACCTCGGGGTGCACGCGGTCGGCAGGCTGCGTGCCCGCCGAGACCGCGTACGCCGCCTTCGGATCGGCCATGGCGTTGAAAAACGCGGCCGCCATCTGCGATCGTCCTGCGTTGTGAACGCAGGCAAACACCACCTTCGCCGGCATTCAGGGTTTTCTCGCCCGGATGAAGGCGCTCATGAACTTGCCGTCCGCATCGGCCGCCACCGCCGCGTAGTCGAGCCCCGCCTCTTCGATGAAGCTGCGCGCCTCCTCGGCGCGGTAGATGCGCCAGGGCTCGACGGACACCTCGGTGAAACCGGCGCGCTGCAGCTTGTCGACGTATTCCCGCTCCTCCAGCGCGCCCGCCACGCACCCGACCCACAGCTCGATGCTGCGCCGGATGGCGTCCGGCACCGTCCCTCGAACGACGACGTCGGACACCGCAAACCGCCCACCCGGTTTCAGGACGCGAAAGGCTTCCCGCAGGACGCGCTGCTTGTCGGCGGAAAGATTGATGACGCAGTTCGAGACGATCACGTCCACCGAATTATCGGGCAGCGGAATGTTCTCGATCTCGCCTTTCAGGAACTCCACGTTCGTCAGCCCGGCCTTGACCTGATTCTCGCGCGCGAGCGCCAGCATCTCGTCGGTCATGTCGAGTCCGTAGGCCTTCCCCGTCGGTCCGACGCGGCGCGCCGACAGCAGGACGTCGATGCCGCCTCCCGAGCCGAGATCCAGCACCACCTCCCCGGGCTTCAGCTCCGCAAGCGCAGTGGGGTTGCCGCACCCGAGCGACGCCGCCACCGCTTCCTGCGGCAGGACTGCCGTCTCCCCTCTGGAATACAGCCCGGTCGTAATCGGGTCTGGACCGCATCCGCTCGACGTGCCGCACCCGCATCCCGCGGCCCCGGACCGCGCTCGAAGCGCAGCCTGCCCGTATTTCTCCTTCACGATGTCCTTGACGTTTTCCATCGGTCCTCCACGCGGGTCTCATGTCCCGCCGGGTGATCGGCCTCGGGGCCGCAATACATTCGCCAATGCGAATATAGTCATACCGTGCTATATTCGTCAAGACGAATATGAAGCGCCCGACCCCTACCCTCCAGGACACTTTGAAGGCGCTCGCCGACCCCCTTCGTCTTCGCATCCTGGCGCTGCTCGACGAGCAGCACGAGGTGTGCGTCTGCCACATTCACACGGCGCTGGGCGTGCCGCAGCCCACCGCGTCGCGCCATCTGGCGCATCTGAAGCGTGCGGGACTCGTGGAGGATCGGCGGGAAGGGCTCTGGGTGCACTATCGCCCCGCCCGCCTGGCCGATCCGGCGCTTCAGGCCGTGGTCGATGCCGCGCGGCGCGCCGCGGGGCGCCTCCCGGTCGTCGAAAGCGACTGCTGCCGCCTGCGGACGGCTGTCGCGACGCTGGTGTCGCCGCTGCGTTCCACGGGGGCGTGAACGGCCCCGCGCGCCCGCCGTCGCCCTCCTACAGCAACAGCCCGGTGACGGCAGCGGCGAGCATCACCCACGCAGCGTTCACGCCGCCCCACCAGATGGCCGCGGCCCCCCCGAGCGCGATCGCCAGCGTCGCGATATCGACGATGGCATGCGGCGCGAGGGCGGCCAGCACGACCCCGATGAGCGCCACCGCCGCCGCATTCACGCCGTCCAGGAAGGCGCGCACGACGCGGCTTCCGCTCATCCGCTCGAGAAATCGGATGCTCAGGGCCGAGAAGACGAACGCCGGCAGGAACACGCCGGCGGTGGCCACGGCGGCCCCCGGGGGGCCGCCGAGCAGATAACCGATGAACGTCGCGGCCGTGAACACCGGGCCCGGCGTGACCTGGCCGACGGCGATGGCGTCGAGCAGCTGGGCCTCGGTGATCCATCTCGCCCGCTCGACCAGATCGTCGCGGAGGATCGCGAACAGCACATACCCGCTGCCGAAGATCACCGACCCGGCCTTCACGAAATAGACGAACAGCTCGGGCAGCAGCACCACGGCGGCGGCGCCCGGGGGCCGGACGCGGATGAGCACGTGCACGCCTCCCATCAGCAGCAGCGTCAACGCTTCGTTGACGCCGGAGATCGCGAGACCGGCGGCGGCTGCCGCCAGCACGACGGCCGACGCGCTCCGCAGCGCTGCGCGGGCGAGACGCACGAGCGCGTCGAGCACGACGACGACCACCACCGGCTTGACCGCCCGCAGCACCCCGGCAATCTCCGGGAGCGCGCCGCTCGACACGTACAGCCACGCGAGCGCGGCCACGATGGCCGCAGCCGGAGCGATGAAACAGACGCCGGCAACCACCAGGCCGGGCCAGCCGGCGCGGGCGTGGCCGATGTGCATCGCCAGCTCGGTGGAGGTCGGACCGGGGATCAGATTCGCGGCGCCGAGCACGTCCAGAAACCGCTGCCGCGAGATCCAGCCGCGCCGCGTCACGCAGTCCCGCTCGAACAGGGCGATGTGGGCGGCTGGTCCTCCGAACGCCGTCGCCCCGAGCCGCAGGAAGTAGACGGCCAGCTCCCCGAGCCGCCGGTAGTACACTTGGTCTCTCATGCATCCCTGGCACGACAGCTACGTGGACGACACGGTCATCCAGCAGGCCTTCCCTGTGGTCATCGAGATTCCCAAGGGCAGCAAGAACAAGTACGAGCTGGACAAGGAAACGGGCCTGCTCCGCCTGGATCGCGTGCTCTACAGCGCCGTTCATTATCCCGCCGATTACGGTTTCATTCCTCGCACGTACTGCGACGACGGCGATCCGCTCGATGCGCTGGTGCTGGGCCAGGAGCCGGTGTACCCGTTGACGATCGTCGAAGCCCGCGCGATTGGCGTCATGCGCATGCGGGACGAAAAGGGAATCGACGACAAGATCGTCGCCGTCAGCGTGCACGATCCGGCGTTTGCCGACTACACCGACAAGGACCAGCTCCCGCCGCACGTGCTGCGCCAGCTGCGCCGCTTCTTCGAGGACTACAAGGCGCTCGAACACAAGCAGGTCATCGTCGAGGATCTGCTGGGTCCTGCCGAGGCGCTCCGAATCATCCGCGACGCGCTGGAGCTCTATCGGAAGCTGCGGCGCGGCGAGCTGGTGAAGATCTAGCGGGATGACGGACGTGCCCGCGGCGTTCGGGGCCTGCGCGACGCGCGGGCGCGGTGAGGGCAGACGCGAGCATTCCAACGGAAGGCACGCTGCTCCGCGTGATCGAGATCGTGGATGCCGCCGATGACATCGAAGCCTTCCTGCCGCCGCACGATCGCATGCTGCAGGAAGACCTCGTGACGCCGTGGCGGGCCGGCGTGTGCCTCTACCGCGGACCCGCCGCGGCGCGCGAATAGCTCCCCGCGGCCGCCCGCAGGATCTTGAGGAACACGTCGGTGTTCTCGTACACGCCGGTAAACTGCCAGGCGCCCGGGCCGGTGGCCGACAGCGGCACATCCGAGGCGGTGTGGCCCGTGATCGTGTGCCCGACCGCGGCCGTGTCCGCGGGACACCCGTCCGCCGCCGGGCACCCGGTCGCTCCGTTCTCGATCGTGCCTTCCACCAGGAATCCGGCAATCGGCTCGTGCAGGTCGCGGTCGGGATTCGCCACCGCCGTGCGGAGGCCGCCGGCCGACTGCTCCACGATTGCCGCTTCGGTCTGGCGCCGGTTTGACAGCCAGTTCTCGTAGCGGTCCGGCGACGACGACCAGCCGAGCAGCAGCTTTCTCGTCGGGTCGGGATCGCGCGGGAACCCCCGCTCGTCCGGTTCGTAATTCGTGAAGAAGCTCAGCCGCTGGTCGGCCTCGAACCGGAACACCGCGGCGTAGTCGCGCACGGCCCTGCCAAGCACCTTCGGCGCGTACCGCTCGTTGCCGACGGCGATGAGCCCCATGCCGCCGGTCTCGTGATCGGCCGTGACGATCACCAGCGTGTCGTTGGCCGGATCCGCGTCGCCGTTGGTGCGTGCGGCGAAATCGAGCGCCACCTGCACCGCACGGTCGAACTCGATCGTGTCCCAGATCGTCCGCTCGGCGTCCGCGGCGTGCGCGCGCTTGTCGATGGACGCCCCTTCGATCATCAGGTAGAAGCCGGCCGGCGAGTGCGCCTCGAGCGACCGAAGCGCCAGCCGCGCCAGATCCTCCAGCATGGGCGTGTCGCGGACGCCGGCGTTCCGCGCGTCGGCCAGCTCGTCGCTGTAGACGCCGGCGCCGACCTTGTCGAAGGCCACGACCATGTGCGAGGGATGAAAGAGGCCCAGCACCGCTTTCGGCGGCTTCGGCGCCCCCAGCAGCGCGCGCACGTCCGCGGCGGTCGCCGCCCGGGTGTAGCCGGCCCGCTCGAACTCCTCCGCGAGCCGGCGCCCGTCGGCACGATCGCCTCCCGCACCCCTGGGCATGAAGTGCCGCCCCCCGCCTCCGAGCAGCACCGTCACGCCATTCCGCGCGCGCTCGTCGAAGAACTGCGCCGCGATCCCGGCCGAAGCGTACCGGTCCGACGTGTGGGCGGCGTTCGCCGCGGGGGTCGAATCGGTCACGTCGGCGGTGGTGACGATGCCGACGTTGAAGCCGGGTCCGCGAACGCGCCGGAGCAGCTCGCCGAGGTATTCGATCCGGGGATTGTCGAACGGGTCGGCCGTGTTGTCGGGGAAGATGCCTTCCTGATTGTTGCTGTTCTTCTGCCCGGTCGAGTACGACGCCATGCCGGGCGACGAGTCCGTGATCACCGAGTTGAGCGATGCGGTCATGACGAGCCCCGTGACGGGGAGCGTATCCATCGCCAGACGCCCCAGCGCTTTGCCGTCGCGTACGCCGCGCGAGACGATGCGCGCGGCCGTCCGGTGCGCGAGCCCCATGCCGTCGCCAAGCAGCAGAATGACGTTCTTCGCGCGGGGCATTCCCCGCACGGGGGTGTTCCAGGCCTCCACGGCGAGTCGCACGGCCGCGCGCGCGCCGTCGGCCGTTTCGGCCTCGACGACCAGCGGCCCTGGAACGCTCACGCTGTAGCCCCGCCACAGGAAGATGGCGCTGGCCGGCGGCGCCCCTTCCTCCGCCCGCGGATCGTTGCGCGCCGTCACGTCCCGGCCGTTCAGGCGGACGCGAAGCCCGGCGGGCCGCTCACCGGTCTCGGAGGTAGCCTCGACCCTGATGTCGAAGCGCTGATCCACGGCGAGGACTCCGCGATCGGGCGGCATGATGCGGATGGATGTGGCGGCGGAAGCTGGCGCCGCCGTCAGGATGCCGGTGAGAAGGACTGCGTGGGCTCGACGTGTCATGGCGCTCCATGATACTGAAGCGCTGCCACGCGATGGCGCCCCGCGCGCCGCCTGACCGCGGGGTCGAACAGTTGTGCTAAGAACGGCGTCAACCTTGCAGCCTCTCCGGCGACACAACCCGATGACCAAGGACACCCTCGCCATCATCCTCGGTGGCGGACAAGGCACCCGCCTCTTCCCGCTCACGGCCACCCGTTCGAAGCCCGCCGTGCCGATCGGCGGAAAGTACCGGCTGATCGACGTGCCGGTGAGCGGCTGCCTTCACGCGGACATCCGCCGGATCTTCGTCCTGACGCAGTTCAATTCGGCGTCGCTCAATCGGCACATCGCCAATACGTACCACCTCGACATTTTTTCCGGGGGGTTCGTCGAAATCCTCGCCGCGGAGCAGACGCCTGACAACCCCAACTGGTATCAGGGCACCGCCGACGCGGTACGGCAGGCGCAGCGGCACTTCGAATCGCACGAGGCCGAGTACTACCTGATTCTGGCGGGCGATCACCTGTACCGGATGGACTACTGCGAGCTGCTCGACGCCCACGAGGAGCAGCGGGCGGACATCACGATTGCCGCGCAGCCGGTCGATTCCGACACGGCGACGCAGATGGGGATCTTCCGGTTCGACCGGAACGGGAACATCGTCGCGTTCGAGGAGAAGCCCAGGCCGGCGCGGCTCGCAGAAATCGGCCGCAGCATTCCGGCAGGCGCGACGTTTGCGGTGCACACCGACGAACAGCCGTTCATGGCCTCTATGGGGGTCTACGTCTTCTCACGGCGGGTGCTGCTCGAGATGCTGGCGCGCGAGCCGGGGGTCGACTTCGGCCGCGAGCTGATCCCGGCGGCGCTGACGAAGTACCGCGTCCGCCCGTACTTGTATCGCGGCTTCTGGGCGGACGTGGGGACGGTGGAATCGTTCTACGACGCCAACGTCATGCTCGGCCGTCCTGCGGCGCCGTTCCGCTTCTGGGATCCACACCGCCCGATCTTCACGCACCTGCGGCATCTGCCGGGCAGCCGCATGACGAACTGCGAGATCCGCGACTCGATCATCGCCGAAGGCTGCTTTCTGGATCGCTGCCGGGTGTCGGACTCGATCGTCGGGCTGCGCACGCACGTGCAACCAGGCTCGCGCATCACGCGCTCGGTGCTGCTGGGCGCCGATGTCTACGAGGACGGCGCGCCGCAGCGAGCGGCGGCACTCGGCATCGGTCGCGACTGCGTGCTCGACCGCGTCATCGTCGACAAGAACGCCCGGATCGGCGACGGCGCCCGGCTCGTCAACGAGAATCGCGTCGATCACGCCGACGGCCACGGCTACTACATCCGCGGCGGCATCATCGTCGTGCCGAAAGGGAGCACGATCGCGCCGGAAACGGTCGTGTAGTACGGGATAATGCGCGATGGGATCCATGCCCGAGGGTGGAGATCAGCGCGACCGGCCGCTCGTCCTCCTCGTCGAGGATCAGCTGGAGCTGCGCCAGCTCTACGCGCAGGAGCTCAGCATGTCGGGCTTCGACGTGATCGAGGCCGGCAACGGCGCCGAGGCGATCGCGCACACGGCCGATCGGCGGCCCGACGTGGTGCTGATGGACCTCTCGCTGCCCGTGCTGGACGGCTGGGAAGCCACGCGGCGGATCAAGGACGATGCGCGCACGGCGCACATTCCAATCGTGGCCCTGACGGCGCACGACGGATCAGGGGAGCTGCAGCGGGCCACGCGCGCCGGCTGCGACTGGTTCGTCCCGAAGCCCTGCCAGCCGCTCGATCTGATCGAAGAGGTGCGGCGGGTGCTCGGCGGCGGGAGCGGCCGCGGCACGCCCGTTACCCAGATTTAACCCGCTCGTCATTCGCCCGAAACAGACCGCGCGTACGGTGGACGCATGATTCGGTCTGCCTCCGCACGGCTCGCGGTGCTGGTGGTCGAAGACGAACCCGACCTCGCGAGCCTCATCAAGCACACGCTCGAACGCGACGGGCAGATGGAGATCTCGATCGCGGGCAGCGGAGACGCCGCGCTCAAGGCGGTCATCGATGAGGCGCCGGATCTGGTGGTGCTCGATCTGAACCTGCCGGTGCTGGATGGCGTGGAGATCTGCCGCATCCTCCGTGCGCGCCCCGACACGGCCGACACGCCGATCATCATTCTGACGGCGCGCACCGGCGAGCACGACCGGGTCGCGGGGCTCGACATCGGCGCCGACGATTACATCACGAAGCCGTTCAGCCTGCGCGAGCTGGCAGCGCGCGTGCGCGCCGTCCTGCGGCGAGGACGCCGCCAGGCGGGCGGCGGGCCGGGGCCTGCGGCGCTGTTCCAGGGGCGTCATCTCCGGGCGGACTTCGACGCGATTGCGGTGAGCGTCGACGGCGTGCCGGTGCGGCTCACGCGGCGGGAATTCGAGCTGCTGCAGCATTTGATCGAGAACCGGAACCGCGTCCTCTCGCGCGACCGGCTGCTCGAGCGCGTCTGGGGGTTCGATCACCCGATCGAGACGCGGTCGGTGGACGTGCATATCGGACGCCTGCGCGCCAAGCTCGGGCCCG
>Ga0073934_10010656_pt1 | contig 11357 bp, 14 predicted proteins | sample LarsenN4metaG_FD_76834 | JGI IMG/M metagenome (GOLD analysis project Ga0073934, IMG submission 76834) | Hot spring sediment bacterial and archeal communities from British Columbia, Canada, to study Microbial Dark Matter (Phase II) - Larsen... ...
ATGGGCGGCGTGCGGGTAACTGAGATCGTAAACTCCGAAGCTTCATGGTGGAAGGATGAGGGCGGCTGGCGAACGCTGGATGCGCCGCGGCTTGCATTGCCGAAAACAAAGAACGGACATCCTCACGATCTTCCGGTCACCAGCTCGGCATGGGCGCTGTTGACGAAGGCGAGGCAAGATTTACCACCAGGGGCGACATACCTATTTCCGAGTCCGTCCAAATTGGGATCGCCACGCGCCATTGATGCGTATGCCAAGGCTGTCTCCCAATACCTGGAGAATGCGGAAATTGCCCCATTCACGCTGCGTGACATTCGAAGGTCGATGAAAAACCTGTTGCTTGACGACGACGTGCCGCAAGTCGAGGTGGACATCTGGCACAATCATGGCCGAAATGCTGACGTCGCGCGCAGGAATTATGACCGGGCGCAGTACGAACACGCAAAAGGACGAGTGAGCGTTGCGATCGATCTGATTGTTAAAAGGTTTGACGAACGCCTTCCAAGCTAAAGACGCGGGTTCGATTCCCGCTACCCGCTCCAGAAAAACCCGTCAAAATCAGATTACTGAGAAACTTGGCAACATCGCTGCGCAGAGAAAATCGCGCCAGCTAGAAAATAGCTAGAAGCCCGTGAGCATTTTTGAGCATCAAGTGCAAAGTCGGTCGGCTGGCTAAATCAACGGGCGACAAATCGGCAACGTGGCCGGTCCCCTTCTTGCGTACGTATCGAACGTACTGTCAGGCCCCGAGTGCTGAATTCCGGGCGATTTTGCTGGAAATAAGAGGGCTATAAGATGCTGTTTGTGCTCCCGCTCCATTAGGCTTTCCTGACCGGTGGCCTGGCTAATTGAACTCGAAAGTCTGGAAAACGACCATGTTCCCGACCGGGAACAGTCCTTTATTCATGGTCGCTTGATTCACTGGGCGTCCCTTTCGGGAATATTTTTGTTGATTTCCTCAACGGCAGGCCATATGTTCCCGTTCGGGAATTCCATATGACGCCACATGAAATCGGCTCAAAGATACGCCAACTCCGAAAGCGCCAAGGCCTGCGCCAGGATCAGCTCGCCGGCGCTGCTGGGGTTGGCTTGCGGTTTCTCATCGAACTGGAGGCGGGCAAAGAGACCGCGCAACTCGGCAAGACGCTGGCGGTCTTGAACGCTCTTGGCTGCAAGATCGCGTTTGCCGGTCCTGACGAGGACGGCCGATGACAAAAACCCTCAATGTCTGGTGGGCCGGCGAGATTGTCGGCGCCCTCGCCATCGACCGCTATGGCGAAATGGGATTCGCTTACGCCCCCGAATGGCTTGCGGATGCCGGCAAGCCAGCCTTGTCTTTTTCGCTTCCTAAGCGACCAGAGCCTTTTAGCCGGCGCGAATGCCGCCCGTTCTTCGAAGGATTGTTGCCGGAAGAAGGCCAGCGCATCGCGGTCGCCGGCGCGCTCGGCCTATCACAGGGCAATGAGTTCAAGCTCCTGACCGAGCTCGGTGGTGAAGTCGCCGGAGCGCTGACGCTTTGGCCGGAAGGTGAGACGCCGCCGGCGTCGACCGCTTTCGCGTATAACGAACCTCTAAGCGAGACCGCTCTCGTCGACCTTCTCGATGAATTGCCGGCGCGTCCCTTTCTGGCGGGCCGCGAGGGCTTACGGCTGTCGCTTGCCGGGGCGCAATCAAAAATCCCGGTTGTTCTCGTCAAGAATGAGATCGCATTGCCGGCGTCGGGGGAAGCGACGAGCCACATCCTGAAGCCGCCGATCGGCAGGTTCGCCGGAACGACGGAGAACGAAGCCTTCGCCATGCGGCTGGCGAAAAATATCGGCTTGACCGTCGCCGACGTTGAAATCCGCAGAGCAGGGAGCAGGTCCTTTCTGCTTGTCGAGAGATACGACCGGCGCCGCGACGCGAGCGGCCTCTTGCACCGTCTTCATCAGGAGGATTTTTGTCAGGCGCTCGGCTTTACCTCGGAGCGGAAATACGCCGCCGACGGCGGTCCCGCCTTCCGCGATTGCTTTGAATTGTTGCGCGGCGCCGCGACGCGGCCGGCGGTTGAAATCTTGAAACTCTTCGACGCCGCAATCTTCAATCTGATCATCGGCAACGCCGACGCCCATGCGAAGAATTACAGCCTGCTACACCGCGAGAATGGCGCCGTTGAGCTCGCGCCGCTCTATGATCTTCTGTCTACTGTCTATTACCCTGAGTTGTCGCCGCGCCTTGCGATGAAGATCGCCAAGCGCCATACGCTGGAAGAATTGAAACCTGGCGATTGGGAAAAATTCGCAGACGAAACCGGGCTTGCTACGAGATTTGTCAGGGCGCGCACCAATGAAGTGGCGGATGCGGTGAGCGACTCGATCACCAGAACCGAAGTAGAATTAATGGACGAGGCGTCTGACAGAAAAGCGGTAGAGGAAATATCCAACCTGATACGCGCTCGTGCGGGGGCTCTGCGCCAGCGCGTTCCGTGACCCGCATTTTAGCCTGATAGCGCTTCAGAGCTGAGAATATCCTGGGCCCTCCCCGAGCGCGGAGCAGGGTTTTATGCAACAGATAGACTTGGTGCTGATGACGTCGTTCAGCGAGCGATCCACATTGAGGTCGGCTAGTCAGAACTTGATCGCTCTTCCTAGCCGAGCTTGCGCTTCAGCTTCGGGCTTTCGGCGATGATGTCGGCGAGCGTTTTCTTGTCGAGCGTTGCGAGGAATGCGCCGAGCGCCTCGCCGATGACGCCGGTCAAGGCGCAGGCACCGGCGATCGGGCACGTGTTGGTCCGCGCATCGAAACACTCCACGAGGCGCATGTCCTCTTCATAGCGCCGAACGACGTCGCCGATATTGATCGCGTCAGGTTTCAGGGCGAGGCGCAAGCCGCCTTGCCTTCCGCGCACAGTTTCAACGAACCCGTCCTTGCCGAGCTGGTGGACGATCTTCATGAGGTGATTTTCGGAGATCTGGTAGCGCTCCGCGATCTCGCGAATGGTCGAGAGCTCGCCCGGACGCGAGGCGAGAAACATCAAGATCCTCAGCGCGTAGTCGGTGAAGAGGGTCAGCCGCATCAATCGCCCTTTCGCATCGCTGGCGGGCCGGACGGCCGGCTGAAGACGAATAGCGCGGCGCCGCCAAGGACGACCGCCTGAACCAGAAGGACATTCGGCCCCGCCCCGACGAGCGCCGACACTCCGAATGTCGCCGCCATCGCGGCCGCCGACCAGAATTTGGCGCGCCGGCCGATTGCGCCGTGCCGGCGCCAGTTTTCAATCACCGGGCCGAATCGCGGGTGGTCGAGGAGCCGGCGTTCGAGCCGCGGCGAAGACCGCGCAAAAGCGAACGCCACGAGGATGAGAAAGGGCGTCGTCGGGAGAAGCGGCGTCGCAACGCCCAGCGCGCCGGCGCCGAGCGCTCCATAACCAAGGACAAGCCACAAAATTCGCCTATTCAAGTCGCCCGCTTTATTTGCGCGCGCCGCAAGCCGCAGCGCGTCGGATTGTCGCCCCGTTCCATTCTAACCTTGCCCGATGCCGATAAAAGAAGTATCTATAATACATCTTAAAGAACGTCGCAGGCAAGCCGCTGCGCTGTGGCCTGTCAAACGAAGCGCTTGTGCAATGAGGAATGAAAGGGTCCAGCCATGAATGTTCAATTCGCGACGTCTTTCGCCGAGCGCCCCATTGGCGATATTGCAACATCGCTTCCCGGCGCGACCGGCGTCTTCCGGAAATACCGCCTCGATTTCTGCTGCGGCGGCGACCAGCGGCTGAAGGACGCCGCCGCGCATCGTGGCGCCGATCTTTCGTCAATCGAGGGCGAACTCGCCGCGCTCAACCTCGACGCCGCGAGCGACGTTCCGGAAGAGAGCGGCGCGATGATCGACTACATTCTCTATCGCTATCACGAGACGCATCGCCGCCAATTGCCGGAGCTCCTGAAGCTCGCGCTCAAGGTCGAAAGCGTTCACGCCGACAACCCGCACGTCCCCAAGGGCCTCGCCGATCTCATCCAGAAGCTGATCGGCGAGCTTGAGGTGCACATGAAAAAGGAAGAACTCATCCTCTTCCCGCTGATCAAAGGCGGCGCCCACGGCGTCGACGGGCCGATTTCGCAAATGCGCCACGATCATGACGATCACGGCGTCCTCTTGCACCGTCTTGAAGAGATCACCAATCGCTTCACGCCGCCCGAAGGCGCGTGCCGGTCCTGGCAAGCGCTCTATTCCGGCGCCGCCAAATTCATGGACGACATCATGGAGCACATCAGCCTCGAGAATAACGTGCTGTTTCCGCGCTTCGAGTGAAGCATTGGTTTGCATTCCAAGGTTGCGTTAGCATGTCAGGAGGAGGCGTAGGTCCAAGCTTGATTTCTTTCCTTCTTCGACAATGTGTCACAGCGCCTGCAGATGATATGACGCTGCGATGAGTGATAGGCTTCCGACTCGATAACTTGAGTCCGCACGCCGCGCCGCGAAGCGGTCGTTGACAGGCGCACCATGTCGAAGTCGACGTCAGAGACCGACGGTTTTTGGGCGCGGTTTTTCAGGCCGGAGCTTGACGTCTGGCGCGGCCGACGGTCGCTCGCGACAGTGTTTTGGGGTTACGGCGTTCTAGTCAGCATTGGCTTGATCGTCCTTCATGCCGCCGCCTTGCAGCGTCAGCATCCCATAGAGGAGCAAATCCTCATCGCCGCCTCAGCGGTTTATACGATATGGATACTCACCGCGATCTGGCGAACGACGGCGCGGAACGATTCCTATTGGGCGAAACTCGCACGCGGGCTAACGGTCGCTTGGGCCATGAACAGCGTCATGGTGCTGGCGTTTCTCGAGCTTGACCTCGCCGCACGGTTGCTTCGGAGCTGACGGGATGGGGAGCAAGGCGTCACCAGTCGGATTTCGTGGGCGAATCGGGCGCCTTGTCGTTGGGGGCGCGCAGTCGCTTTTCCCTGGATATTTTGCGCTGGTCATGGCGACGGGCGTTGTCTCAATCGCTTGTCAGCTGCTTGGGTTCCGCCCGCTCGCGCTTGCTCTTATCGTCGTCAATTGGATCGCCTTTCCGGTCCTCTGGACGCTGACCTTCATCCGGATATTCCGCTACCGCGATCTCCTCATTCGCGACATGTCGGATCACCAGCGGGCGCCCGGATTTTTCACAATCGTCGCGGGCACCTGCGTTCTCGGCACGCAGAACATGATCGTGCTGAAAGCGGCGGCCGTCGCCAACGGGCTGTGGTGGTTCGGCCTCTGCCTGTGGTTCGCCATCATGTATGCCTTCTTCACGGCGGTGACCGTCAGGAAGAGCAAGCCGACGCTCGCTCGCGGCATCAATGGCGCGTGGCTGATCGCGGCGGTCTCGACGCAGTCGGTCGTCGTTCTGAGAGGCGTGATCGACGTTGCGGCGGCGCCGCCGCCGGCGATCCAGTTTCAGGTGATTTCGATGTTCATGATCGGGTCGATGCTCTATCTCGCGATCATCCCGCTCATCTTCTATCGCCTGACCTTCGTTCCCCTCAGCTCTAAGGATTTCAGCCCTCCTTACTGGATCAACATGGGCGCCGTCGCGATCACGGCGCTCGCCGGGTCGATCCTCATCCTTCGCGGCGAGGCCTGGCCGGTAGTGACGCCGCTACTGCCATTCCTCAAGGGCTTCACCTTCTTCTTCTGGGCTGTCGCCAGCTGGTGGATACCGTTCCTCTTTTCGCTGATGATCTGGCGCTACGTTTGGTCGGGCGATACGTTCAATTACGAGCCCGCCGTTTGGGGCATGGTGTTTCCGCTCGGCATGTATACGACGAGCACTTTTCAATTCGATCGTGCGATGGGGTTCGATTTTCTGCACCCGATCCCGCGCGTCATGGTGTTCGTCGCCATAGCCGCCTGGGCGGTCGCGTTCATCGGCCTCCTGCGCCGCATCATCCGCTCGGCGACGAGCGCCGACGGCGCGGCAGTTGTCGGCGTCGCAACCGCAAAAGATGCATGATGAGCAAGATTTCGACTTCGCGCAGACAGCTCGTCCGACGGGGCGCTGATTCTGACTTGGATCAAATTAAGCCGGCGGACGCGTCCTATTTTCGTTTTCACATAAATATCAAACCGGATTCTGGTCATGTTAGGTGACATTGCAGCAAGGCTTTTTATCATACCGGCCGCGACGCTGCAGCCGGGCCTTGAGGCCGCTCTTTCCATACTGTTGCGGCGTCATCCTGCGCTTTTTGACAGGCTTGGCGAGCACCGCGCAAAGTCCTTCGCATTCCTGCCCAACGGCTCGCCGCTCGCATTTCTAGTGCGCCCAGCCTTGAGCAGCATCACGCTGACACGGCCTGCCGCGGCGCGCCGTGCAGACGTCGTCATCGGCGGCGACTTGGTGTTGCTGCTCGCCCTCCTCGAGGGCAGAATCGACGGCGATTCGATCTTTTTCTCACGCGACCTGTCCGTCGCAGGTGACATGGAGGCTGTCGTCGCGCTGCGAAACTCGCTCGATGACTGCGGGATTGATCTCCCCGAAGACCTCAGTTCGCTCGCCGGTCCATTTTCCCGATTGTTTGCAGAGCTGGGAAGGCGCATCCGCAAGATGGCGCTCGCCGGCGTCGGCGTGCAACCATGGAGCTGATCTGCCCAGCCGGGACGCCGGCCGCATTCCGGGAGGCGGTGAAAGCAGGCGCGGATGCGGTCTATTGCGGATTTCGGAACGAGACAAACGCCCGAAATTTTCCGGGTCTCAACTTCACACCCGAAGAGTTGGGCGAAGCGGTCGCTTTTGCTGGCAAGCGAAACGTCAAGACATTCGTTGCGATCAACACATTCATGCGCGCCGGCGACGAACAGCTGTGGCTTGATGCCGTCGCGGCCGCGCATGCCGCCGGCGCGGACGCCGTGATCGTCGCGGACCTTGGTCTCATGGCCTTCGTCGCCAGGGAATACCCCGATTTGCGGCTTCACGTCTCGGTGCAAGCGGGAGCTTCTAATGCTGACGCCGTCAATTATCTCGTGGCGGCCTTCGACGCGAAGCGCGTCGTGCTGCCGCGCGTTCTGACCATCAAGGAAGTGAAGGAACTCACGCGCGCAGTCAGATGCGAGACGGAAGTGTTCGCCTTCGGCGGTCTTTGCGTCATGGAAGAGGGGCGTTGTTCGCTGTCGTCCTATGCGGTCGGCGAGTCGCCGAACATGAACGGCGTATGCTCTCCGGCGCGTCACGTCAGTTATCGCGAAGAAAGCGGCGCGCTGCTCTCAAAGCTCGGCCGGTTTACGATCAATCGCTTCGATCAAGGCGAAGCGGCCGGATATCCAACCTTGTGCAAGGGTCGCTTCATTGTCGATAACGAAGCCGGCTACGTCTTCGAAGATCCGACGAGCCTCAATGCCATCCGTCACCTCGACGCACTTCGAGAGGCGGGCGTTGCGGCGTTGAAAATCGAAGGCCGGCAGCGCGGCAAAGCGTATGTCGCCGAAGTCGTGGCGACGCTGAAGCGCGCGATGTCGGCTGACGGGGTTCAACGCGAGGTTTGCGCGGAGCGGCTTCGCGGCCTGAGCGAGGGACAGAAGACAACAAGCGGCGCTTTCGAAAAGCGCTGGCGCTAGCGGATGGATAAAGCGTGACGCATAAGCATGTTTTGACGCTTGGCCCCGCGCTCTTTCTGTGGGACGGACCGCAATGGCGCGATTTCTACTTCGACATCGCGGACGAAGCTCCTGTCGATATCGTCTTTCTTGGCGAAGTCGTCTGCTCGAAACGACAGCATTTCGCTGAGCCTTATTTGGCGAAGGTCGTCGACCGGCTTCGACGCGCCGGCAAGGATATCGTCCTGTCGTCATTGGCGCTGGCGACGCAGCCGCGCGAGATTGCGTTCAATCGAGAATGCGCCCGGCAGAATGAGTTTCTGGTGGAGGCGAACGACTTGTCCCTGATGCCGCATCTTGCCGGAAAGGCGCATGTCGTCGGTCCCATGGTCAACGTCTATAACGCCATGACGGCCAATTATCTGGCGGGTCGCGGCGCCCGTGTCGTCTGTTTGCCGCCCGAACTGCCTCTCGCGTCTATTGCAACTATTGCGCAAGACCTTGATGGCGCCGAGGTGGAAGTCTTTGCCTATGGCCGCTCTCCCTTGGCGATTTCAGCGCGTTGTGCGCATGCGCGTGCGAAGGGTCGAACGAAAGATGACTGCCGATTTGCATGCGCCGACGATCCGGACGGTCTTCCGGCGATGACTATGTCTGGAGAACCGTTTCTTGCAATCAACGGCGTGCAGACGATGTCGCACTCCTATCATTGCGCCGTCGGCGCGATCGGTGCGCTTTTGCGTTCAGGCGTCCGCAGATTCAGGCTTTCGCCGCAGAAAGTCGATATGATAGCGGTTGCGACGATCTACAGGGCGATGTTATCGGGCGAACTTGACTCTGAAGAAGCGCTGGTTCGCTTGATGCGCCTCTCGCCCGACGTGCGGCATTCAAACGGCTTTCTCTTTGGCGTTGCCGGCGCCGATTTCGTCACAGCGAGTTGACGCTGTCGACGCAAAACTGAGGGAATGAAAGTGCTTGATCTCACGATCGCCCGCGCGATTCATATCCTGACGGTCGTGCACTGGATTGGCGGTGTCTTCATGGTGACGGCGGTGATCCTGCCGGCGGTCGCGCGCTTGGCGGAGCCGGAACGCCGCATCGCGCTGTTTGAACAGGTTGAGGGCGCCTTCTCATGGCAAGCGAAGATTTCGGTGACTCTCGCCGGCGCGAGCGGCTTCTACATGACGCATCGCCTTGCCGCCTGGGAGCGCTTCCTCGATCCCGGCTACTGGTGGATGCATGCGATGGTCGTCGTCTGGGCGCTCTTCACTCTCGTGCTGTTCGTCGCCGAGCCCCTATTCCTGCATGAATGGTTCAGACGCGCAGCCGCGAACGACGCCGCCGCGACCTTCGCGCTGATCCAGCGCTTTCACTGGGTCTTGGTGACCGCTAGCCTCGTCGTCATCGGCGCCGCCATGCTCGGCGCTCACGGCGCGCTATACTGAACTTGGATGGTTGCGCCGCTCGCGCGCAAATTTTCCGCGCCCAACCGATTGCTCAATATAAGACTTTCGCAACAAGCATCCCGTTGTCGTCGATGAGTTCAAGCCGCGACATGCAGGGCATGCAGTAAACCCGGTCGCCGGCGCGCAATTCCCTTGTCGAGCGGATCACAACTTTACAAACTGGGCACAGGGCTTCGTTCGGCGCTAGCGCGTCGCCCGGTCCTCGCCACCGGCGATAGAACCGACGGAACCGGATTGGGACTTCATTAAATCCGGTCTCTTCGAGGTCGAATCTCTGGCGCGGCTGTCCCCTTGGCGCCTGCAATGGGTCGTTCATGTGCGGAAACCTAGACGCGCGACGGCGCCCAGATAGTCGCCCGCCAGATCGGGTTGCTCCGAAGGCGGAATGCCGAGTTCGCCCATCGTCTCGACAAATGTGTTCAGCACCAGTCCGTCCAGATCGCGCTTGATCTTGTGCAGCCGATCATGCGTGTGCGGCGCGCCGATCAACCGGCGTCCCAGATCATTCTCGCCGAATCCCATATGCCGTCTCTCGTCCGAGACGATGCCGCGCAACAATTCGGCAGTCACCGGGTCCGCAGTACCCGAATGGTGACGAAACACCGTGAACTCAAGGCACTCAAGGATGACATTCTGCGCAAATACGCTCGCCTCCCAATCCGACGCGTTGACGAAATCAAGCAGCCGATCGCGAAAGGTGAGGAGGTTGCGATTAGCCCGTGCGGCGATCTCCGCATCCGGATCGGCGACCCCGAGTTGCGACAAGCGGTGCAGTAAAATTTCGAGGTGTCGTCCCTCGTCGACGACCTGCGTCGCTAGGAATATCTTGGCGCGCCTATCCGGCGCGAAGCCGATCATTCCGCTCGAGGCGTCGAGCGCAGCCGTCTCCCCCACGCAATAATTGCACAAGGTCGTAATGAGACCGTCACGCTGCCGATCCGTGAGTTCAGCTTCCGCGACGTGCGGCGAAACTCCGTAAGGGCGGCCGTGGAGATATCCCTCCACGGCCTCGAACCAGAACTCGAAAGAATGGACCGTATTCCGGAAATCCGCTTCCCCTAGCAGATGCGGGTCGTCCTGGTTCGCCATGCCCGCCGCCCGTCACATTGGCGATTGATACTCAAGTCCGATGCGGCCGAGCCTGGTCTTGAACTCGTGCAGCACCGTGTCGGCCAATGTCGCTTCCATTTCCTCTGTGGATGCATCGGTGAGATCGAGCCCTTGATATACGGCGCTCGCATTCTTCGCCGTCTTGCGCGCATCCGTCTGCTTCTGCATTTCCTCGTTTGCTTCTGCGCTGGCCGCAAAAATATCGTGGAACGTCGCCAGCATGTGCTTGGTCATGTCTCGCTGCATCTTTTGCACTTCCGCCTTCTTCTCTGGATGGCGGCGGATCAGTTCGCCGATGCGATTTTCACCGAAGCCGACATGCCGGCGCTCGTCGGCGATCGTGCCTGACAGCGTATGCGCGAATTTAGGATTGGCGTCCGCCGCCGTCGCGTGCAGCATCTCGAACACTGAGAAGGCCATGCCTTCGAGCACAATATTCTGCCCGACTACGCCGGCGACGAAATCCTTCTTATCGACCTTTTCCAGCAGCACTTCGGCGAATTCACCAAGATGCGGATTGAGATAGGTGTTGATCGTCGACTCCAGGTCGCTTGGCTCAACACCGAGATCAAAAAGTCGCTGCGTGAAGATCTCGACATGGCGGCCTTCATCCAGAGTTTGCGTCGCAAGAAATGTCTTGCTCGCTTGATCCGGTGCGGCGTTGATCAGCCCTGACGACGCCGCCAACGCGCAGCGTTCACCCGCTATGAGTTGAACGGTCGTGCGGATTTGCTGCTCGAGAATGGTTTCATTGTTGAGAATGCTTTCTGACTCACGCTCATCCGCTCCGCGCCCGTAGACGGTATTTTCAAGATAGCCTTGTGGGCAAGATTCCAGCCATTTCTGAATCGAATAATTGGAAAGAAAGTTCGCCATGGCTTGCGCCTCCTGTTCGCTTTTGGGCCTTTCCGCGATCGTGGACAATGTGTGAAGCGAACGCCTTTCTATCTTCGAACGCAATCGAATGGCGGCGTCCGATGGCAAGATGACGGCGCCTCGAATCGTCGCAGCGCTCATCAACGTGCAGTTGTCGTTTGGCTCAGAACTGTGCTTTCGAATATGATGACGCGACGCGCATTTGATCTTGATCAAAGGAATCTCGATCGCAGCGACGGCGCGACGACTGCCAGATGAGCTTTCTGCGAATGCGCCGCAGTTTTCGCCACCGGCGCCTAAAGCTACCGGTTTTGAGCCGATGCTTGGCGTGCTCGCCAGTCGTCCCGCGAGAGTTCCCAG
>Ga0073934_10010657_pt1 | contig 11357 bp, 10 predicted proteins | sample LarsenN4metaG_FD_76834 | JGI IMG/M metagenome (GOLD analysis project Ga0073934, IMG submission 76834) | Hot spring sediment bacterial and archeal communities from British Columbia, Canada, to study Microbial Dark Matter (Phase II) - Larsen... ...
GAGGACCAGCGCGCTGTATGCGGCCGCCGTCAGCACGATCAGGCTGCCCAGGGCGGCGGCGGGCCGGCGGCCGATCAATGCGCCGTGCAGGAGGGCGGCCGCCGCGGCGAGCAGGGCCGGCGGCAGCAGCAGCGTCCCCACGGCGGCGAACTCCGCAGGGTAGGCGCGCTGCAGGTAGACGCCGATGGCCGCCGGCACCAGGACGACCACGACGATGAGAACGGCAGTGCTGGCCCGCACAAGGCGTCTGACCGGTCCGCCGCCTTCCCCGAGCGCGAGCGCGAAGACCCGGGAAATCGCGATGGCCGCGGCGGGCAGCACGGGCAGGATGTAGTTGGGCAGTTTCGTTCTGGCCAAGGAGTAGAAGACGAAGGTGATGCCCATCCAGAGCAGAAGCAGCGCACTCCGGCCGTCCTGCCGGATCTGACGGCTGTGATGGATGACGGCCCCGGGCAGGTAGGCGGTCCAGGGAAATGCCGCGATGAACAGCACGGGCACGTAGTAGTACCAGGGGCCGGGCTGGTTCTCCACGACGCCGAAGAAGCGGGTGAACATGTAGTAGCCGACCACCTGTCGCAGAAACGGCATCCCCCACCGGACAGCCTCCACCGCATACCAGGAAAGCCCCACCGCGGCATAGATGGCGAATCCGTCCCAGGGGAGGGCGCGCAGCCGCTGCCGCCCCACCCCGCGCAGGAGCCACCATGCGCCGATCACCATCCCCGGCAGCAGGAGCCCGATGGGACCCTTGCTCAACGTCGCCAGGCCGGCCCAGAGGAACGCCCAGCGGTAGGCCCGCCGGCGTGCGGCGCTCTCCGCATTGCCTTCGGCCACGATGACCATGTAGAACGCCGCCAGCATGAAGGCCAGCAGCGGCATGTCCAGCCCGGCGCCCCGCGCCAGAATCACGTACTCGAGACTCGTGGCCAGGATCAGCCCCGAGATGATTCCCGTGCGGTGGTCGTAGAGCCGGCGGCCCAGCAGGTAGGTGACCAGGACACCGGCGGTGCCGAAGAGGACCGACCAGAGACGGGCGGTGAACTCGCTGAATCCCAGGAGTGCGCCGGTGGCGGCGCTGAGCCAGAAAGCGAGGGGAGGATGGACGAACCAGGGCGATCCATTCCAGTAGAGGGTCATCGGGTCGGCGCGCCGCACGATCTGCCGGGCGATCTCCGTGTAGAGGGCTTCGTCGTTGTCCCACAGGGCCGTGCGCCCCAGGCCCGCGGTGAAGAGCAGCAGCACCGCGATCCCCACGAGTAGCAACGCGGGAGGGCGAGGGCGCGGCCGGGAGGCGCGCGGTGCTAGCGCGCGCGCCACAACAGGTAGGCGCCGATGAGTCCGGTCACGAAATTCGGCGCCCAGGCGGCCAGGAAGGCGGGCATGCGGCCATTCTGTCCCAGGGCCAGCGTGGAGTTGCTGAGCAGGTAGTACAGGGTCAGGATCAGCAGGGCCATACCCAGGCCGACCGAGGAGCCGGAGCGGTGGGGGCGCAGTCCCAGCGGAATGGCCAGCAGCACGAAGGGGATGCCGCTACTGGGAATGGCCAGCCGCGCCTGCAGCCAGACCGCGTATTCGATGATCGATTCCCCCCCGCGCCTGAGAACGCTCATGTAGTCCCGCAGTTCCCGGACGGTCATCTGGGACGGATCTTTCCGCTGGATGCCGATCTGCTCCGGCGTGCGCCGGATCCCCGCGCGGAGGCGCCGGAACTGCGCCTCGACCGTGCCCTGCGGAAGAAACTGGTAGACCGTGCCCTCTTCAAACGTCCATGCCCCCGCGGTGAAGCAGGCCCGTTGCGCGCGGACGACGCGGACCAGATGCTCCCCCTCGAACTGGTCCACCACGACGCCGACGAGACACCGGCCCGCCTCCTCCCGCTCGCGGGCGTAGTAGACGGACGTGAGCGCCCCCTCGCTCTCGCGGAAGAGGATGTAGCCACTCGGCACAGGTGCGCGGCGCCCGAGGCGGACCAGTTCCTCCTGGAAGCGGTCCTCCGCCAGGGGGATGGTCCACTCTCCCGCGACGATGCCGGCCAGGGCGATGGGGAGCGCGGCCAGCAGGACCGGCAGCGCCACGCGGATCAGGCTGATTCCCCCCGTGCGCATCGCCACCACTTCGTTGTGGTCGGAGAGGCGGCCGAAGGTCAGCAGCGCGCCGAGCAGGAGTGCCACGGGCAGGGAGAAGACCGTGAGGTTGGGCACCCGGAACAGCAGGAGCCGGCCCACCGCCCAAAGGGCCAGGTGCTCCCGCACGGCGATCCGGGCCAGGTAGAAGACGTCGTTGACGGAGAGCAAGACGGTAAAGAGGCCGATCCCGAAGAGGAAGATCCCGGCGACCTGCTTGAGGATGTAGCGGTCCAGGATCGTCATCACAACTGGAAGCCCTCGCCCAGGTAGAAGCGCCGTGCTTCGGGACTGGCCATGATCTCCGCGGCCGTGCCCTCCACCCGTACCGAGCCGTCGTGGAGGATGGCGGCGCGGTCGGTGATGGCCAGCGTCTCCCGGACGTTGTGGTCGGTGACGATCACCCCCAGGCCGCGGTTGCGCAGGTAGCGGACGATCTCCTGGAGTTCCGCGACCGACTTGGGGTCGATGCCGGTGAAGGGTTCGTCCAGCAGGATGTAGGCGGGCTCCATGGCCAGAACCCGGGCGATCTCCACCCGGCGGCGCTCGCCGCCGGAAAGGGTGAGACCGACCTGGCGGCGCACCGCCGTCAGACGCAGTTCCTCGAGCAGCCCTTCCATGATTTCCCGGCGCGCGGCCGCGCGCTTCCCATTCGCCTCCAGAACCACCAGGATGTTCTGCTCGACGGTCAGGCCGCGGAACACCGACGGCTCCTGCGCCAGGTAGCCGATGCCCAGGCGCGCGCGCCGGTGCACCGGCAGCCGGGTGATCTCCACGTCGTCGAGCCAGACCGCGCCGCCGTCCGGGCGCACGAGCCCCACCATCATGTAGAAGGTCGTGGTCTTGCCGGCGCCGTTGGGCCCGAGCAGCCCGAAGATCTGGCCCCGCTCGACCAGCAGGGTGACCCCGCTGACCACCTGCCGGCCGCCGTACCGCTTGATGAGATTCTGCGCCTTCAGCACCGCGGCGTCCCGCTCGCGATCCTGGTCATGGCGGGGTGACCACCAGCCGCGGTGTCCCCGTCGCCACGGCGCGCCGCGCGCGCAGGTCCACCGTGATCTGCGCGGCCACGAGGACATCGCCGCCCCGCCGGGCCGTGGCTCCGCCGCTGAAGACGGCCACGCCCCGCGCCTGATCCACATCGACCTGCGGACTCTCCACGGTCAGATCCTCCGAGACCAGGCGCACGCCGTCGCGGGCCTCCGCCCGTTCCTCAGCGAGACGTGCCCGGATGCGCCCGGCTTCCAGACGCCCTTCCGGCATCTGCAGTTCCGCCCGTCCCTCCGCGGTGGCCACCTGGGCAGCGTCCTCGTATTCCAGACGGGTGGCGTGCAGGGAGAACTCCCGGTGCGCGAGCGCCGGCTGCCCCGTGGCAACCAGATGGCGGCGGCGGAGGTCGGCCTCCACCCGTTCTGCCGACACCGTCGCGTCGCCGTCCGGGCGGTGCACGAGCGCCTCCACGCGCCCTGTGGCGATCACCCGCTCCTCCCGCAGCCGACCTTCCACGGCACTCGCGCGCAGCCGCAGGGTCTCGTGGCGCACGGTGACATTCCCCGTCGCCACCGCCACGCCGTCCGCCGCCCGGTAGCGGACCTCCGCGGCTTCAATCCGGGTCGCCCCCCGCGCGATCACGACGGGGTGCCCGCGCAACAGCCAGGTGTCGGTGCGCGCGTCGAACTCCGCGTAGGTGGCCCCGGTGATCTCCACGGGCGGCTGGGCCGGCGCCGCCAACAGCGGCGCCGCGGTCAGCAGAACGAGCCCCCCCAGCAGAAGGGCGGCGCGCCGGATCACGGTTCGCCCCGCACCGTCACACGGATTCTCCCGGTCAGGCGGGTCTTGCGCAGGGCCACGTCGCTTTCGAGCCGGTCCGCGTGCACGGTCATCTGCTCCTGGACGTAGCGCACGGATCCTGTGGCGATGATCAGGCGCCGGCCGGCGACCCACTCCACACGCGCCGCGTCGAGGGCGCGGCCCTGCGCCCCCCGGGCGCGCACCCCGCCGGACAGGACGACGTCCCCGCTCGCGGTGCGGTAGACGGCGCGCGGCGCGGAGAGCGTCAGGACCAGCGCCCCGCGCTCGTAGAACCGGGCCGTCACCGCGGTCAGCGTGGCCTGCCCCTCCGCGGCATTCACCTCGACACTGCTCGCCGCCAGATCCCAGCGGACGTCGCCGGCCGCGCCACTGATCCGGGCCTCCTCCAGGGCGGCAGGAGGAAGCGCGCTGCCGGGGGAAGCGGGCACCACTGTTGCCGACGCTGTTGGCGCGGGGGCCAGTGTAGGAGCGACGGCGGGGGTCGCCGCCCGACAGCCGCCGAAGAACATGACGGCCGCCGTGACGAGCACTGGCACCACGGCGGCGGCAGGCGAGGTCACCGGCGTCAGCCCTTCAGGTCGATGGTACTTGAGCCTTCATCGCCCAGCAAGCGCACCAGACCGAGGACTTCCCGCGCGGCGCGGTCCGCGGCGCCGGGGGAGCCCAGGAGCGGGCGCAGCCCCAGCAGGTCCCGGCGCTGCTCTTCTCGCCGGCGCGGGTCGGTGAGATAGTCGATGACGACGTCGGCGAGTCGGAAGGGTGTGAGCGCGGCCTGCACGAGCTCAGGCACCACCGGGCGATCGGCGAGGAGCGATGGGAGCGCCACCCACCGCGCGGCGACCCGGTAGCGGGCGTAGAGAGCCATCAGCGGCGTGCGGTAGGTAATCGGCGAGAGCCGGTAGATGACCACATGCGGGACGCCCAGACAGAGCGCCTCCAGCGTGGCGGTGCCCGAGGCCACCACCGCGAAGTCCGCCGCCGCCAGGGCATCGTAAGCTTCCGGCCCCGCGCCCGCCACAAGGGTCACCGGAACCGGTGTGCCCCTCAGGGACTCCTCAGTCAGATTCCGGAATTCCGGGGACGCCAGCGGCAGGACCGTGCGCAGGCGGGGAAGACGGGTGTAGATTGCCGGCAGAGCATCCCGGATCACCGGGAGGTGCCGTTCGAGTTCCTGCCGCCGGCTGCCCGGCAGCAGCGCCAGGAGCGGATCATCCGGTTCGATGCCCAGCCGCTGCCGGACCGCGCCGATCGGCGTGCTGGCGCGCACACGGTCCAGCGCGGGATGTCCCACGAAGACGACGTCTGCCCCGGCGGCGCGGTAAGCCTCCGCTTCGAACGGCAGGATGGCCAGAATGCGCATGCCCAGCCGGGCGATTCGCCGGGCGCGATCCCCCTTTCGCGTGGTGACCATCGGGGGGATGAAATACGCGATCGGGACGCGCCGGCGGAGCCTCCGCGCCAGCTCCAGGTTGAACGCGGAGAAGTCGATGAGGACGACTGCCACCGGGTCCCACTGAGCGATCGCCCCGCCCACCCGGGCCAGCCGGCGCACGAACGCGGGCACCTGCATCAGGACATCCACCCAGCCGATGAGCCCCCAGCCGGAGCTCTCGATGAGACAGCGGGCTCCCGCGGCGGCCATCCGGGGGCCGCCCACGGCCAGCAGCTCCACATCCGGGCGGTGCCGGCGTAGGGCCGCCACGAGGTCGGCGCCGTAGACGTCTCCCGACACCTCACCGGCAACCAGGAAGAGGCGAGGCGGCCTCACTCCTCACGGGCGGCGCGGGCCCGCCGCACGACGCCGTAGCCGCGCTGCAGCGCGTCCTCGAGGAAGGCGATGATCTCGGCCACGAGTGGGTGGTCGCCCAGTTGCGCGCGCAGGCGCTCCACCGCCGGGCTGATCCCCAGGCCCGACTGGTAGAGGAGGCGGAATGTCCGGCGCAGCACGGCGCGGTCCGCGGCGGCGATCCCGTTGCGTTCCAGACCCACCTGGTTGAGGCCCCAGCAGCGTGCCGGCCGCCCCTCGACCAGCATGAACGGGGGAACGTCCTGCCGCACGGCCGAGTAGCCGCCGACCATGGCCAGTCGCCCGATGCGCCGGAACTGCACGACCCCGCTCAGCCCGCCGACGTAGGCCCCGTCCCCGACGTCGACGTGGCCCCCCAGCTGGGACCCGTTCACGACCACGACGCGGTTGCCCACCCGGCAGTTGTGCCCGATGTGCGCCCCGGTGAGGATCATGCACTCGTCGCCGATGAACGTCCGCTGGCCCTCGCCGGTCGCCCGGCTGATGTTGACGTACTCCCGGATGAGATTGCGGTCCCCGACTTCCAGGAAGCTCTGCTCGCCCTCGAAATGCCGGTCCTGCGGGATCGTCCCCAGCGTGGCGCCAGCGGAGATCGTGTTCTCCGCTCCGATCCGCACGCCGTCCTCGATCACCGCGTGGGGACCGATGCGCGTCCCGCGACCGATGCGCACGTCGCCACCAATCACGGCGTAGGGACCGACCACCACCCCCGCGGCCAGGTGCGCGCCGGCACCGATCACGGCCGTGGGATGAACGCGGGTCGCGCCCGCCGGCTCGCTGCTCTCGGGCATCGGTCCGCTCAGGTGGCCTGCCGGGCCGCCGTCCCGAGGGGCGCCGCCAGGAGCGGCTGCGCCTCCACGGCCAGCACGGTGATCGCCGCCGCCGCGGCCGCCGCGGCCAGGCGGTCGCGGTCCAGGATGATGGTCCGGCGGGCTTCCACGGCCAGCAGGCGGGCCCCCACCGCATCCATGCTTTCGATGGTCTCCGGCCCCACGGTCGGCAGGTCGAAGCGCGGGTCCTGGTGGGGACGGCTGACCTTCACGACCACGGCACCCCGCGCCATACTGCCGCCGCGCCGGATTGTCGCATCGGTGCCCTCCGCGGCCTCCGCGGCCAGGATGGCCCCGTCCTTGAGGACCACGGTCTGGCCCACATCCTGACCGGCCAGCAGCCGCGCGATCGGCAGACCCAGCTCCACATCACGCCGCTCCGCCTCGCTGGGGGGCGGACCGGCCAGGAGCCCCGGCTCCGCGAGCAGGTGGGGGGCAAAGGCGGTCTGCGCCAGGACGCGCATCCCTCCCTGCGCCAGTACCTGGGCAAACATGTCCATGACGCTCTGATCGCGCCGGTCGTCGATCTGTCGCAGCCGCGCCCGCGCGAAGTCATCGCCGGGCTGCGGCTGGGCCAGCGCCGCCCGGTTGAACCGCCCGGCGACCACGACCTCCCGCACGGCGTGCTGCTGCCAGAAGCGGAGCAGATCCTGAAGCGCCCCCAGGTCCAGGGCGGCGTACACATCGGCGAGGTCGGGGAGACGGCCCGGTTCGCCCGCCATCTGGGCGCAGATGACCCGCCGGCCCTGGGCTCGCATCGCCGCGGCCAGGACCACCGGCAGCCGGCCCTCCCCGGCGAGCAGGCCCACGGCCGCACCCGGCGCCGCGGGCGGTGCGCCGCTCATGCTGACGGCGCGGCCGCGGGAGGCGCCGAGACGAGCGCGAAGGAGATCTCCGCCTCGGCGGCCACCTCCTCCCCGACGCGCGCCACGGCCCGCAGCTTCCCCAGGCGCCTGCGGAACATCCGCACCTCGACAGTGATCCGCAACACGTCACCTGGTGTGACGGGCCGCCGGAAGCGGCAGTGATCGATGCCCGCCATGTAGGGAATGCGCCCGCGGAATTGCGGCTCCGACAAGACCAGACACGCCCCCACCTGCGCCATAGCCTCAACGATCAGCACGCCGGGCATGACCGGATGCCCCGGGAAGTGTCCGGCGAAGTAGGGATCATCGCTCCGCACGTGCTTGATCCCAACGGCGGTGCCGTTGCCCACTTCCAGGATGCGATCCACAAATAGAAACGGGTCGCGGTGCGGCAGCACCGCCAGGATCTCCGCCGGACCGAGACCGGACATCATGCGTCCCTCCATCGTCGAGCGATCTCCCGCGCCAGCGCCAGGTGCAGGGCATGCCCTCCGTAGGCCACCTCGACGCCCCCGCGCAGGCGCACCCCCAAAAGCGCCAGGTCGCCGATCAGGTCGAGGATCTTATGCCGCGCCGGTTCGTCGGGGAACCGCGGGGGATTGAGATAGCCGCCGGCGCCGATGACGAGCACGTTCTGCAGGGCGGCGCCGCGGGCCAGCCCTTCCGACAGCAGCCCCGGGTACTCGTGCACGAACCCCCAGGTGCGCGCCGGAGCGATGGCCTCGCGGTAGGCCCCCAGGTCCGCGGCCGCGACCTGCGCGCCGAGCGGCGGCGGCAGATCGACGGCGTAGGTAATGTGAAATCTGTCGGCCGCCCGCGTGACAGCCCGGCCCGCTCCCAGCACCACCTCCGCCTCGCCGAGTTCGATCACCAGGGCCGGGGCATCCTGCTCGATGATCCCGCCGGTCTCCAGCGCCTGCACGTATCCCGCGGCACTCCCATCGAGGGCCGGCAGTTCCGGCCCGTCCACGGAGACGTGCAGGTTGTCGATGCCCAGGCCGGCCGCGGCGGAGAGGAGATGCTCCACGCTGGCCACCGTCACCGCGTTGCCGAGCGTCACGCCGCGCCGGGTGTCCCGCACCCAGGCCACCCCGGCGGGGATGGCCGTCGCCGACTGATCCCGGCGGACGAAGTGCACGCCGGTGCCCGGCGGCGCCCCCGCGAGAAGGACGGTGACCGCGGCGCCGGTGTGAATGCCGATCCCCGCCAGCGTCACCTCCTCCCGCAGCGTCCGCTGCGATCGCTCGACCGTCGCCGCGGCCATCAATTCACGTCGCGCGGGCGCAGGCCGAGGCGCACCGGATAGGACGATCCGGCCGTGGGCATGGTCACCACCCGGATGGTCGTCGTCTCCGCGGCGGGAATCGTCACCGTGGCCAGCACGCGCTCCTCCAGGGGGCGGAAGAGCGCCATCTCGACCAGCCGCCCATCGATGAGAAAGACCCCGCGGGCGGGTCCCCCCGCCGCGGTGGCGACCAGCTCTGTCTGGACCTCCCGCGGGTGGGGGTTGGTCACGGTGATGACCAGGCGGTACACCACGCCGTAATCCCCGATCAGCGCCTCCCCGGTCCGGAGATCCGCGAGCCCCGCCGTCCCCCCCAGGTCGACGAGCGGGGCCGCCCGCGTCGCCTCCACGGCGCGGGTCAGCGTCACGGTGGGGGCGGGGAACGTGCCCTTGGGATGAGGATAGGCGATCTGGTTGATCGGGAGCGCGACGGTGCGCTCCAGCAGCCAGGGGAGGCGCACCTGCACGCGGACTTCCAGGTCGTCTCCCCGCAGCAGTTGCCACTGCAGGATGCCGGAGACGAGTTGCAGTGGGAGCATCGTCTGGGCGGTGAAGGCGTAGGTGGACCGGGGCGCGATCTCCAGAATGTACCCGCGCCCCGCGACCAGGTTCTGCAGGAAGCGGGCCGTGGCCGCGTGCCCGACATAGAGCGGGTCGGGGGACGGGCCGGCCAGGCCGCTGATCAGGAGCATCTCCGCCGGGCGCGCGCCGTGGTTCGTCACCGCCACGGTCAGCACGCGGCTGTAGTCGGGGGTGCCGTTTTGGTGATGGTACAGGAGGCGGATCGGCTGGCGGGGATCGACGACCTCGGCGAAGAGAATGCCGTCGGTGAGGACCGCCTCGGGCCGGTTGCTCACCAGCAGGATGTCCGGATCGAGCACCTCCACGCGCTCGCGCCGAACATGCACGCGCACGACCCGCTCCACCGGCAGCGCGTACGGGCTCTGAATCCGCACGGGGACGGCGACCTCCAGCGTGTCGGTCTCAGCGCCCGGCGGCTCATCGAGGGGGATGGGGCCGATGGTCAGGGTCGCGCCCGGTTCGCGCGCCACGACCTGTTCCAGGCGCCGCTGCACGGCTTCGCGGAGAAGCGAGGGGTTGGCGAAATCCCCGGTGATGCGCACGGCGACTTCGTCGGGGATGACCCCGGCGTCGCGCCGGACGACCACCTGCAGCAGCGCGCGCCCGCCTCCCACGATGACGGGTACGCTGGTCGAGCCGAGCGCGCGGGCTTCCACCAGAACCGTCTCGCCGACCACCCGGACGGCGGCCACGCGCTCCTCGTACGGTCCCACGGAGACAGGGCCGGGCAAGAACGCGCTCACCCCCACCGTCGCGGTCTGCCCGAGCCGGAGGACCACGACGTCGGGGATCAGGGTCACGGTATTGCGGGAAAGGGCCTGGCGCAGGTGATCGGCCCACCGCACGGCCAGCGCCTCAGGAGTCGTCTGGTTGGCCTTCGCCTGCTCCACGTCGGCGGTGACGAGGTGGCGTTCGTTGAGGAGCAGGTCGGCCGCTCCTGCGCGCGGGCGCACGCGCACCGCGATCATCGCCGGCCGCTCTGCCAGGATCTCGGTCAGGCGCCGGACGACCTCCGCGGCCCGTGCCTCCGCGTCGGGCGCCCGCAGGCGAAGGACCGGAAGTTCCTGGACGACCACGGCCACCACCGGCGGACTCCCCGGCTCAACGATCAGGCGCAGCGGCGGCGCTCCTGCCCGGCCCTCGGTGGACCTGAGCCCGACGAACGCCAGGAAGACGATCAGAAGGGCAGCACCCCGCACCACGTCAGGTTCCGCGACGGGAGCGGGGAGGTCGCCGGGCCGGTCGGGCGATGAGCGTCTCCACCTGCTTCTGCAGCCGGCGGACGCGCTCGAGCAGCTCGGGCAGCCGGCGCAGCAGCGCCTGGGCGCGCCGCTCCTCGCGGAGCGGGCGCGCCGGGATGCCGGAGAGGACCTGCGCGCGCGCCACATCCTTGAGCACGGCCGCCCTGGCGCCGATGACAACCCCCGCGGCGACGCGCACGTGGTCCCCCACGCCGGACTGGCCGGCCATGACGACGCGGTCTCCGACAGTGGCGCTGCCGCTGATCCCCGATTGCGCCGCGATCAGCACCCCCTGCCCCAGCCGGACATTGTGCGCCACCTGCACGAGATTGTCGATCTTGGTCCCCCGCCCGATCCGGGTCTCGCCCAGGGTGCCCCGGTCCACCGTCGTGTTGGCGCCGAGCTCCACGTCGTCCTCGACGACGACCCGCCCCAGGTGGGGAATCTTCACCGGACCGCTCTCTCCCTGCGCATACCCAAACCCGTCGGCACCGAGGACCACGCCGGCGTGCAGGGTTACCCGATCGCCGACCAGCGTGCCATCCCGGATCGTGACCTGCGGGTGGATAAGACAATCCTCGCCAATGACCACGTCGGCCCCCACGGCCACCTGGGCCAGTACCGCCGTGCGGGCGCCGATCCGGGTGCGGTCCCCCACGACGACGAACGGTCCGAGGTGAATACCCTCTCCCAGGACGACGTCCCGGCCGACCACGGCGCTGGGATGGATCCCCGGCGGCCGGGTCGGCGCCGGAGCAAAGAGGGCGAGGAGTCGGGCGAACGCCAGGCGACCCTGGGGAACCCGGATCGC
>Ga0073934_10010658_pt1 | contig 11355 bp, 8 predicted proteins | sample LarsenN4metaG_FD_76834 | JGI IMG/M metagenome (GOLD analysis project Ga0073934, IMG submission 76834) | Hot spring sediment bacterial and archeal communities from British Columbia, Canada, to study Microbial Dark Matter (Phase II) - Larsen... ...
TCAAAGGCGGGCTTTCCTACGGCGCTACCGATGACTACGGCTACGAGGCTGTCGATGGACGCGTTCACATCCACGACTGGCACGCGACCATCTTGCACCTGCTTGGGCTCGACCACGAGAAACTCACCTATCGCTATGCCGGTCGGGACATGCGCCTGACGGACGTCAAAGGCAACGTCGTCAAGGAGGTGGTGGCCTAGGATAACATAGAGCGGCAGGGTTGGCTCTGCGTTGCGGAACCGGCGAGGTGCAGGCGACGCTCGATCGCTCGGCCAATCGGCGGCGAGCCTGTTTGTCCTTGACGATGCGAAGTTCCTGCGAGTATCGTTTGCTTCCGCACCGAGTCCGGACGAACAAGAGGCCCGCCTGGCATGGCCGCGAGCACAGACGCCAAAACTGCTCATCCTAGCGGAGACAAGCGCTTTCATTTGCTGGAAGTCGCCATTCGTCGCCAGCAGCACCAGCAGAGCGCCTTGATCGAGGTCCTGCATGCCGCCCAGCAGCTCTTTGGCTATCTGGAACTCGACGTGTTGTACTTCATTGCTCATCATCTCAAGCTCCCGCTGAGCAAGGTGTACGGCGTTGCGACCTTCTACCATCTCTTCTGCCTCAAGCCGCCCGGCAAGCACACGTGCGTGATCTGCACTGGCACGGCGTGCTACGTCAAGGGGGCGGATCGTCTCCTTGAAGCGGCGTCCGAGTTCGGGCACGTACAGCCTGGAGGAACCACTGCGGACGGCGAGCTTTCCCTGCTGACGGCCCGCTGCATCGGGGCGTGCGGCATCGCTCCGACGGCGGTCGTCGATGGCGCCATTCACGGCCACGTGACGGCCGAGGGCCTCGTACAACTCCTGAGAGGATGCCTGAACCGTGGACCTTCCTGAACTCCTTGACCTGGCCGAGCGCGAACGCAGGCAGCGAAAGCCGCTGGAAGTCCGCTGCTGCGTGGCCGCGGGCTGCCAGTCCGCAGGTTCGGAAGCGGTTCTCAAGGAACTGCGCAGCGGCGTGCAATCGGCTGGGCTGCAGCAAGAGGTGGCCGTCCGCGGCGTCGGCTGCATGCGGCTGTGCTGCCAGGGGCCGCTCGTGCAGACGGCTCCTGCTGGCCAACTGTTCTACAAGGTCCAACCCTCGCAGGCGGCGTCGATCGTATCCAGCCTGCGGGGTGGCCAGGCTGACGCTCACCTCGGTGACGCCAACAGCCCCTTTTTCACCCTGCAAGCCAGCGTCGTCCTGGCCAATAGCGGCCGCATTGATCCCGAACGGATCGAAGACTACATCGCTGCGGACGGCTACCAGGCGCTGGCGCGCGTGCTCACCGAACAGACGCCAGCAGCGGTCATCGACACGATCACCCGCAGCGGCTTGCGCGGCCGAGGCGGGGCAGGGTACCCCACCGGCGTCAAATGGGCGATGGTGGCCAAGGCGAAATCGGACCGCAAGTTCGTCGTCTGCAATGCCGACGAGGGCGACCCCGGCGCCTTCATGAATCGCAGCGTTCTGGAGAGCGATCCGCACAGCGTGCTGGAAGGCATGGCCATTGCCGGCTACGCCGTGGGCGCCAGCCAGGGCTACGTCTACATCCGCGGCGAATATCCGCTGGCGACGCAGCGCTTGCAGACGGCCATCAAGCAGGCGGGCCGGCTTCGCTTGCTGGGCGCGCATGTGCTCAACTCCGCCTTCGACTTTCGCATCGATATCCGCATCGGTGCGGGCGCCTTCGTTTGTGGAGAAGAAACGGCCTTGATGGCCTCGATCATGGGCGAGCGCGGGACTCCTCGTCCGCGCCCTCCTTACCCTGCCGAGCGGGGACTGTGGGACTGCCCGACGTTGCTCAACAACGTCGAGACCTTCGCCAACATCCCAACGATCATCCGCCGCGGCGCCGATTGGTACGCCAGCATGGGCACGGCCAAGAGCAAGGGCACCAAGGTCTTCGCTCTCACCGGCAAGGTTCGCAACACCGGCCTTGTTGAAGTGCCGCTCGGTACGCCCCTGCGCCGCATCGTCGAGGACATTGGCGGCGGCGTGCCCCACGGAAAGCTGAAGGCCGTGCAAACCGGCGGGCCCTCCGGCGGGTGCATCCCAGCCGAGCTCCTGGATACCCCAGTGGACTACGAATCGCTCGGCAAGCTGGGCTCCATCATGGGCTCGGGCGGCATGATCGTCATGGATCAGGACAACAACATGGTGGACGTGGCCCGTTTCTTCATGAGCTTCTGCATGGACGAATCGTGCGGCAAGTGCATCCCGTGCCGTGCTGGCACCGTGCAGCTCACCCGTTTGCTCACCAGGCTGCTCGAACGCCGGGGCACTCGCCGCGACCTCGAAACCCTCGAAAGCTTGTGTACCATGGTCAGGGACGCCAGCTTGTGCGGCCTGGGTCAGACGGCGCCGAACCCGGTGCTCAGCACGCTCCGCTACTTCCGGCACGAGTACGAGGCCCTGCTTCAGGACAGGTGATGGAGTGGCTGTAAAGACTCTCACGATCGACGACCAGCTTGTCAGTGCGCCGGAAGACGCCACGCTGCTCCAGGCCGCGCGCGACGCGGGCATCAAGATCCCCACGCTGTGCCAGCTCGACGGGCTCTCCGAGGTTGGGGCCTGCCGGCTGTGCCTGGTCGAGATCGGCCCAGCAGGCAAGCTCCAGGCCGCCTGCGTCACGCCCGTGGCCGAGGGCATGGAGGTGAAGACCGAGACGCCCAGGCTGCGCGAGTATCGCCGGATGATCATCGAACTCCTCCTGACCGAGCGCAACCACGTTTGCTCCGTTTGCGTGGCCAACCACCACTGCGAGTTGCAAGACCTCGCCGTCCAGCTCGGCGTCGACCATGTCCGCTTCGAGTATCTGCATCCCCAGTTGCCCGTGGACATCTCACACGAGCTGTTCGGCATCGACCACAATCGTTGCGTCCTGTGCACCCGCTGCGTGCGGGTCTGCGACGAGGTCGAGGGCGTCCATACCTGGGACGTCGCCGGCCGCGGCGTGCAGTCCATGATCATCAGCGATCTCAAGCAGCCCTGGGGCGACTCGCCGACCTGCACTTCGTGCGGCAAGTGCGTGCAAGCCTGCCCCACCGGAGCGATCTTCCGCCAGGGCGCCACTGTGGCGGAGATGGTCAAGGACCGCTCCAGGCTCCGCTTCATCATGACCGCCCGGGAGAAGAAGCAATGGCTCGTCTGAGACTGGCCACGGCCTGGCTGGGCGGCTGCTCGGGTTGCCACATGTCCTTCCTCGACATGGACGAGTGGCTGATCGAGCTGGGAGCGCGGGCGGACATTGTCTTCAGTCCCTTCGTCGATGCCAAGGAGTTCCCAGCGAACGTGGACGTCACCCTGGTCGAGGGTTCCGTCGCCAATGAGGACCATTTGCACCTGGCCAGGCTGATGCGGGAGCGTTCGCGCCTCCTGGTGGCGTTCGGCGATTGTGCCGTGACCGGCAACGTGACGGCGCTACGCAACTGTTTCGGCGGGGCCGACGCCGTGCTTCAGCGCGGCTACGTCGAGCTGGCCGACCTGCGGCCAGGCAAGCCCAGCGATCCTGGCGTGCTGCCGGTCCTTGTCGACCGCGTGATGCCCTTGCATGAGGTCGTCCCCGTGGACTTCTGGCTGCCTGGCTGTCCACCTCCCGCTGAGCGGATCAAGTCGGTGGTCGCTGCGTTGCTCGACGGCCGGGAGCCGGTGCTCGAAGGCGATCAAATCCGCTTCGGTTGACGCCTTGGAGGTTCCACCATGGCCCAGCGCATCGTGATCGATCCCGTGACCCGGATTGAAGGTCATGCCAAGATCAGCATCTTCCTGGACGACGCCGGCTGCGTCAGCGACGCCTGGTTCCACGTGGCCGAGTTCCGCGGTTTCGAAAAGTTCTGCGAGGGGCGGCCCTTGGCGGAGATGGCTGGGCTGACGGCCCGCGTCTGCGGCATCTGCCCCGTCAGCCATCTCATCGCCTCGGTGAAAGCTGGCGACCAGATTCTCTCCGTCACCATCCCGCCGGCTGCGGAGAAGCTGCGCCGCCTGCTCAACCTGGCCCAGATCGTGCAGTCCCACGCTCTGAGCTTCTTCCACCTCAGCGCCCCCGATCTCCTGCTCGGCTTCGAGAGCGATCCTCAGCAGCGGAACGTCTTTGGCCTGGCGGTCGCCCATCCCGACGTGGCTCGCGGCGGCATTCGGCTCCGCCAGTTCGGCCAAGAAGTCATCGAGGCGCTGGGCGGGCAGAAGATTCACCCCGCCTGGGTCGCGCCAGGCGGCGTCCGCGGCCCGCTCAGCTCGGAGAGCCGAGACCGACTCCGCGCCAGACTTCCCGAAGCAATCGCCACGGCCCGGAACGCCCTTGGCCTGCTCAAGGGGCTTCTCGACCGCTACCGTGAGGAAGTCGAGTCGTTCGGCAATTTCGCCAGCCTGTTCCTCGGGCTAGTGGGGACCGACGGCGTCTGGGAGCACTACGACGGCAAGCTCCGCTTCGTGGACAGCGACGGAAAGATCGTCGCCGATCAGCTCGACCCTGCCCGCTTCCAGGAGTTCCTTGGCGAAGCGGTGGGATCGTGGTCGTACCTGAAATCGCCGTACTACAAGCCGCTGGGGTATCCGAACGGCATCTACCGCGTCGGTCCGCTAGCTCGGCTGAACATCTGCAGTCGGCTCGGCACCCCGCTGGGGGACCAGGAACTGGCCGAGTATCGCCAGCGGGCCGGCGGCATCGCTCGGTCCTCGTTTCTCTACCACTACGCCAGGCTCATCGAGATCCTGACCTCCCTGGAACGCATCGGAGCGCTGCTGGACGACCCCGACGTGCTCTCGCTCCGGCACCGAGCCCGAGCGGGCATCAACCGCCTGGAAGCCGTGGGTTGCAGCGAGGCCCCGCGCGGCACCCTCTTCCACCACTACCAGGTGACCGAGGAGGGCCTGATGCGCAAAGTAAACCTCCTTATTGCCACCGGCCAGAACAACCTGGCCATGAATCGGACCGTGGCGCAAATCGCCCAGCGCTGGATCAAGGGGCCAAGGATCCCCGAAGGCGTCCTCAACCGGATCGAGGCGGGCATCAGGGCGTTCGACCCGTGTCTCAGCTGCTCGACGCACGCCCTAGGCCAGATGCCGTTGGTCGTCGAACTCAAGGATTCCCATGGCCGACTCCTCGACCAGGTCCGCCGAGGCTAGCTCCTCCGCCACCGCAAGGCGCAACATCCTGGTGATCGGGTGGGGCAATCCCCTGCGCGGCGACGACTCGCTTGGTCTGGCGGTGGCTCATGCCCTGGCGGAGCGCAACATTCCCAAGGTCGATATCTTGCGAGTCCATCAACTCGCTCCCGAGCTGGCCGAGGACCTGGCGGATTGTTGCGCCGTCGTCTTCATCGATGCCAGTCTGGTAGTTCAGGAGGTCTGCGCAATGCGGGTGGAGGCGATGGCTGCCCACGGACCGCTCGCGCATCATTTTCAACCCGCGCAACTTCTGGCCTGGACCGAGGCGCTGTTCGGGCGCTCTCCACCCGCCTGGCAGGTCAGCGTGCCGGCCCGAACCGTTGACGTTGGCTGCAAGCCATCAGCAAATAATGACTTGCGCGTAAGGGAGGCTGCTGAAGTCTGCCTTGCTGTCATTCGGAGAGTCCAATCGGAGCACCTGTGCGATGCAGGAATAAGGCAGGCGCCCCTCGGCAGCGCAACAAACCAAAACTAGCGCTCTGCCCTCCGATCGTGTCGTTGGGGAAGCAGAGTCTGCCCTTCACATGGGCGCTGGCCGTTGCCCAAGTTCAAGTTGAGAAAGAGCTTCTGTTTGATTCTTCGTTCCCTGGCTCAGCCAGGCCGACGACCAGGGGGATACCCTCACGAGTGCCCGCGCAGCATCAGGGGAGTTCGGTTGCGCAACATTTTCTCATTCCAATTGTCGTTCGGGCCCTGTCTGGTCCGCGTTACACTGCGCAATCTGCACTTGAACGTTTCTGACGCGGACCCCGCCGATTGGCGTCAGGCGATTTCGCACGTGACCACGTTTTCCATGAGAACGGAAGTCACCTTCTATCTTAACATATGTTCATTGTATCTCGCCAGGTCAGTTGCGATGGATTTGTCTTAAGTAATTATTTGGCAATTAGTTGTGCTCGAAAGTGCTCTCGCTGCCTGGCGCACACAGGTTCCGGTCAGCTCAGGCTGCAAGGGCAAGCCCCCGACATAGGGTCCTGTTTACGGCAAGCGCCACTCCAGGATGCCGCCGGAGACCTCCGGCTTCAGCCGTACCTCCAGGCGCAGCTCTCGCGTCGTCACCGGCTCGAAGCGGACGTCGTTGAACTGGTCGAGGGCGGTCCCATAGCTAACGCCTGGTGCGAGTTTCACTGGCTGCCAGTCCTTGCCGTCGTGCCAGAGCAATCGCCAGGAAGCCGGGACGCGGCACGCGCCCCGCCCCGTATCGTCGAACCAGTAGACCGAGCACGCCTCGACCTTGCGAGGTTGCGGGAAACGGTAGGAGACCCACTCCGTGCTTCCGCGGCGATCCCACCAGGTCATGCGGGGCAGGCCATGGTCGCCGGAGGACTTCGGCAGCACGCCGTCGTTGAGCGCCGAGAGCCTGTCGTTGACGTAGCAGTGCGAGGCGCGGATCAGCACGCCGTTGGAAAGCACGCCGTCCTCGTCGGGCAGTTCGGCCAGCTCGGGCTTCTCGGCGATCCAGACGACCATCGGCGTGCGGCCGCGATTCGCCCAGGTGAAGTACGGAATCGCTGTGATGGGTACTGGCGTCGCCGCCAGCGAGCCGTCTTCGCGACGGGAGATGCGCTGGCCCTCGCCGGTCAGCACGGTCACGCCGCCGAGGAGGTTCTCCTCCCAGCGGGCGGCGAGAGGTGCGCTGGGCGGCAGAACCAGGTTGCGAGCCTGGCCGTCGTTGTCGAGACCTTCCAGGCAGTAGACCAGCGGTCCGCGGGTCAGGGCGACGCGGTCCACGTTGGCCGCGACCTCGGGGGCGGCATGGTTCCGCTTCGGCTTCATCTGCAAGTAGACCTCGATCTGGTCGCCGGCCTTCCAGGTCCCCTTGACGCTGACGAAGCCGGTCCGCGGCCGTTTGCTCAGGTCGATGGTGAAGTCGCGGTTCGGCGGCGCGGAGACCGACCAGTTGTCCGGCCCTACCCAGGCGGGAATGCGAAGGTGAAGCGTGAAGGGCCGCTCCTTGTCGGGCGTGACGGTGAAGCGGATGCGTTCGTCCCAGGGATAGCTCGTTTCTTGCTTGATGCGGACCTGGCAGTCCTTCAGCGGGACGGTCGCCTGGTTGCCGAGGTACAGGAGGGTGTAGATGTTGTCGTCGTCGTGGGCATAGACGCGCTCGCCGACGCCGGCCACCCAGCGGAGGACGTTAGGCGGACAGCAAGCGCAGGCGAACCAGGGGACGCGCTCCGCGCCGCTCCTTGAGCCGAGCGGATTGGTGTAGAAGAAGCGATCTCCGCCAAGGGAAACGCCGCTGAGGATGCCGTTGTAAGCCAGGCGTTCGACGAGGTCGGCATAGCGAGCGTCGCGAGTGAGGAGGAACATGCGCTGGCTCCAGAGGGCCAGGCCGATGGCAGCGCAGGTCTCGGCGTAGGCTGCGTCGTTGGGCAGATCGTAGGGCTGCGTGAAGCCCTCGTTGCTGGCGGACGAGCCGATGCCGCCAGTGACGTACATCTTCCGCCGCGTGACGTCGTCCCAGATGGTTTCGAGGTTCTGGATAAGTTGGCGGTCGCCGGTGATGGCAGCCAGGTCGGCGATGGCGCAGTAGAGGTACATGGCGCGGACGGCGTGGCCCACGACTTCCTTCTGCTCGCGGATCGGCTTGTGATCCTGAGCGTACTCGCCGAACGACTTGCGCTGGTCGGTGCGGCCGCGGGTTTCCAGGAAGAACTTCGCCTGCTCCAGGTACTTCCTGTCGCCGGTGGCGCGGTAGAGCTTGATGAGGGCCAGCTCGATTTCCTCATGTCCGCAGACGTCGATGCGCTTCCCCGGTCCGAAGGTGTCGCAAATGTGGTCGGCGAACTTGCGGGCGACGTCGAGCAGCTTCGCCTTGCCGGTGGCTTGCTGGTAAGCGATGCCTGCCTCGATGAGATGGCCCGCACAGTACATCTCGTGGCCATGGGCGGTGTTCTGCCAGCGTTCCTGCGGCTTCACCAGGGTGTAATAGGTGTTGAGGTAGCCGTCGGGCTGCTGGGCGGCGGCGATCCATTCGATGATCGCGTCGGCCCGTTTTTCGAGGTCTGCGTCACGCTTGTTGGCGAGGGCATAGGCGACGCCTTCGAGAGCCTTGTAAACGTCCGAGTCGTTGAACAGCAGGCCCTGGTGTTTGCCCTCTTCCAGCTTGCCCGCGACCGCGAAGTTTTTGAGCCTGCCGGTAATCTCGCACTGGCGCAAGTTGGCCAGCGCGGTGGCGGTGCGATTGGTTTCCAGCCGCGGACCCCAGAAGCGGTCGTCGATCCTCACCTCGTTGAAGGGGAGAAGCCGCAGTTCGCCCGCCTGCGCCGTCAGCGCTGCCAGGAGGAAGAACACGAGACAGACCCAGTGGTTGGCGAGGCGTTGCATGGAAGACTCCTTCAGTCCGCAAGACGGACGACAAGGCGTTCGAGAATGGTACGCGGCGGCAAGTCGCCGGAGCTTTTCATGCGCAGGTCGGCGTCGAGCAGCCAGTCGTACAGCCGGGCGGCGCGCGGCCCCAGGTGCGTGAGGAGCCGGTTGGCTTGTTCCACCCTGAACAGTCCGACCCGCTGGACCGCAGACGGCAGCGGGACCCCTGCCTGGCGCAGCCGATACGCCTGGGCCAGCCGGCGGAGCTGCCAGCCCAGCGCGCCGAGCAGGCCGATCGGTTCCTGGCCCTGGTCGATCAGGTGGTGGAGCATGGTCAGGGCGCGGGCCTTCTGGCCTGAGGCGATGGCGTCGAACATCTGCCAGACGTCTTCCTCGCGGCTATGGCCGACCAGTCGATCGACGACTTGCCGGGTAATCTCCGCCTCGCTGCCGACAAACGTCGCCAGCTTGGCCAGTTCCTGATCGAGCACGCCGAGGTCGGTTCCTTTGAGTTCCACGAGCAGGTCGGCTGCTTCCTTGCCGAGCTTCTTGCCGTGGACCTCACCGGCGCGGCGCGGCAGCCAGTTGCGGACCCAACGCAGCCCGGCGTCGCGCTCCGGCAGGCTGCACTCGATCAAGCCGGCGTCGGGCAGCAGCTTGGCCAGGCGGGTGTTCGACTTCCAGGATTTCACGTCGAGGACGAGCGTGCCGCTGGGGCTGGGCCGCTCGAAGTAGTCTTCCAGGTTGTCGCGGAAGCGGGTGATGAACGGATCGGCTTCCTGGACGATGACGAGGCGGCGCGGGGCGAGGAAGGGGAGCGTTGCCAGCTCGTCGTTCACGGTGGCGAAGTCGACCTGCTCGCCGGAGTAGGCGGAGCGGGCGAAATCGTCCGCGCCCTGGCCGAGCACGATCTCCTGAAGCCTGCCGAGGGCCTGGAGCTTGAGGAAGCGCTCGTCGCCGGCAAGAACGTAGACCGGCTGCGGCGGGGCCGGGCGTTTCGCCTCGATGAAAGCCAGAGCGTCCAAGCGTCGCACTCCGAATCGACCCAAGGGCTAGAGTCTAGCTATCCTCGCCGGACCACGCTGGCAAGCGGGGGAGAGAAAGCGGATTCGGTCAATGTCCCCCCCTGGGAAGGCCGATATCTGATAAACAGCGCAGGTCGCGACCGACCGCTCGCAGTGCGCCTGCGCATGAGGAGGTCCGCACATGGAGGCGACTCCGCCAGTCCCGACGCCGATCCTGTCGACCGACCCATCGGCATTGCTCGAAGCAGGCAAGCAACTCCGGCTGCTGGCGGCCCGGCAACTCCGCGAGCTGGACCAGGCAGCCAGCGAACTCCGCAAGCAGTACGAGGCTTTGAGAGCCGAACGCGACCAGCTTCAGGAACAGCGGGCGGCCATGCGGCGTCAGTGGGAAGCCCGCTGGCATGAGGAGTGGCGGCGGATCCAGCAGCGCGAGCGGGAGCTGGAAGCCGAGCGAAAGACCCTGGACCAGGAGCGGCGCGAGGCCAACGGCGAGCTGGAGCTGCAGCGCCGCCAACTCCAGGCGGGCTGGCACGACTTGCTTCAGGCCCAGCAGCAGTGGCAAGCGAAGCTGGCCGCGGAGCAGAGCTTGCTCGAACGCCAGCAGGCCCAACTGGCGGACAGGCAGCAAGGCATCATCCTGGGCGAGCGGGCCTTGCACGAGGAACGCTTGCTGCAAGAGGCCACCCTGCACGCGCAGCGGCAAGAACTAGGCGTGCTCGAGGTCCGGATTCAGCACTGGCGGGAGAAACTCGACGCGCTGCGCGGCGAATCGGCCCTGCTTGAAGCGGCCCTGTGCATGCCCGCGCCGACTCCCGCCGGTCCTCATCTCAAGGATGCCAGGCCGCAGCAGGGACCTGCTGCACCGGATTCGGCCAAGGCCGAGACGAGAATGTTGGACCTCGTGCAAAAGTCTGTCACGGCGCTGCTGGACGAAAGCCAGCGGCTGGCCGAGTACCATGAGCGTCTGCTGGAAGTTCGCCAGGCCTGGCAAGAGGAATGGGATCAGGCTCTCCTTACGCTCGCCGCCCGTGAATCTCAGTTGCGCGAGGAGGCCGCTCGGCAGAAGCCGCGCGAGGACGCCCTGGCTGCGCGGGAGAAGGAACTGGCGCATCGGCTCCTGGCCTGCGTCCAGCAAGAACAAAGACTACAGGTTCTGGAAACGCGGCTCGCCCAGCGGCAACAAACGTTGGCTCGGCGACGCGCCCGGCTCACTGACTCGCTCCGGCAGCGGAAGCTGCTTCTGCGCAAGCGGGAGAGGCTGATCGATCAGCTTCGGCACGAATGGGAACAGGTCCGCGCACAGGAAGGCCGGCGGCTGCTGAATGCCCGCACCGGCTGCGAGCAGGCCCGCCAGGCGTACCTGACGTCACGCGAAGAGCTACGTCGGCGCGCCCAGGAACTGGATGACCAGGAACGCGGGCTGGCCCAGCGAGAGCTGGCGGTTTTCGAGGTCGAACAGCGTCTGGTCGCGCAGCAGCATGACCCAGCGGCGGCCGAGCGGTTGCTGGCGAAGCTCCGGCAGGGCTGGGAGCGGGCCGTGGCGAAGGTCATCCAGTCCACGCGACGGCGGGAGCTTGAGCTGCAGCGCAGGGCCGAGCAGCTCGAACAGTTCCGCGCCAGGCTGATGCAGGAGCGCGAGGAACTCGAACGGCGGCGGTCGACGCTCACCCTTTCCCAGGCCGACCTGGAGACGGAACGCCAGCGACACGGCGAGCGGCAAGCTTGCTTGGAGAATGAGCTCGGGCGTCTGCGGCTGGATCGGGAGCACCTTCTGCAGCGAGTCCGCGATCAGGAAGCCTTTCTGGAGCAGCTCACGATGCAA
>Ga0073934_10010659_pt1 | contig 11354 bp, 9 predicted proteins | sample LarsenN4metaG_FD_76834 | JGI IMG/M metagenome (GOLD analysis project Ga0073934, IMG submission 76834) | Hot spring sediment bacterial and archeal communities from British Columbia, Canada, to study Microbial Dark Matter (Phase II) - Larsen... ...
AGGATTTTGCTCAGGAAGTATTGAGAAGAATTACAGATCTTCCAATATCATTTGAAGTTTTTTCAGATGATTTCGGGACAATGGAGAAAGAAGCAAGGGAAATTAACTCCTGGGGAAAGAATGTTTTTGTTAAGATTCCAATAACGAATACAAAAGGCGAATCATCATCAAAACTCATAGAAAGATTATCTAGTGACGGAATAAATTTGAATATAACTGCAATTTTGACGACTGAACAAGTCAAGAAAGTTGTGCAAAATATATCAGATAATTCAGATACAATAATATCAGTATTTGCAGGCAGAATTGCAGATACCGGAAGAAATCCTATTCCAATAATGCAAGAATGTCTTTCAATAATTAAAAACAATTCAAATGCCGAACTACTTTGGGCAAGTTCAAGAGAACTTTTAAATATATTTCATGCTGAAGAGTGTGGATGTGATATAATAACCGTAACAAATGATTTATTAAAGAAACTAAAATTGGTAGGAAAAGATTTAAGCGAATTATCACTCGATACAGTGAAGATGTTTTATAATGATGCAGTATCAATAGGTTATAAAATCTTATAATATTTGGATTGTCAAGGACAAAAGAATTAATATTATTGTTACTTTCTGATCTATTTGCTATCAATATATCCTGGTTTGTATATTATTATATACGGATAGATACAGGATGGATTATTTATGCAAACAATCCTGCATTTTTTGCTCCGATGATTACGATTTATTTTTTTTGGTTAATAATTTTTTTGTTTTCAGATTTATATCAACAATGGTTTCTCAGACCAAGGTTCGAAGAATTTCTTAAGATTCTTAAGTCGGTTTCTTTAGGATGCATTATTTTGTTCTTTTTAATATTTATTGATGATACACTCAGAGATGCAAAAGCAATATCAAGATTTCTTATTTTGATATATTGGGGATTATTAATTTTTACTGTTGCATTGGGTAGGGTAATTATAAGAGGTTTTCAAATCAGACTGTTGAAGAAAGGATTTGGATTGCGGAATACTTTGATAGTCGGTACAGGTAAAAAGGCGCTTGAACTAAAAGAATCTCTTGATAATAATCCCCATCACGGATATAAAGTAATTGGATTAATAGGTATTGATGAAAATAAATCAGCAGAAAATGAAATTGGTAAATTAAATAAAATATTAGAAATTATATCATTATATAAAATTTCCGATGTTATAATTGCAACAGAGCCGGAACAAAAAGATGTAATTCAGGTAATGATTAGTAAATGTTCTGAAATAAATCTGAGATTAAAGATTATGCCAGATTTGTATGAAATAGTAGGTGGTATGGCACGTACATATCAGTTGCATGGGATACCACTAATAGATTTGATGCCAGAAGTAATGACATATAGATTTCAGTTGATAAAAAGAGTATTTGATATTGTATTTTCATTGATTGTACTAATAACATTATTCCCATTTTTATTAATAATTGCTATTATAATCAAATTAACTTCAAAAGGTAAAGTAATTTACAAGCAAACCCGAATAGGTAAAGACGGGAAAGAATTCGTTTTATATAAGTTCAGGACAATGTATGAAAATTCCGAGAAATCAGGTCCTGTATGGGTATCTGAAAATGATAAAAGAATTACTGGATTTGGGAAGTTTTTGAGAAGAACCCGTTTAGATGAAATTCCGCAGTTTATAAATGTTCTAAAAAATGAAATGAGTGTTGTAGGACCAAGACCTGAACGTCCATATTTTGTAAATGAACTCCGAAAGGAAATAGAATATTACAACAGGCGATTAAGGGTTAAACCCGGAATTACAGGTTGGGCACAGATCCATCTTGCTTCTGATACGAGTTATGAAGATGTAAAGAACAAATTAAAATATGACTTTTATTATATAGAAAATGTAAGTATTACTTTAGACTTAAAAATATTAATAAATACATTAATTACAGTTTTTTTATTTAAAGGTAGATGATGCATAGAAAAATATTAGTGATAATACCTACATATAATGAATCTGATAATATACTTAAAATTATACCGGAAGTGATTCAAAACACCGACGAATTTGACAATTATCAGGTTTTAGTCGTAGATGATAACTCACCTGATGGAACAGCAAAACTTGTCAAGGAATATAATCATGATTCGGTTTTTCTGATTGAGAGGGAAGGGAAGCTTGGATTAGGAACGGCTTATGTTACAGGTTTCAAGTATGCAATTGAAAATAATTTTGACCTGGTTTTTGAAATGGATGCCGATTTTTCACACGACCCAAAGTACCTTAGGAATTTCGTAAGAGAAATTGATAAAGGTTATGACTTAGTTGTAGGTTCAAGATATATTAACGGTGTATCAGTTGTTAACTGGCCAATTAGCAGGTTATTTCTGAGTTATTTTGCAAATATATACACACGCATAGTTACCGGACTTAAAGTAATGGATGCTACCGCAGGGTTTATGTGTTACAGGGTTGATGCACTTAAAAAAATAAATCTTGATAATATAAAATCCAATGGTTATTCATTTCAGATTGAGATGAAATATAAAATATTTAAAAAGGGTTTGAAAATTTCTGAGATTCCGATTTTATTTATTGAAAGAAGGGCAGGAGTATCGAAGATGTCAAAAAAGGTTGTTTATGAAGCAACTTTTATGGTCTGGCTTTTAAAAATCAGGGCAATATTTAACACGTTGTGAGAATATGGCAAAACTCTCAATAATAATAGTAAATTATAACGTAAAAGATATTGTTGACGGATGTATTGATTCGATATATAAATCCAATATTTCCGGATTAGAACTTGAAATCTTTTTTGTTGATAATCATTCATTAGATGGTAGTGCAGACTATATTGAGAGCAAGTATCCAAATGTAATTGTTATCAGGAACGAAAAAAACTTAGGATTTTCAAAGGCAAATAACATTGCATTAAAAAGAGTAACCGGTGATTATTTACTTTTACTAAATCCTGATACAATAATATCTGAGGGTACTTTTGATAAATTAATAAAATTTGTTGAAAGCAAACCTGATATTGGGGCTGTTACAACAAAACTAATCAGAGCAAACGGAGAGCTTGATCTGGCATGCAGGAGAAGCTTTCCTTCACTTGCTGTTACTCTTCCAAGAATAATAGGATTGTCGAAAATATTTCCAAAAGTGAAATTATTCAGTAAATATAATCTGACTTATCTTTCCGAAGATGAAACATACGAAGTTGATGCAATATGTGGAGCATTTATATTTATGAGAACAGAGGTGTTTAAAAAAACAGGTTTTTTTGATGAGGATTATTTTATGTATGGGGAAGATTTAGATTATTGCTACAGAATAAAAAAACAGGGTTATAAAAATTATTATTATCACGAGGTATCTACCGTTCACCTCAAAGGGTTAAGTACAAGAAAAACAAATATCTCCTACGTAAATAATTTTTACGGTGCAATGTCAATTTTCGTTAAGAAAAATTTGCGGAGTTCAGGTTTTATCTTGTTATTCATATTGCAGTCTGGAATTTTTCTACGCTCGGCAATTTCTTATTTGAAAAGGATAATCATAAATTTATTTCTTCCTCTGATTGATATTAATCTGCTTTATTTCGCACTGATAGCTGCTGTAAAAATACGTTTTAATATATTTCCAAATAAAGGTTATCTATTTATAATTACAGTATATGTTCTAATCTGGTTGATACTTCTTGGCTTTTTCGGATTATATTCAAATAAACACAATCTCTCCTACAAAAAGGCTTTCAATGCCATCGTAACCGGATTCTTTATAAATTCTTCAATAACATATTTCTTTAAAGATTATGCATATTCAAGAGAAGTGGTCCTTGTATCAACTGTTATATCTCTGATATCGGTAGCTGGTTGGAGAGCAATTGCTTCTTTAATCTTTTTCTTCAAGAGTAAAAATATACTTTTGAATAAAATTAATTTACTTGTTGTAGGGGACAAAATCCTTAACCAGAATATTGAAGAAAAGTTAGAAGCGAGATATAATATACTTTATTTCAAAGACGTAACAGAAGAACAAACTATTCAGAACCTTGAAGAGGTTATTAAAATTAATAATATCAAAGAAGTTATATTCTCCGATGAAAAATATTCAAATGAACAGATTTTAGGTCTTATGACAACATTGAAGGGCAAAAATATCGGGTTTAAAATAATACCGACTGGTAAAGATTTAATACTATCAAAACTTTATTCAGGGATTGATAATATATCTTTAATTGATATAGAATATAATATTAATAATAAAATTAATGTGTTTTTTAAAAGAGTTTTTGATATTATATTATCAATTATTATACTAATTACTGTATATCCATTTGTTTTTATTATAAGTAAATTTACAAACAAAGGAATAAAGAAGGAAATAAGTAAAATCCTTGACGTTCCTTCGGTATTGACAGGTAAGTATAGTTTTGTTGGGATTCCTGTATGGTATGATTTTGAGCTAGCAAAAAATCTTGGGAAACCCGGGTTGACAGGATTAATACAGTTATATCATCATGAAGGTATGACTAAAGATGAGATGGAAACTTACAATATATATTACGCAAAAAATCAAAGTATATTGTTAGATATTGAAATATTAATGAAAACAGTATTTTTCTCTTTAAGGAAATAATTAAAAATTAAAATATTAAAAAAATGATATTAGAATTCGAAAAACCATTAATTGAGCTGGAAACAAAAATAGAAGAGATGCGGAAAATGGCTGATAGTCTTGATATTTCCACAGAGATCAATAAACTTGAACTCAAAGTTAATGAACTAAGAAAACAGATTTTTGAAAATCTTACTCCATGGCAAATAGTTCAGCTTGCAAGACATCCGCAAAGACCTTATTCATTGGATTACATTTATTTAATGACAGAGAATTTTGTTGAACTTCACGGAGACAGGTCTTATGGAGACGATAAAGCATTAGTCGGAGGGTTTGCAAAACTTGGTGACAGATCTGTTATGATTATAGGGCAGCAAAAAGGAAGAGATACAAAATCAAATTTATATAGGAATTTTGGTATGATGAATCCTGAAGGATACAGGAAAGCACTAAGATTGATGAAACTTGCTGAGAAATTCAATAAACCTATTATTACATTACTTGATACTCCCGGAGCATTCCCGGGTATTGAAGCTGAACAAAGAGGTCAGGCAGAAGCTATTGCGAGGAATATACTTGAAATGTCACGTTTAAAGGTACCTGTTATAGTTGCTATAATTGGTGAAGGTGCTTCTGGTGGTGCATTAGGGATTGGAGTAGGTGATAGAATCTTAATGTTAAAATATTGCTGGTATTCAGTTATTTCTCCTGAATCATGCTCATCAATTTTATGGAGAAGCTGGGACTTTAAAGAACAAGCGGCAGAAAATTTAAAACTTACTGCAAATGATTTACTGAAACTTGGAATAATAGACAGAATAATTGAAGAACCGATGGGTGGTGCTCACAGAAATCACAATGAAGCAGCAAATTATCTTAAAACAGCACTGATTGAAGAACTTGATGCAATGAGTAAGGTAAAAAAAGACAAGCTATTGGAAAACAGGATACAAAAGTTTCAAAAGATGGGATTCTGGAAAGATTAAATTAATAAAGTAATTGATAGAAGATAAAGATACTAAATTATTAATAAATGGTGGAATACCTTTAGCCGGCAGTGTAAAGATATCCGGTGCAAAGAATTCAGCGACAAAGCTACTTGTAGCTTCTTTATTAACAGAAGAAGAATGTACATTTATAAACTCCCCCAATAAAATAAGAGATCTGCAGGTAACTCTTGAGATTATAAAATCCTTTGGCAGTGAGACAGATATAAACGGAGATAAATTAGTAGTAAAGAACAGTCAATTAAAAAATAATGTAATTGACGAATATTTAGGTAATTTAACAAGAATTGCAATATTAATGGCGGGCCCCCTGCTTCACAGAACAGGAAGGGCGGAAATCCCGATACCGGGCGGATGCAAGATAGGGTCAAGACCAGTAAATTATCATCTCGAAGCCTTAAAAAAGCTCGGCTGCAGGGTTGAAATAAATGATTGTTATTATAAACTTGTTGCAGATGAATTAAATGGAGCCAATATAAATTTAGAATATCCAAGTGTCGGTGCTACAGAGAATATTTTGCTGGCGGCAACATTAGCAAGGGGCAGAACAGTTATATCAAATGCAGCAATTGAGCCAGAAATAATAGATTTAATTAAGTTCCTGCAGAAAATGGGAGCTATAATTGAAATAAATACAGACAGAAGAATTATAATTGAAGGAGTAGATAAATTACATGGTGCAAATCACAAAGTCATATCTGACAGAAATGAAGCAGTTTCTTTCGCTTGTGCGGCAATAGCATCTAAAGGCGATGTTACAATAGAAGGTGCAAATCAGGATGATTTAATTACTTTTCTTAATACAATAAGAAAAGTAGGAGGAGGATTTGAAGTTCTTGAAAACGGAATAAGGTTTTTTTACAAAGGGAAATTACATTCAATTGCAATAGAGACAAATGTACATCCGGGTTTTATGACAGATTGGCAACAGCCATTTGTGATTATGATGACACAGGCAGAGGGAATAGCAATTGTGCACGAAACAGTATATGAAAAAAGATTTGGATATGTAAGCGAGTTAAAGAAAATGGGTGCAGAAATTGAGTTATATAATACTTGTTTAGGTGGTTTACAATGCAGATTTGCTAACCGTGATTATTTCCACAGTGCAGTAATAAAGGGACCAACTAATTTATATTCGACAGAAATTAATATACCTGATTTAAGGGCAGGATTTTCATATCTGATAGCAGGTGCTATAGCTAAAGGGGAAACAATAGTAAACGGAGCAGTATATATTGACAGAGGTTACGAAGATATTGATAAAAAGCTTAAAAAAATTGGCTGTAATATTAAAAGGATTTAAAAAATTTTATGGAGAAGAAAAAATCTAAACTCGAAGAGCTTAAGGATATAAGAAATGAAGCTCTAAAGGGAGGCGGGGAGAAGCGAATCGAATCACAGCATAAAAGAGGAAAATTCACAGCAAGAGAACGTATTGATTTGTTGCTTGATAAAGGTACTTTTGAGGAAATGGATATATTTGTAAGGCATCAATCTTCGGACTTTGGCCTGGATAAACAAAGATATTATACAGATGGTGTGGTAACCGGTACAGGAAAAATTTTCGGTAGATCTGTGTGTGTATTTTCACAGGATTTTACAATACTCGGTGGTTCACTTGCAGAGTATCATGCAAAGAAAATATGTAAGATTATGGATCTTGCACTTAAAAACGGAATCCCTGTAATAGGAATAAATGATAGTGGTGGAGCAAGAATACAGGAAGGGGTAGTTTCTTTAGGAGGATATGCCGATATATTCTTAAGGAATACTCTCTCAAGTGGTGTCATCCCGCAGATATCTGCGATAGTTGGTCCATGTGCAGGAGGTGCAGTATATTCTCCGGCAATAACAGATTTTATATTTATGGTTGATAAAATTTCACATATGTTTATAACAGGACCAAATGTTATAAAAGCGGTAACTAATGAGGATGTTACTTTTGACGAACTTGGAGGTGCTTTAACTCATGCGACAAAGAGTGGAGTAAGCCATTTTACCAGTGAAAACGAAGTAGAATGTTTTAACAGTATAAGGCAACTTATTACATATTTACCCCAGAATAATATGGAAAATGCTCCGGTATATGAATATGACTTTAGTATGGATAAAGAAAAAGAAGAGTTAAACAGCATTGTTCCTGAGAATCCAAACAAGCCATATGATATGAAAGAGGTGATCAATAAAATTGTTGATGAAGGAAGTTTCTTTGAAGTGCATAAAGAATATGCTGAGAATATAATAGTTGGTTTTGCAAGGTTAGGAGGCAGGTCAATAGGTATAGTTGCGAATCAGCCACTGGTATTGGCAGGAGTATTGTGTCTAAATTCTTCTATAAAAGGTGCAAGGTTTGTAAGATTCTGTGATGCATTTAATATACCGTTATTAGTTCTTGAAGATGTACCCGGATTTCTACCAGGGACAGATCAGGAATGGAGAGGAGTGATAAGGCATGGTGCAAAGCTTTTATATGCTTTTTGCGAGGCAACAGTCCCGAGAATAACTGTTATTATCCGTAAAGCATACGGCGGTGCATACGATGTAATGAATTCCAAACATGTACGTGGTGACATAAATCTCGCCTGGCCAACAGCTGAAATTGCAGTAATGGGAGCAAAAGGAGCGGCGGAAATTATTTTCAGAAAAGATATTGATTCAGCACCAGAAGAAGATAAAATAAAAGTCCTTAATGAAAAAGTTGATGAATTCAATGCTAAATTCCTTAATCCATATCTTGCTGCTGAAAGGGGATATATAGATGATATTATCGAACCAAAGGTTACAAGGAATAAGCTATTATATTATTTTGATTTAATAAAGAATAAGGTAGATTTCAACCCGAGAAGAAAACACGGTAATATACCTTTATGAGGAAATGTCAGAGAAAAGAGTTCCGGGAAAATCATTTTTGGATTTTTTTGTAATTTTTATAATATCATTTATCCCATCAATATTTTTTATTAAAACTGGATTTATTGGTGATGATTATTGCTGGATTTTTCAATCCAAAAATGCATTATCTGTGGGGAATATTTTTTTAACATTAACAGAGCCATCCCCTTACAGCTATTTCAGGCCTTTATCGTCATTTCTATTTACAGTTTATTATTATATTGCCGGCAACAACGTTATCCTTTACAGAATCCTGATTCTACTTCTTCATTCAATCAATTCTGTATTGATTTACAAGATTATATTATATTTGGGATATCAAAGAAATATAGCATTAATTACTTCTGTCCTTTTTGGTGTCCTTGCTGTACATTCTGAAGTAATTGCAAGTATAAGTTGTTTTAATATTCTGGTTTCATCAATTTATCTGTCTCTGATAATAATATTTTACATAAAAAATAAAAAAAGTTACGGATATATTATTTTGTCAGTTTTGATATTTATTTCGCTTTTTATAAGAGAGAGCAATCTTTTGATATTACCAATGCTTTTAGTAATATCAAATAAGCTTGGGAATAAAGATATAAAGAAACTATTTTTTTATTCAGGAATACCAATACTGATATTTATGATTTTCAGATTTTTCTGGGAAATTGAATTAAAAGACCCGATTGTTTATGAAAGAACAGATGCTTTTTTTGAACACTTCAGTATTTTTAAATTATTTTACACAATACCTCATTATATAATAAATACTTTAATCCCGGTTAAATTTTTATTGTCAATATTAGGAGAGGATATATTTGCATATTTAAAGAAATCGTTTGTTACACCTCAGAAAAATATTTTTACTTTTTTGATTTTAGTAACGATTGTTATTATTAGTTCTGTATTTGTTGTGTATTATTTTTATAAAAAAGCAGGTAAAGAAATATATTTCCCTTTAATTTTATTCATAAGTGGTTTAATAATTTATATTCCCTTGTATCATACAAGCGAAAGATTTATATATTATAATTCTTTTGCATTATGCCTTTTAATATCTGTTATATTCTCAAAAAGTAGAAAAGTTTTGTCAAAAATATTATTAGTTATTTTCATTGTGCTTCATATTGCCGGACTAACCTCAGGTGTGAGTCGCTGGCAAAGTGCTACTATTTATTTTTCAGATGTGCACGAAAAGTTAAATAAAGTATTAATAAATTATCCTGAAACCAGATATGTAATGATAAAAGACTTCACAACCGGGTATCAGGGGGTTGAGATTATTGCTGATGAGAATTTAAACAAAGCATATTCATTGTTTTATCCGAATGAGAAGCCAAAGGAATTTAATATTGTTAAAGATACGGTTGGTATTTTGAAGAAAACTGATATTATCCTGGTTTACGATAAAAATGGGAAAAATTTCAAGGTTGAATGAATAATATTCAATGAATTGATTATAAAATGCTAAATTGTTATTTTTATATTTATTCTAAAATGAAACAAGAGAATAAGTATAGTTCTTTAAAAAGATTTGTTCCCGGTAAAGATAGTATAAATTCATCCGGTTTCGTCAGATATTCAGGCATAGGAATTCAATTAGTTGCAGTAATACTGATTTTCTTATTTGCAGGAATATGGCTTGATGAAAAGTTAGGTACAAAATTCCTCTTTACGCTTGCATTCACGTTAATCGGATTTTTTGGAGGATTTTATAGTTTTTATCTTAAAATGAAAAATATATCTAACCCGGGGAAAAATGAAGTTGATGAATAAAAAGATGTATTACTTTGCCGGATTTTGTTTTTTGGGATTTATATTGACGATATATTTGTTATTTTATTTCAAAAACATAAATAATTTTAATGATATTATTTCTGTAATTTTAAGTTTTATAGTTGTTTCGATTAATTTAATTGTTGGTATAAGTTCTTTTAAAAAAATTTTTATAGCTGATAATAAAAAATTTATGGTTCAGTTTTTCGGCTCTATGTTTATAAGGATGATATTTATGTTAATTTATATTCTGATAACAATTGCATTAATAAAACTGCCAAGAGTACCATTAGTTTTTTCTTTTTTTGGATTTTATTTATTTGCTTTAATATTTGAAATATATTATTTATCTGTTATAACGAAAAAAATACAATTACGATAAGAATTTGAAAAAAATATTACTATTAGTTTTCGCTGTTTTTATATTTACGTTATTATCAAATGGAATCAATACTGTTTTTGCAAGTTCCGATCCTTCTGGTCATTCAAATGAAGACGAAGGTAAGTTTGATATAATTGAGAAAGTTGTTGATCATGATTATGTTGACTTTTACTTCTTTGGAAAGTTGAAGCTTCCCAAATTCCCACCTGTCCATATTGGAGGACTTACAATAGATTTCTCAATAACGAAATCATTATTCATGATGTTTGTTGTCTCCGTTTTGTTGATTTTAGTTCTGTGGAGAGCTGCAAGAATAAATACAAACAACGTAGTCCCCAAGGGTATTGGTAATATGGTGGAATCTATTATTGTTTTTATACGTGATGAGATTGTAATTCCCAATATGGGTAAAGACGGTTTAAAATTATTACCTTTTTTCCTTACAGTATTTTTCTTTATTCTTTTTTCAAATCTTTTTGGATTAATTCCTTTTATGGCACAGCCGACTAAGAACATTAATGTAACAACAGGTCTTGCATTAATTTCCTTTATAACAACACAGGCAATGGGAATAAAGAAAAACGGATTTATTGGCTATTTCAAAGGTTTAGTACCGGGAGGAGTACCTGTGTTCGTATTGCCTATTATGATTGTAGTAGAATTTATAGGATTATTTACGAAGCCATTTGCATTGCTTATG
>Ga0073934_10010660_pt1 | contig 11352 bp, 9 predicted proteins | sample LarsenN4metaG_FD_76834 | JGI IMG/M metagenome (GOLD analysis project Ga0073934, IMG submission 76834) | Hot spring sediment bacterial and archeal communities from British Columbia, Canada, to study Microbial Dark Matter (Phase II) - Larsen... ...
ATTACTGATATTATGATGCCTAAATTGGACGGGTTTGGATTGGTTCATCGGTTGCGCATCAATCCGGAGACTCGCGACATCCCGGTGATCTTTCTGACCGCTACCTATGTCGCGTTGGAAGACAAGGCGTTTGCCTTGAATATCGGTGTTACACGGTTTATCGAAAAGCCGGTAAACTTCGAGAGATTTTTGGAGACCGTCGAAGAGCTTTACAGCGGAGGCGCGCCGGCTGCGACTCCCTTGCTGAGTGAAGCAGATTTCTATGAGGGATATCGTCAGCGTCTTGAGAAAAAGCTCAATCAGAAAGTCATGCAGATCGCGCGTGATGAGCGTCTGCTGGAGACCATCTCGGAGGATGAAAGATCGACGTTTCGAGCTTCTCTCCAAATGGCGATCAATGAAAGAGATGAAATTCAACGTCTACTCGATGAGCTTCAGGTCCGCATTCAGAGCACCAGCAAATTAGAGTAATCCTCCTGCAGAAGGAGAGAACGATTCTCACCGCGCTGAGATTCAGCGCGGTTTTGTTATTTCTCCCGCAGAGAGCGCTTGTCGCCCGCAAGACTTTCAAGACAATTCCCAGAGAGCGAAAACTTACAGAAACCTGATAAAACTTGTCAGTGATAATTGGTTTCCTTGACTTTTACCAAGAAACCCTATATACTCTTATTAATCTGATTAATCATAGCTATCTACAGGATTGCGAGTACGCTTGTGATACTACGAGAGCGTTTTTCTTCTGATATTTCTGAATTCCTGCGCTACCTTGCCACACATGAAGAAGTGGAACAGGGGCTCCCCTCTCTTAAGCAGCTGAGTGTGAAACTGGGAGTCAGCCTTGCGTCGCTGCGAGAGCAGCTGGAAGTGGCGCGGGCGCTGGGTTTGATCGAGATCAAGCCCCGGCTGGGAATGAAACGCCGCGCCTATTCTTTCACGCCGGCGATCAATCAGAGTCTTGGCTATGCGCTAGCCCTCAGCAATGAAAACTTCCGCAAGTACGCGGAATTGCGCAATCACGTCGAAGCGGCTTTCTGGCACAAAGCCGTTCAGAAATTGACAGAAGAGGATAAACGAGAATTGCAAAGCCTAGTTGCCCGCGCCTGGGAAAAATTGCGCGGCACACCCATTCAGGTTCCCCACGAAGAACATCGTGACTTGCATTTGAAGATCTACAGCCGTCTCGAGAATCCATTTGTGACCGGCATTCTCGAAGCCTACTGGGAAGCCTATGAAGCAGTTGGACTGAATGTTTTTGCGGGCGGTTATGAGTATCTAGAGGAAGTGTGGAAGTACCACCAAAAAATGGTGGAAGCCATTTGCGACGGCAATTTTGAGGCTGGATATGAGGCGCTTGTCCATCATACCGACCTTTTGTATCACAGACCGTAACTAGATGTCATTGCGAGGGTCATGACCCGAAGCAATCTCCTCAAAATATGAGATTGCTTCTTGAAGACTCGCAATGACAGAAATCATCGAGGAGTGTCATGGATAAAGTAGTCAATGATTTTTCGATCATTGTTGGCACCAAGAACGGATCGGGAAGTTCCACTGCCAACAACACCATCTTGCGTGCAATTTTCAAGATGGGCATCCCGGTTTCGGGGAAGAACTTATTTCCATCCAATATTCAGGGCCTGCCAACCTGGTATACCATCCGCGCCAATAAGGATGGTTTTATCGCGAGAAGCGAGGAGCAGGAAATCGTCATTGCGATGAATCCTGACTCGTTCGCGCGGGACCTGGCTTCGGTCGCGCCGGGCGGAGCGTTTTTCTATGCCGACGATATCAAGCAGCCGATCACGCGCGCCGATATTGCGGTGTATCCAATGCCCGTCAAGCAGATCGTCCGCAGTGACCCGACGATACCGAGTGATTTTCGCGATCTGGTCGGTAACATGGTATACGTGGGCGCGCTGGCGCAAATGATTGGGATCGATCTTGAAAAGATCCATGCTGCGTTGAGCTTTCATTTCAAAGGGAAACAAAAACCGATCGATATGAACTTCAACACGGTGAAGGCAGGCGCTGAGTGGGCCAAGACAAACCTGGAAAAGAAGGATCCGTTCTACCTTGAGCCTATGAACAAGACCGACGACCTGATCATGGCAGATGGCAACACGGCAGCTGCGATCGGTTCCATTTTTGGCGGCGTACAATTTGCAGCCTGGTATCCGATCACGCCTGCCTCCTCGCTCGCCGAAGCGCTGAACGATTACCTGCCGCTCCTGCGCAAACGCGAAGATGGCAAACATACCTATGCGGTCGTTCAGGCAGAAGACGAACTCGCGGCGATTGGAATGGCCATCGGCGCCGGCTGGAGCGGACTTCGCTCCATGACTTCCACTTCCGGCCCGGGCTTGAGCCTGATGACGGAATTTGCCGGTCTGGCATACTTTGCCGAGGTGCCGGTGGTGGTTTGGGATGTGCAGCGCATCGGACCCAGCACCGGCCTGCCCACGCGTACCTCACAGGGCGACCTGACGTTCACCAATTTTATGGGTCACGGCGATACTCAGGCAGTCATTCTTTTGCCCGGCGACGTAAACGAATGCTTCGAAATTGGCTGGCGTGCATTTGATATTGCTGAACAACTGCAAAGCCCGGTCTTTGTCTTGAGCGATCTGGATATGGGGATGAACCAGTGGATGAGCAAGCCGTTCGAATATCCGAATACGCCGATGAAGCGCGGCAAAGTCCTCTGGGAAAAAGACCTCGAGCAAATTAAAGGAAACTGGGGACGCTATCTGGATAAAGATGGCGATGGTGTGGCGTATCGCACGGTCCCTGGCAATCGACACCCGATGAGCTCGTATTTCACCCGCGGCACAGGTCACGATGAGAACGCGCGCTACAGCGAGGATTCATCAGTCTGGCTGCGGAACATGGATCGCCTCCAGAAAAAGTATGAGACCGCCCGCAATTATGTACCTGCACCCATTCTTTACGATAAGCCCGGCGCGACCGTTGGCGTGATCGGTTTCGGATCGACGGAAGCCGCCATCCTCGAAGCGATCCACCAGCTTGAGACCGAGCAGGGCATCAAAGCCGAATTTCTGCGTGTGCGGGCCATCCCCTTCACCCAGGAAGTGACTGACTTTGTCAATAAGTATGACCAGATCTTTGTTGTTGAAATGAACCGTGATGGACAACTGAAGCAGATCCTGACGATGGAATATCCTGAAAAGGCCGCATCCTTTAAATCAGTGGCCTATGGCGATGGTATGCCCGCCGCGGCCAAGTGGGTTCGCGAAGGGATCCTGGCCGTACATGCGCGTCAGGCAGCATAAGAGCAAAAGGAGTATTACCTATGACTCAACCACTTCCCATGGCTGGCGCACCCACAAATGTGAATCTGGCCGGCCTTGCAAAAACCGATTACCGCGGCAACCCCAGCACGCTCTGCCAGGGCTGCGGGCACAATTCGATCTCAAACCAGATCATCAGTGCTCTGTATGAATTGAGCATCGTTCCAGAGAATGTGATCAAGTTCAGCGGCATCGGCTGCTCGAGCAAAAGCCCTACCTACTTCTTGAACCGTTCCTTTGGTTTCAACAGTCTGCACGGACGCATGCCATCCATCGCCACAGGTGCGCTGTTCGGCGATCGTACCCTCAAGGGCGTCGGCGTTTCCGGTGACGGTGATACTGCCAGTATCGGCATGGGCCAGTTCAAACATATCATGCGCCGCAATGTGAACATGGTTTATATCGTGGAGAACAATGGTGTCTATGGGCTCACCAAAGGACAATTCTCGGCTACGGCCGAGAAGGGACTCTCCCTCAAGAAGCAGGGCGCCAATCAATATATGCCTGTCGATATTTGTATGGAAGCGCTCGCCTCGAATGCGACGTTCATTGCCCGTTCGTTTGCAGGCAACCCCAAGCAGGTGAAGGAGTTGATCAAGGCGGCGATTGCCCACAAAGGGATTGCGGTGCTCGATATCATCAGTCCCTGTGTGACGTTCAACAATCAGGAAAATGCTTATCACTCCTATGCGTGGGGCAAAGACCATGAAGCGCCTTTGCATGACATCAGCTACATCGCGCCTCGCAACGAGATCATTCTCGAGGAAGAGATGAAGGAAGGCGAGATCCGCGAAGTAAGCATGCACGATGGCTCTGTTGTCATTCTGAAGAACCTCGACAAGGATTACAACCCGACCGACCGCTTCGAAGCCTTGCGCGTGCTCGCAGAGGCTCAGGCCAACAACTGGCTCGCGACGGGTCTGATCTACATTGAGACGGATAAGCCATCACTCACTGAGGTGTATAACCTGGTAGAAACGCCGCTCAATCGCCTGCAGGACGCGGAGCTGCGGCCAGCGGCCGATATGATCGAAAAGGTCAATGCGCTGATGTTCTAACCCATTCCGAGCTCAGCCCGGCCCCTCTCCTTTCAGGAGAGGGGTGTTTCTTATGATCGAAGTCACACCTTCCCTCCAAATCGACGAACGCGAATTTCAGATTGACTTTATCCGCGCCTCGGGGCCGGGCGGACAGAATGTCAACAAGGTGGCTACGGCGGTGCAGCTCCGCTTCGACGTGCGCGGCTCCTCGCTGCCAGAGGAGGTGAAGGAGCGGCTGAGTAAGCTTGCGGGCAGTCGAATGACAGGTGAGGGAGTACTGTTGATCGAAGCGAAACGGTTCCGCACACAGGAACAAAATCGAGAGGATGCGATTCAAAGATTTGTCGAACTGGTGAGGAAGTCACTCACGAAACCAAAGGCGCGCAAGAAGACAAAACCCACACAAACTTCGAAGGAAGAAAGACTGAAGGAGAAGAAGAGAAGAGGGGAAATTAAAAAGATGAGGCAATCAGTAGAGCGAGATTAATCTCGCTCTACCGTTATAATCCCCATCCAATGAACAGAACCGCTGTAGGTATTCTTTGTGGACTCGGGGCTGCCTCTATTTGGGGCGGGATGTATGTGGTCAGCAAGGTAGTGTTGGAGATTATTCCTCCATTTATGCTGGTAACGATTCGATTGATTCTGGGGGCGCTCACGCTGGCTGTTGTCCTGTTGATTCGAGGTTTTCCTGACATTTCTCGTAATCAGTTATTACAAGTCCTGGGTGTTGGCTTTGTGGGATATGGTATTTCATTAAGTCTTCAGTTTCTTGGTACCAAGCTCTCCACGGCGGCAAATGGATCGTTGGTCACCTCGGCCACACCCGCGTTCGTGCTGATCTTTGCCTGGATGCTGCTCAACGAAAAGATCACGTGGCAGCGGCTGATCGCTCTTCTGCTCGCGACGTTCGGCGTGGTCGCGGTGATCGACCCGCGTTCAGCGCAATTGAATCCGAATTTATTCTGGGGCAATCTCTCGCTCATCGGCGCGGCGATCACGTGGGCTCTTTATTCTGTGCTCGTGCGCAAGACGACTCAAAACCTGGATGTGCTTCCGTTTAGCCTGATCGCGTTCCTGGGCGGATTGCCGGTTACCGTGCCTGCGGGCGCGTGGGAGTGGACAACGCTTGGGATCGGTGAGATCACCCTGGGGGTGGTCGGAGGCGTGCTGTTTCTCGGGATCATATCCACGGCCCTGGCGATGGTGTTGTGGAATACTGCATTTGCATTTGTCGATGCAAGCCTCGCTTCTCTCACTTTCTTCGCGCAGCCGGTCGTCGGCACTCTCCTTGGCTGGTTGTTTCTGGGGGAAAGGATTACACCGCTCTTCCTGTTCGGAGGGTTTCTGATCGGGCTTGGACTTGTGATCTCCAGCCGCGAAAAATAAAACGAGTCTTCGGATATTCACGATTTTCGCCATGGATTACACAGATCTTCACTGAGTACTTCTGCACTGCTCCGTGATTATGGGTGAGAATTCGCGGCGAAAATTCTTTCTCGATGCTTTCGTCCGAACTTCAGAATAAGGTACTTGACAAACGATTATAAAATCCGTATACTAAATTAGTAACACGTGTTAGTAAATTATGCCTATGGGACCAACGAAACGCACGACCAGCAGGGATGTTGCTAAGCTAGCACATGTTTCGCGTACCACCGTCTCGTTTATTCTGAACAACGTGCCTGGAGTCAGTATCAGTGCCGCGACCCGCAAACGAGTACTGGATGCCGCTAAAAAACTCAACTATTTCCCCAATGTGGCTGGCAAAAAACTTGTCAGTGGAAAATCATATACGATCGGACTTGTACTCTGTCAATCGCCGGAGCAGATTTTCACCGATGCCTTTCTCCCCCAGGTGATCCTGGGTGTGGAACAGGCGGCGATGCAACAAGGATTTCATGTGTTGTTGAAACCAGTTGACCCGAATGACAGCGGAGGCTATGCTCGCTTGATCACAGAAAATCATGTGGATGGTATTTTCCTGTCAGGTCCTCGCCAGGATGACCGGGCCCTGATGGATCTGCATCGGCAGCGCGTTCCAATCATGCTCATGGGTCAACTGCCCGATACAGACATTCCATTTGTGGACGTCGATGCGACTGCCGGTGCCGAACTGGCAGTTACTCATTTAATCGAGCGAGGACATCAATGCATTGGCATGATCACAAATGCCCCGCTCGATTACACCTCTGCTCAACAGCGTCGTGATGGTTACTTGAAGGCGCTACGCAGAGCGAAACTCCATTCCAACAAGACGTTTATCAAGGAAGGCAATTACACGCCAGCCAGCGGTTTTGAAGCGATGAAGTCTTTACTGCAGGTCACGCCGCGCCCCACAGCCGTGTTTGTAGCGAGTGATGTCGTTGCCATTGGGGCGATCCTGGCGATCAAGGAAGCCGGACTGCGCATCCCCACGGATATAGCCGTGGTCGGCTTTGACGATATCCCGCTTGCTGAATTTTATGACCCCCCGCTCACAACAATTCATTTACCTGCCTTCGGCCTCGGCTGGGCAGGTGGAGAACGTTTGATCCGTATTATTCAAGGCGAAGGATTGAACGACGCCTCATTGCTGCTCGAATCCAAGCTGATCACCAGACAATCTAGCATGTAGCCTCAAGGTTCAAAACGGGTTGAACAGCGTTGCTCTCTTTCAGGTTTGTTAACACGTGTTAGTAAAGGAGGTGGTTCGAATCGCAAATTGACAATTGAATAGTTCTTAAGCTGTGAGAAAAGATCAACCTTTCAAATCTAATTAGGAGAAGAAGGAAATGTCTAAATTCAGCAAGATTTTCGGTCTGCTTGCGGTGGTCACCTTGCTCCTGGCAGCCTGTGGACCTCAGGAAACACAAGCACCGGCGACAGAAGCACCTACCGAAGTGATGACAGAGGCGCCCACGGAAGCGATGACAGAAGCACCAACAGAAGCTCCAACCGAAGCACCAACGGAAGCCCCTGTGGCGGGTGAGATCGACTGCAAAGGGGCTCAGCCCGGCGATACGATCAGCATGTTATATCAATGGTCCGGCGTAGAAGAGGCCGCGCTTAACCAGGTGCTCCAGCCTCTCCTGGATGCCTGCGGTATTGTGCTCGAGCCTGAATCCACACGCGACCAGGCGCTGCTGGACACACGTGTCCAGGCTGGCACGCCACCGGATGTTGCATTCTGGCAAGTGGCTCAACTGGTACAGTATCAGGATCAATTGGTACCGATGGATACCCTCGGTGCAGATGCCGCGAACTACAGTGACTTCTTCATCACCCCGATGACCATCGAAGGAAAGTGGCTTGGCCTGCCAATTAAGGCTGACGTGAAATCGATTATCTGGTACAGCCCCGCCAACTTCGAGGCGCTCGGCTATGAAGTTCCCGCTACCTGGGAAGAACTCGATGCCCTTGTAGAACAGATGGTGGCCGATGGACAGGTTCCCTGGAGCATGGGATTCGAGTCGGGTGATGCCACTGGCTGGACCGGCACCGACTTCGTTCAGGATATTATGCTAGTGCAACAGGGTCCTGAGTTCGTACAGGGACTCCTGGATGGAAGTGTTCCGTTTGACGATCCGGGCGTGAAACAGGCCTGGGAAACTTATGGCAAGTGGGCCACGGATGAGAAATACACGGTAGGTGGCGCGCAGGGCACACTTTCCACACCCTTCCTTGAGGCCATTTACAAGCCGTTCGCTGATCCCCCGGAAGCCATGATGGTTAAGCAGTCGGGTTTCGCTGGTGGCGAAGTTGCGAAGCAATTCCCCGACCTTCAGCAAGGTACCGATTATGACTTCTTTGTCGTTCCTGGCATCCAAGGTCTACAGGGCGCCGTAGAGCCGATGATGGCCTTTAGTGATTCAGCGGCCGTTCAGGCACTGGTCACTTATCTCTCCTCTGCAGAGGGAGGCGCGAATTGGGCTGGCGCTACCTTTGGTCTTTCCCCGAATCTGGGTGCTGCTGGCAACTACACCGATCCGGCCCTCCAGAAGCTTGGCGATGCGGTTGCAACGACTCAGGGCTTTACCACCGATATTGGTGACACGATCCCGAGCGGCTTCGGCTCGGCTGAGTTTCAGGCCATTTCAGACTATGTCAATGGCGGTGATCTGGATCAGAACTTGGCGGATCTGGCTGCGAAGCAAGCCGAAGGATTAAACCAGTAAAACGTTACGAAATTGGGGACGTCTCTGGAGAGACGTCCCCAGCCTTTTTTAAGCAGAATCGTTTTTGGCTCTCTTTTACACATATCCCGAAGGAGAATAAGATGGCCACGCCCCAAGATATTTCCAAACCTGCCACAACACCTGAAATCGCTGTGCGAAGAAAACCGGTAAAAGCGCCATCCGCAGCGCCGGTACCGGAGATCATGAAGCAGGGCCCGCTGGTCCCCTGGCTGTATCTGCTGCCTGCGCTGGTGGTCATGGCATTCTTTATTGTCTATCCGATGATCAACACGATAGGCTTGAGTTTCCAAAACAGGGATGGTACAGCCTCCGCCGCGACAACCTGCCGTGAAGGACAACCATGCTGGGGAGTCTTCGAGAATTACCGCTATGCATTGACTGCCGAGTTCAACACCAGCTCACCAGGAGCCTTCTGGAATTCGTTCTGGAGCTCCTCGTATGGCAATACCATCAAATGGATTATCGTGATGGTATTTGGAACAGTGTCGGTTGGACTGGCGTTCGCGGTATTGGCGGATAGGGTGAAATATGAGGCATTGGCAAAGGCCATCCTGTTCATGCCAATGGCCATCTCGTTTGTGGGTGCAGGCGTCATCTGGAAGTTTGTGTATGACTATGGCACACAACAAAATCAGATCGGCTTGTTGAATTCGATCATTACATCCCTGGGCGGGCGGCCCGTCGCCTGGCTTTCGACCACTCCCATCAATACATATATGATCATTCTTGTAGGAATCTGGATCTGGTCAGGGTTCTGCATGACGATCCTGGCCGCGGCTCTCAAATCGGTTCCGGATGAAATCCTTGAGGCGGCCCGTGTGGATGGTGCCACCGAATGGACTGTTTTCTGGAAAATCATGGTTCCTATCATCCTGCCGACGATTACTGTCGTAGTCACGACAATGGTCATCAATGTGTTGAAACTGTTCGATCTGGTCTATGTAATGACCGGGGGCAATTTCCAGACCGATGTGATCGCCAATCGCATGTACACGGAAATGTACAAGAATTTCAATGTTGGGCGTGGTACCGCTGTGGCTGTAGTTCTTGTCCTGGCTATTATTCCCTTCATCTACTACAACGTCAGGCGCTTTCTGGAGCAGGAGGCAACGCGATGAACAAGGATAGAATCAACAAATTGCTCAACCAGTTGCCGACCCACGTGATCATCATCCTCACCATGATCATCTGGATTGTTCCTACGCTGGGCTTATTGGTCACTTCCCTCCGCCCTCCGGAGGCGGTCGGCAGCTCTGGCTGGTGGACGGTCTTCGCGCCACAAAACGCCAGCGGACCGTATGCCACGTACTGCGCAGACTGTCACGGCGTGGATGGTAAAGCGCTGCCTCAAGCCGATCTATCGAATCCGGAGTTGATTGCCAAATATCCGCGTTCCCTGCAGTTGCTGGCGATGCTCCGCAAACCAATCAATGGCCAACCGCACATGGGCGATCACCCTCTCCCAAGCGCGCAAGAGGCAGCCGATATCGCTACCTATCTCAGACAGGGTGGACAGGAGGCAGCATCGCAGTTCACCATAAACAACTATATCGATGCGCTGGTGGGCTATCGCGGTCAGGACACCTACAGGGCCGACTGCGCGGCCGGAACACAACCACCTGATCTGAAATGCAATCTGAGTGACATCCTCAATCCGCGCGGCATGGGACGCGCCTTTGTAAACAGCTTGCTTGTCACCCTGCCTGCCACTTTCCTACCTATTCTATTTGCCGCCTTTGCAGGGTATGCTTTCGCCTGGCTGGATTTCAAAGGGCGCTTTCTGCTCTTTGCACTTCTGGTCGGCCTACAAGTGGTTCCTCTGCAAATGACCCTTGTACCAATTTCCCGGTTCTACGCACAGATTGGTTTGAACGGTACCTTCCTGGGTGTATGGCTTTTCCATACCGGCTTCGGCATGCCGTATGCAATTTATCTCATGCGCAATTTCCTGGGGACCTTACCAAAGGATCTGTTTGAGTCAGCTTATCTGGATGGCGCTTCCCATTGGACAGCTTTTCGCCAGTTGGTGATCCCACTGGCCATGCCAGCGATTGCATCGCTGGGTATTTTCCAGTTCCTGTGGGTCTGGAACGATCTTTTGGTCTCATTGGTTTTCCTGGGCGGCACCACGCCGGTCATGACCTATCAGATCAGCAACATGGTCACTTCGCTGGGATCTGGGTGGCAGGTGCTCACGGCCGCAGCATTCCTCTCCATGCTATTGCCCATGATCGTATTCTTCTCACTCCAACGCTACTTCGTGCGCGGCATGCTCGCTGGCGCAGTCAAAGGTTAATAGACTCATTGATGGATCAAGGAACTCAATTTCTAGACCTACTCAAAGATCAGATCGATATTACTCACGTCCCATTTAGCGCACGCGGATCACGTCTGCTTTTATACAAGGAGCCAGGCCAAAGCCTGCTCCTTGTAAAGCTGGCGGAACGTCTCATTCATCTCGATCCGAACCCGGAGGCGTACATTCGCCGGCGACCGTTTATCCACAATCTGGGGTTTGTGGACGAAAACGGGGCTTTGCTTGATTTTTCAGTCACCACCTCGCCTGAGGAGTTGTGTTTTCGAACGCGTCTTGGTGACTTCCGGCTGGCATTTCAAGACAATCATACCCTCGCGATCGGTCTCCCCCGCGGTCAGAGGACTGGCGTGAAGTTCCATGTACATCCCGAGATGTGGATCGAGTCCCTCGCAGGAGGCGAGATCAAATCGGTGCGAAATTTCGCCTATCGATCAAACGGCGAAGTGATCAAGAACACCGTGATGCCTTCTCTGGAAGGATATACGGTGGAATTCCTGGTGCGTGCGGGA
>Ga0073934_10010661_pt1 | contig 11351 bp, 11 predicted proteins | sample LarsenN4metaG_FD_76834 | JGI IMG/M metagenome (GOLD analysis project Ga0073934, IMG submission 76834) | Hot spring sediment bacterial and archeal communities from British Columbia, Canada, to study Microbial Dark Matter (Phase II) - Larsen... ...
AAGCCGGTCGCGGCGGTGCCGGCGAGGAACCCCGGCGAATACACTGCCCGCCTCGAACTCGAAGTGCCGGGTGAATGGGCCGTGAAGCTGCACCTTTCCGGCCCGGTGCGCGACCAGGTCGTGCTGCTTTACGATTTCGACGACAAGGGAGCCCGTCCGGCGGTGCGCCGGCCGCGCAAGTAAGCGGTCGAGCGCGGCAGGGTCGCAGCCCTTGGCCCTGTCACACGATCCGGCATGCCTCCTCGAAATCGAGCCGCGGATTGCGCGGGAACACCTTCGCCGGATCGCCACGGCCGAGATTGCAGAGGAAATTCGATTTCCAGCGCCCGTCCGGAAAGAAGGTCTCGTCCACCTTGGCGTTGTCGAAACCGGACATCGGTCCGCAGTCGAGTCCCAGCGCGCGCGCCGCGATGATGAGGTAGGCGCCCTGCAGCGAGCCGTTGCGCAGCGCCGTGGTGGCGATATGGGCGTCCTTGCCCTCGAACGCCGCTTTCGCGTTCGGGTTGTTCGGGAAGGTGCGCGGCAGGTTCTCGTAGAAGCGCGTGTCGTAGGCGACGATGACCGTGACCGGCGCCGCCATGGTCTTGTCCACGTTGCCGGGGCTGAGCGCCGGCCGCAGCTTCTCCTTCGCCTCCTTCGAGCGCACGAACACGAAGCGGGCCGGCTGCGAGTTCATCGTCGTCGGACCCCACTTGAGCAGGTCGTAGAGCGCGCGCAGCTGCGCGTCGGTGACCGGATGGTCGAGGAATCCGTTCTGCGTGCGCGCGGCCCGGAAAATGACATCGAGCGAGCGGTCGTCGAGCATGTCGAAAAGCCTCCGTCCGTAAAGCGGCGGATGGTAGCATCGCGCGGCCATGATCCGACTGGACGGCGTGATCGGCGCCGGCGACGGTGTTCTCATCGGCCAGGCTTCGGCCGAGCCGCAGACGCTCACCGAAGCGCTCGTCGCCGGCCGTGCGGCGTATTCCGGCGCCCGGCTCTTTCTCGGCGTCAATTACGCCGGGATCGTGCGCCCGGAGCACGCCGATCACCTGCGGCTTTCGGCCTACTGCGGCGCCGGGGCCAATCGGGCGCTCGCCGACGCCGGCGTGCTAGACATCCATCCGCATCCCTATTCCCGGTTCGCAGCGCTCATCCGCGAAAGGAAAATCCCTTCCGACGTGGTGCTGGTGCAGGTGAGCCCGCCGAACGAAGCGGGCGAGCACAGCCTCGGCATCGCCGCCGAGTATCTCGTTCCGGCGCTCGCCGCCAGCCGTGCGATCGTCGCCGAAGTGAACGAGCGTGTGCCCTGGACGCACAGCGAGCGGCTGCTGCGGCGCGAGGATTTCGCGCTCGCGGTGCCGTCCGCGCGTGCGCCGGCCATGGTGCGGCCGAAACCGCTCTCGGATGCCGAGCGCGCGATCGCCCGACACGCGGCCCGGTTCATCCCGGACGGCGCGACGCTGGAGTTCGGGCTGGGCTCCCTGCCTGACGCGGTCTGCGCGGAGTTGTGCACGCGCCACAACCTTGCGGTGCACAGCGGCGCGCTCGGCGACGGCGTCGTGGACCTGATGCGCGAAGGCGTGATCCGGCATGCCGATTGCGGCCTGCTGCTCGGCACCGAGAAGCTTTTCGGTTTCGCGCACCGCAATCCGGCGATCCGGCTGCGCTCCGTCGAGTACACGCATGACGCGCGCGTGCTCTCGGGGATCGAGCGCTTCGTCGCCATCAACTCGGCGGTGGAGGTGGATCTCACCGGGCAGGTGAACGCCGAAGTGGCGGGCGGCAGCTATGTCGGCGCGGTCGGCGGCGCGCTCGATTTCGTGCGCGCAGCGAACCAGTCGCGCGGCGGCGTGTCGCTGCTGCTGGTGCGCGCGAGCCGGATCGTCGCGCAGCTGTCGGGGCCGGTCGCCACCCCACGAAGCGAGGCCGGCGTCATCGTCACCGAATACGGCGCGGCGGATTTGCGCGGCCTGACCCTCGCCGAGCGCCGCAAGGCGCTCATCGCCATCGCGGCGCCCGAGAACCGGCCGCTGCTCGAAAAACAGGTTCAGACCCGGGTCTGACCCCGTTTTCTGCGATTCAGCGAAAGTGCCGCAGTGCCGGCACGCGCAGGAAGGGGATCGCGGCGATCGAGAGACAGGCGAGCGCGAAGACGCAGCCGGCGACATAGCCGCCGGTGACATCGTGCAGCACGCCGCCGGCGAGCGAGCCGAGCGCCGCACCGAGCGCATTCGTGGCGTAGATCGTGCCGTAGATGGTCGCCACGCTCGGCCCGGCGAAGTGGCGGGTGCAGACCGAGGAGATGATCGGGCCGCGCACGCCCATGCACAGACCGAACACCGGCACGAACAGGGCGAGCAGCAGCCAGGACGGCCACCCGTGGATCAGAAGCAGCAGCAGCACACCGGCCATCGAGCCGGCGAAGCTCGCGGTGACGGTGCGCGAGTAGCCGAAGCGCTCGGCCACGAAACCGCTCGACATGACGCTGATGGACGAGAGCATCCCGGTGAGCCCATACACGGTCGCCGCGGCAAGCGGCGAGAAGCCGGTGTCTATCAGGAAGACGACGAGCTGCACCACCACCGCGAACATGCCGGTCGCGGTGCAGAAGAACACCTGCGCAAGGCCCCTGTACACGGGCGTTCGCATGGCCGCGCGCAGCGTCCAGCCGCTCTCGGCCGCCCCCGGCCGGCGCGGCGCGGCCGCGAGAGCCGGGTCTCCCGCCGCGAAGCGGCGCCACGGCAGCGCAAGCGCGGTCAAAATCGCGGCGCCCAGGAGCATGGCGCCCAGCGTGTGGTAGGCGGTACGCCAGGACCATTCGCTCACCAGGTACTGCGCGAACGGCACCAGCACCACGGTGCCGACGCCGATCCCGGAAAAAGCGATGCCGATGGCGATCGAGAGCTTCGCCCGGTACCAGCGCGCAAGCAGCGCGGAGGCCGGCACCATTCCGGTACAGCTCACGCCGACTCCCACCATCGCGCCGACCAGCAGGTAGAAGTGCCACAGGTTGTGCAACGACCCGGCGAGGACGAACGCGACGCCGAGCGTGGCGAGCCCCGCCGTGTACACCGTCCGCGGCCCGGCGCGATCGAAGGCGAGGCCCACCAGCGGCGCGATGAGACCGTTCACCAGCAGATACACCGAGTACACGCTGGTGAGCTGCGAACGGTTCCAGCCGAACTCGCCCTCGATCGGCTTGAGGAACACGGTGTAGGTGTCGCCCACCCCGCGCCCGAGCATGTTGAGCGCGAAGCAGATCGCGAGTACCGCGGTCGCCGCGGTCCGGAACGGCACGCTAGTCGGTCTTCGCCGGCTCCAGGCCGAAAACCTGGCGCAGGTACGCGAGGTAGCCCGGGTCCTTGCTCACCGTCTTGCCCGGCGCGTCGGAGACCTTCGCCACCGGCTGGCCGTTGCACTCGGTCATCTTGATGACGATGTTGAGCGGCTCGTAGCCGAGATCGTTGGTCAGGTTGGTGCCGACGCCGAAGGCGGTGAGGGCGCGTCCCTGGAACCGGCGCGCGATCTCGATCGCAAGCGGAATCGAGAGCTGATCGGAGAAAACAAGCGTCTTGGTGCGCGGATCCACCCGGTTCCTGCGGTAGTGGGCGATCATACGCTCGCCCCATTCGAAGGGATCGCCCGAGTCGTGCCGCGCGCCGTCGAAGAGCTTGCAGAAGTACATGTCGAAATCGCGCAGGAAGGCGTCCATCCCGTAGGTGTCCGAGAGCGCGATGCCGAGATCGCCGCGGTACTCCTTCGCCCAGGTGTCGAAGGCGAACACCTGTGAGTCGCGCAGGCGCGGCCCGAGCGCCTGGCAGGCCTGCATGTACTCGTGCGCCATCGTGCCGAGGGGGGTCACGCCGTGCTTCATGGCGAGCCACACGTTGGAGGTGCCGGCGAAGCGCTCCGGAATCTCGCGCTTGAGCGTCGCGATCACCTCGTCGTGCCAGGCGCGCGAGAACCGCCGCCGCGTGCCGAAGTCGGAGATCCTGAAGTCGAGCGAGGGTTCGAGTCGGCGCACGGTCTCGATCTTGGCGGCGAGGCGCCGGCGTCCTTCCTCGAAGTCCGGTTTCGGCTGCGTGCGGCGGAAATAGATCTCCGAGACCATCGCCAGCACCGGAATCTCGTACAGGATTGTGTGCAGCCAGGGACCGCGGATCGTGATCGCGAGGCCCGGCGGCTCGGGCGAACGCTCGACGCGGATGTACTTGCGGTTGAACTGGAAAAGGCCGAGAAAGTCCACGAAGTCGGACTTCATGAAGCGCAGGCCGCGCAAGTACGCGAGTTCCTCCTCGCGAAAGCGCAGCCGGCACAGGTCCTCGATCCCGGCGCGGACCGCCTCGACGTCCGGTGACAGATCGGCGCCGGGCGTGCGGCACCTGAACTCGTATTCGACCTGCGCACCGGGAAAGTGGTGCAGCACGACCTGCATCATGGTGAACTTGTACAGGTCGGTGTCGAGCAGCGACTCGATGATCATGCGGCGATTCTAACCCGCGCTAAGATGGCGCCATGTGCGGTCGTTTCGCTCTGCACGCGAACCCCGAAGTGATCGCGCTGCAGTTCGGCCTCGCCTCGGTGCCGCGCCTTGCGCCGCGCTACAACATCGCCCCCGGCACAGAGATCCTCGCCGTGCGCACGGTGGATGGCGTGCGCGCGGCGGCGCTGCTGCGCTGGGGGCTGGTCCCGTCCTGGGCGAAGGACGCGGCGCTCGGCGCGCGCATGATCAACGCGCGCGCCGAAACCGTGGCGGAGAAGCCCGCTTTCCGCGCCGCGTTCCGCCGCCGGCGCTGCCTCGTGCCGGCGAGCGGCTTCTACGAGTGGCAGGCGCGTCCGGGCGGCAAACAACCGTGGTACATCCGCCCGCGGGCGGGCGCGCTGTTCGCGTTCGCCGCGCTCTGGGAGCGCTGGTCGGGGCCGGATGGGGCGCTCGAAACCTGCGCCATCCTGGTCACCGAAGCGAACGCCGCGCTCGCCCCCATCCACGATCGCATGCCGGTGATCCTGCCCCCCAGCGCGTGGTCGCGCTGGCTCGAATGCGACCCCGCGGCGGATGTGCGCGACCTGCTGCGTCCGTGCGACCCGGACCAGCTTGTCCTGCATCCGGTCGGCCGCGCCGTGAACGACGCGCGCCGCGACGAGCCGGCACTGATCGAACCGCTGGCCGGCGCCCGGCACGCCTAGCCGCGCCGGTGGGTCGCGGCGGCGGTTGCGGCGGCCGCCGTACTGGATATAATTCCACTGAACGGAGGCACAGCCATGGGCGAACCGCTCACCGAACGCCAGACCGAGATCCTGCGCCTGATCAGGGAACTGACGGAGATATCGGGATTTCCGCCCACGCGCGCGGAAATCGCCGAGCGCATGGGCTTCCGATCGGTGAACGCCGCCGAGCAGCATCTGCGCGCCCTGGAACGCAAGGGCGTCATCGAGATTTCCTCCGGCGCTTCGCGCGGGATCCGCGTGCGCACGGGCGGCGGCCCGCGCCTCGGACGGCTGCTGGAGCTTCCGGTCATCGGCCGCGTCGCGGCGGGCCAGCCGATCCTCGCCGAGGCGCACGTGCAGGGCCGCTACGCGCTCGACCCGAACCTCTTCACGCCGCGCGCCGACTACCTGCTGCGCGTGCGCGGCATGTCCATGCGCGACGCTGGCATCCTCGAAGGCGACCTGCTGGCGGTGCACCGTACGACCGAGGCCGCGAGCGGCCAGATCGTGGTGGCGCGCATCGGCGACGAGGTCACGGTCAAGCGCCTGCGCCGGCGCGGCCACAGCGTGCAGCTGCTGCCGGAGAACCCCGACTACAAGCCGATCGAGGTGGACGCCCGCGACGAGGATTTCGCGATCGAGGGCGTCGGGGTCGGTGTGATCCGCAACGGCAGACACCTGTAGAGGGCGCACGCCCTCGGCGCGTGCACCCTCTATAATCGGTGCGCGCGATGAGTGAATCCGCCGCATCGAGCACCACCTTTGTCGCCGCGCCTGGACCGGCGCACGCCGGGACCGTGGATGCGCGCAGCGTCCTGGCCGATCGCGTCGTCCAGCTCTACTCCCAGCTGCCGCTCGGGATCGCCGGGACTGTGGTGGTGAGCCTGGTGGCGGCGTTCGAGCTGCGCGCCGGGCGCTACGCCGAGTTGGTCGCCCTGTGGGGAGCATTGGTGCTTTTTGTCTCGGCGGCGCGTCTGTCCCTGTACCTTGCCTGGCGGCGCGGCGACCGCGGCGCGACCGATCCCGAACAGTGGCTGCGCTGGCTCGGCATCGCTGCGCTCGCCAGCGGCGTCACCTGGGGCTTTGCGGCGGCGGTGTTCTTTCCCTCGCATGCCGACGAGCAGCAGGTCTTCCTCGCGCTGCTGCTCACCGGTGCGATGGCCGGCGGCATCTCGATGTACGCCGCGTCCTGGCCGATGTATGCGGCCTACGCCGCCGGGATCGCAGTGCCGTTCACTTACGTGCTCGCGACGTTCGGCAACCGCCTGTTCACCGAGATCGCGCTGCTGGTGCCGGCATTCTATGCGGTGAGCGTCGGGATCGCCTGGCGGCTGAACGAGGTGTTCGATTCGGGCTACCGCCTGCGGCACGCGTACCGGCGCCTGACCGAGGACAACGCCGAGCTCAACCGACGCCTGCAGCAGCAGCTGACGGAACTCGCCGAAGCGCGCCGCCAGGTCGAGGCCTCGGGCCGCAAGCTCGCCCTCTTCGCCGAGCGCTCGCCGATCGCGGTGCTGGAACTCGATCCGCAGGGCCGCATCCGCGAGATCAACCGCGCCGCCGAGCTGCTGTTCGGGTACGCGCCCGTCGAGCTCGCCGGGGAGCATGCGAAGAAGCTGATTCTGCCGAAGTACCACGAGGAATTCGACGCCCAGTGGCGCCGGCTGCTGGAGACGCGCGAACCGATCGCCCGACTGAAGATACGCAATCTGCGGCGCGACGGCATCGGCATCGTGTGCGAATGGACGGTGACTCCGCTCGTCAATCGCGCCGGCGACACCGTGGCGGTGATCGCCCAGGGCCGCGACGTCACCCAGGAGCTGGAGGCGGAGCGGCTGAAGAAGGAGTTCACCTCGACGCTGTCGCACGAGCTGCGCACGCCGCTCACCTCGATCATCGGTTCGCTCCAGCTCATCAATTCCGGCGTCATGGGCGAACCGGAAAAGGACGTGCTGGAGCTCACCACGGTCGCGGAGCGCAACGCGCAGCGGCTGCTCGACCTGATCAACGACATTCTCGACATCGAGAAGATCGAATCGGGCAAGCTCACGCTCGCGCCGGAGGCGCTGGCGCTGGACGATGTGCTGCGGGAGGCGCTGGTGCTCAATCGCGCCTTCGCTGAACGCTATCGGGTGCGCTTCGAGCTGCGCGGAGAATTGCCGCAGGCGCCGGTCCACGCCGACCGCAAGCGGCTGCTGCAGGTGCTGACGAACCTGCTTTCCAACGCCGCCAAGTTTTCGCCGGAAGGCGGTACGGTCGAAGTGACCCTGGAGCGCACCGACGGCCGCGTGCGCGTCGAGGTCCATGACCGCGGCCCGGGTGTGCCTGAGAACTTCCGTGCGCGCATGTTCAGCCGCTTCGCGCAGGCCGAATCGGCGCTCACTCGCCAGAAGGGTGGCACCGGACTCGGGCTCGCCATCTGCAAGCGCCTCATCGAGATGATGAACGGAACAATCGGTTTTGCCGACCGCGACGGCGGCGGCACCACTTTCTATTTCGAGCTGCCGGTGCTGCAGGCCCCGGCCGGCGCATCGCCGCAGGAGACAACGTGCCATCCAGACCGCTCAGCCGAATTCTCTACGTCGAAGACGAGGTAGACATTCAGCGCATCGCGCGTCTCGCGCTCGAGCGCTTCGGCAAATTCACCGTCGAGGTGGTCGGCGACCCGCTTCAGGCGATGGAGGCGATCGCAGCCTTCGGCCCGGACCTCGTTCTGCTCGACTGGATGATGCCCGGCATGGACGGGCCGACGCTGTTCCGTCGCATCAAGGAGGACGAGCGCACCCGGCACCTGCCGGTGGTCTTCATGACAGCGAAGGCGTCGGGCGCCGAACTGGCCGAGCTGAAGTCGCTCGGGGCCGCCGGCACGATCTCCAAGCCCTTCGCCCCGAAGGAACTGCCCGAGCAGCTGCGCGCCATCTGGGCGGCGCTGCCGGACTAGCTAAGCGAGCTTCTGCGTCTTCTCGGCGCCGGGCGCCCCCATGCCCTGGAAGTACTTGCGCGACAGAAATCCGATCACCTCGTCGGCGTTGCGAAAGCGCGCGTCGCGGTCCTTCTCCAGCAGCTTGTCGAGCAGCGGCTGGTACTGTGCGAGCGCCTCGGGCAGCGGCGGCGGCGGCGTGTTCAGGTGATGCAACGCCACCTCGACCGCGGTTTCACCGTCGAACAGGTGCCGGCCGGTGAGCATCTGGTACAGCAGCACGCCGGCGCTGTAGATGTCGGTGCGCAGGTCGAGCGCCATGCTGCGCACCTGTTCCGGGCTCATGTAGCGCGGCGTGCCGAGGATCTCTCCGGCACCGGTCCGATCGGCCGCGTCCACATGCTTGGCGATGCCGAAATCCACGATCGCGAGGCTGCCGTCGGCGCGGAACATGAGGTTCTGCGGCTTGAGGTCGCGGTGCAGGATGCCCTGCTCGTGGATGTCGCCGAGCGCGAACATCAGCTCGCGGAAGATGCGCAGCGCTTCCCCTGGCGGCATCGGCTTGCCGCCGAGGCGCTGACTAAGGTCGCCGCCGTCGAAGAATTCCATCACCAGGTAGGCGTGGTCGGCCGAAACGCCATGCCCGTAGATGCATGCCACATGCCGACTGCGGATGCGGGAGATCAGGTTGTATTCCTCCAGGAACCGCTCCAGCGCCTTGCGGTTGGCCATGATCTCGCTACGCAGGATCTTGACCACCAGCGGCTCGTCGTCGGACTCGCGCGAGGCGAGATAGACGCGCGACATGCCTCCCTCGCCGATCAGCCGCAGCACCTTGATTCCGGGGATGCGGATGCGCGCCCCGAGCAGGTGCCCTTCCATGCGCGCGGCGATGTCGGGCGGGACCGTCTTCTCGTTCTTGTCGCGGGTGAGCTCGCGTACGGCGGCGATCAGGCGCTCGCGCGTCAGTTCCTGCTTGCGCTGGTAGTCGTCCGCACCCAACTTCATCGCGCGCACCGCGATGCTCTCGTTGCCGGCGCCGGTCAGGAAAAGCACCGGCGGGCAGTCGCTGCGGCGCTTGAAGGCGGCGAGCCAGTCCAGGCCGTCGCCACGGCCGAGCATGTAATCGAGAATGATGAGCGCGTAGTCGCCAAGCGGGAAGCGCTCGTCGGGCATGTCGTGCACGAGTGGATCGAGCTGGCCCACCTCGATCTCGGACCACTCCTGCTTGAGGTAATGCGCGAGGAGGTTCCTCAGGTCCTCGTCGTCGTCAATGATGAGGATGCGCACCGTGTCTTTCAGGCTGCCACCCGGAGAGCGACGACGTCCACCGGGCCCGCCTTGCCTTTCAACGTGAGCTCGCGGCGCTCCATCGCGGTCGCTCGCCCGAGCAAACCCTCGAGCGAGAGCATCGCCCGAGGCCCGATGAGGATCTCGTTCGGCTTGGCGTTCTGCATCAGGCGCGCGGCCACGTTCACCGCATCGCCGATGATCGTGTAGCTGACGAACGTCGGGGCGCCGACATTGCCGGCCACCACCTCGCCCGCCTCGATGCCGATGCCGATGCCGGTGGCGAGGCCGTAGCGCGCGCGCCAGCGCTCCGCCAGCGGCGCGAACCTGCGGATCATGTCGGTGGCGCAGGCAAGGGCGCGCTCGGCGGCGTCGGGCTGCGGCACGGGCACGTTGAAACCGACCAGCAGGCTGTCCCCCGCCATGCTGAACACGGTGCCCTCGTGCTCGTGGGCCGCTGCGGTGAGCACGGTGAAGAACTCGTTGAGCATCGGCACGACGTTGGCGACCGGCACCACCTCCGACAGGTGCGTGAATCCGCGCAGGTCCGCGAAAAGCGCGACGACCGCCCGGCGTTCGCTGAGGTCACGGAACACGTCGCTGCCGCCGGCGGCGTCGGCGAGCACGCGCTCGACGAGCCGCGGCGAGAGGTAGCGCGCGAAGGTCTTGCGGATCGCCTCTTTTTGCTCGATTTCTGCCGCGAGGCGCCGCGCCTCCAGTTCCTTGCGCGTCTCGTGCAGGCGGCGCAGCGTCTTGACGCGGGCGATCAGCTCCTCGCGGCGCACCGGCTTGGAGAGAAAGTCGTCGGCGCCTGCCTCGATGCCGCGCACCCGGCTCGCCTGGTCTTCCAGAGCAGTGACCAGCACCACCGGGACGAGCGCGGTCGCCTCGTCCGCCTTCAGCCTCCGGCAGATCTCGAAGCCGTCCGGGCCCGGCATCATGACGTCGCAGATCACCAGATCGGGCGGGTCTTTCGTAACCGCCGCGAGGGCGGCGTTGCCGTCGTGCGCCACCGTGGTCTGCATTCCCTCGCGCCCGAGCCACATCTGCAGGAACGCCGCCATGTCCGGATCGTCGTCCACCACCAGGACCCGGAACGGCGGCGTCGGACGCTCAGGCATAGACCACTTTCACTTTCGCGAGGTAACCCTCGTACTCGGCGACGCACGCTTCGAGAGCGGACGCATCGCCCGCGATGGCGGCCTCCTCGATCCGCTTGCCGAGTTCCGATACTCTGGCGAAGCCGTAGGAGTTGCCCACGCCCTTCATGCGGTGACCGAGGTGGCGCAACTGGGCCATGTCGCGCCCGGCGAGCGCTGCGCGCAGCGCCTGCAGCTCCTTCGCGCGGTTGGCGAGGAAGGTCGGGACGAGATCTTCGAGGTCTTTCGCGACGGTGACGGTGTAGGTGTCTTCAGCCATCGGCGCATTATAGGGAAGCGGCCGCGGAGCCGCGGCACGGCTGCTGTGTCAAACAAGGTCAGTGGAAATCCCGGGAATCCGCGGCAAGCGATCCGAACGCCTGCGCAAGCAGCGGATCGTGATCTTCGAGCCGCCGTGCCACCAGGTGCACCACCTCGCCTTGGCGCTCGATCACGCCGGCGGCGCCCAGCAGCCGCGCGCCGAGGAGTTCCCGCCGCTGGCGATCGGCGAGATCGCGCCAGACGACAAGATTGACGCAACCGGTTTCGTCCTCGAGCGTCACGAACACGACGCCGCTCGCGGTGTCGGGACGCTGCCGGCAGGTGACCAGGCCTGCAGCGCGCACCCGGGCGCCGTGCGCCGCCTCGCGAAGTCGCGCCGCAGTGCAAAAACCCAGCGCTTCGAGGTCAGGCCGCAGCAGCGCAAGGGGATGGCGTCCGAGCGTGAGACCGAGGCTGGCATAGTCGGCGGCGATCTCGGCGGCCTCCTCGGGCGGATCGAGCACCGCCATGGCGTCCTCGCTCGGGGCCGC
>Ga0073934_10010662_pt1 | contig 11350 bp, 8 predicted proteins | sample LarsenN4metaG_FD_76834 | JGI IMG/M metagenome (GOLD analysis project Ga0073934, IMG submission 76834) | Hot spring sediment bacterial and archeal communities from British Columbia, Canada, to study Microbial Dark Matter (Phase II) - Larsen... ...
AACGCGCTCGACCAACTCATCTCCTTTGGCGATCTTGTGCAGAATCAACGGCTCGCCGACAATCTGGAGGACGGTCTTGCGCGGGTCCAGCGATGAGTAGGGGTTCTGGAAAACGAGTTGGATCTTGCGCCGGATTTCTTTCAGCCCTTTTTTATCGAGCGCCAGGATATCGACCGGCTCGCCTTGTTGCGGATAGAAGGTGATTTGGCCGGCGGTCGGTTCGATGGCTCGCAGCAGACAGCGGCCCAACGTCGTTTTGCCACTGCCCGACTCGCCGACCAGGCCAAGCGTTTCGTTGCGGCGGATGTAGAGCGAGACATCGTCCACCGCTTTAACCTGCCCGACCACGGTCTTCATGAAACCTTTTTCGATGGGGAAATATTTCTTCAAGTTGTTGACTTCGATCAGGGTGGTGTGGTCTTGCGCGCCGGCCATCAATAGCCTCCTTGCCCATTCTCGACCAGAAAACAGCGCACCTTGTGACCCGGCTCGATTTCAACCAGGGGTGGAATGCTGGCATCGCACAGCCCCTCCTTGGCGATCAGACAGCGAGAGAAAAAGCCGCATTGGTCGGGCGGGTCGAGGGGCACAGGTACGTTGCCGGCGATATTTTCGAGGTAGGTGTTCGACCGGTGGGTCAAGGTGGGGATCGCTTTCATTAAACGTTGGGTATAAGGATGAAGCGGGTTCCTGAAGATCGTGCGGGTGTCGGCATACTCCACGATCCGGCCCAGGTACATCACCGCCACCATATCGGCCACCTCGGCGATCACGCCCAGATCGTGGGTGATGTACAACACCGACATGCCGAACTCTTCCTGCAAACTGCGGACCAGTTCGATGATCTGAGCCTGGACGGTCACGTCGAGGGCCGTGGTCGGCTCATCGGCGATCAACAGCGATGGGTTACACGACAGCGCCTGAGCAATCATACAGCGCTGGCACATCCCGCCTGATAGTTGATGGGGATATTCCGAAAAGCGCTGGCTCGGATTGGGCAGGCCGACTTTGTCCAGCATATCCAAAACGATCTCTTTAGCCTCCTTCTTGTTGCGGGTGCGGTGCAGGCGAACCATCTCCATGATTTGATCGCCAATGGTGTGAACCGGCGAGAGGCTGGTCACCGGCTCCTGGAAGATCATGGCGATCTCTTTGCCGCGAATAGAGCGGATTGCCCGGCCAAAGGGATCTAACGTGGTCAAATCAATCACTTCGCCGTTGGCGCGTTGGAATTCCAGCGACCCGGCTACGATCTTGCCGGGCGGCATGACCGTGCGCATGATCGAGGCCGCGGTGACGCTTTTACCGCAGCCGCTCTCGCCGATCATGCCAAGCGTCTTCCGTTTCGGAATCTCAAAGTCGACGCCGTCGACCGCTTTTAGCATGCCTTCGTCGAGCTTGAAATGGGTCCGCAGGTCACGAACCTTCAGCAGCAGCGCCTCATCCAAAATCATGATCTCCTTTTCCAACGGTTTATTTATACGGATCGGCGGCGTCCCGCAGGCCGTCGCCCATAAAGTTAAAGGCCAGGACGATAATGAAGATGAAGACCCCGGGGATCATCAACCAGGGGTAGAGCGAGATCGTGTTGATATTCTGAGCCTGTTGCAGCAGTACGCCCAGGCTGATGGCCGGCGGGCGCAGACCCAGGCCCAGGAAGCTCAAGGCGGTTTCGGCCAGGATCATGCCGGGAATGGATAGGGTCAGTGAGACGATCAGATAGCTGATAAAGCCGGGCAGCATGTGATCAAAGATGATCCAGGCATCGGACGCGCCGGCCAGCTTCGAGGCAGTGATATAGTTCTCCTCGCGGATTTCGAGCATCTTGCCTCGAACGACGCGGGCCAGACCGCACCAGCCGATCAACGATAGAATGATCGAAATAGCAAAGTAGACCCAGGTCGAAGGCCAATTTCTTGGCACCGCCGCCGAGAGGGCCATCCATAGGGGGATGGAGGGGATCGAAAGGATGAACTCGATGATCCGCTGGATCATAAAATCAACGGCCCCGCCGTAGTAGCCGGAGATTGCGCCAATGACGCTGCCGAGGATGAAGGTGAAGATCACCCCCACCAGGCCAATCGACACCGACACCCGAATCCCGTACATAACTCGGGAGAAGAGATCACGCCCCGAGTCGTCGGTGCCCAGGGGATGAAACGGCGCATCCGGTACGCCGAACAGATGACGATCCCATTCAATCAAGCTCCAGAGGCGGTACCGGTCGCCTTTGACAAAAAAGCGGACAGGATGCTCAACCGAGGTATCCTCGACATAGATTCTGCGCCAGGTCTTCGGATCGTCTTCGGCCTTCAGCCCATATACGAAGGGGCCGAAACCGTGCGAACCAAATAGGTGAATTTTCTGCGGAGGAAGATGAATCAACTGGGTGTTACGGGCGAGCGGGTCGCCCGTCGCGATGAATTCACAAAAGATGGCAATGACATAAAACAATACGACGACAGCAGTCCCAAACATGGCCAGCTTATGTTTGTAAAACTTGCGCCACATCAGGGTCCACTGGGTGGCGATAAAGACCTCTTCCTCGCGTTTCTGTTGGTGTGTTTTTCCGGCGGTTATTGCTGCCATAGCTCGCTGCCTATCAAGTCAAACGAATACGTGGATCAACCATCGCCAGCAGCATATCAGAGATAAACATGCCGATGACGGTTAAAAACGATAACAACATGATCGAGGCGGCGGCGACATAGGTATCCTGCGCCAGCAGCGCCTCGTATAACAACGCCCCAATCGTCGGAATATTCATGACAATGGCAGTCACGGTTGCGCCCGAGACGATACCAGGCAAAATCCAGCCGACGGTAGAGATGATCGGGTTTAGGGCTAACCGGACCGGGTACTTGAGCAGCAACTGAACCTCACTCAGGCCCTTGGAGCGAGCCGAAATGACGTAGGGTTTCTGCAATTCGTCCAGCACCCCGCTGCGCATGATGCGGATCACACTGGCCGTTCCGGCCATTCCGACCGCGATGACCAGGATCGAAATATGTTTGAGCATATCCACAAATTTGGCCCAGCTCATGGGCTGGTTCATGAACTCCGGCGAATAGAGGCCGCCGACGCTAAAGCCGGTGGTCCGGTTGATATAGTACATCAAGACCAGCGCCAGAAAAAAGGTCGGCATCGCCAGGCCGATGAACCCCAAGATGGTGAAAAAGTAGTCGCCGAATGAGTACTGTTTTGTGGCCGAGTAGATACCAATCGGAATGGCCACGGCATAGGTGAAGAGCAGGGTCAGGATCGCCGTCAGGATCGTAATCCCCAGTCGATCCCAGATCAAGATCGAGACCTCGACGTTCCAGGCAAAAGAGCGGCCAAAGTCGCCCCGGAACATATTCCACATCCACTTGTAATAGCGCACGAATATGGACTGATCGAGGCCGTATTGGCGCTTCAACGCTTCGATTTCAGCCTGATCGACTTCCGCGCCTCTGGCGTCACGCAGGCTGGCGACGTAGGAAGTCAGGTAGTCGCCGGGGGGCAAATCAATCAGGAAGAAAGAGAAGGCCGAAACGGCGAAAAGCAAAACAATTGTGTATAAAAACCGACGGAACAGATAAGCTTTCATCGTGATCTTCCTAATAGCCAGGGATGGAGTCGAGGCTTTAGGCGAAGGACCGGCTAAAGCCTCGACTCCAGGAATCCTTAGTCCTTTTAAGCCAGGGATGGAGTCGAGCCTTTAGGCGGAGGACCGGCTAAAGCCTCGACTCCAGGAATCCTTAGTCCTTAATATACCATTGATCGCCCCGATAGGGAACCCAGAACATATAGTCGCCGGCGAACATGCCTTCGGTCGGCGTGTTGCCGAGCCGGTTCGAGATAATGATCACGCGGGGGGCGACCGAGACGCCCAGGGAGTACAATTGCTCGGTATACAGCGTCGCCATCTCTCGCCCAATCTCCATATACTCATCCGATCCGGGCACGGAAGCGGCGTACCGGTCGCACAGGGCAAACAACTGCTGGTTGGCCTCACTTGGCTCCTCGCCCTGTTCGCCGCCGCTATTGTACCAGGTTCGCCACAGAGGAGCGTAGCTATCGCTGCCCAGCGGGCGCATCCGGCTGCAGCTTGAGGCGCGCAGGTTTGGTTCGGCGATAGAGTCGTAGGGGTGGGCATAGGCATCGGCTTCGTTGGCCTGGTTGCGCTCCAGCCAGAGCGTGCGCTCGATCTGGCTCATAGTAGTTTTGACGCCGACGTTATTGGTCCACATTTCGGCCACCAGCTCCGAGTGAGGGCAGAACTCTTCCCAGCACTCCAACACGATCTCCATCGGTTCGCCATCCGGGCGGAGGCGAACTTCGCCGCTGTCGTCCCAGGTCAGGCCCACTTCGTCGAGCAGGGCGTTGGCCTGATCGACGTCAAATTGGGCAAAGTGCTCGCCCATCCACTCTTCGTAGAAGGAGACCGACTCAGGAATAGTGGCCTGGCGGACTTTGGCCCGGCCAAAGTAGAGCACCTCGTTGATCTGATCGCGGTCGATGGCCAGCGACATGGCCTGGCGGAAGCGAACATCCTGGAAGATCTCTCTCAGCACCGGATCATTGTGGGTCTGGTTGAAGGTCAGGCCGACGTCGTTGCCCCGGCTATTATCGAACAAGTAGACTTTGTAGTTGCCGGCTTCTTCGTTCTCGACATAGAGCGGGTAGTCCTTCACTGGTAGTGGGTTTTCGCCGGCGGCATCCAGTTCGCGAGAGATGAACTTCAGGGTACGGACCTGGGCATCCTGGACCAGGACGGCGACCTGGCGGTCGATATAGGGCAGTTGATTACCGGCCGTGTCCACCGCCCAGTAGTAGGGATTACGATCAAAATATTTGTTTCCCAACTCGTCGATGCTGGTCAGCACCCAGGGGGTGATATCGGGCGCGTCGGTATCTTGCCGGGCCTGGCCATGCTCGTCGTGATACTGGAAGGCCTGAACCCAGGTTTCGAAATTCTCAGACTTGGCCAATTCGTTGGCCTGATCGTTATATTTGATGTGCCACTGCTCCAGATAGTGCCTTGGCGCAAACATCCGGTCGTTCCAGTAGCTCTTCGACATGGTCAGATCGAAGTTCGGATTTGGCTCGGCAAATTCGACCCGGATCGTCACCTCGTCAACCTTGGTCATGGTCATTGGTTGATCGCCGGAGAGATAGACGACCGGGATAGCGGGCGTCAATTCTTCGTTGAGCAGGATGTCTTCATACCAGAACATGAAATCATCGGCGGTGAAGGGGGCGCCGTCGGACCATTTCATGCCCTGGCGCAGCGTGAGGGTCCAGGTCTTGAAATCGTCGGAGGCTTCGTAGGCTTTGAGGATATTGGGGGATAGGGAAACCAGATCTGGCTCGATAAAAAGCAGGCTCTGCATGCGCAGGGCCTCCGTATCGAGTTGCCCAGTTTGAGGGCCAAAGGCTGCGCCTCGCTGCTCACCGCCATACTTGCCGATCTCGTTTCGCGGAGTGACGACCAAAGGTTCGGCGGGCAGACGCTCCGCAACGGGGGGTAACTCGCCCGCCTCGACCAGTTCGGCCAGCATGGGCGCTTCGTTGTAGGCGCCTGGCGCCGGTGCGGCCGATTCGGTGGTGGTAGACTCTTGGGCGGGTTCAACGGCAGCTTCTTCGGCTTCGGCGGGTTCCACTGCTTCTGCGGCGGGTTCTGCTGCTTCATTGGGCGCTGCCACCGGAGCCGCGGGTACACAACCGATCATGACAGTCACAAACAAGGCAATAATGATGAGAAACAACGCTGTTCTGCTTTGCATAACTTCCTCCTTGAATGATTCCTCCTTGAATTTGTATTTCTGCAGGCCATCAAGGCGCGCAATACTGTCTCAGACTATGTTGCTAAAGCAAAAGCCAATGGATTCAATCGCTACATCTATTTTTTCTCCCTCCTCTCTACTCAACAAACACATCCAGGTAGACGGCACAATCAGTTACCGGCATAAAGCCATGCTCATAGGTTGACTGGAAGTATATGCTTTCGCCCTTTTTGAGGTGATATTCAGTATTGCCCACATGGGCTTTGACCTCACCTTCCAGGATCAGGATAAACTCTTCACCGGCATGGGAAACTGAGTGCGGTTTCACTTGGCCTTTGCGCCCATAAACCAGAACAGGTTGCATTTTTTTATTGAGAAAGTGGGGGGCGACCGCGTAGATGGTATAGCCTTTATCTGTAGCAACAAAAGCGTCGGGGTGATCAATCAGGTTAGGTGTAACGGCTGGGCTAGCATCTTCGCCATCTTCCAACAAGGCAGATATGCGTACACCCAGGACATTGGCAATTCTGGACAGGGTGGCTAACGCAGGAATGACCTTACCCGTCTCAATTTTTGAGAGCAGGCTCCTGGAACAATCGCTTGCCTGGGCCACATCTTCAAGCGTCCGTCCCTGCTGAGTTCTGATACTGCGCATGCGGATTCCGATGTCCAAATCTAACACTCCTATCGGTAAATATCTGGAAAAGAGGATTATACTTATCGAATGAAGGGGTAAATGTGAATAATATGCAACAGAGTCGCATATTATTCAACCGGGTTGAATAATATGCGCTTTTTGTTGAAATGTCAAGAAGGGAAGTTTGGTTGCAGAACTCCAGTTAAATCGGAGCGATCAGCACCACCATCGAGCGGGCTTTAACCCGATAGACCGGCGTAGGCTCCAGTTCAACCTCTTCGCCCGGAAAATGAGCCTCGTTGGGCGAGTCCTGGCCGGTATCGATCGCCACCCGCCAGGCGCCGCCGCTGGGGGCCGGGGGTAAATAAAAGGTGCGCGGGCTAACCTCTGCGTTGAACATAATCACGACATCAACATCGGCTGCCTCGGCCTTGATCTCCTGTTTAGAGCCATCCAGCAGGCACAGCAGCGCCTTGTCGGCCGGGTCCCAGGTAGCATAGTTGCCATCGGCGTTATACCAATGAATATCCGGAAACTGGTCGCCATCTACGTCGTGGCCGGTGAAGAACTCGGTCCGCCGGAAGACGGGGTGGACCTGGCGCAGCGCGATCACGGCCCTGGTGAAGCGGTAGACGTCGGCGTACTTCTCGATAAAGCGCCAGTTATACCAGGAGATATCGTTATTCTGGCAGTAGGCGTTGTTGTTGCCACGCTGGGTGCGGCGAAACTCATCGCCGCCGTTGATCATCGGCGTGCCCTGCGACAGCAGCAGGGTCGCCAGAAAGTTCTTGACCTGCCGGGAGCGCAGTTGTTCTAGCTTTGGATCTTTGCTGGGCCCTTCGTAACCGTAGTTATAGCTGATGTTATGGTCGTGCCCGTCTTGATTGTTCTCGCCATTGGCCTCGTTATGCTTCCAATTGTAGCTCACCAGATCATTCAGGGTAAAGCCATCGTGGGCCGCGACCATATTGATGCTGTGGTTGGGGCGGCGGCCAGAAGCATGATATAAGTCGGCGCTGCCGGCCAGGCGCGTGGCCAAATCCCCGGTCACGTCCAGGTCGCCCCGCCAATATTGGCGAACCTGGTCACGATAGCGATCGTTCCACTCGGCCCAGCGGCCGCCGGGAAAGTGGCCGACCTGGTAGCCGCCGATATCCCACGGTTCGGCGATAATCTTGGCGGTCCGCAGGACCGGATCTTCGGCAATACGGGCCGTCAAGGCCGGGTCGCCCGAAACATTGCCCCAGCGGTCGCGGCTAAGGCTGGTGGCCAGATCAAAGCGGAAGCCGTCGACGTGCATCTCCTGCACCCAGTAGCGCAGGCAGTCGATGATCAAATCCTGCGCAATCGGGTGGTTGCTGTTAAAGGTATTGCCCACACCGGTGAAGTTCTGATAGTAGCGCGGATTTTCAGTTAAGAGATAGTAGATACTGTTATCGATACCGCGGAATGAGAGGGTGGGGCCAAACTCGTTGCCTTCGGCGGTGTGGTTAAAGACCACGTCCAGAATTATCTCCAGGCCGGCTTGGTGCAAGGCCCGGACCATCTCTTTAAAGGCGACGACCTGCTGCCCCCGGTCTGAACCGAGGTGGCTGTAAGCGCTGTGGGGGCAAAAGAAGCTGATGGTGTTGTAGCCCCAATAGTTGGTCAAACGAGCGCCGGTTTTGGGGTTCGCCCGGTCGAGTTCCAGTTCGTTGAATTGGTGAACCGGCAGCAGTTCAACCGCCGTCACGCCCAAATCCTTAAAGTAAGGGATCTTTTCGGTAACGCCTTTGTAGGTACCGGGCGAGCTTACCCCGGCGCTGCTGTGGCAGGTCAGGCTGCGGACGTGGGTTTCGTAAATAATGGTTTCGTTAAGCGGACGTTGGAGCGGCTGGTCGCCCTGCCAATCAAAGCCATCGTCGCCGTAAACAATAGATTTGGGCATACCGGCCAGGTCGGCGAAGGTGGAAAATGATAAATCCCCCTCTTCAGAGAGGGGATCATAACCCAGGGCGTGGCCAAAGTTCCACTCCACGTTGCCGGTGATCGCCCTGGCGTAGGGATCGAGCAGCGGCTTGTGAAGGTTAAAGCGGTGGCCCTGCTCCGGCTCATAGGGGCCATCGATCCGGTAAAGGTAAAGCTGGCCGTGGCCTATCCCGGCCAGGTGGATATGCCAGATATCGCCGGTCCGGTGTTTGGCTGGATCCAGTTCAAACTCGGCGCTGGGCGTTCCAGCGGTAGGCTCGTCAAAGAGCATCAACCAGACGCGGGTCCCGTGCCGGCTAAAGATGGAGAAGTTGGTTCCGCCATCGGTCACGGTCGCGCCCAGGGGCAAGAGCCGGCCGGGAGAAACTTGGGTGGACGAAGCTGTTTGTTCTTTTGGTTCCATAGATGTCCTCTAAAAAGTAATGGCTAATCCGCCTCGTTGACAAAGAGGGCGACCGGAAAGTAGGAAAAGATTTGCGCCAGCGGCAGCCCTGAATGATCATTGGCTTGTTCGAGCGAAAGGGTTTGCCCGGTAAACAGATTATTGATCTCGCTGGCCAGGGCGATGCGCATGATCATCTCTTTGGTCTGGGTCGCCAGGTCGGAAAAATTAGCCGAAATTCCGCGTGAAATTCGGTGATCCAGTAGAGCGCGTTTTGAATAAAAAAGTTACGGACCTCATCGCTGTAAGGCCCATCCAGGTTGACGGCGGTCCCCCAACCGGTCCGGTACTGCTCGGTAAAGCAGGGGCCATATTTAGCCAGATAGGCGCCTTCCGGCCCCAGATGGTTATAAACAACGTCAAGAATAACCGCCAGACCACGCTGATGGCAGGCATCGACCATCAGCTCCAGCGCGGTGATCCCCAGCTCCCGCAGCCGCTCCAGGTGAGGAATAATGGCATCAAAGATCCCTTCCTCGGTAAAGGTCCCAATGTGCAGCTCATAAATGACAAATTCCGGCAGGGGCAGCCCCGGCCAGGCCTGGTCTTGCCAATCAAAGTGGGGGTCAACCACCGCTGAAGGGTGGTGGACGCCTTCGGGTTGAAAGCGGGAGACCGGATCAGGCCATTCTTCACCACCGTTCAGCCGGTATAGATAGCGGCTGCCGGGCTTGACGTTGTCCACCGTCGCCTGGTGATAGCCTTGACCCTGCCGCTGCATGGGGATCAGCCGCTCCGGCTCGGCGGAACCGGCGGCATCTGCGGCCCAAAGATGGAGTTCAACCCGGTCGATCTCAGGCGTCCAAACGCGGAAATGACAGCGCTCTTGTCCCAGGTAAGTAGCTCCAATATTTATCAAAATTTCTCCTCCTACAGATTAGCGATGAATGAATTGCTAAAAAAGCCGTACATCCGGTTCATCTTAACGTTTCTTTGTGAATTTAACCACACCAGGATTAGCGATTATAAGGTCAAAGGTGGGCTATTTTTATTTTAGACGTATCCCCCAACTGAGTGATATTTCCCTGGGATATTCCAACTTTTTAATATCCGGGATAGTTGTCAAATTGGGCCGACATCTGATAGAATCATCTGCGTCAACTTAATCCTTTATAGCAACGCTCGTGCCGACGTTAGCGTGAGTTTCGGCACGAGCGTTGCCATAAATTTGTTAAAAGAAGGGATTACGACCACGAAACAGTTAAAATTTCTCTTTATCTATGCCCGTAATTACACCGGCGTCCTGATCATCACCGTCATCAGCATGCTGCTGCTGGTCGGCGTGCAGCTTCTGATCCCCTGGATCATCAAGACCATGATCGGCGCGATCACCGACCCATCAGGCGAGGGGTTGACGCTTGAGTATGTGACCCAACTGGCGCTGCTGGCCCTGCTGGTTTATATCGGCCGGGCCGTGTTGCAGTTTCTGCGCAGCTATATGGCCCACATCGCCGGCTGGGGCGTCGTCGCCGATGCCCGCAAATTTATCTACGAACACCTGCAGCGCCTGTCGCTGCGCTTTTATGAGGATAAGCAGACGGGGCAGTTGATGTCGCGGGTCGTCAATGACTCCGACAAGTTTGAGCTGCTGATTGCTCACGCCATCCCTGATGTCCTGGTCAATATCCTGACCCTGGTTGGGGTCACGGCGGTCCTGTTGAGCCTGAACTGGCAGTTGACCCTGCTCAGCATGATCCCGATTCCGCTCATCCTGCTGTCGCTACGGCTGTACGCCCGGTATGTTCGCCCGGCCTTTCGCCAGCGCCAGCAAGAGTTGGGCGAGTTGAACGCCATCTTGAATGATAATCTCTCCGGTATCCGCGAGATCAAGACCTTTACCAGGGAAGAGGTCGAGGCCCGGCGGATCAGGATGCGGGTCGACCGCTACCGCGACTCGCTCCTGTTTGCGCTCAAGATGATGGCCACCTTCCAGCCCTTTATCCAATTTACCTCGGCCCTGGGCACGATCATTGTGATCTACTTTGGCGGCCGGCTGGCCCTGGGCCAGGTGTTATCGGTTGAGGACCTGGTCGCTTTTTTCCTCTACCTGGACCTGTTCTACCAGCCGCTGCACCATCTGAGCGGGGCCTGGGAACAAATCCAAGAGGCGCTGGCCAGCGCCGACCGGGTGGCCGACCTGCTCGACGAACAGCCGGAGGTCGATGATGCGCCCAATGCGATCACGCTGCCCAGTCCGGTCGAAGGCGCGATCAATTTTGAGCATGTCAGCTTTGGGTATATTGAGGGCGAGATTGTGCTCAACGACATCAACCTGAATATTCTGCCCCGTTCGACCGTGGCGCTGGTCGGGCCGACGGGAGTGGGCAAGTCGACCCTGGTCAGCCTGATCCCCCGCTTTTATGATGTCCCGGACGGAAAGATTACGGTCGATGGGCATGATATCCGCCAGGTCACTTTGAAGAGCCTGCGCGAACAGATCAGCATTGTGCTGCAGGATGTGTTTCTTTTTCACGGCACGGCGCGGGATAATATTCTGTTTGGCCGGCCGGACGCGACCGAAGCGGAGGTCATCGC
>Ga0073934_10010663_pt1 | contig 11350 bp, 9 predicted proteins | sample LarsenN4metaG_FD_76834 | JGI IMG/M metagenome (GOLD analysis project Ga0073934, IMG submission 76834) | Hot spring sediment bacterial and archeal communities from British Columbia, Canada, to study Microbial Dark Matter (Phase II) - Larsen... ...
ACTTCTCGGTGGTGGCCGTGTCGTCAAGATAAACGTTCAATAAAGCTGCAGCGCCCTCGAAGATGATCTCAAGGTGGAGGTTATCCTTGTTGGCCAGGTAGGTAGCGCGGTCGGTCAGCGTGTAGGCCTGTTTTTCGGAGGCAATGGTCAATGTCGCGCCCATGCCCTGTCCGGAGTCGGTGTACCAGGACTGTCCGCTCGGGTCGACCTGGGCTTTCTTCCAGAGGCTGAGTTCCATTTTGTGTGTGCCGGAGTCATCACCGCGGGTGATGAATTCCGAGCCGCTGTCGGCAATTGCTTTAAAGGCTCCTAATGTGGTCGTTGCTGCCTTAACTCCGGCCGGATCTTCCGCAGGACCGACGATCACGAAATCGTTGTGCATCACGAGGAAGCGATCCTTGCCCCAGCCTGCTTCCATGAGCGCTTTTTCAGAGGCAGGTGCGTGGACCAAGAGAACATCGGCATTGCCTTCCTCTGCCATCTTGAGCGCAGCGCCGGAGCCAACCGCCACGGTCTGAACGGTGTAACCCGTCTTTTCCTGGAACATTGGAACGAGCACATCCAGCAGACCTGAATCCTGTGTGGAGGTGGTAGTCGCAAGAATCAAGTTTGGGTTAACAGGAGCAGATAGCTCATTTGCTACGGGTGTAGCGGGTGCGCAGGCACTGACGGCCAGGACAAATACAGTCAATAAAGCAGTTAATAAAGAAGCTCTGAATTTCATACGTTCTCCTTTACAGTGAAATTTGCTCACCGCTATGGCTAGTGTTGTAGCCCGTCAGCGAGTGGAGTTCAGCATGGAATCTCGTAGTCTGTAGGTAATCCAGCAAGGGCGAAAGAGCTTTTTCATTCTCACGCGATAGCACAAGGTCATAGCGTTCTTCAAACAAGGGGATGAAATCGAGTCTGTGTTGGTGGGCTGCAGCCTGTAATCCAAGGGCCGCGTCTGCCTTGCCAATTTCGATTAGCAGCGCAGCTTCGCTGTGGGTCTTCACGGTTTTGTCATAGCCGTTGATCTTCTCGACAGGGATGTTGAGTTTGCGCAATTCCGCATCGAGCCAGAGACGCGTCCCTGAACCTGCGTTGCGGTTTACAAAGTGGACATTCGACCGCGCGATATCCGATATCGCTTTGATGCTCTTCGGGTTGCCTGAGGCAAACATCAATCCCTGGGTGCGATAGGCGAGCGTGATAATTTCCACATCGCGGTCGGGGAACAAATGACGGACAAAGGGTCGGTTGTACTCACCGGTTTCGTCCAAAAGGTGTGAACCAGAAATCTGGCATAACCCCTGACGAAGATTCACCAGGCCATCCAGGGAACCGACAGGCAGACTCAACAACGTGACATGCTTCTGCAGATGTTCTGCTATGCCCTCTAAAGCAAGGTCATGGCTGCCTGAGAAAATCATGGCTGGCTTTTTGGTTTTCGGCAGGATCATCTCCTGTAAAAGAAGTGCATCTGCTTTGGCGCGATAGAACTTTTCGGTCACCTTGCCCGTCTTGCGAATCTCGCTCACTTCCACGAGATCAACGGATTCAAGGGCGAGGAGGTGGTGTCGAATCCAGGCCGGGGATTGCTTCATCGTCCGGGCCAGATTCGTGAGCGTAGCGGGAGAGGCCATCAACAGACGCAGAATCTCCATACGGCGGGGGTCAGCCAGCAATTTGATGTTCCCAAACGAACGGATAGATTCGACTTTTTTCACTTCGATTAAGTTTTTCCTTAATCGTAAGTCTAACACGGGCGAAGTCGTTCCGTCAACAGTGCCATGATAAAATTTCAAACATTGAGTTTGGGAGTTGAGATGAGACGCCTTGTCGTTTTTCTTTTCGCGTTCATATGTATATTTTTTACCGCCTGCCAGCCTCGTGTGGCTGGAACAGTTTCTTTCATGGTATTTGGCGACCCGGCTGAACTGGCAGCCTATCAGACCCTGGTCGACTCTTTTTCAAAAAAACACCCCTCTATCCACATCGAACTGATCCACATCCCTGGACAAGAAGAGTATCGCAAACAGATTACGGCTGACATCATTGCAGGAAACCCTGCGGATGTGGTGTTGATCAATTATCGACGTTATGCAGAGTTCGCGAGCCTGGGTGCGCTCGAGCCTCTGGAAAGGTACCTTCAACAATCACGACTGATCAAGGAAAGAAATTTCTATCCTGAAGCCATCGAGCCATTTGTCTGGAATGGCGAGTTGATGTGTATCCCGCAAAACATCTCCAGTCTTGTCGTTTACTACAACAAGGATCTCTTTGACCAGGCAGAAGTCCCTTATCCTGCAAAAGGCTGGACCTGGCTGGATTTCCTTTCTGCCGCGCAGGTATTGACGAAGGACTTCAACCATGATGGCACCAGAGATCAGTTTGGCGCAGGGATCGAATCCTCGCTCGTCCGTCTCGCGCCGTTCATCTGGCAGGCCGGCGGACACCTGGTAGATGATCGCGCCAACCCATCCACCCTGGTGCTTGATCAGGAAGGGGAAGTAAGGGCAGAGAGATTTTTTGTGGCACTGCAGACGGTATATCATGTGGTGCCCAATGCTGAACAGGAAGCCGCCGAAGACAGCCAGAGCCGTTTCATCAATGGACGCCTGGCGATGTTCTTTAACAGCCGGCGGGGTGTGCCCATCTATCGTGAGTCTGTCGCCTTTGATTGGGATGTCGCGCCGCTGCCACGCGCAGACTTTGAGGTGAACATCCTGCATTCAGATGCATACTGTCTGATGAGCGCATCCAAGAACAAGGAGGCCGCATGGGCATTCATCGAGTTCGCCAATTCGGTAGAGGGGCAAACCATCATGGCGCGCACCGGTCGCACCGTGCCTTCGCTCAAGGCAGTGGCTAACTCGTCCGCTTTCCTCGACCCCAACACGAAGCCTGTCAGCAGTCAGGTCTTTCTGGATGCCATTCCCACGATCCGTGCTTTGCCTATCCATCCCCGTTGGGCAGAGATCGAAAACATTACATCGGAGGAGTTAGCGCTTGCCTTCTATGGCGAGGTCAGCGTTCAGGAAGCAATGCAGCGAGCGAACCTTCGAGCGCGGGAATATTTTGAATAGAGAACTGTGACGACTTTTCCAGCCGTGATTTTTTTCATACTACAACGCGCCTTACTCTGACGGGACAGCGAAAGCCAGATTCCACAAAATGGTTTGACACATCTTTTTGGCTATGATATAACTCGCAAACAATTTACGGATTTGCTCATCCAGAGAGGCTGAGGGACCGACCCTGTGACGCCTCGGCAACCGAGTAGCTATTAGCCGTCAGCCATTAGCTGTTAGTTATCTAACTGCCAAAAGCTGAGAGCTAACCGCTAAAGATGGTGCCAATTTCGGCGGACTGCGTTAGACGTGTGTCCGGGAGATGAGAGAGGACCTGTGCCTGCACGTCGCCTCTCATTGCGAGAGGCTTTTTATTTTCGTCATTGCGAGACAGTGTACTTCTGTCGAAGCAATCTCATTTCGAATATAAAGGGAGATTGCTTCCTTACAGGATGCTTCACAATCGTCGGTCAAAGCCCCCTCGCAATGACAGAATGGAACGTATGGAAATCGGCGAAACACTTTATGTAACGAATCGTGATGATTTTCGCAGTTGGCTGGAAAAGCATCACAAATCGAAGAAAGAGATTTGGCTGATTCAATACAAGAAAGCGACGAAGAAGCCATCCCTTAATTATATGGAGGCCGTAGAAGAGGCACTCTGCTTCGGCTGGATCGATGGGCTTGAAAAATCCATGGATGCCGAGCGGTATGCTTTGCGCTTCTCACCGCGCCGGCCCAGGTCAAACTGGACGGAGACGAACAAGGAACGCGCCCGCAGGTTGATCGCGGCAGGAAAGATGACTGAGGCGGGTCTGGCAACCCTGCCTCCTGACATGAACGTTAAATGACCGAAAAGGTCAAACTCAGCGGCGGGCCCGAGAAAACCGTCACATGGATCTGGCTGGATAACAATGGTCACGTTAAGGTTGAATACTATGATTTCAGCGAGTCCGCGCAACGATTGTTTGGCAACGATATTGCTTGGATGGAGCAATATTTCAAAAGTTATTTTGGCATCAAGAAATGGCTCGAGGAAAACAAAATTGACTTTAGCACTGAAGTGGAAGGCTGGGCTTGATCATGAACTGTCCTGAATGTGGCGCCCTTGATAATCTATGTCAATCGCGCTTCGACGAATTTCTTGTCTTGGAATTTACCGACGCAGGCTACGGCGCGGTCCATCATCTGACGGTTGCAGCGTACATGGTTCAACACTCGAGCAAAATGACTCGCGAAGGCTGGCTTTTTGAGCGCAATCTCTTGAGAGAATTTCTTATTGAAAACAAACCACCGGCTTATATTAGAAAACAAAACAAGGACGTGGTTGACAGCGGCAAGAGAAAATTCAAGATCAAATCCAGAGATGGCAAACCTGTGATTAATAAAACCTCATGGAGCAAGACGATACTGGATGTCCGCGCGGAGAACGCAAACTTGTATTGCGAGGACATCATCGCGTGGGCGAGGTCGGTATTAGTAGAGGCAGAAGGATTAAAAGTCTAAATGGATACTATTTACGGAAACATCTCTTCCGCATCCTTTAACTTTTTGCGAGTGCGCCAGTAAATTACCAAAAGAAAAGCTGTATATGCCAAAGGAAATATGAAAAAACAAATCTCAGTGTTAAATATCCACGGAATAAAAAGTAAAAGCCAACTGGCAAGGAAACATCCAAAGATTATATTCAGTCGTTCCTTTGTAAGCGGCAAGTTTTTCCAGTTTTTGGCCCATAACAAGTAAGAGCCGGTAGCGGTAGTAAGAATTTGAAGCACAAACCAGGCAACCCAACGAAGCGCCTCAAAATTAGCAACCAAGAGAATAACCGCTGAGCTTAATGCCATATACATCAGACGATTCCAGGTAGGAAGTTGCTTTTCGAGATGATCTGTGTCCATAATTCCTCTCTATTTGGCTTGAATGGAGTTTTGTAGAATATTAGCAATGCGCTCAGATACGGCAGGAGTTTCAAAGACTTGAATGTTGCGTTGGATAAATTGAGTGAGCAGAGCCTTGCCCGTGTCCGTGAGGCTGTAATATCTCCGCTGCGGACCTGTACTGGATTGCTGAAGTTCACTCCTTACAATGCCAACAGACTCAAAGCGATTGAGCGCACGATAAATGCTATTATCATCCACCGAAATCGTGTCCTGGCTGATCTTCGATACTTCGGCGCTCATCTCATAAGGATAAGAAGGTCGCTCATATAAAAGCAGAAGAATCCAAAATGACAATAAGCCTTTTTTGTATGTCTCTTCCCACTTGTTTAGTAGGTCACCTATGTCGTCACTCGCCATGTTGAGCTCCACTAGTATCCCTATGGTATTATTCAATAGGAATAATAGCATAATGAAATTATCGTGTCAAGATCTTTATAAGAACAACTAGGAGCAATATGAATCGAAAATACACAAATCGCAAATATCTCGATGCACTCGAAAAAAAAGTTCTCGTCTTCGACGGGGCAATGGGCACGAGCTTGCAAAAACAGAATCTCACGGCCGAGCATTTCGGCGGCGAACAATACAACGGATGCAACGACTATCTTGTCATTTCCTATCCTGAAGCCGTGGAAAGCGTCCATCGCTCGTTCCTCGAGGTCGGTGTGAACGTACTCGAAACGAATACCTTCCGCTCTAACCGCATCACCATGCAGGAATATAAATTGCAAGACCGCGTCATCGAAATCAACGAAACCGCTGCAAAACTTGCGCGCAAACTTGCCGATGAATTCTCTAATCTCCAATCCCCAAGGTTCGTTGCTGGTTCCATCGGGCCCTCAGGAAAACTCCCCTCCGCCGACGATCCCGAACTCTCCAATGTGGGCTTCGATGAACTCGCCGATGTTTTCCGTGAGCAGGCAGTTGGCTTGATCCGCGGCGGCGTGGACCTGCTGCTGATCGAGACCTCGCAGGACATTCTTGAAGTTAAAGCCGCGATCGCGGGCATTCACAAAGCCTTTGCCGAGACTGGAGCCTATTTGCCAATCCAGGCGCAGGTCACGCTCGATACGACCGGGCGCATGCTGCTTGGCACCGACGTTAACGCGGCGCTCGCCATCCTCGAAGGCATGGGCATCGATGTCATCGGTCTTAACTGCTCCACAGGCCCCGAGCACATGCGCGAGCCCATCCGCATCCTTGGCGAAAACGCCACACTTCCTGTTTCGTGCATCCCCAATGCTGGGCTTCCGCTCAACGTGGATGGACAGGCGGTCTATCCGCTCGAGCCGGAGCCGTTTGCGAACGACATGTATGAATTCGTGACGAAGCACAACATTTCTGTCGTGGGTGGATGCTGCGGAACGACTCCTGAGCACTTGAAGCTTTTAGTGGATAAGCTGAACGCTCACCCGCACCCTGACCGCCCCGATCGTTCTACACCTCAGCTTGCTTCCGCTATGTCAGCCATCGCCATGCGACAGGACCCGCCGCCAACACTGATCGGTGAGCGCTGCAACGCACAAGGCTCACGCAAGTTCAAACGCCTGTTGCTTGCTGAGGATTACGACTCAATCCTAGAAATCGCCCGTGAACAGGTGGAATATGGCGCGCATGCCCTCGACATTTCCTGTGCCGTAACCGAGCGTCCGGATGAAGTCGAGTTAATGCGCAAGGTTGTTAAAAAGCTTGAGATGGGCGTGGACGTTCCGCTGGTCATCGACACCACTGAACTGGATGTTCTTGAAGTAGCGCTCAAAACCGCTCCTGGACGCTGTTTGATCAATTCAACGCATCTCGAATCGGGTCGTGAAAAAGCCGACAAAGTATTCAAGCTCGCCAAAGAACACAATGCAGCTGTGATCGTGTTGACCATCGATGAAAATGGCATGGCAAAGAACCGCGAGAAGAAACTGGAAATCGCTAGGCGCATCTATGACATTGCCGTCAACGATCACGGACTCAAGCCACAGGATCTCGTTTATGATGCACTCACTTTCACGCTTGCAACGGGCGATGAAGAATTTGTCAACTCCGCGATTGAAACTATCGAAGGCATTCGGCTCATCAAACAGAACCTGCCCGGTGTGATGGCATCGCTTGGTGTGAGTAATCTGTCATTTGGTCTCGCGCCGCATGCCCGACCTGTCTTGAACTCTGTCATGCTCTATCACTGCATCCAGGCTGGCATGGATATGTCGATCGTCAATCCCGCGCACATCACTGCTTATCCGGACATTCCGCAGGAAGAAAAAGACCTGGCTGAAGATCTGATCTTTAACCGCCGCCCCGACGCGCTGCAGAGATATATCGAATATTACGAAACGGTCACGCCATCCGAAGAAGCTGGTGCAGTTGATCCCACCAAAGACATGACCACCGAACAACGCTTGCACTGGAAAATCCTCCATCGCCATAAGGAAGGTGTGGAGGCGGATATTGACTCACTGATTCCGTATCCTCTTCCTGCTGGTGAGAAGTTAGAAGATGAAAAGAAAAGAGGAGAGAATCACGTTAAGGCAGTTTCCGTCCTCAACACCGTCCTCCTCCCTGCCATGAAGGAAGTCGGCGACAAATTCGGCGCGGGCGAATTGATTTTGCCTTTCGTGCTGCAATCGGCAGAAGTGATGAAGAAAACTGTCGCGCATCTCGAAAATTATCTTGAAAAGGTTGAAGGTGTAACCAAAGGTACAGTCGTCATTGCTACGGTTTACGGCGATGTACATGATATTGGCAAGAATCTTGTCAAAACCATTCTTGCCAATAATGGCTACACCGTGATCGATCTTGGCAAGCAGGTTCCAGCAGAAACGATCATCACCAAAGCTGTGGAGGTTAATGCCACTGCAATTGGTCTATCTGCTTTGCTGGTCTCCACATCCAAGCAGATGCCGCTCATCGTGAATGAGCTGCATCGCCGCGGACTCAAATTCCCGGTGCTGGTGGGCGGCGCGGCGATCAACCGTCGCTTTGGACGGCGTATTCTCTTTACCGAAGATGGCAATGTCCACGAGCCCGGCGTCTTTTATTGCAAAGACGCGTTCGAGGGACTCGAGACAATGGACCAGCTCATCGTCCCGGAAAAGCGCGAAGAGCTTCTAGTGCGCGTCCGCAAGGAAGGTGAGCTTGAGATGGGGCGAACCTCTCAGGTGCCAGAGCATCGAAAAACGGCGGCCCGCTCCCGGGTCCAGCCCGAACTGATCCAGTATCCCCTCAAATGGGGTCAGCGCGTCGTCAAAGATATGCCGCTGGAGATCGTCCTCAAGCATCTCAGTCTCAATGAGCTTTATCGTCTCTCCTGGGGCGCGAAGAATGCACATGGGGAGGAATGGGAAAAACTCAAGGCAGATTTCGATAAGCGCCTGGAGAAAATGACAAAAGAAGCCTTGCGCTATAAGTGGCTGAAGCCGCAGGGCGTTTACGGATACTTCCCCTGCCAATCGGATGGCGATGATCTGATCCTCTATGACCCGGAAACCGTCAACTCTGCCTCGCCGGATGAACTGACGCGCTTCTCATTCCCGCGCCAGCCTTACGATGATCATCTCGCATTGTCTGATTATTTTGCACCAGTGGATTCAGGAAAGCTGGATGTGGTTGCATTTCAAGTTGTAACTGTGGGCCAGGAAGCTACCGAGCGGTTCGATAAATTGCAGGCTGACCATGATTACACGGAGGCCTATTTCACTCATGGACTCGCCGTCCAATCCGCGGAAGCGACCGCCGAGTATCTCCATCAGCACATCCGACGCGAATTGGGCATCGCCGAAAACCAGGGCAAGCGTTACTCGTGGGGCTATCCTGCCATTCCTGAATTGGAAGATCATCAGAAAGTGTTCGAGCTTCTGCCCGCTGTGGGAACAGAACTTGGCATGACTCTTTCCACTGCCTATCAGTTGATCCCCGAGCAATCTACGGCGGCAATCATCGTGCATCACAAGGATGCCAAGTATTACAGCGTTGGCGAGTCGCGCGTGGAACAGCTCATGAGGCAATGATCGTTAACTTCTCGCTTCGTGTTACGATATCCCTTGGAAGAGAATGGCAGGATCCGTGAGCAATATCCTTGATCTGTCTCAGCCGTCCAGGTTGGAAAAAGAACACAGCATCACCCACTCAAGAATGATGCGCCTTGAGAAGACGCTGCTGATCTTATGGTTTCTCGCCAACCTCGTCGTCGGCGCGCTGACGGTTCACGAGTACGGCATGAGTATCGACGAGCCCAACAACTACCGTTACGCAGCGGATACCTGGAACGCCTATCCTTCGTTGTTTGGAACTCTTTACGAGCCAAACTATGATTCATCCTATGATGGACATGGTCCAGCCTTCGTAGCGATCGCATCCATTTTCGTGGGTATCGCGCAAGCTGTATTCCCCAATGCCTTTGCTCCCGATCTGTGGCATTACACCTATTTCATTACCTTCCAACTGACGGGACTGTGTCTATACTGGCTGACCAAACGCTGGTTCAACACCTGGACCGCCTGGGGAATGCTAGTACTCTTTAGCACACAGCCTTTGTTGCTGGGCCATGCGTTCATCAACCCAAAAGACATCCCTTTCATGTTTTTTCTCACGTTGAGCGTGATATGTGGATTGCGCATGGTGGATGCCGTGACGGACAACGAAACCTATGTTTCATTGGAAACTCCTGCCAGGACCCTGACGGATAAATTCCAGAGGGCAGATGCGCAACGAAGAAAAAGATTCCTGATCTATGTGAGTCTGGCGTTAATTATCACCCTATCACTCATCGTATTTTCAAATCAGATTCACTCACTGGTGGGACAGGCTGTGGCCTTCTTCTATAATGCGAAACCTGATTCCTGGGCCGGGCAACTATTCAACTCCATTACCGATCCTGCTTCGCGCGCTCCAGCAGAGGATTACGTGAGTAAAGCGCTCAGATTGATCCTGCGCGTCGAGCGCGGACTTTTGCTCGCGGGTGTGCTTTTTTTCACCGCATATTTTGGGCTGTTGGTCAGCAACACAACCCTGTCAGCTTTCCTGCGGAATACATGGAAGGAAAGGCGCAAACTCGGAGAGTGGTTCACATGCCTGGGAAAACGGCTGCACAACTCCCGGCAGGCGGAACTACTGAAAGAGTGGCTTGCGGAATTTTTCCGAGCGTTACGCGATCCAAACGTGATCCTCGCCGGGGTTGTTCTGGGTCTGGCTACTGGTGTACGTGCTGTCGGTCCTTTAGCCGGCCTGATCGTCGTTCTTGCACTGTTCGCCAGGGCCCGTTCGAAGTCGTGGGCAACGGCAATCGCCTATTTCCTGATCGCAGGCATCATGACCTACCTTGCCTGGCCCCGTCTCTGGGACGCGCCGATCCGGCGTTATCTTGAGGCCCTGGGGATTGCCTCGAACTTTTCAAACTTCCCGGGCCGCGTGCTCTTCGATGGACGATTGTATGGGTCCAGTGATCTGCCCAATTCCTATCTGCCGGTCCTCTTGAACATTCAATTGACCGAGCCGGCGCTCCTGTGCATTTACCTGGGCCTTGGCGTCCTGATCTGGCAACTCCTGCGCAGCCGCGTCCGCACGGACCTGCTGCTTTACCTCGGCCTGGGATTTGTCATTCCGCTTTGCGGATTGATCGTGCTCAACTCACCGCTTTATCATAACTTCCGCCAGGTTCTGTTCCTTGTTCCTCCCCTGCTCATGTTTGCGGCCTTTACTCTAAGTTTTGTCTTTCGCAAACTGCGTCAAACCTGGCTTTGCATTTTGTTGATCGCGGCGCTCGCACTGCCCGGTATTTACTCGACGTTAAAGCTGTACCCCTACGAATATGCTTACTACAACTCGCTGGTAGGCGGAGTGGCAGGCGCCATTGAGCGTTATGAAACGGATTACTGGCGCATTTCCCTGCGCGAGATGGCGCTCGAATTGAACGAAATCGCTCCGCCCGGGTCGATTATCGTTGTCACGCGCTCCGCCGGGCTTTTCGTAAGATATGCACGCCCCGATCTGATTGTAGACAAACCCGTGAACAGCATCCTTGACCTGGGCAGCGGCTATGATTACATCATCCAGGTAACACGCGGCAAAGGCGGCGAGCTCTATCCTGAGATCGACAATTTGATCGTCATCGAACGCGACGGGGCTGTACTGGCAACCGCAAAATATGTGAAGGATGTCAGTGGGAATCCATCACCATAGCCTTCATGAAACAAAATCTTCCTCTAACCATCCTGCTTGCGCTCAGCCTCCTCATTATTGGCATTTTGACGCTGAATAATTACGGCGAGTCCTGGGATGAACTCAAACTCTATGACTACGCGGCGGACTCCATCCAAGCATATGCCATGTGGCTCCAGCATGGCACCATTCCCGTTACCGGCGATCGCT
>Ga0073934_10010664_pt1 | contig 11350 bp, 8 predicted proteins | sample LarsenN4metaG_FD_76834 | JGI IMG/M metagenome (GOLD analysis project Ga0073934, IMG submission 76834) | Hot spring sediment bacterial and archeal communities from British Columbia, Canada, to study Microbial Dark Matter (Phase II) - Larsen... ...
GGCGTTCGGCCATGCGCTCGAACCGTCGGTTGCCGTACAGGGAAAGGGTGCCCCTGCGAGCGCCGGGAACCAGGACGAACTGGTCGCCATCCCGCTCCGGGTGCATGGCCGCCCGAACCGAAGCCGGTATCGAAAGTCGGTTTTTAGAGTCGATGAGATGTTCATGGGCCCCGGTGAACGGCATCCTAACTCGCAACCCATGGCAGCGGCCGGTCCGCGTTCTCCACCTAACGGGATTATGAGGGACAATCTACCACCTGTTCCCACCGAGGTCAACAAAAAAAACAAAAAAGTTGCCGGCCACCCCACGCGGTCATCTAGCGATTGACCGTGCCGCGTCCCTCATCGTCCGGCAGGCGGGAGCGCAATTCTTGCGACCAACCATGGGTTGTGTATTCGGGGTCGAGGAGCCGTGCATATAGAAGCATGTACCGGCTGAGGCACGCTTCCAGCGTGAAGTTCTCCAAGATTCTCAGCCTGGCGGCCCGTCCCAGCCGCTCCCGAAGCTGGGGGTTCCGGCTGACGTCGGCCATCGCCGCTCCCAACGCGTCCGGGTCTCCGGGCGGGACCAGCAGGCCGGTCCGGTCGTGCTCCACTAACTCCTGACAGCCAGCCACGTCACTGGCCACACAGGGGAGTCCTGCGGCCATGGCCTCCAACAGGGCGTTCGGGAAGCCTTCGGTTCTTGAGGGCAGCACGAAGGCGTCGGCCGTCGCCAGGATGTCAGGCACGTCGTCTCGACGGCCCAAGAGCAATACCCGGTTGTCCAGCCGAGACTGGGAAATTGTTTTCTTTAACAGCGGCCCCAGAGGGCCTTCCCCAACGAGCAGCAGACGGACGGGCAGATCGGCCAGGTGCGAGGACATAGCCTGGATCAACACCTCGAGTCCCTTGACCGGGTCCAGGCGGCCCACCCAGACCCACAGCAGGTCGTCCCTCTCCGCTCCTAACAACTTACGTGACAAGGGTTTGGCACTGCCGAGGCCCGTCGCGTCCACGCCGCCGTGGATCAGCCGCAATCTCCCGCGCGGCAGGTGTGCGTTTCGGCTCAGATGCTCCAAGACCCCCAGTGAATTGACTACCTGCACCGCACACAGGCGGCAGGTGAGATTGTCCAGCGTCAGGTGCCAGCGGCGTTCGATCTCCACGGTCTGGATTTCACAGACGATTCGCCGGGCGGGCAGGCCGGCCGCTGCCCCGACCAGACGGGCCGCCATGTTGGCGTGAAACAGCAGGCTGTGCAGCAGATCGGGGCGCCGGCGGCGAAGGCAGCGGGCCAGCCGGTCGAGGCAACGCAGGTCCCGCGGCCCCTCCGCCCCGAACGCTTCCACAACGATGCCGTCCGCGGCGATTCGATCGGCGACCGGGCCCCAGCCGGCCAGACAGGCCACGGAAACCTGCCAGCCCCGGTGTTTCAGCCCCCTGGCCAGGCGGTGGAGGTGCAGCGGCACGCCCCCGACCTGCAGGTCTGTGGTCAAAAGCAGCACATGCGCGGGACGCGGAGGCACGTGGCCGATTGAATCGGCCTGCCTTCTCGGCGTCAAAACGCCTGGCAAGCAGGCCCCGGGCGGTTACGGCCGGTGCCACTCATCGCAGGTGGGACAAAGTGGATGGGCATCGTACCGGCCGCTGCGGTGAGCCACGCGGAGGCCTTCCAGCCGCGAGCCCCAGATTTCCGCCAGGGGTATTTCATGGAGGTTGCCCAGGGGTCCGCGGGCGGCGAAGTCCTGGTCGCAGGCCACCACCGTGCCGTCCGCCAGCACCAGGCACCGAGACCACAAGCGAGCGCACGGCGTCCGCGACGGTGGAGCCATGCTTCGCACGGCCAGGCTGGGGCGCTGCCCGGCACCGTGGTTGAAGCTGGTGATCGTCGCCCACCCGGTTTTGCGCAGCCAGCCGTCGAAAAAGGCCTCCATGTGGCTCATGTTTTCTCGGACCTTGACCAACTGGGGGACAATAAGCGGTAGGGGGCTGAGCAGCTCGTTCTGCGTCCTGATAAGCTCCTCCACGTTGGCCACGGCCCGCTGGTACCCGTCGCAACCATGCAGCCGCCGGTACGTGTGGGCGTCGTTGGCGTCCAGGGACACGGCGAGGCAATCGACTCCGCACCGGACGATGAGTTCGCAGGCGCGACGGTCCAGGGCCAGGGCGTTGGTGCAAACCCCCAGGCCCAGCACGTGGCTTTCACGGGCGATGCTCAGGGACCGTCCGAACTCCGGATGCAGGAGTGGCTCCCCGAAGCCGCCGAAAACCAGGTTCACGTCGTCGTAGCCTTCCAGACCCTCCACCAGCTTCTCCAGCAGGCGGAGGTCCAGGTCGCCCCGCTCGCCCACGAGCCGGCCGCGTGGGCGGAGCAGCGTTTCCGGCAACTGGTCCCGTGTGGTCAGCTCGACTTCGATCTCCGCGGGCAGGCGATCGACGCCTTCGCGCGACCGCTCCGCGAGCCACCGGCACACGGCGGAGGAGTTGGCACCGTCCCCGTGCCCCAGTTCCGCCAGGCAGGCGCCGATGAGCTCCACGCTCCGGCGGTTGTCCGCCAGCAGCCGGGCCGACGCGCAAGCCACGTGGTTGGGGCTCTGGTAGCAGCACTCCTTGCTGATAAGGTCCAGGGCCGGGTTCTGAGGGCGGTAGGTGAACAGGCGCCCGAGGGGATGGCCGGCCCTGGCCAGATCGGCCAGGAACGGCGTGGTGAGGAGGCAGCCGGCCAGCCCCGGCGGGGCCTGGGTGAACACGAAGGGCTGCGAGTCCACGAATCTGGCCTGATGGTCGATCATCGCCTCGAGCAACGCGGGGTCGATCAGACAACCGGCCGCGGGTATGACCGCCACGGCGTCGGCCGATTCTCTGGACGCCAGGGCCTCCAGCATGGGCAGGTGCATCTGCTCGTCGAACCAGCAGGCTCCCCAGATGCCTCCGCGCCAACCGCCCAGGGCCCATTTGCGGGCCGAGCGGACGAGCGCTTGCCAGGCCGGCGGCGGAGCGTCGCACGTCTCGACCCTCACCGGGAGACCGTGGAGCAGATCGTCTATCGCCGCCCGCTGGCTGGGCGGGACCACCACGTGGAGACCCGCCAACCTGGCCGAGCGGGCCCCCCGCCGGACAGTCCGCCTGAGCACTGCTTCACCGAGTAACTCGTCGGCTAGTCGGCTCCGCGTCCCGATAGGACTTTTTTCCAGGTCGGCTTCGATGACCCCGATGATCTTCAAGGTGCGGCCTCCATCCGGGGGGCGTGGGCGTCGATGGCCGCGTCGAATCGCCGCAGCGAGTTGAGCAGGATTCCCTCCAGATCGCGGGCGGCATCGATAAACTCCTCGACGAAGTCCATATCGCGCCGGAGCTGCTTCTTGGCCCGGGCGGCGGATGAACCGCCGGCCCGGCCAACCCGCAGGTCGGCGCTGAGCTTGCGCAGCTCGGCGAGCTGACACACCCCGGAGACCATGCCGTAGATGCGATCCTGCTGGCGCATCAGTGAACGGAGTTCATCCAGGCGCGCCAGTTTCCGGTTGAACACGGCCGGCTGGTCGATCAGTTCGGTGAGTTCCCGCAGGATGTCCAGGGATTGCTCGGCGATGCTTCGGACCTCGCGGACCTGCTCCAGTCGTTCGGCCAGCGCCCGGCGGGCCGCGGGCAGTTTGCTCGCCTCGAACCACTTGAGCTGGCGGCGATAGACGAACTTCTCGGCGGGGATGGCGACGGTCGCGTAGCGGTCCAGGGCCTCGGCCAGGGGCATCACCTCGCAGCCGCGTTTGCGGGCTCCGCCCTCGGTGGCGTCAATGATCCGCAGGCCACCGGCCGCTCCGAAGTCGCTCTCGAACTGCTGGAGGTAGGCAAAAAGCGTCTCGTCGGTGAAGATTTCGTTCCCATGGATGTCCTGAACGCGGCGGAGCACCGGCCGGCGGGAAAGGATCCGCTCCCATTCCTTGGTCTCCAGCGTGTAGAACCGGTTCAGCTCCGGCGCCCACATGCGGTGCAGCGGCACGCCGGGGGCGTAGAACAGATGGTCGGTGTAGGCCAGGTCCTGGCCGACGAAAACGATGGGGTCGCAGCCCAGGTATTGGGCGAGATAGAAGGCCAGGTGGGCGACGGTAGCGCCGGCTTTGAGGCCGGCCCGGGCCCCCAGATCGTCTCCCAGACACAGGCGGGCGAAGAGGTTGTCCAGGAGGCTGAGGGGACCGCGGTAACAGTCGATGATCTTCCAGTGAGCCTTGGGTTCAGCGATCAGGTGCACGTTCTTGAAGTCATCGACGTTTTCGAAGAACCGCGTGCAGACCTCGTTGTAGTCCAGCGAGGTGACGAAGTCCGGAACGATGCCCCGGGCCAGCAGCGGCTTGAAAACCGTCTGCACGGCGATGAGCACGGCCCGGCCCCTGGCCTCCGACAGCCGGTCCATGTTGCGGGCCAGCGACGGACCGGCGGACACGACGATGGCCGGGAAACCCCGGAAGTGATGGTGCAGGAAGTCAATGGGCGGCGTGGCCACGTACGCGGGCAGGTTGGCGGCGATGTTGGCGTTGGTCGCCCGGCAGATGGCCACCAGCGTGATCAGGGACAGGCGGCTGAAGGTGAGGTAATCGGCGATGGCGGCGCGCATCTGAGAATAGAACGGCTCGGCGACCTGTTGTGAGGCCGCGTGCGAGGCGAAGTGCGTGCCCAGCAGCATGATGGGGGCGTGCGCGTTGAGCAGCTCGTGCAGGCGCGTCTTGTCCGCATCGGTCAGGATGACCAGACGCCGCGAGCCCAGCAGCGAGCTCAGGTCGGTGTGCAACAGGGCCGTCTTGATCGTCGGCAGCGACGGCTCAAGGACCACCAACACCGCGTCGGCCGGCAGGCGATCGTGCAGAGCCTTAAGGTGGTACCCCAGTCCAAACCCGCTGATCACGAAACAGAAGTGGTCCCCGCCGGCCAGGCCCTCCGCGAAACGGGCGGCCTCGGCCTCCGGATCGTACCGGCTGTGTAGGTATATCCTCCGCCCGTCCGGTGTGGTGGCGGCGACCGTCGGTGGACCCTTGCGGCTCGACTCGGTCGTCAAAACCTCGTCCGGCCCCAGCTCGTCGATGTGCCAGGCCAGCGTGGCGTCCAGTCGCCACAGCGCCGACAGATTGGCCACGTAGGTCTGATCGCAGGCCGAGTCCGTGGCCGCCGCGCGCATAACCGCATGCTACCCGGGGCGCGCCTCGGTGTGAACCGGGCCGACACGCAAAACGAGCGGGAGCAGGGAGGGGCAGCAGGGCGACACGCCCCATCAGGATGAGGGGGACCGCTGAATACGTCCCGCGCTCGGACCTGGTGGTATTGCACATCACCGCGAGGGCCGGGAAAGTCTGTCCCAGATCGAGTACCGAGGAAGGATCAATGGGCCGTCGGCCGGCGTCGGCGGGGCCGGTCTGGTGAATGATCGACGAAAGAGCGTGAGCAGATGACCTGAGGCGGGAAGGCGATGCGAATCGGGGTGACGGGCTGCAACGGCTTCATCGGGACGTATCTGACAAGGTCCCTGACCCGGGCCGGCCATCAAGTCGTGGGCCTGGCCCGACGGTCGGCGGTCCCGCAGCGGGTGGAGCACATCCGCGACCACCTGGCGGACCTGGTGGTCGGCGACCTGGAAGACGACGCCGCCCTCAAGAAACTGGCCGACTCGGTGGAGTGCGTCGTGCACAACGCCCTGGCCCGCGAGCGGGGTGATCCGCTGGCCCATTTCCGCAGCAACGTGCTGGGTAGCCTGCACCTTCTGCACTTCGCCCAGCGGGCGGGCGTGCGGCAGTTCATCTTCATCTCCTCCGTGGCCGTCTATCACACCATCCTCCAGGATCGCAAGCTGGACGAGAATCACCCCACGTGGCCCAAGGACCTCTACGGAGCGTACAAGGCTTCCATCGAGCCGTTCCTGATGGCCTACCACGGGCAACACGGGATGAACACCGTGGCCCTTCGCCCACCGGCGGTTTATGGCGTGGCGCCGGTCCTGCCACAGTCCCACTGGTACGACCTGATCTGCCGCGTCAAGCGGGGCGAGGACATCGATACCCCGGTAGGGGGCAAGATCGTGCACGTGCACGATGTGGCCGCCGCGGTCTGCGCCGCCGTGGGCAACCAGGCTGTAGCCGGCCGGCTGTTCAACGTCGTGGACTGCTACATCTACGACGAGCAGGTGGCCGTGATGGCCCGGGAGCTCACCGGCTCGGACAGCCGGATCGTGGACCATCGCGGGCCAGGTCCCAGGAACCACTTCGACGTGCGGGCCTCCCGCGAGATGCTGGGCGTGCCCTTGAACCGAGGCCACGACGGGGTGCGCGAATACGTGGCCGAATTGCTGTCCCGGATGTGACACATCGTGAGGCTTCGGTCCCGCTTCGCCCCAAGCGCCGTGGCAGCACCCCAAGATCAGGCCGCGTGCAGGTGCGAGATGACTGCGGCCAGAGATCAGGTAGCCTGTGGGCAGGACTACCCACAGATTTCCAATCGCGGGCCGGAGATTCCTCCCAGGTTTGCCCGGCCATAACTTCGGTTGGCGGGGGGCCATTCTCCCTAACCCCTTTGCATGCAGGCACTTACGACCGACCGTGGGACTGAGGGCGGTCCGGCACGGGTCTTGCATCGACCCTTTCCAGAAGTGCCGGCGCGGCCCAGGGTGGCCTGAACCTATCAGGGTTGGATGGCCCCGGCGAGAGGAGGGGGCGGAAACGGGACAGTGGGCAGCCGAGAGCCCTACCCGGCCGGCGCCGGCTCGGGCCCGACGGGCCAAGGCAGCGGGGGAGCGCGGGACGGAGCGTGCGGACACGGCGATCGACTGTCGAGGTGGCAGGCGCTGGGGGGACGCCTGCCGTCGTTGTGCGCCGGCACGCACTTCGGCCCGCTTGCGGCGCGGCCAACGAACCGGTCAAATGGAAGGGGTCGATTCGCCGACTGAGGGAGGGTTCTATTCCGCTTCGGGAGCAGGGCATGCCAGTCTCACGAACCATCGGACCGTTGACCGCCACCCTGGAGGAGGATGAGCTTGTGTTCCGCTTCCACGATCCGCTGACCATGGCCCTGGAGGTGCCGGCAACACTGGAACACGACCTGAATCAGTTCATCGAGGAGCACAAAGAGTCCCTGTCGGGCTGCCAACTGCTCGTCGATCTTCAGGGTGTGAGCGGCATCAACTCGCGCCAGTTGGGGGTCATGCTGGCCTTGCGTCAGGTCCTCGCCGCACAGGGATCTCTGGCTCTTCGCGGCTTGTCCCAGGGCGTAAAACGGCTCCTGGCGATGACCAGGATGGAGCACTTCTTCCACGCGGTGCCCTAGCCGGGGGCGTCGGCCGACCTCTTATCGCCGCCCCTCGTTTCTGCTCGCTCTTTCCAGGGGGATTGCCCGGCGCTTGCGGATCGCCCCCGGGGACATCACAATGCCGGGTGCGGTCAGAACTGGTGCGGTCAACGTAGACGGCTTTCCCCGAACTCCAGGGAAACCCATGCTCACCGGCTTGATTGCTTGGGCGGCGCTGCTGGCGATGGTGGCCGTGGTGTGGGCTTCCAGGCACCTGGAGATCAACCGGGCCCTGCGCGAACACAAGCCCCTGGCTTCGGACAGCTACGACGGCCCACCCGGCGAGGCGCCCAGAGTCTCCGTGATCATCGCCGCCAAGGACGAGGAGGAGAACATCGAAACGTGCGTGCGGTCGATGCTCGCTCAGGACTACGCGAACTTCGAGCTCATCGTGGTCAACGACCGCAGCCGGGATCGCACGCCGCAGCTCCTGGAGCGCCTGGCGGAGGCCGACGACCGCCTCCGCGTGGTGACCGTCTCACGGCTCCGCGAGGGCTGGTTCGGAAAGAACAACGCCATGCGCGAAGGGCTGGCCCTGGCCAGCGGCCAGTGGCTTTGCTTCGGCGACGCCGACTGCCGTCAGACTTCCACGCGCACCCTCTCCGTGGCCATGCGCAAAGCCCTGGAGGAGCGGATCGATTTCCTCTCCGTGCTGCCGGTTCTGGAAACGGCTAGCGTCTGGGAGCGCATCATCCAGCCCGTCTGCGGGGCCATCATGATGTTCTGGTTCCATCCGAAGCGGGTGAACGACCCCCGTTCCTCGGCCGCCTACGCCAACGGAGCGTTCATGCTCATGACCCGCGCCGCCTACGAGCGGATCGGCGGGCACGAGAACGTGCGGACGCAGGTCAACGAAGACATGCACATGGCCCGGGCGGCCAAGCAAGCCGGGCTGCGCCTCTTCGTGGTGCAGAACCGCGACCTGTATCGGACGCGGATGTACAGCAGCCTGCCGGCCATCTGGCGCGGTTGGAGCCGGATTTTCTATGGGTGCTTCGGCACCTATCGGAAACTGATCGTTTCGCTCCTGGTTCTGCTGCTGGTCAGCGTGCTGCCCTGGGTCAGCATGGTGGCGGCGTGGAGCGTGTTGGCAATCCGGCCATCGCACGCCGGCTGGGCCTGGTGGGCGGTGGCCTGGGCGGCGACGCTGGCCGTCCTGCTCAATCAGACGGTTATCTGGCGTTATTACCGGATGACTCAGACCGACCCACGGCTGGCTCCCACCTATATCGTGGGGGCTCTGTTCGGCACGGGAATGCTCCTGAACGCCATGCTCAAGGTCGGCGGCCGGACCACCACCACCTGGCGGGGCACGACCTACCGCGGACTGCAACTGGAAGGCCCGCCTCCGGTCGCGGGTTGGCCCGCAGACCGGCTGGTCAGGCCGAAGTCCGAGTGGCTTTGGAATACGCCGCGACGTCGAAGCGAAGGCTACGCGCCGGCCGTGGGGCCGAAGGAACAGTGACTCCCCCGGCGGCGCTCTCGCGTCTCACAAAGTCGTAGCTGGACGGAACTCCGACTCCCAGCCGCATGTTCTGGACCGCATACCTGGTCGTCGCCGTCCTGGTCATCGTGGAGGGGATCGGTTCGCTGTGGGGCGGGGCCCGCTTCCGGCGCTATGTCAGACGACGCATGGCCGTGGACCCGCTCCCGTACGCGCCACGGGCCGTCGTCCTGCTTCCCTGCAAGGGGATTGACCGGAATCTGGCGGACACCCTTCGCGCGCTGGATCGGCAGGACTACCCGGACTACCGCGTCATCTGCGCGTTCGAGTCGGCCGACGATCCCGCCTTGGCTCTCGCCCGGCAGGTCGCCGACGAACGGACCGGCAGCCGGATCAGCACCGCCGTCGCCCAGCCGGCCACCTGCCGCTCCCAGAAGATAGAAAACCTCGTGGCCGCTATCCGCCAGGCCGGCGACTGGCCGGAGGTGTACGCGTTCGTCGATTCGGACGCCGTCCCCCACCGCCTGTGGCTCAGGTTCCTGGTCTCCGCCCTGCCCGAGGAGCGCGTCGGCGCCGCCACCGGCTATCGCTGGTACGTTCCCGGCCACACGCTGTCCGGCATCGTGCGCTGCCTGTGGAACGCCGTGGCCATGACCTTTCTGGGCGACCACGACCGCAACTTCTGCTGGGGCGGCTCGATGGCCGTGCGGCGGGAGTTCTTCGAGCGGGCGGGCGTGCTGCGGCGCTGGGACTCCGCGCTGAGCGAAGATTTCCAGGTGGCCCGGGCGACTTACGACGCGGGAATGCGGGTGCGCTTCGTGCCGCAGTGCCTGATCCCCTGCCACGGAGACCCGACCTGGCGCGAGTTCTGGACCTTCGCCCGCCGCCAACTGATCATCACCAGGGTCTGCGAACCGCGTCTGTGGTGGGCGGCGGCCCTGGTCACCGCCAGCTTCAGCGTGGGGTTCTGGGGTCCGCTGCTGCTGCTGCTGCACGGTGCGGCCAAGGGACAGGCAATGGAGATCTTCGCCGGCGGGGTCGTGCTCCTGACCATCTACGGGCTGGGTATGGCCAAGGCTGCGCTGCGCAAGTCCGCGGTCTCGGCCGCCCTGCGTGGCCGTCCCGGCGGCGCGGCCGCAGGACTGGGGTTGTTCTGGGACGTCTTCGCCTCGCCACTGGTGGCCACCTTCAACGCCCCTCTGATGGTTGCCTCCGGCGTGTCGAGCCGTTTTGGGTGGCGCGGCATCCGCTACCAGATGAAGTCTCCCCTGCTGACCACGGTGCTGTCGCGAGATGACCGGGCGGCCTTCGATCGAACCGCCGTTGAGCAAGCCAGCCCGTTGCCGGAGCTGGACCCCAACGGCGCGCGGCATGGCGTTTAGCCGCCTCCGCGGGGCCGGTCTATAATGACTTTACGTGAAGGACGAACCCACCCCCCGGCGGATGCGGTACGGGTGCCGGCCCGTGGAGGAGAGCATAAGGGATGTCGCACTGGATTGCCGAGCCGTGCATCGGGACCAAGGACACCGCCTGCGTGGCCGTCTGCCCGGTGGATTGCATTCATCCCACCAAGGAAGAGCCGGACTTCGGCAAGGAGAAGATGCTGTACATCGACCCGGGCACCTGCATCGACTGCGGCCTGTGCGTGGACGAGTGTCCCGTGCGGGCGATCTTCCCCGACGACGATCTGCCCGACCAATGGGCTCCGTACCGCCAGATCAACCAGGCCTACTACGCCATCAAGACATGAGGGGCTCTCGGCCGCCCGCCGAAGCCGGGCTGGGGTGCCGTCAGCAGCTTTTGTCTGGCCGGGCTGTATCGAACGCGTCCTACCCCGCAGGGCCGCTCCTGCATGGCCCCGCTGGGTTGCGTCAAGTGGGTGACGGCGCCCTGCGGGCGACTGGCGTGATTGGCAGGCCGGGCCATCGGTCGCTCAACGGTCCCGGGACGACCCGGGGATACAACATACAGGCGGGGTAAGCGGGCAGACACAACATATAGTATGCCCGCCGTGGCGGAAACCGGAGGGCGACGGCGGAGCGGGAAAGGAAAAGAAAGTTTCATCTTCAAATCAAGAATGACTTGCCAGGCCACGCGGGCGCGGGTATATTATCGGTAGCATCGTGGGGGGCGGAGGCGGCTCATGTCAGCGCCCCAGAGAATCCAGGGCAGTGTCAAGCTTGGCGGGGTCCCTGCGCGTCTTCCGTCAGTATCCGGCATTCCAGGGGTTCTGACCCCGGTTCAACCAGCTCGGCCGCCAGGTACCGCCGACCCGGTTCCCGGGCTGCCCGGCGTGCGAGTCGGTTCCTCACGGATTCCTCAGATTACCAAGATGCTTAGCGGTAACGCTTACGCCGCTTCCCGACGCCGGGCCCGGCCGGAGAGAGTAACGCGTACGACGCGGCACGGGGGATGTCGGCGATGAAGGAGATAACCATGTTCGCTCGAAGTGTTCCTGTCATGGCATCGGTGCTGGCCGCCGCGGCGGCGGCCAGGGCCCAGATTCCCCGGGCTACCGGGCGGTGCCGATCAGCTCCGGGGAGTACTGGGACGTCAACGCCCGGTTGAACAACCGGGGCCAGATCGTCTTTGAGCGCTGGA
>Ga0073934_10010665_pt1 | contig 11348 bp, 6 predicted proteins | sample LarsenN4metaG_FD_76834 | JGI IMG/M metagenome (GOLD analysis project Ga0073934, IMG submission 76834) | Hot spring sediment bacterial and archeal communities from British Columbia, Canada, to study Microbial Dark Matter (Phase II) - Larsen... ...
GCCGGGTGGGGGGGGGGGTATCCGGGGGCGCTCGCGGGGGGCGCGGGGGGTTGCGCGGGGATGGTGCGGGGGCTGGGGCTGGGGCGGGGGCTGGGGGGGGGGTTGCTGCTCGGGGCGGGCGGGATGGGATCGTGCGGGGTGCCCACGTTCCAGTTCGTGAATCCACGGGCCGGGCAGCTCTCGCTCGCGGGAGCGATCGCCGTCGAGCTCGACGTGCCGCCCATCGCGGTGCCCGGCACGCTCGCCGTCACGCTGAACGGCCAGGACGTGACGCCGGCCTTCACGGGCGCCGGCGAGCGCTGGAGCGGGCAGGTGGCGGCGCCGGCCGGCGCGCACGCCCTCGCGGCCACCGTGGAGGTCGAGATCCCGTACCTCCGCCTGCGCGCCCCGCTCACGATCCAGACCGCCTTCGACACGGTGGCGTTGCAGAATCCCGATCAGTGCGACGTGCTCAACGACGCCGAGTGCCTGCTGCCGTATCCGTCCTCGCGCTTCCTCGTGCCCGACCCCACCGCCGCGACCGGCCTCCGGCTCGCGCTGCCGGCGGTGGGCCTGCCGAGCGTGAACGGGACGCCCCTCGATCCCCAGGCCTTCGCCTTCGCCGACGGCTTCGCGCCCACCGCGCAGATCCTCGTGCACTTCCCGGGCGGCCTCTCGCCCGAGAAGTCGGGCCTCGCGCGCCTCCTGCCCGCCGGCTGCTGCGGCCAGCCGGCGACGCCGCCCTACACGGATACGCGTAGCGCCGACGGCCGCTCCCTCGACCCGGACAGCCCGAGCGTGATCGTCGACGCGCTGACGGGCGAGCGCGTGCTGCACTTCGCCGAGCTCGACGTGCGCGCGGCCGGCAATCCCGCGCGCCAGGCCCTCGTCCTGCGGCCCCTCGCGAGCCTCGAGCCCGGGCGCCGCTACCTCGTGGCGCTGCGCGGGCTGGTGCGGGACGACGGCAGCCCGGTGCCGCCCGAGGCGGTCTTCGCGGCGCTGCGCGACGGCCGGCCGAGCGACATCCCGGCCGTGGAGGCCCGCCGCGCCGCGATGGAAGACGTCTTCGAGCGGCTCGAGGGCTTCGGCGTGGCGCGCGGCGCGCTCCAGCTCGCCTTCGACTTCACGACCCAGAGCGACCACGCCCTCACGCACCAGATGCTCTCCATGCGCGACCAGGCTTTCGCCTGGCTCGCGGGCGTCGAGGCCGATCCCCAGGCGAAGCCCTTCAGCGTGACGGCCGTGACCGACGTCTCGGCCTGCGCCCAGCCGTCCGACGCGATCTGGAAGGAGGTCTCCGGGACGTTCCAGAGCCCGCTCTTCCTCGAGGGCCCGCCCATCCAGGACGCCGCCGCGCCGGCCCTCGAGCTGAAGGTCGACGCGAACGACGTGCCGGTGCAGAACGGCTTCATGGACGCGCCCTTCACCATCTCGGTCCCGTGCAGCGCCCGCGACGCGGCGCAGCCCGTCTGGCCCCTCGTCCTGGGGCACGGCGCCTTCGGCAACGGCGAGCAGATGGCGCGCGGCTTCGGGCGCGAGCTCGCCCGTCTCGCGGACGCGAGCGGCGCCGGCCCGTGGCGGTACCTGGCGGGCGCCACCGACTGGCAGGCGATCTGCTGCGCACCGGGCGGCCTGCTCTGGATCGGCCTGCGCATCATCGGCTTCGGACAGAGCGAGCTCCACCGCTTCGCCGCGCTCCCCGACCGCACCAAGCAGGGGCAGCTCAACACCCTCGTGCTGGCGCGTCTCATGAAGCGCGGGATCTTCAACCGCGACGCCGCCTTCCAGGTGGACGACGGCCAGGGCGGGACGCGGCCCGTGTTCCCGGGCCCCGACACCGAGATGTACTACTACGGCATCAGCCTCGGCGGCATCTACGGGCTCATGTTCTCGGCGCTGACGCCGGACGTGACACGCTTCCACGTCGACGTGCCGGCCATCAACTTCTCCCAGCTCCTGCAGCGCTCCGCCCTGTTCGCGAGCCCGCAGTTCGCGGGCATCTCCTTCGAGAGCCTGATCGGGACGATCGGCCTGACGGATCCCCTCGAGATCCTGCTCGGCTACGACCTGCTGAACGAGATCTGGGTGTCGGGCGAGCCCGGCGGCTACGCCACGCGGATCACGTCGAGGCCGCTGCCCGGCAGCGGGGTCGGGCCGAACGGCGACGAGGGCAAGCGCGTGCTGCTCACGATGGCGTGGCTCGACAAGACCGTGCCCAACCTGCCGACCGAGGTGGCCGCCCGCACCCTCGGGCTGCCCCAGCTCGAAGGCTCCCTCCTCGCCGGCCTGCCCGGAATCCCCGATGCGCCCGCCGGCCCGGCGGGCCTGCCCTCGGCCTTCCAGGTCTACGACCTCGGCGCCTTCGACCTGTTCGACCCGGCCGACCAGCTCTTCATCCCGCCGCTCGCCAATGCGCCGGCCGCGCGCACGGAGTGCGATCCCCACGGCGAGCGCTGGCGGGTGCCGGCCGGCGTGAAGCAGATGCTCGCGTTCCTCCAGCCGGGCGGGACGATCCGCTCCTACTGCAGCGACGACGGCGTCTGCAACGGCTCGGAGCCCTTCGAGCTGCCGGGGGGCGCCGCCGCCCCCTGCGCCCTGCCCACGCCCTGAGCCGACCCGGGCCGGGGCGGCCCCGGCCCGGCCGGCGCCCGGCCCTCCGGCGCCGGGGGCCGAATCCCGCGCTTACCGGCCGTTCATTCCGTGATAGGATGCGCCGCCCCGGTCCCTCGGCGCCCTGTGACTCCGACGCCGCGGGACCGGCACACACCCGTGGGTGCCCGGTCGGGTCCACGGCCCGATCCCGCCCCCTTGCAGGAGGCCCCGATGTCGCTCGTGCTGCGCAAGCTCCCTCTCTTCGGCCTGCTCTTCGCCGTGGCGCTCGGCACGAGCGGCATGAAGTCGTGCGGGGTCCCGACCTTCCAGTTCGTGACCCCCGAGGCCGGCCAGCTCTCCCTCGCCGGCACGCTCTCCGTCGCGCTGGACGTGCCGGCCATCGCCGTGCCCGGGACGCTCGTCGTGAAGCTGAACGGCCAGGACGTGACGGGCTCGTTCAGCGGCAGCGGCGAGCGGCGCACGGCCACGCTGAACGCGCCGGCCGGCGCGCACGTGCTCGAGGCGACGGTCGACGTCGAGGTCGCGTACATCGGCCTCGTGGCGCCGCTCCAGATCCAGACGGCCTTCGACACCGTGGCGCTCCAGCACCCCGACGAGTGCGAGGTCCTGAACGACGCCGAGTGCCTGCTGCCCTATCCGTCGTCGCGCTTCCTCGTGCCCGACGCCACCACGGCGACGGGCTGGCGGCTCCAGCTCCCGGCCGTGGGCATGCCGTCCCAGTACCAGGTGCCGCTGTCGCCCGCGCCCTACAACACCGCGAAGCTGGACGGCTTCAGCCCCACGGTGCAGATCCTCATGCACTTCCCGGGCGGCGGCGTCGATCCGGTGGCCTCGGACGCGCCGCGCATCGACCCCGCGACGCGCACCTACGACGATCGCGCCCTCGACGCCGACAGCCCGACGGTGCTGATCGACGCCGACACCGGCGAGCGCATCCTGCACTTCACCGAGCGCGACGGCCGCGAGCTCGGCCCCGGGGGCGGCGCCCTCGCGGACCTCCACCCCTACTTCCTGCGGCCCGCGAAGAGCCTCACGCCGGGTCGCCGCTACATCGTGGCGGTGCGGAACCTCGTCCACCCCGGCGGCGCGCCGATCCAGCCCGAGAAGACCTTCCGCGCTCTGCGCGACGGGCTGCCGACCGACATCCCGACGCTCGTGCAGCGCCGCGCGCACTTCGAGGACGTGTTCACGCGCCTCGAGGCGGCGGGCGTCGAGCGCGACGAGCTCCAGCTCGCCTTCGACTTCGTCACCCAGAGCGACCACAGCCTGACGCACCAGATGCTGTCGATGCGCGACCAGTCCTTCGCCTGGCTCGCCCAGCAGCTCTCGGCCGGCACGCAGACCTTCACCGTGGATCCCGCGAAGACGGTGCAGCGCGACTGCAGCCAGCCGGGCGTGCAGGTGTGGCGCGAGATCGAAGGCACCTACCAGGTGCCGCTCTTCCTCACGAGCGACCCCGTGACCGACCCGCTGACGGCGGGCTTCCTGAACGTCGACGCGAACCAGGTCCCGGTCTGGAACGGCGCCTTCACCAACGCGCCCTTCACCATCGCGCTGCCGTGCAGCGTGCTCGACCCCAACGGCCCGCAGCCGTATCCGATCCTCCTCGGCCACGGCCTCTTCGGCGACGGACGGGGCTTCGTGAAGGAGCTCGCCGCGGAGCTGCCGAACCTCAACGCCACCGCCGGCGGCGGCTCGTTCAACTACATCCCGGGCGGGACCGACTGGCGCGGCCTTTCCTCGGGCGACGTCTCGACCTCGCAGGTCAACTTCATCGTCAACACGGTGATCTCGCAGTTCAACAACTTCGCCGCCCTGCCCGACCGCCTGCGGCAGGGCCAGCTCAACACGCTGGTCCTGGCCCGCATGATGAAGCAGGGCGCCTTCAACCTCGATCCGGCCTTCCGCACGCCGGACGGGCGCGGCGCCTTCCCGCAGCCGGCCTCCGACATGTTCTACGCCGGCGGGAGCCTGGGCGGGATCATGGGGCTCATGTTCGCGGCGCTCTCGCCGGACGTGCAGAACGCCGCGGCGATCGTGCCCGCCATCAACTTCTCGCTGCTGCTCGAGCGGGCCACGCCGTTCATCGTGTTCCAGCCGTTCCTCACCATCACGGTGAGCCCGAACCGCATCCAGCAGGTGCTGGCGCTGCAGATCGCCCACGAGCTGTGGGTGCGCGGCGAGTCCGCGGGCTACGCCACGCACGTCACGTCGAACCCGCTGCCGGGGACGAACGCGAAGAACGTGCTCGTGGCGGAGGCCTGGCTCGATCACCAGGTGTCGAACGTCGGCACCGAGATCGCGGCGCGCACGCTCGGCGTTCCGGCCCTGGTCGGGTCTTTCACGCCCGGCAAGGTCGGGATCCCGGACCTCCCGGGCCCGCTCGCGTCGGCGTACGTCAGCTACAACGCCGGCAGCCTCGACCCGAACAACCCGCTGCACGCCCCCCACATCCCGCCCAACTCGAACCTCCAGATCGCGGCGGGCCTCTCGGGCAAGTGCGACCCGCACGGCCGGCAGGCCTTCATCCCGGCGTCGGTGCGACAGCTCCTGGTGTTCATGCAGCCGGGCGGCGCGATCGAGAACTACTGCAACGGCCTGTGCGACGCCGACGGCACCGTGACGGCCGGCGGCCTCCTGCTGGAGACGCCGGAGGGCAAGACGCCCTGCGATCCCACGAAGTAGGCCGCGAGCTGCGCGCCGGCGGACCGCGCGGCCGCGTCCCGGGGCGCCCGATTTAGGAAAATTTCCGGTCGGGCGTCACCCCGGGGCCGGGGCCGCGCACGTAGAAGGGTCGGGACGGATCCACGCCTGCGCCCCTCGTCCGGCCCTCGCGCCGGGCGAGGCAGGAGGAGTGCTCATGTCTCGCCCGCTCTCGAGGCTCGCCCCGGTGCTGCTGCTCGCCCTCGCCGTCGGACCGCTGTCCGCCTGCGGCCGCCTCTCCATCCGCTCGTGGGTGGTGGTCGACGAATCGTCCAGCGGCGGCTCGGTCACGGTCGTGCTCGGTGTGCCCCAGACGCTGCCGCTCGCGCGTCTCCAGGGCGGCTTCCTGGCCGCGATCGAGGTCGACACCCGATCGCTGCCGGCGCCGCTCGCCGGCACGGTCGTGGTGGAGGACGTGCGCCTCGCCGGCGAGGAGCCGACGGTGATCGGCAAGCTCTGCGTGTGGCGCGATCCCGCGGCGACGGGCGTCGGCAGCGTGCACCTCGACGTGCTCGGCGGCACGGGCTCCGTCTCGATCCCGCTCGACCTCAAGGCGACCTCCACGCTGAACCAGGTCTTCGGGCTGCCGCCCCTCGACCTCGAGCAGAACCTCGACGTCGCGCTCGGCGGCGTGACGCTGGACTCGCTGCTGGGAGCCCAGGCGGCGGGCTCCGCCGACGGCCTGTTCGCGACGAGCACCCAGGTCACCGCGCCGATCGCGATCGGCGCGATCACGGGCGAGTTCTCCCTCGACCTCTCGCTCACCAACCAGGCCGCCCCGCCGGCCCTCGACGCCGATCTCGCGAGCTTCTGCGACGCGCCCTTCGCCGAGCAGGGCCGCGACGTCTACTGGGGCGTCAACACGAAGGGCAGCTACCTCCTCGCCGCCTCCGACGACGATCCGAAGGCGCCCCTCGTGATCCCCCTCGCCGAGCTCGGCGCCGGGCCCGGCAAGAAGCTGCGCCTCGCCTCGGTCGGCTCCTTCGGCGAGACCACCGAGCTGAAGGACGGCGGGCTCACCCGGCTCGGCGTGATGTTCAGCCAGAGCGGGACGGTGCTCGGCACGGGCACGCGCAGCCGCATCCCGGGCGCGATCGAGACCGGCCTGCCCGATCTCGTCACCGGCTACGTGAAGCGCTGCGTCTTCATCTTCTGCACCTACCAGTCCACCGACGTGGCCCAGGACTTCGGCGTGACCCCGACACCGCTCACGGTCACCGTGCCGTCCGGCGCGACCCACCTCGTGGTGACCGCCGCGCCCGGCACGCCGTTCCCGGCCTACGAGGACAACTCGGGCTTCGGCTTCGGCGTGTCCCTGGAGGTGCTGCCGTAGCCATGGGCGGCGCGCGCGCGGCGGGCGGCGAAGCGCTGCCGCGGCCCGCGAAGGGCCGCGGCCTGCCCGAGCCCGTCCGCCGCGGGGGGCGCGCCGCCCTCGCGTGCGCGGGGGCGCTCGCGCTGGGCGCCCTCGCCGTCGCCGGCATCGCGGCCGCGGCGCTGCAGGCCGCCCCGGGCAGCGCAGGCCCCGGGGCGGTGCCGCCCGAGGTGCGGAGCGGCGCGGTCTTCGCCCTCGCGCGCGCCGTCTACCTGCAGTCGCTCGCGCCGCAGATCGTCGTCACGACGGCGCTCTGGGGGCTGCTCGCCGCGCGCTGGCCGCGCCTCGAGGCGAGCTGGAGCCGGATCGCGCTCGGCGGCGCGCTGGCCGGCGGCGCGCTGGCGCCGCTCGTCACGACCGCCCTCTTCGAGGTCTGGACGCCCCTCACGCCGCTCGACTCGCTGCGCACCTGGGCGCTCCTCGCTGCGGGCGGCGCGGCGTGCCTCGCCCTCGCGCGCCGCACGATCCCGGGCCTCGGGCCGGGCGCCCTGGCGGGCCGGGTCGGCGGCTGAGATGACCTTCGACGACCCCGACGCGCCCGCCGCCCCGCGCCGCGGCCGCCCCGCGCTTCCGCGCGCGCACCATCGGCGCCGCCTGCTCGAGGGGGCGCTGCGGCTCCTCGCGCGCGGGCCCGGCGCGCGGCTTCGCATCGCGGACGTCACGGCGGCCGCCGGCATGTCGACCAAGGCCTTCTACGAGCACTTCGCCTCGAAGGACGAGCTCGTGCTCGCGATCTTCGACTACGAGGCGGAGCTCTTCGTGGCGCAGACCCGCCGGGCGCTCGACGCCGAGCGGCCGCCCGAGGAGACGGCACGCGCCATCCTGCGCTCGTTCCTCGCGCTCTTCCCGCCCACGGTGCTGCACTTCGAGACGGCGTACCCGCGCCAGCTCGCGAAGCTGCGTGCGATGCGACACGCGGCGGTGGAGGCCGTGACCGATCTCGTGTACGAGAACCTGGCGTGGCGCCACGCCCGGGGCGACCTCGCCCGGGCGCCCGGCCGCCTCGTGGTGGAGTTCGCGATCTCGGGCGCCCTCGACCTCGCCATGCGCTACTTCGCCGCCGGGCGGATGGCCGAGGTCGTCGCCCACGAGGCGGACTTCACGCGCGCGGTGATCCGGGCGCTCGATCTCCCGGTGGGGGCCGCGAGCGGGCCCCGTCCGTCCGCCCTCGCAGGCCCGCGGCGCCGCCCGGCGCGGCGCTAGCTAGATCACCGCGCCGCCGTCGAGCACGATCACCTCGCCGTTGGCGTAGCTGCCGGCGTCGCTCGCGAGGAGCAGCGCGGCGCCCGCGATCTCCTCGGGCAGGCCGTGCCGGCGCAGCGGGTTGCGCTTCACGTACTCCGCGTAGCCCACCTCGCTCTCGAGGAGCGCCTTGGCCATGCGCGTCTCGACGAGGCCGGGCGCGATCGCGTTGACGCGCACGCCGCGCGGGCCGAGCTCGCGGGCGAAGGTCTTCGTCATGTGGATGAGCGCGGCCTTCGAGGCGCCGTAGGCCGAGAGGCCGGGCGTCGACTGGATGCCGCCGTTCGAGGCGACGTTGACGATCGCCCCGCGACCGCGCGCCACCATGCCGCGGGCGATCGCCTGGGTCAGCAGGAACGGGCCCGTCACGTTCGTGTCGAAGACCTTTCGCCAGGCCTCGAGGCCCAGGTCGAGCACGCCCGCCATCACGGGGTTCGTGGCGGCGTTGTTGACGAGGACGTCGACGGCGAGGCCCTGGCGCTCCACCTCCGCCGCGAGGGCGGCGATGGACTCCGCCCGCCCGAGGTTCGCGGGCACGACGACGGCGCGCCGTCCCAGGGCCTCCACCTCCTTCGCCACCGCCTCGAGGCCCTCGCGCTTGCGCGAGACCAGCACGAGGTCGGCCCCGTGCTCGGCGAAGCCGATGGCGATGGCGCGTCCGATGCCGCGCGAGGCGCCCGTCACGAGGGCGAGCCGTCCCGCCAGGGAGAAGCGTTCCCGGATCACAGCACTCCGCTCCGTTCCGCCGCCGCCAGGGCGGCCTCGGCCAGGGCCGGCACGCGCTGCGCGAAGTCCGCGAAGCGCGCGTCGGCGGTCTGTCCGCGCAGGTAGCGCACGTGGATCTGCTCCAGCACCACGGCGGTCTTGAACAGCGCGAAGGTCTCGTACCAGCCGATGCGGGAGACGTCGACGGACGGGCGCGCCGCCGCGTAGCGCGCCACCAGCTCGGCGCGCGTCGGGAAGCCCGGCTGCGTGGTGAAGGCGCCCGTCGTGCCGGCGCGCGCCGGCGGGTCGCCCGGCTCGGACCAGTAGCCGAGCAGCGTGCCGAGATCGACGAGCGGGTCGCCCGTGGTCGTCATCTCCCAGTCGAGGATCGCGACGAGGCGGCCGGGATCGGCGGCGTCCAGCATCACGTTGTCGAACTTGTAGTCGTTGTGGACGAGCACCGGCGCCGGCGACGGGGGCAGCGTCTCGACGAGGCGCGCCGCGAGGCGATCCATGGCGGGCAGGCTGCGCTCGTGCCCGGCCTCGCGCGCCAGCGCCTGGGCGCGCTCCCAGCGGCCGGCCCAGCCCTGCACCTGCCGCAGCGCGAAGCCTTCGGGACGGCCGAGGTCCGCGAGGCCCGCGGCCGCGAGATCGACGTCGTGCAGGGCGACGAGGCCCCCCAGCAGCGCCTCCGAGGCGCGGCGGCGGGCGTCCGGCGTGTCCGGCAGCGCGCCCGGCCAGCGCAGCCGGATCACGACGCCGTGTCGGCGCTCCATCAGGTAGAAGGGTGCGCCGAGCACCGCGGGGTCGTCGCAGAAGGCCTGGACGCGCGGCGCCAGGGGGAAGACCGGCGCGAGGCGCGAGAGCACGCGGAACTCGCGGCCCATGTCGTGGGCGCTCGGCGCGACCGGGCCGAGGGGCGGCCGCCGCAGCACGAGCTCGGGGCCGCCGTCGTCGAAGCGGAGGCAGTAGGTGAGGTTCGAGTGGCCGCCCGGGAACTGCGCGATGCGCGGCGGCCCGGCCGCGAGCCGCTCCGGCAGCGCGCCGCGCAGCCACGCGACGAGGCGCCCCTCGTCGAGCCGCTCGCCCGGGCGGACGGGCGCCGTGTCGGGCGCCGGCTCCTGCGCGCCCGCGGCGGCGTCGCGCGCCGCATCCGGGCCGGTCGTGACGTCGGTCATCGCGTGTCGCGCAGCATACAGAGATCGCGACTCGCGGTCGCGAATTCGCGAGCCATACTCGCTCCCGAACCCATCCCCGGTGCGCTAAACCCTGGGCGCGCCAATGGGATTCGGAGGCACATCCGTGATCGAGGTGGTCCGGCACGACGTGGTGATCGTGGGCGGAGGCGGCGCCGGTCTGCGCGCCGCCATCGCCGCGGTGGAGGCGGATCCGAAGGTCTCCGTCGCGCTCGTCTCCAAGGTCTATCCCATGCGCAGCCACACGGTCTCGGCCGAGGGCGGCGCGGCGGCGTACGTACCGGGCTCCGAGGACAGCCTCGAGAAGCACTTCTACGACACGGTGAAGGGCTCGGACTTCCTCGCCGACCAGGACGTCGTCGACTACTTCGTCGAGAACGCGACCAAGGAGCTGACGCTGCTCGAGCACTGGGGCTGTCCCTGGAGCCGCAAGGACGACGGCAGCGTCGCGACCCGCCCGTTCGGCGGCATGACGGTCCCGCGCACGTGGTACGCCACCGACAAGGTCGGCTTCCACATGCTGCACACGCTGTTCCAGCACTCCATGCGCTTCGACCGCATCGTCCGCTACGACGAGCACTTCGTCACCAAGCTGATCGTGCAGGACGGGCGCTGCAACGGCGTGGTGTCGCTCGACGTGCGCACGGGCGACGTCCGCGTCGTGCTCGGGCGCGCGGTGATCCTCGGCGCCGGGGGCGCCGGCAAGATCTTCCCGTTCACGACCAACGGGAACATCAAGACGGGCGACGGCATGGCGCTGGCCTACCGGGCGGGCGTCGGGCTCAAGGACATGGAGTTCGTGCAGTACCACCCGACGGGCCTGCCCGGCACGGGCATCCTCATCACCGAGGCGTCGCGCGGCGAGGGCGGCTACGTCAAGAACGCCGAGGGCGAGCGCTTCCTGGTGACCCGCGACTACGGCGTCGGCCAGAAGGCCGAGCTCGGCCCGCGCGACATGATCTCGCGCGCGATCATGCAGGAGATCGCGGCGGGCCGCGGCGTGAAGGGCGCGTACGGCGAGCACGTCTGGCTCGACCTCACGCACCTCGGCCAGGAGAAGATCGACAAGCGGCTGCCCTTCGTCCGCATGCTCGCCCGCACCTACGCCGGGGTCGACCCGGTGTACAAGCCGATCCCGATCCGCCCGGTCGTCCACTACATGATGGGCGGCGTCGACACCGACGTCAGCGCGGCGACGCCGCTGCCCGGCCTCTATGCCGCCGGCGAGGTGGCCTCGGCCTCGATGAACGGCGCCAACCGCCTCGGCTCCAACTCCCTCACCGAGTGCCTCGTCTTCGGCGCGCGCGCGGGCGAGGAGGCGGTCCGGTTCATCCGCGGGGCCGGCGACGCGAACGAGGCCTCGGCCCGACGCGAGGGCGAGGAGGAGGCCGCACGCCTCGAGCGGCTGCGCGGGAAGAAGGGCGGCGAGCGCATCGCGCAGATCCGCGGCGAGCTGAACCTGGCCATGGAGCGCGGCTGCGGCGTCTACCGCGAGCAGGCCTCGATGAACCAGACCGTCGCCGACATCGAGCAGCTCC
>Ga0073934_10010666_pt1 | contig 11347 bp, 8 predicted proteins | sample LarsenN4metaG_FD_76834 | JGI IMG/M metagenome (GOLD analysis project Ga0073934, IMG submission 76834) | Hot spring sediment bacterial and archeal communities from British Columbia, Canada, to study Microbial Dark Matter (Phase II) - Larsen... ...
ACCCTGGTTTTGTTCGCGCTCTCAGCCCTGCTGGTCTTCATTGGTCTGCGGCCCGACCCGCGCGACCTCGGTAAACAGGTTGCCGCGCAACATCCTGACTCTACAGTGAACGCGCTCACGGGTGAAGCGCGCCCCATCTTCGAGATTTTGCGTCAGCCTGCCGCGCTGGTGGCGGTCAGCGCGATGGCGCTGGGACAGGTGGTGATGGTAGCCATCATGGTCATTACCTCCCTGCACATGAACAACCATCAACACAATCTCCGCGATATTTCGGCCGTAATCTCATCGCACACGTTCGGCATGTTCGCTTTCTCCGTTCTGTCCGGCCGCCTCGCCGATCGCTGGGGACGCGGCCCCGTGATCTTCACCGGAGCATCCACCCTGCTGCTGGCCTGTATTACCGCGCCCCTTTCCCCGGATGTTTTTCCATTGGCGGTTGCACTGTTTCTGCTGGGTCTGGGTTGGAATTTCTGTTTTGTGGGCGGGTCCGCGCTGCTATCGGATCAGCTCTCGCCTGTGGAACGCTCACGCACGCAAGGCATGAATGATCTGCTGGTCGGGTTAGCCTCGGCAACCGGCAGCCTGGGGAGCGGGATTGTATTTGCTGTATCGAACTACACAGTGATCGCGATGGTTGCTGGCGCCATCGCGTTGATCCCGTTTTTAATGTCATTTTTTTGGGTCAGAAGGAAACCGGCTCCTGTGGTGGCTGAAGCAAAACTGCCCGGCGATTAATCGCCGGGCAGCTTGATCTCTTGCAGTTATCCGTCATTGCGAGGAATGGCGCCTTAAGCACCATGACGAAGCAATCTCCAATTCAACAGGAGATTGCTTCGGACAGGAAATCACTGCCCTCGCAATGACGGAACCTTGTTCTTAATTGCGGATCATTGTCAGCAGCATCTTGAATTGGGTTACTGCTTTCAGCGCATGGGGTTCATTCGCAGGCATGATGATCGCATCGCCTGTTTCCAGGTTAAAGGCTTTGCCTGAAATTTTGATCTCGGCACTGCCGTCCAGGATGTGAACCAGGGCGTCGAATGGGGCAGTGTGCTCGCTGAGCTCCTGATCCTTGTCAAAGGCAAAGAGCGTGACGTTGCCGGCATCTGCTTTCGTGATCTGGCGGCTGACGACAGAGCCGTCCTGATAACTGACAAGTTCAGCCATGTGCAAAATTTCTGATTTCGGTGCGGTTGCCATGTTTTCTCCTTGTTGTTCCGCGCTGAGTGCTATGCAATCGAAGCGGAGGGAACCAAATAGTACTTATGCAACGGAGAGATGCTTCCCATCACGCTTCGACTACGCTCCTCCAAGAGCATTCGTCGCTCCGCTCAGCGCGGAGTACTATTTTATTTCAATCTGATATCCGGCGGGCAATCTCGTGAAGCGGGTTGTCCCGCTCACGATCAGAATTGCTTCTTCACCTGACTGCAGTGAAAGCGGGATTTCTGCCGTTTGGTCTGAGTTTAACGGGATGGAGGTCACAGTTGTGTCATCACCTCTGGTAATGAGAGTCAAACGATAGGTCTGGGGCAGAACGTTTTCGACGCGCGCGAACCCCGCGGCTTCCCAGCCTCCATCATCCGTCTCGAAATCCTCCTGGTAGTTGATCGCATCGATCCGCACATCATCCAGCAAAAAGCCCTCGCCGTTGACGGCCGCATCGGTAATATACTCGAAGCGGATCTGCACGGTTTGACCGGCAAACTGGGAGAGATCGATCGCCTCGTTCACCCAGCCATCCGTTTGACCGTTATATCCCCAGCCATACGAATTCCCGGAGGGATCCTCGCCCGTGCCAGAAGGCGTGGTGAGGATTTCCCAGTTTTCGCCATCTGTCGATGCCTCCAGGAAAAGATAATCGTAATCCGTCTCCAGGTCATACCACATCGCGAAGGATAAGGTAATGGGGCCGTTTACGTTAGTGAAATCGAATTCACGGGTGAGGGTCATATCTGAGTCGTCACCTTTGTTCGACCAGAATGCATATTTGCCTGAATTGGCGTCAACCGGCAAAAGACCGATCACTGTAGAACCATTGAAGCTCAATGTATAGTCCCCGGCACAGTCGATCGTGAGAGAATCAATCCCGTATTGATTCACGGAACCATTTGCTGAGCCCGGGCAACTGGAAATTAATTGCGAGTTCGTGATTCTTGGCGCGTCCGGATAATTCCCATAATGGAAGCGTCCATCGCCAACCGATTCATCCATCAGGTGCATGGTGGCAGCCCAATCCATGAACACGTCGTCGGCGGTGATCAGAGCGCCGGTGAGCGGATCGGTGATGTTCAGTTTCTTCAATGTATCGTCGATGCTGGTCAACCCATTCTCCGGGTTTTTCACGAGTTCCTTGGTTGCATCCTCTCCAAAGCGGTCGAGAAAATAATTCAGGTACAGGAAGGATTGTCCATAATGCGGGCCGTTGGTGCCAGGATCTGGTGACCAGTCTGTGAGATTGATATCAGGATCTTCCACATAATAGTGTTCGAAGTAAGTTGGGTAATCGTTGAGCAGCTCGGCGACGACCGAAAACCCTTCGTTCATCCAGGTATCCTCATTCCCGTCTGTATACCAGTGGATCATATGTTGGAACTCGTGTGCCAGGACACTGTATGCTTGCTCTTCGCCGAGATCAATCGTATCAGCATTGAAAACGAACATCTCATGACCGTTGGCGTAATCCTTGACGAGTGGATTGTACTGATCGGGACTGGAGTAATAACCGGCATTCGAGGCGCCTGTGCCGCGTACATACAGGATGTAAATATGCGGATCATTGTCGATGCCGGGAGTCCATTCGGTACCGAAGAATTCACGGTTGGTGGGATACATTTCGGTTTCGAAGGCATCGGCTAAACGTTCCAATTCACCCTCATTGAAATTGACCGCATTCTCAACCCAGAAGTATACGTGAGGCGTAATATATCTGAGCGTAGCCGTGGCTTCAAAATTTTCTGCCGTATCTGTGTTTGTTACCCAGAAGGTTTCCTGGTCTCCCACCTCGTAAGCCTGCGACGGAACAGTCGTTGGAACATTACATATTGCCTTCAAGCGGCAAGCCAGTTCATAGGGATCATTATCCGGAACGGTAATCTGTGCGAGCGTTTCGAGTGTTTCCGTTGGAACAGAATCTGCAGGGGGACGCTCCACTTCAACCGTGGGCACGGGAGTACTTGTGCTTTCGAACGGAGGAAAAGGTGTACTTGTCTCACGGAATAACGGGATAAAAAGTGCTCCCGCCGCCACAATGGCAACGCAGGAACAACAGACAAGAATTGCGGCTATTATTCCTATAATCTTAGGCAGCGATGAAGGTTGCGTGTTGGGTGTTTCCATTAACTACGGGCCTCCTTAGAAATTTTGTTCATATTACACTGCATTGATAAACTCCTGATTAGTAAAAAGGAGTCAACGTCTCCAGACGTTGACTCCGCAATAAAAAGTGGGAGCAGTTCAACTGCTCCCACATCTTATTACGCGTCTGCGTGTTGTTTGGCCTTTTTCTTGATCGGTTGGGAGGTGTGGAAGACGATCTTGTTTGCTTCTTCATCCACATCCACCTGGACGGTGGCGCCATCCTTATATTTGCCGCTGAGCAGCTCCACCGAGAGTGGGCTTTCCACATGTTTCTGGATCGCGCGTCGCAACGGACGTGCACCAAAGGCAGGGTCATAACCTTCCTTAGCCAGCCATTTGCGTGCGGCATCAGTCAATTCGACTGTGATGTTGTACTCATTCAAGCGATCCTGAACTTCCTTCATTTGTAGGATGACGATCTCTTCCATCTCTTCAAGTGTGAGCGATGAGAACATGATGATCTCATCCACACGATTGAGAAATTCCGGTCGGAACGCGCCTTTGAGGGCTCGTTCCACCTTATCGTGGGACTCGCGCTCCTCATCGGTTGCCCGGGATTGGAGGAAGCCTAAGGCGCCTCCCTTTCTCACGTATTCGGTGCCCAGGTTCGAGGTCATGATCAGAACGGTGTTGCGGAAGTCGACGATGTTGCCCTGACCATCTGTGAGACGGCCGTCATCCAGGATCTGGAGCAGCGCGTTCCAGACTTCGGGATGAGCCTTCTCGATCTCGTCGAAGAGGACGACTCGGTACGGCCGCCGTCGAACAGCTTCTGTCAATTGACCGCCTTCCTCATAGCCAACGTAGCCTGGAGGCGCACCGAAGAGTCGGCTCACCGTATGCTGTTCGCGATACTCGGACATGTCGATGCGCACAAGCGCTTCTTCATCGTCGAACATGAACCACGCCAGAGCCTTGGCCAATTCCGTCTTGCCGACGCCCGAGGGACCGATGAAAATGAACGAGCCGATCGGACGTGACGGATCTTTCAGACCCGAGCGGGCGCGGCGGATCGCGTCGGAGATGGCGTGAATGGCTTCTTCCTGACCGATAATGCGCTCATGCAAGCGGGCTTCCATATGCAGCAGTTTTGTGGCTTCCGTCTCCATCATCTGGCTGACGGGGATGCCCGTCCATTGATGAACAACTCCGGCGATGTCGTCCACATCGACTACTTCATCGAGCTGGTGTTCAGATTCCCATTTATCGCGTTTAGCGTGATATTCGTCCTCCAGGCGCAAGCGCTCTGATTTCTTCTGCGCGGCGCGTTCGTAATCACGGTTCAAGCCAGACTGTTCTTCTTCGGCTTGTAATTTTTCGATTTCACTTTTCATCGCCTTGAGATCAGGCGGCATGGAGTAGAGCGCCACACGTAGCTTCGCGGCGGCTTCATCCATCAGGTCGATCGCCTTGTCGGGCAGGCGACGATCGGTCACATAGCGGTCCGCTAAACGAGCCGCGGCGACCAGCGCATCATCTGCAAAACGGACTTTGTGATGTGCTTCGTAACGATCGCGCAAGCCATAGAGCATCTTGATCGTATCGTCAACCGTTGGTTCTTCCACATAGATCGGTGCAAAGCGGCGCTCGAGTGCGGCATCTTTTTCGATGTACTTATGGAATTCGTCCAGCGTGGTCGCGCCGATACACTGCAGCTCACCACGCGCCAATGCAGGCTTGAGCATGTTGGATGCATCCATTGCGCCCTGGGCCGCGCCCGCCCCCACGACGGTATGCAGTTCGTCGATCATCAGGATGATGTCACCCTGGGCGCGCTGTACTTCTTCCATGATGGCTTTGAGGCGCTCCTCGAACTCACCACGGAAGCGGGAGCCGGCGATCATAGCGCCGAGGTCAAGCTGGACCACGCGTTTCCCCGAAAGGATTTCGGGTACATCATTATTCGCGATCTGTTGCGCGAGACCTTCCGCGATCGCGGTCTTACCCACACCTGCCTCACCGATGAGAACTGGATTGTTCTTCGTGCGGCGGGAGAGGATCTGGATCAGGCGCAGGATTTCGTTGTCACGCCCGATGACCGGATCCAGCTTGCCTTCGCGGGCCAATTGGGTGAGGTCGCGCGAGTATTTCTCCAGCGTGCGATAGCGGGACTCGGCCTGAGGGTCTGTGACCCGTTGACCGCCGCGCAGATCCTGGATGGCGGTGTAGACGCGGTCACGCGTCAGACCGGCCGATTCTAAAATGCGGGCTGCAGGCGTATTCCGCTCGGTAAGAATGGCCAGGAAGATATGCTCGGTCGAAATATATTCATCTTTCAGGCGGTTGGCTTCCTCGTTGGCCAGGTCAATAATGCGCTTTACGCGAGGGGTGATAAAAATCTGCCCAGCGCCACCGCCAAAGATATTGGCCTTCGGGCTGGCGCGCAAAGTAGCGTCCAACCGCTCGGTGAGCGCCTCGGGGCTAACGCTGAGTTTTTCCAGAATTTGGGGGATTACGCCACCGGGCTGCTCGATCAGCGCCAGGAGGATGTGCTCTGTATCGATTTGGTTATGCCCATAGCGCTGGATGATCTCCGCAGCACGCTGGGCGGCTTCTTGTGCTCTTTCTGTAAATCGGTCAAATCGCATCATAGGGAAAGTTCCTTTTCTACCGCTTTTATGGTTGATACGTGAACTCTTCGCCTAAATTTTAAGGCTAAAATCCCATATCAAGTTAAGGAAATTATGCGGTACTCTGTAAAGCAAAACCCCAAAGATCGCGAGGACCTTCGGGGGCCTTGTGACAGGGCGGATTATAACAAAACCGCGTTGGCAAACTGTCAACATGACGTAAGAGGAGTATTAGATTTGACTGCCGTCTATTTTCCTACCGAAACACGATCATTGCAACGCCGACAATGGTCAAGATCACTCCCAGTATATAACGCCAGGTCAAAGGTTCGTGCAGGAATAGAACACCAAGCAGACTGGCGATGGCAATCCCATCACCCGAATAGTCGGCGAACCGAGAGAGACGCTGACGTGCACGAACGTGAAATACAGAAGCATGGTCACAAGACTGAAGGCTAATCCTAAGGCGATGGAGTAGATCAGCCCGGTCTTTGTGATCAACAATGGCTGCCCTGTGATTTTCAGATAACTGACCCAGGCTAAACCTACCACGAACGTGGTTGTGCCATAGAGAAACATTCCCATACTCGCCGATATTTTATTACTGGCAAGCTTAACGAAAAAATCAACGGTTGCCAGGAAAACAGAGCAGGCCAGGGCATACGGGAGCCAGCGCGGAATCATCATGAGGAGATTATAAAATAAAACCGCGTCATTGAATCGTCGACGCGGCATAAGAGGAGTGCTAGAAGGATCACTAGGATCTCTGCGCTATCCAATCCTTGATTTGTTTAAAAACATCATCATTAATACGCGTAGCATAATTAACAGACAAGCTGCCTCCATTATGGATTCCAATAGCGTAAGGCTTTTGTTCGGATACACACCAGACAGGTGAACCACTTTGCCCTCTGTAGGTGTCAATTTGATAATGCAAACGGGTTCCTTCAACTTTTGATAATAAGGATTGATGATACCACTGGGTCTTCTCATCCTTGTCGCTTGGGTAACCACAGATGCAAACTATTTTACTTAATAACTCGCTGTTCTCCAGAGACCAAAACCCAAAGCAGCCTAAATTTTTTTGGAAAGGGAATTTGCCGGGCAGAAAAATGGCCCCGTAATCGTGATCGTGACGCCGGAGAGAATCTGGATTCGAACCATCTTCTTCCCACCTTTTGTCCCAGTCAAAATCACTGCTGAAACAAACACCATAGGGAGCAGGTATACGACCGCTGGCGCCCGGAATGACTTCTACTTTTTCTGCACGACCGCCGTGCTCAGGATCGAAAACACAATGACCGGCGGTGATAACAGTATTTGAGCTGGCCAGCCATCCTGTACCCGGCGCAGAATAACCATCAGCAAAGCTGATTTTCAGGAAACAGATGCAACGGTAAGGATAAATCGTTGTATCCTTGATTTGAAGGCGTTCGTCAGGATCGATTACCTGCGTTGGTTGAGGCATTTCTATATCCAGTTGTCTGGTGAATATTCATCGCCCAGTTGATTTCAATTACCACTGACCGAGTCGTCGATACCTTCCAAATTGCCTGACGTATTGGCTATCGTCTTCACTCCTTTATGCGTCACCTGGATCACCGTCTATCTTATTCCCACCATCGCCCCCCGATGAGGGTTTAATCAAAGTGCAATGTACTATGGTGTTTTTTTCCACCTTAGTATTAGCTTCTGGCCGCATGGACTCGACAATCCAATCCGCCCCGGCATCATCAGGCTCAAATTTGGCTATCAATCCTGCTTCTGAAAGTTTACTCTTTGCATCATCTCGTTTTTCCTTTATCACGCCTGGTACGATCACTTTATCAGTTGTTTCGGTTTTCCGTTGGTTTTGCTCCTCATTTTGGGATTGCTCATTGTTTCCCGACTCTGACTCTTTCGTGTCCGGCGCAAGACGGTTCATAATACCGGAAATAATACTTTCCGTGGGCTGGGCTACTGTACTCAGTCCGAATGCCCATGCTATGGCCAGGATGTAGTCCATTTCTGAGCCAAACGTAGGGATCCGCGCGCTAATATAAACCAGGCCGGCCACCGTAGCAATCGCCGCCCAAACGAATCCGGACATTAGAGCTGTAGTCCAGACCCAGCGTGTAGAAACGGCTACAGGGTCTCTCACGATTTCCAGGGTCAGAGGTAGATCGTCTTCATCCGACGTGTCCTTTTTCTTCCACATCACTTTTAGTCGAAAAATTCCTCTCTTCTGTGGCTTGTACTGAAACTGGGAACCATGTTCTTGAGTGAGATCATCTATTAGCCAGGTTATTTTATCTATTTCATCAATCTTTGGATCCGTCACTAGCTTGAATAGAACTTCCTCTCCCGCGTAGATCGAAACACGGCCGCTGACAGGTGAAAACTCGTTGGGCGGGCGTTGTATTTCTATCCTGTCACCAAGTCCTTTTTCCTCAATGATCGTGCCTCCCAGCTTATCATTTGCCGCATTAATGTATTTACGTGCTTCTTCCAAATCATTAATCTTTAGAAGCAACTCAGCAGCCTTGAGCCAGCCATCGATTTGATTATACAAGGCGGGGTTCTTTTGAATCATGTTTTGACGTTGCAAATGGTCTCGTATACGGACGATAGTATGTCGTAGATATGCCACATTTTGGGTAGCTTTGCCCAGGCGAAATCGAATTGCCCATCCCAGGAGCAACGCACTCAAAAAGATGACAAGAGCTGGATACCAGAGACTATCACGTACGAAAGCCACAACGGGAATGACTTGATTCTCACCAGTGCTGGGAGTAGTTATTTGCAATATGCCTTCATATGAACCGGCGTGTTCAATGTTAGCGAGTGTTAGCTTCACGTTAATCGGTTCACTGGATTCTTCATTACAAGGTGAAGCGGGCTCTATAGTTAGAGTACCAACATGACCATTTGTTTTATCTGCCAGTTCACTGGCGATGATTTTGCATTCCTTAAAGGGCTGCAGGTTCGATTCCCATAAAATCAAATGGTAGGGATTTGCTTCAAATTTGCGCCAGAAGAAGGTGCGCACACCAGACAAGATAATTTTATTTGCTTCAGCCGATGCGCCTGTGAGTCGATAGTGGATGGTTTTCTCCGGGTCAGCCGCAATAGTTAATGTCACCGACTCGGTTGCGAGTTGGCTATTTGCACCATTAACAACCAGCCAGCCTAAATAGTCGCCGCTTGGCGGCATGGGATCGAGAGTAAGGGTAATATTCCTGGCTTCGAATGGACCAAATGTCTGATTCTTGGATTCACTGAAAAAACCTCGATCCAGCAGTGTCTCATTGCTTCCATCTTTACGTTTCATGATCAACAATTGAAAGTCAACACCGGCTACTTCATTAGTCGTCAGATTCTGGACGCGGAAACTTACTTGAGGGTGATCCTTTGTTACAACAAAGAGCTTGTCGGTTGTCGGCAACTGAAGTGCCAGATTGGATAAATTGGGAAAGTTGGTTGCAGGTGCCAGCTTTGGATTGTTCGTCGCATTTGTTGAAAGGTAAACTACTTCTAAAGTCAATCGTTTCGATACGGATGGGATTCCATTACCGGTAACAATAAGCCAGCCTTCATAATTACCACTCGGCGGAAGAGTTTGAAATTTAAGGGGCAGGCTGGCTGAAGTTCCATTAAAAGTGGGTAATTCTCCTTCGTTGCTCGCTATTTCCATTCCCAGTGGCTCTTTGACATTGTTGTTGAATATCCGGCTCAAAATAAATATACGCGCTTTTACGTTGGTGGCGGCGACTGTTTCCGATGTCGAAAGTTGGATTTGAATTTCTGGCTGCGTACTGCTCAAGAAAACAGTATTGTTTTCTCCAGGTATATCTACTTTAAGAATGCTATCGCTGCCATCTGTTGCCCTATCGGTGGGAGTTCCTGTTGCTTGTGTTGTATTTCCGATGCTCGTTGGGGCTGATGAATCTGTATCACTTGTGGGCCGGGATGTCACTTCAATGGGAGGTGTTTGCGTTTGGTTCTCAAGTTGAGATGTGCTTTCTACGCCATCCGCGGTTTGTGTGCCAATCAATTGTTCCACTTGGGCTTGCAAGTCAGCAGTACGAAGCGTTGTAACTCCTACAGAAGTCAGCAGCAATAATGCTATTCCAATCACAATGATCTGGAGAGGCCGGTTGTTGAAATCCATAAAATCCTCCTATGTTCTATGCACTATCACTTTTTCGTAGAGCTCATGAAAGCAGGGTCACCGTTTTTTCATCGCAAGTCCATGCCAGCATTATCGCGCAAATTTCAACAAAATGCATCCTATTTTTATAGCAGTTTTAAGATGGAAATGAAGTTGAATTGAAATCAGGTGAGCCATGGACAATCTACTTACCTCAGTATCAAAGTAAACTCCTCCACTTCTTCGCAGCTTACATACTCTGTGAATTTATGTGTTCAAAATTTCACCTCTTTAATTCTCAGCCTCATTTTAAGTGTCATCATCGCCTGCCATCATCAGTGCAAGGTCCTGGCAGATTTTGCAGGTAGGTTCACCCTCTTCCGGCGCCCAGAAGAAAGATTCTCGCCCATTGCCGCCGCAGAGAGGCCTCCCTTTACCGTTGTCGATATGCCGAGCGGTGGGTCGTTTCGAGTTTGCCCCCTGGGGGAATGCATATACAAGCTTCATCAGAGACTCTCCTCCACAAAATTATACGCTTCTCTCCTTCAAAAATTCAACAACGCGCTATAATTCGCCTCAATGAGCTCGATCACGATCCCCGTCAAGGCGAAGGATGAGCATCCGCACCTGCGGCCGCTTAACGTCTTGCGTGACCTCTCAGCCGTTGCGGATCTGATCGAAGTGTGCTTTTCCCCCACGATGGATAACGAGGGTCAGCGTTACCTTTCGGATATGCGACGCGCCAGCCGGGACGACAGTTTCCTGCGCTGGGCCTCCCGCATGACCGAAACAGCCTCTCTGCCGCTGATGGGCTACGTCTGGGAGCAGGATGGGCGTATTATCGGCAACGCCAGCCTGATTCCCTTCCGAAACAAGGGCAAACGCGTCTTTCTCATCGCCAACGTGGCAACGCACCCCGATTACCGTCGGCGCGGCATCGGACGGGCACTCACCGAACGTGTGATGAGGCAAGCCCGAGATAAAAGAGCCTCTGCCATCTGGCTCCATGTGCGGGATGATAACCCAGGGGCGATCAAACTTTATCAGGATCTTGGCTTCCAGGAGATCGCGCGTCGTACCACCTGGCAGTCGGAGCCTGACTCGCGCCTTTCCTCTCCGAATACGGATATCAAAATCGTGCCTCGCTACCCACGCTTCTGGCTCCAGCAGCAGGAATGGCTGCGCCGCCTCTACCCCGACGTTTTGAGCTGGTACCATTCCTGGAACATCAACGCCCTTCGCCCGGGTGTTTTCAGCTGGCTTTACCTCCTGTTTGTTGATTTCAATA
>Ga0073934_10010667_pt1 | contig 11346 bp, 12 predicted proteins | sample LarsenN4metaG_FD_76834 | JGI IMG/M metagenome (GOLD analysis project Ga0073934, IMG submission 76834) | Hot spring sediment bacterial and archeal communities from British Columbia, Canada, to study Microbial Dark Matter (Phase II) - Larsen... ...
TCAAAGTTTATCAGCAGGTTGATAAAAATGCACTCTATATTCTATGGGCTGGTGCTAATGATTATCTTCACGGCATGAGCAATCCTTCACTATCAATCAATAATATATCCCAGGCAATCCAATCTCTTGCAAAAGCTGGAGCGAAAAAAATCTTGGTTGCTAACTTACCAGATTTAGGGAATATTCCAGCCACACGCAATAGCCCTTATTCTAGTATTCTTAGTTCTGCAACAATCGCGCATAATTTGGGCTTAGCTAACTCCCTTGATCTTCTCAAGCAGAACCTAGGACATGATACCCAGATGATTATGTTTGATGTTCATTCACTATATAAGGAAGCGATCGCTAACCCAACTAAGTTTGGCTTCACAGATGTAAATACAGCTTGTCTAAATAATCTTGCTAGCTGTGACAATCCAGACAAGTTTTTATTCTGGGATGGCATTCATCCAACCACTGTTGCTCATAGAATTTTGGCAAAAGCAGCTCTAAAAGAGTTAAAAATAACATTTTAATTTCTACCTCTTCCAGAGCTTTTGCAATGATATATTCACCATAAAGAAATGAGAGTTTCTTTTACTCTTTCTGCCATCTGCCAAGGCGCTCCTTGTTCGCCCACAGATGGCGAACCCGCTCCTCTTCTGCCTTATTTTCAAGACAGAATTTCAGTTAAACCATTCTGGTATCGATGTTTTTAGCTTCCTCTGGAGATAAGGGATGGTTTGACTTTGATACCCTTCGTGAAAATATTAATATAAAAAGTATTTCTTTTGGTATAAGTGAAATGACTTGGTTAATTCTTATGGTAGAAGCTGGAAATAAATATTAATAGATATGGTGTTTGTTAGATTTAAGCTTCCTTGCTTTCATCCCCAGGTTCCGAAGACTCCACCTGGGGACTTCCCGCAAGGAAGGTTAAATTTGAGGCATTATTTCCTAATAACTGATAAAAATACCCCTAGAGGAGCGATTTTTCCCTCAAGGGGTAAAGTGAGGTATGACTTAAATGTTTCTCTTCTTCCAGGAAAAATATTAACTTGATTACGAAAACTTTTTATCTATCTAAAGATCAGTATATCAATAGGTTAGTATAAATTTATGTTGTTATAATAAATACAAAACTGTAGGTTTTGATGCATATAACTTGACAAATTTGCAGATACTCTTTATCTATCATTTCTTCAATTGCAAAGTAGAGCAATATAGAAATTATTTACCCCACTAAAGCCTTACTTTTCCTAGTACGATATTACACAGGTTTGTAGTGTAATATTCTGTCTATTTACTGCGTTTATTTACTATGTTTCAATATGACAATGACACGCTTAGATATCCTGTATTGAAAGAATATTTGTATTGATAAATCAAATTGCTTCTAACCAAAAACCATTAATACATAAGTTCAGCGGGGATTGCGCTTTATGGAGTCAAAACAACTGAGTCAGGTAACTAACTGCCTCAGGGAAAAGATCCTAATATGGCCCGTCGGCGAGTAATAATCGGCTTGTCTATGCTCGGAGATTCAATGGGACAACTCGTTACCCTCTACCAGACTGGGATCATTCCTCATTTGCCTGATCCACCAGTGCCGAGTTTGTATCAGCCTTATCTTGGAAGCTAGCATATTTTCATTCATGGCGGTGATTTTTTTGATTGGGACTGCCTTCTGGTCAATTCGACTTGCCATCACTGCCAAAATACTCCCGGTAGCTGCAAATTTTGTTACCACGCACATCAAAAGAAACCGCTACCCGATTTTTATATGGTTCTCCAAATAACATTCCTTCATCTCGGAATTCAAACACAACCGTTGTTTCATTGCTGGTAACGCGGTCTAGTGAATTCAGTTTTAGTCCAGGACTAAAAGCCTGTGTAACGTATTGAAAAAACTCTTGGGCTCTTTGTTTACCCACATTCAATCCCTGGAATTTCCCCATCGGAAACCAAAAAGTAAAGTCTTCTGTGAGCATATCCAAAAACTTTTTCCAATCACCAGTTTCTAAACCATGTTGAAAGTATGCAAATGCTTCACGACCAACTGTTAAAGTATTTTCTGACTTTTGAGTCATAATGACTATCAATCAAATTTAATTATTTGCGAGCATCAAGCAAAACCTGAAAGCGTTTTACATTAGGCTCTAGTTCCAAAAGATACTCTTTATCTCTGGGAAGATGCCTAGTCTTTTCAAGATCATTACCTGCAAACTTCCGAATAGCGTCTAGCGACTCCCAATAAGATATCACAGTACTACTTTTGCTGAGATAAATCCATCAAATTTGCCAACTTATAAACAATTCGCGCCCCAACATTACCATCCCATTCAGCATCACCAACTTCGCATACATCAAAACCAATTATTTTTCTACCACTTTTTACTAGTTCACGGAACAAACAAAAAGTTTCTTCTAATTCCATTCCACCAGGAACAGGAGTACCTGTACTTGGACAAAGTTTTGGATCAAGACCATCGACATCAAAGCTAATATAAACGTATTCCGGTAAATGATTGATAATTTGTCGGCATAACTCAATCCAAGTCTTGCCAGAGTAAAGCATTTGTTTAATTACTGGGTCGTAATAAGCAATAACTCGACCATTGGATTGGTTAATTATTTCTACTTCATCATGACAAATATCACGCAAACCTACCTGCACTAACTTGGAAATTTGTGGTAGTTTCATAGCATTAAACATGATGGAAGCATGAGAAAATTTAAATCCTTCATAGGCATCCCGTAAATCTGCGTGTGCATCAATATGCAAGATACCAAACTCAGAATATTTAGTTGCTAATGCTTGCAGATAACCTAAAGGTGAACTGTGATCTCCACCAATCACAGCAACTTTTTTCCCATGATTAATTGCTTCCTGGCAGTTTTCAAATAACCATTGATTGACTTGTTGACAAGCCTGATTAATTTCTGCCAAAACAGGAGTTAAATCTGGTGTGTCTGTTAACTGTTGACCTTGCTCTAAGCGTTCAATAATTTGTGCGGCTAAAGCACGATAATATTTGTTTTTATCTAAAATATCCTGGGGAATTTCTACCATAAAAATTCCCTGTTTCCATCCATCGGGATGATCAAAATCGAATAAATCTAATTGCGGTGAAGCATCCAAAATTCTTTGTGGGCCATTGGCAGTACCCGCACCATAGGAAACAGTTACTTCCCACGGTACACCAAAGACAATTAAATTTGCAGACTCATAATCAAAGGGCAAACCGAAGAGATTGCCATTAATTTGTCCTATGCCGCTAGGATTATAGTTGTGGAGATTATTCATTGATTATTTGCAAGATGTGTGTGAGTAGACAACTGCATTATGGTAGCGCAGCTTTTTCCCAGGTAATAGCAACTTGCCTCACTACCTCTAAAAACCTTTGCACAGTTGCGGATGTATTGTCACGTCGCCAAATCATCGCTAGCGCCACCTTAGGCGTCGGTTCCTGCATAGGTTTATAAACTACCCCTGTTCTCTGTAAATTTTGTAGAGACTCCGGTACGATCGCCACACCCATTTCTGCTGCGACTAAACTCACAATAGTTTGCATCTGAATTGCTTCTTGGGCAACGGTAGGACTAAAATTGGCTTGTTGGCAAAAACTGATGATCGAGTCGTACACTCCAGGGGCTAAAGGACGAGGAAACAAAATGAAGGGTTCTGCTTGGAGTGAAAACAACGATACACTCGATTGATTAGCCAATGCATGGGTTTCAGGTAACGCCACCACTAATGATTCATAAAAAATAATCTCCCAGCAAAATGTGTCTTCTTCCACTGGTGGACGCAGAAATCCAACATCAATTCGGTTATCGCGTAACCATTGTAATTGCTGGTCTGTAGTTAGTTCGTGTAATTCCAAATTTACGTCTGGTATGCAATTACGAAATCTCCGCAAGATTGTTGGCAATATATTATACGCCGCAGAACTGACAAAGCCAACTACAACCTGTCCCCCTAAACCGCGACTAGTTTGTCTTCCTAGTTGCACTGCTTGTTCTAGGTGCTTCAGAATTTTTTGAACTTCACCTAAAAATACTTGACCAGCTGCTGTTAACTCCACATTCCTTTTCGTGCGGTGAAACAATTGAAAGCCCAACTCTACTTCTAGTTGACGAATTTGTTGACTCAGAGGAGGTTGGGCAATGTGTAAGCGTTCCGCCGCCCGTCCGAAATGTAATTCCTCAGCTAATGTCACGAAGTATCGTAGGTGTCGCAGTTCCATTGGGGGGGTGGGGGGACTGGGGGGAATTAGAGTTTGGTTAAGGCTGCATCAACTTGTTTTAAGAGTACTTCTAAGGTGGAGGAGTTATCTAAGATTACATCAGCACGAGCTGCTTTTTCTGCTATGGGCATTTGGCTGTGAATCCTAGCTTGTGCTTGCTCGAAAGTGAGATGATTTCGCTGCATTAATCTTGCTAATTGCTGCCGCTGTGAACACCACACCACCCAAATTTCTGTGACTAAATCAGTCATTCCTGCTTCAAATAATAATGGTACAACTAATATTAGTGTTTCTACGGTAGATGCTTTAATTTCAGCCTGAAAGCGATCGCGTACGTAAGGATGAATCAAATTCTCTATCCAAGTACGGTCTTCGGGATTTTTGAAGATGATCTCGCCTAATTTTTGGCGATCGAGGTTCCCGTTTGGTAGTAAAATTTGTTTACCGTAACGAGTAGCGATCGCGTCAAGAAGAGGTGAACCGACACAGACTGCTTCTCGGGCATAAATATCTGCGTCCAAAATTGGCAAGTTATAGGCATCTGCCAAGTAATTGGCAACAGTTGTCTTGCCTGTGGCGATACCACCTGTTAAGCCGATGATTTTTTTGGTCATTGGTCAATGGACAATTGACTCTGAACAATTGACTACGAACCTGTCGCCCATTTTATTAGTGCTGCGGTTAAACCCTCCAACGTGTATTCTTGGGCTTCCACATCTACGCGTCCTAACAGAGAACGACAAGTGTGAGAAGTTTGTGGGCCAATAGAAGCAATACAAACTCCTTCTAAAGAACTTGCCACTACGGATAATTGATTTTCTGATGAGTTACCAGAAAAGATTTTTTCTGCCAGTTGACAGAAAAATTGGACTGTTTTGGAACTGGCAAAGGTGATCACATCAACTGTACCACTCTGTAAAGCGAGTGCTGCTGAAGGAGGAACACTATCCGGACAGCAAGATTGATATGCTGGTACTTCTATAACTTCTGCACCTTTGGCGGTTAGTTCCCTCACCAAAATTTCCCGTCCGCCGCTTTCGACTCTGGGAAATAAAATCTTCTTACCTGTGAGTTCCTCAGGAAAGTGTTTGACTAGGGAGTCAGCAACAAAGTCTGGGGGAATGAAATCTGGTTGTAAACAATGGTGTCTGAGGGTTTGGGCAGTTTTTTCACCGACTGCGGCAATTTTGACTTGCGCCAAGGCGCGAATGTCTTTACCCTGTGCCATCAGTCGTTCACAGAAGTAGCTTACACCGTTGGTTGAGGTCAGAATTAGCCAGTCAAACTCAGATAATAGCGCGATCGCACCATCCAAAGCTTCCCAACTAGAAGGCGGGCCAATTTCTAAGGCAGGCATTTCCACAACATGGGCGCCTGCTGCTACTAAGAGTTCTGCAAATTGACTCGACTGTCCAACCGAACGTGTCACCAGAATAGTTTTACCGTTGAGGGGTAAGTGGGAAGCGGTAGGAACAGCAATAGAGTGAGAGGAGGAGAGGTTGCTTGCCATAGCTTTTGGGAATCGTCTAAAACTATATTCTCAGGTTGTTAGTTTCTGCGTAACCCCACTACTTCCCCAATTACAATTACCACTGGCGAGAGTAAAACGCCCGATGTTTGCTCCACAATGGTTTCAAGTGTTCCTGTCCAAATTTGTTGTTCTTGAGTTCCTGCCCAGAGAATAATAGCAATCGGTGTCGATGGCGATCGCCCCTGTTGTTGCAACCGCTTAATAACCTCACCCAAGTTCTGTCCCCCCATCAAAATTACCAATGTCTCTAACCGAGACAGTGCTTCCCAATCTAAAGCATCGGGATCATGGGCAGTAAACACCGCAAAGCAACGGCTCAAAAGCGGATCTGTTAGGGGAATACCTGCCAACAGAGGTGCTGCTAAAGCAGAAGATATTCCCGGTACAACTTCAAATTCACAACCATTCGCTGTCAAAGCTGCCATTTCCGAATTACAGCGACCAAAAATAAACGGATCACCGCTTTTGAGCCGGACAACTTGTTTACCTTGCTGGCAGTATTTGACTAGTAAATGATTAATTTCGGCTTGCGGTGTGCTGGGTTGACCGCCGCGCTTACCTACATCTAGTTTTAGGCAATCGGCTGGTACTAACTGCAATAACTCCCCATCAACAAGGGCATCGTAAATTAAAACTTGAGCGCTCGCTAACAGGTTGTAAGCCTTTAGCGTTAGGTATGCCACATTTCCCAATCCTGCACCTACCAGGTAAACTTTACCCTTTTGATTTGTCATTGTTATACGGCATTCCCAACCTGCTGTGTACGGTTCATGATACTTTTATTTTTATGTCAAGATGTTGCAAAAAATGTTAACATTAAGTTATACTTGTTTACAACAAAGCAATCGAGAGGGAAACATCATGGTGAAAGGCTTTACAATCAACGAACGCGGTCAACTCAACAACTACGCCCTTGAACCAAAGGTATATGTTGAGGAAACTCCCCGCACAGGTTTTACCGAATACGCCGAAAAGCTGAATGGGCGGTTAGCAATGATTGGTTTCGTCTCATTGATCGCCCTAGAGGTTTTCACAGGACACGGAATTATTGGATGGTTGACAAACCTGTAATCATTTTTTGGAATTCGCAAATATAATTGGAGGAACTATGAAAACTGACTTTAACTACCCCAACAAAGACTTACTTGGTCCTGTTGTATTTAGACCGGATTTCAACAACTTTGAGAAAGTAAATCTCAATCAAGCTTGGTCATTATTTTTCACCGCAGGTCAAGAGGATAAACTTTTAGGTCAAGAAATTGAACTAGGTAGATTTTTCACTAACTTGTTGATTGCGATCGGATTCACTGGTAGTCTTTGGGCGATCTACTTCAATCAGATCATGTAAATGAAATAATGTGTCAAATTTCAGGGAAATTTAGAAGTTTTGGTCTTCAAAACCAAGACTTGTTTTTAGATTTTCTGCTAGTATTAGTAATTGGCGTATTACCTAAATAATTGCGATAGTCAAAGAAAGCTTCTTCGGAGTATCGCACTTAAGAATATAAAGTTGGTGTTCTTAATTATTGTTCTCTGCGACTTTGCGACAATGTTAAAAAAATCGAACACAGATACACACCGATACACACCGATAAAAGCAGAGAATTTTGCCAACTTTATAAAAGTTATTAAATTGCTTCCAATTAGTTTTGATTTCAAGAGTCAAGCATCACGTGACGCTGAAGAAATTTGTTGTAGTAACTGCTGAATTTTTTCAGCTTGCTCAACTCTGCGCTGCTTTTGTAATAAATCTTGGGCTTTTTGCAAAACCGTAACTGCTTCTTGTGGTTTTTGTTGTTGCATCAAAGCTTGTGCTAGGCGTAAATAGGCATCAACTTTTTTGGGCGCGCGTTTAATTACATCTTGAAATTCAACAATTGCTGCATCAACTTTACCTTGTTGGATAAGGGCATCACCTAACAGTAAATGCACAACATCATTAGTAGAGTTAATCGCGATTACCTGACGAAAAGCTGCTTCTGCTCCCGGAAAATCTTTTTGTTGGTAGAGGTTAATTCCTGTTTGGAAATATTTGTCGGTGATGATAGTTCTTCTAGCCAAATAAATCAGAATCGATAAACTAATTAACACTATAAAAGCAGCTATGAAGTTACTGGTTTGAGATAATTCCATTTTGATTTCTCCACCAATCCTAGTTTGGGTATATATTCCTCGCAAACTAGTTTATCCTGTGGCGCTCATGATTGGAATTTTGATGATAAACTCTGTTCCTTGACCTAGTTGAGAATTAACTAACAGTTCACCATTGTGTTTTTCTACAACTATTTGATGAGCAATTGATAAGCCAAGTCCTGTACCTTTGCCAACAGGTTTTGTGGTAAACAAAGGTTCAAATAACCGTTGTTGGATAGATTCGGGAATACCCATGCCATTGTCAGCAATGCTAATCACTGCCCATTGCTCAGTATCTACCTCTGTTGTAATTTGAATCTGAGGAATAGAATCGCTGATTTTGTCTTGGGCGATCGCTTCATCAAGGGCGTCAATTGCGTTTGCCAAAATGTTCATAAATACTTGATTCATCTGCCCGATATAGCAGTCTACCTCTGGCAATTCGCCATAATTTCTGATGACTTCGATGGACGGGCGATCGCTATTACCCTTGAGGCGGTGTTGCAAAATCATCAACGTACTATCAAGTCCTTCGTGTAAATCCGCAGGCATTTTGAGATCAGAATCCAAACGGCTGAAATTGCGTAGTGATGTAGAAATTTTCTCAATGCGTTCAGATCCTATCTTGAGTGATTCTAAGATTTTGAACATATCTTGGAGAACAAAATCCAAATCCAATTTTTCAATAGCAGTGGTGATTCTGCTTGTCGGGTTTGGATATTCTTGTTGATATAGTTGGAGAATTTCGCTAACTCCGGCAATGTATTCTTCTAAAGGCGGGAGATTGCTAGCGATAAAACTGATGGGATTATTGATTTCGTGGGCAACACCAGCAATTAACTCTCCCAAAGTTGATAGTTTTTCTTGTTGTACCAATTGTACTTGAGCTTTTTTTAAGGTAGCAGTGCGATCGCTGACTTGTTGTTCTAAAGATTCAGTTAGTTGTTTTAATCGTAAATGCACACGTACCCTAGCAATCACTTCTTCTTGAGCAAAGGGTTTAGGAATGTAGTCTACCGCCCCAAGGGCAAATCCCTTAGTTTTGCTTGCGATATCATTTAAGGCAGTCGTAAAAATAATGGGAATATTTTGGCTAACAGGATTGGCTTTGAGGCGACGACAGGTTTCAAATCCGTCAATTCCCGGCATTTGTACATCTAGTAAAATTAACTCTGGTTGATTTCGTTCGACTTGGGCGATCGCACTTTCTCCATCAACAGCAACACGAAAACGAAACCCCTCACTATTGAGGGCTTCGCATAAAACAGATAAATTAGTCGGATTATCATCCACAATTAAAATAAATCCGGTATTTGAGGTGTTTGTCATGATGGATTTAAAAGTGAAATGTACCTCGAGTTAATTAATATATTGTTTAATAAAAGTTTCTAAACGTTTGAGTTGGAAATTGCTAGCCAGTTGCATAAGTTGCTGAGCAAAACTTGTCAATTTCTCATCAGATGCACAAAGTTGCTGAGCTATCTCTAAAATTCTTTGAATATCGCCATCTTGTGATAATTCCAGTAACTTTTGTAAAACCTCCTTGGCAGGAAGAATCATCTCAGTTGGATCATCCAGAGTAGGTATATAGGTTTTTTTTATTTCGTCTACTTTATTGCCATAAATCCATTTCAGTTGCAAAAATTGTCGCAGCAGTTCCAACAATACTCCAACTTCTACAGGCTTTGGTAGAAACGCATCTGCACCTGCTTCAATACTTTTATACTGATCAGTTGCAAACACACTGGCTGAAGAAGCAATCACAGCAATATCTTTGTAGAGGGAAGACTGACGCAAACGTTTGATCAACTCAAATCCATCCGTCACTGGCATGATTAAATCGGTGATGATTAAGTCTGGTTTATGAACAATTGCTTTTTCCCATCCTTGGTTTCCGTCACTAGCTTCTACAACAGTAAACCCAACTGGTTCTAGTAAATTTACAATAACTGATCGGTTTTCCCATTTGTCATCCACAATTAAAATCGTACGCCTTTGCCCTTCATAACCAATAATTGTTCTCTGTTCTACAACTCGAGAAACCTTCGCCCAGTCTTGTGCTTCTGGAAATTCCACCTCAAACCAGAAAGTGCTACCTTTGCCAAATTCACTTTTTACCTGAATTTGACTACCCATCAAATTTACTATTTTTTGGCTGATTGCTAATCCCAAGCCAGTACCTTCAGTTTGTCGTTTCTGATTTCCCACTTGTTCAAAGGGCAAAAAGATTTTCTCGATTTGCTCAGAGGCGATACCCATACCTGTATCTGTGACTTCAAAACGAATTTTTGTAATTGGTAATTGGTTTGGTCGTTTTTCCTTTCCTATTACCCATTCTCCATTACCTATTACCTCTACTGTGAAATTGACGCTACCTTGCTCAGTAAATTTAATCGCATTACCGAGCAAATTGAGCAATACCTGACGCAAGCGTTTTTCATCAGCACGAATCCCTGTGGGCAAATTAGGATCAAGTTGAACATCAAACCCAATGACTTTTTGTTCTGAACGAATCCGGCAAATTTCAATCACATTGTCTAGAAACGCAGGAAAGTAAAAATCAATAGGATTCAATTCTAGTTTTCGGGCTTCAATTTTGGAAAGATCCAGAACATCATTAATGAGAGTTAACAGATGAAAACCACATTGGTAAATAATTCCAACTCCTTTGCGTCCTTTCTCGGTTAATGGTTCCGTGCGTTGGAGGATTTGCGTATAGCCCAAAATACCGTTGAGGGGTGTACGTAACTCATGACTCATATTGGCAAGAAATTCGCTCTTGGCTTGGCTGGAATTTTTCGCAGCTTCTTCTGCTTGGCGTAGTTCTTGCTCAATCCGCTTACGCTGCACGATTTCACTGCTGAGTACTCGGTTAATGGCTTCTAACTGGGCGGGGCTAGGTAACGTTAGGGCTTGAGGCATGAGATCAACTAATACAAATGCCGTATATATGGAAATAATGGCAGTTACAGCTTTCAGAACACCTGCAATCCAGTAATTAGGATGCCAAAGCGTCCAGATATCCATTAAATGTCCAGTACCACAAGCAATAATAAAAGCACCAAACAGGAAAAAAACTCCGTGGAAAGGAACGTCTTTGCGCTTGTGAATAAAGTAGATAAGTAAAAAGGGAATAGAATAATAGGCGAGGGCGATGGTTCCATCAGAAATAATGTGCAGCCAAACTAGTCCAGTTTTCCAGAGATAGCAATGTCCATGAGGGACAAAACCATTAGATTGGAAAGGATGATCGAAAAATTTCAACATCATATTAAAGGTTGCTGGATTTCAAAAACATGCCTACAACCCTAGTATTTCCAGATCATCAAATAGGGAACGCGATCGCATTCTTTCTTTGTATGAGGTTGCCTAGAAAAGGATCATATATTTTCTGCGATCAAACAAAACTAACCTAAGCCAAAACACAAGCAAGAGGGAAAATTAGATACTCAA
>Ga0073934_10010668_pt1 | contig 11346 bp, 14 predicted proteins | sample LarsenN4metaG_FD_76834 | JGI IMG/M metagenome (GOLD analysis project Ga0073934, IMG submission 76834) | Hot spring sediment bacterial and archeal communities from British Columbia, Canada, to study Microbial Dark Matter (Phase II) - Larsen... ...
CTCGGCGTGCGCGAGCCGCATATCTACGGCACGACGACCCTCTCCGAGATCGAAGCCAGTTGCCGACAGGCCGCCGAGGTCCTGGGCGTCACTCTCTCGTTTCATCAGTCGAACCATGAGGGCGTGATAGTCGATCAGATCCAGGCGGCGCGCACCTCGGCCGATGCCATCGTCATCAATCCGGCCGGCTACTCCTTCACGTCCGTTGCCATCCTCGATGCCCTGAAAACCTTCGACGGCCCGATCATCGAACTTCACATCTCGAACATTCACGCGCGCGACGAACACCATCGCCATTCGAAGCTGTCGGGCGCCGCCCGCGGCGTCATCTGCGGCCTCGGGCCTTATGGCTACGTCGTTGCGCTACAGGCGGCTGCACGGATGCTCGGCCCCCTGCCGGCCGGCCTGCCGGAGCCTTTGCGTCACGGGCCGGGCTGACGATCGCAATTGGCTTGACCCGCATTTTGCGGCAATCTCGCGCCGTCATACGCAGTGCCCCAGGCGAGCGGTCATGCGAGCGATCCGATGACGCTGCAGTCTTCCGATACGCCTCCGCTGGTCGAGCCGGAGGGCGTCATGTTCGAGATGCTCGATGGCCGCTTCGTCGTCGTCTGTCTCGTCACCTTCAATGCGCTCGCGGTCAAAGCCGGAAAGGCGGACTGGTTGACGGCGGAAGAAGCGCTGGCGACGTTCGCCGCTCATCGCATGGAGATCGAAGAAGCGGCCGAGCGGCTTCACGAACCCGGCCGGCACGAACTGACGATCGGTGCGCGGGATCTCTGCCCGTAACGGTTATTTCTTCTGTGCCCGGTCGCGTGCGGCCTGATCGAGCGCCGCGAGGGCGATCAGCGGTGCCGGCATGTCGGCGCCCGCACGCCGCATCTTCTGGGCGGCGTCGCGGCACGCGCCCCAATCCCGGTTCTGCGCCGCCGTGCGGATCTGCTCGATCGTGACGTTGGCGAACAGCTTCGCTGCCGGAGCATCGCCCGGGCGCCCGGTCGCATGCGGGCTCGTCGCCGGCTCCGGCGCGGCGCCGCTCGACACCGGCGCCGTCGTCGAAGCAGCCGGCTGATTACTCGTGTCGGACGAGGTCGACGGCCCCTTGCTGCCGCCGCCCTGCGTGCCGGATTGCTTGTCGTCCGGCCTCAGGGCACCGGGTTGCTGACCGCTCGCCTGATGCGGCGGCTGCGTCTGCACCTGCTGCGGGGGCTGCGGCTGCTGCGGCTGTTGCTGAGCTTGCGGCGGCTGCCCGGGAACCGGCGGCGACCCGGGCGGCTGCGGCTGACTGATCTTCTTCTCCGCATACGCAGCGAGTTCCGCGCACAAATCGGCAGGACCACCCTGCGCCTGTTGTTGCTGCGGGGGCTGGGTCGGTGCCGCTGCCGCTCCCGGCTGGGGCGCTGGCTGAGCGCCCGGCTGCGGCGCCGGCGTCTGCTGCTGTTGCGGCGGCTGTTGGGGCGCCTGCTGTGGAGGCGGTTGCTGGCCGGGTTGAGCCGGTGGCGTTTGGGCCGCCAAGGGGGCAGCCATCGCCAGCGACAATGCCAGACCCGCGGAGAGCGTGACGGAAGTTTTCATGTTGTCGGCTCCTCCGAGATCGGATGTTCGTCGACGGACGCCCGCGTGGGCACCGCGGTATCGCGTCCTGCAGGCTCGATCCGGGTGAGCATCTCGCCGACGCTCGTGACGGCCCGCGCCACAGCTGCTGGCGTCAGAGGCCCGAAGCCCGGCACACCGCCGGGTGTATTCCAGTCATAGGCATAGTCGCGGGCAGGACCGACGAAATCACGCACGGCGGGATCGGCGGCCCAGGCGCGGCGCAGCGCCGCCTTTTTCAGTTCGGGCGCCACGTCGGGTGCGAGGAATCCGCGGATATCGGTGTCCGCCGAGATGTCGGCGAGATCCGGCAAGGGAGTCCGCTCGGGCTGCGGCGCGGCCGGTTCCCCGACCTCCTGCACCGGCACCGCTACGGCCACCGGCGCTTCGGCAACCTCTGCCTCCGCAGCCCGCTTGCGTCGTGACCAGCGCGTCAGGAAATCGCTCATGCCGCGTCCCCGCTCACGTGCCGGCGACGCTTGCGCTTCTCGAATTGGAGGAACACGGGGTGCGCCGCCACGTAGTCCGCGACGCGGTCGCGCATCTCGTCAGGCATCGCGAGCGCATCGACGGTCAGCCCGGTATCGGACGACAGCGCTTCACCCTCGTCCGGATCGACCGTGACGCCGGTAATGCGGCAGCCGGCGTGATCGACCGCCAGCGCGACCCATATCGACGGGCGCGCCGTCTCCAGGTTGTCGCGATAGAACGGCACCGCACGCACATTCAGGTCGACGAGATAGTCACCCGCGTAGAGATCGTCCGCCGTGATCCAGGTGCCAGGGGCCGCCGCCGGCACCTCGGTCAGGACCGCGGTCGCATGCCACGCTTCGCCACCCCACCGGCCACCGAGTTGCCGGCGCGAAACGACGACGCCGACGGCAAACCCGCTACTCATGGCTGCTGCCGGTGCTGCTTGTGGCCGTCGCCTTACCCGGCGGCGGCACCTGACCTTCGCCGCTCCACGTCGGCCCGACCAGGTTCGTGCCGGGATCGCCGACCCTGACGCTTTGCGTCGAGAACGCGCGATGAGCCGGCTCCTGGGCGCGGGGCAGCAGATAGCCAGCCACAACGGCGAGGACGACAGCGACGAAAATTCCTCCGAGAACAGTCTTCATGACGCCGGCACCTCGCCCGGTCCGATCGTCGGCCCCTGGACTTGCCCTCGCCGCTGCCTTTCGACCCAGGCCGGATGATGGTGATAGGCCCACGCCTGATCGACCGTCCCGGTCGTCATCGCCCCGATCGCGCCTTCCATGCCGAGCGACCCGATGTAGATGTGGGCGAGGATGACGGCGGTCAGCACCACGGCCGTGATCGCGTGCACGTACTGGGCGATCTGCATGCCTTGCAGGTCGACGAGCGCGAACGGGAACAGCATGATCACGCCGCTGACGGACAGAAGAACACCGCCGATGATGACCGACCAGAAAAGTAATTTCTGACCGGCATTGAACCGCTCCGCCGGAGGCTGGCGTCCGCCGAACAGACCACCGCCGGCCCTGAGCCATGCCGCATCATAGCGGTCGGGGATGTTGTCCTTCACCCACAGGATGAACATCAGCAACAGCGCCAGCATGAATGGCCAAGCGATGAAGTTGTGCGCGAACTTGGCCCACTGCGACCAGTCCGCGAACGCTTCGGCGCCGATCAGCGGCATCAGCAGCCGCTTACCGTAGACATAGTTGAGACCCGTAACGGCGAGCACGATGAAGCAGGTCGCCATCATCCAATGGTTCAGCCGCTCGAACGCGGAGAACCGCACGACGGCGCGGCCCGAACGCTCCTCCGGAGTGGGACGAATTCGACCGCGCCAAAGATAGAAGACGAGCAGGATGGCGATCATGCCGAGCACCGCGATGCCCCCGATCCACGGCAGCCAGCGCTCATGGAAGCTCTGATAGCTGCGACCCTGCGGCTGCTCCAGCATGGCGAGCTGCGGATTGGGCACCGTGACCCGACCACTCAACCGATCGAGTTCTTGCAAGAGCTTCTGCTCGTTGACCGACGATGCCGTCGGATTGGACCCACTCGGCGACTTCGGTTGCCCGCCGCTCGTCTGCGCACTCAGCGGCGTTGCGAAGACCAGCAGAACGGCGAGCGTCAGCGCTGCCAAGGCGGAGCACAGCAGGCGAGCGGTGATGGGCTGAGCGATCATACGGAGATGTCCTCGTTGTACGCCGTCCGCCAGCCCCAGGCTCCCGATCCGTATCCGCGCTTCAACACGCGTTCGCGGTAGATCTGCGCGATGACCTCGCCGTCTCCCGCCATGAGCGATTTCGTCGAGCACATCTCGGCGCACATCGGCAGCTTGCCTTCGGCGAGCCGGTTGCGCCCATAAAGTGCATACTCGACGGCCGTATTGTCCGCCTCCGGACCACCCGCGCAGTAGGTGCACTTGTCCATCTTGCCGCGGCTGCCGAAGTTGCCGACCTGCGGATACTGCGGCGCACCGAACGGGCAAGCGTAGAAGCAGTAACCGCAGCCGATGCAGAGCTCCTTGGAGTGCAGCACCACCGCATCCGCCGTCTGGTAGAAGCAGTCGACGGGGCAGACCGCCGCACACGGCGGGTTCGTGCAGTGCATGCACGCCATCGAGACGGAGCGCTCACCGGGCTTGCCGTCGTTGAGCGTCACGACCCGGCGGCGATTGATACCCCACGGCACGTCGTGCTCGTTCTTGCACGCGGTCACGCAGGCATTGCACTCGATGCAGCGATCCGCATCGCAGAGGAATTTCATCCGGGCCATACGGCTCTCCTCACGCTGCCTGGATCTGGCACAGCGTCACCTTGCCTTCGTGCATGTTCGTCACCGGATCGTAGCCGTAGGTCGTCACGGTGTTGACGCTCTCGCCGAGCACGACCGGGTCGCTCCCCGCCGGATAGCGGTGGCGCAGATCCTCGCCCTGGTAGAAGCCGGCAAAGTGGAACGGCATCCACGCGACGCCCGGCGCCACTCGCTCGGTGACGAGCGCCCGAACGCGCACCCGCGCCCCGTCCTGCGCACCGAGCACCCACACCCATTGGCGCTCGCGAATGCCGCGCGCCGCGGCATCCTGCGGATTTATCTCGACGAACATGTCCTGCTGCAGTTCGGCGAGCCAGCGATTGGACCGCGTCTCCTCGCCGCCGCCCTCGTACTCGACCAGACGGCCGCTGCTGAGGATGATCGGGAAGTCGCGCGGGATTCCGCGGTCGATGGCGAGCTTCTGCACCGTGAAGCCGACGTTCGGCATGCGGAACTGACGCTCGTCGGGCCGCGTCGGATACTTGGCGACGAGCTCGGCACTCGGCGAGAAGATCGGCTCACGGTGGATTGGGATCGGATCGGGCAGGTTCCAAGCGACCGCACGGGCCTTGCCGTTGCCGTAGTGCATGATGCCGTGATCGAGGCAAACGCGCTGGATGCCACCCGAGAGGTCGATCGCCCACGAGACGCTGTCGACCGCATTGCCCCCGATCTCCTGGATGATGCGCAGCTCTTCGGGCGTCAGATCCTTGTCCCAGCCGAGCTTCTTCAGCACCCCCATGGTGATCTCGGGGTAGCCGTCCGTCAGCTCGGACCCGACCGTGTAAGAGTCCTCTGCGAGCAGCGTCTCGCCGTTCCGCTCGAGGCCGAAGCGTGCGCGGAACGTGCTGCCGCCGTCCTTCACGTGTAGATTTGTGTTGTAGAGGATGGCCGATCCCGGATGCCGGATCTGCGGCGTGCCCCAGCACGGCCAAGGCAGACCGTAGTAGTCGCCGCCGATCTCCGGATCTTCCTTCGGCGCGCGCAGCGAGACGATGTTGAACTTCGACTGATTGCGCATGTGCGCCTTCAGCCGCTCCGGCGACTGCCCGCAATAGCCGGTCGACCAGCCACCCCGATTGATCTCGCGCAGCAGATCGTCAGCCGAGGGAATGTCATTCTCGACCTTGATGTTCTTGAACATCTGCTCCGCGTAGCCGAGCTTCTTCGCGAGCAGATACATGATCTGGTAATCGTTCTTCGTCTCGTAGGGCGGGTCGACAATCTTCTCGCCCCACTGCAACGACCTGTTCGAGGCCGTCCGGCTGCCGTCCATTTCGAGCGACGTGGCGGCCGGCAGAAGATAGGTGCCGTTCTTGCGGTTCGACATCGAGGCGAACGATGTCGGATAGGGGTCGACGACGACCATCAGTTCGACCGCTTCGACACCCTTCACGGCGTCCGGAATGCGCGGCACGGTATTGCCGCCGTGGCCCATGATCAGCAGGGCCTTCACCGGATTGGCCTGGTCGATCTCGTCGGCCGGCATCGTCACCGCATCGAACCAGCGGGTTGACGTGATGCCGGGCACCTCCATGTTTTCCTTGCGGCTGCGGGCCTTGCGCCCGGCCTTGGCAGGAACCTCGTCGAACTGGTTCTGCAGCCAGGTGTAGTCAACGCCCCACACGCGCGCCCAATGCCGCCACGCGACCTCGGTCAGGCCGTAGTAGAGCGGCAGCGACGTCACATCGAGGCCGAGGTCGGTCGCGCCTTGTACGTTGGTGTGACCCCGGAAGATATTCGCACCCGTGCCCGGCGCGCCGATGTTGCCTGTCAGCAGCAGCGTGATACAGGACGCCCGAACGTTCGCCGTGCCCATCGAGTGCTGCGTCTGGCCCATGCACCAGATGAGCGTCGCCGGCTTTTCCTTCGCCATCATCTCGGCGACCCGGCGGAGCTGATCACCCGGCACGCCGCTGATGCGCTCGACCTCCTCGGGCGTGTACTTCTCGATGACTTCGTAGACCTGGCTCATCCCGTAGACGCGCTGGCGGATGAATTCCTTGTCCTCCCAGCCGTTCTTAATGATATGCCACATGATGCCCATCAGCACGGGAATGTCGGTTCCCGGACGGATGCGGACATACATGGTCGCGTGCGCAGCCGTCCGCGTGAACCTCGGGTCCATCACGATCAGGTTGGCACGGTTGATCTCCTTGCCCGCGAGCACGTGCTGCATGGAGATGGGATGCGCCTCAGCGGGATTGCCACCGAGGATCAGCATGGTCTTCGAGTTTCTGAGGTCGTTGTAGCTATTGGTCTGCGCGCCGTAGCCCCACGTGTTCGCGACGCCCGCGACGGTCGTCGAGTGGCAGATGCGGGCCTGATGGTCGACGGTATTGGTGCCCCAGAACGCGGCGAACTTCCGCATCAGGTAGGCGGCTTCGTTGGTGAACTTGGCCGAGCCGAGCCAGAAGACCGAGTCGGCGCCGTACTGGCCGCGGATCTTCTTCAGCTGCTCGCCGACCTCCTCGATCGCCTGATCCCAGGAGATGCGCTGCCACTGTCCGTCGACCATCTTCAGCGGATACTTGAGCCGCCGGTCGCCGTGCACGATCTCGCGGATCGCGGCACCCTTCGCGCAGTGGGTCCCGCGGTTGATCGGGCTCTCCCACGCCGGCTCCTGGCCGGTCCACACACCGTTCTGTACCTCGGCGATGACGGAGCATCCGACCGAGCAATGGGTGCAGATGTTCTTGCGTTTGACGATGTCGACGCCCGGCATCGGGCCGGAGACGAGCGCCGCCGCCGGTTGGATGGTCTGCGGCGCCAGCGAGGCGAGACCCGCGACACCGGCGACGACACCCGATCGCCTGAGGAAGCTGCGCCGATCGAGAACCGATCCGGGCTGCGGCTTGGCGGAGGCCTTACGACGCTCCGACGTATCGCGACGCTTGGTCAGCATGAGCGGTCAGCCTTCGTAGCGATTGGTGCGATAGAACGCCTGGACATCCGGACTGTCCGGCCGGTACCGCGCCCGCGACTCCTCGCGACCGGGTTCGTAGGCCGCCGCCGGACCGACGCCCAGCAGTCCCGACACGGCCGCGACTGGGCTGGCCACGGCGAGGCCGAGAAAGGCGCGCCGTGCCCGGAGTGATTTTTCGTCTGTCATGGAAGACCTCACCGGCGGCATCCCGCGACGCTGATAAGCGGTGAGTCGTGAACGCGGCCGCCTGTGGCCCGGTTGCAGCCCATTTTCGATTTAAGCTGCGATGAGCACCCTCAGTGCCTTTGCGAGGACGGCGAGGCTAGCGACGCCCGCGATCCAGAGCGCGACGAACCATGCGAGCCGCGAGACGAGCGAGCGCTTCTCCGCATCCTCCGTCATCAGTGGTATCCCGCGTCGGCGGAGACCTTCCCGCGGAAGACCCAGTACGAGTAGGCCGTGTAGGCGAGAATGATCGGCACCAGCACGGCGGCGCCGACCAGGACGAAGGCGAGGCTCGAGTCCGGCGCCGCCGCGTCTTGTATGGTGACGGTCGGCGGCACGATCCACGGATGCAGGCTGATCGCGAGGCCGATGTAGCTCAGCACGAAAAGCCCGATCGCCGAGAAGAACGGCAGGTAGTCCGAACGCCGCCGCGCGAGGCTCCAGAACAGGAGGGCCGCGACCCCGGCGACGAGCAGCGGCACGGGCATCGTGTAGAGGATGGCCGGCCAGGCGAACCAACGCTCCCGATAGACCGGCTGCAGGAAGGGCGTCACAGCACTTACGACTGCAATAGCCGCGAGCGTCACGAGACCCGCACGCCCGGCCCAGCGCCGCGCTTCCGCCTGCAGTTCGCCCGTCGTCTTCACCACGAGCCAAGTCGCGCCGAGCAGCGCGTATCCGGCGACGAGAGCGGCGCCCGTCAGCATCGTGAAAGGTGTCAGCCAGTCCCACCAGCCACCCGCATACGCGCGATTGGCGACAGGAATGCCTTGAACGAGCGCGCCGAGCGCGATGCCCTGCGCCAGCGCCGCGACCAACGAGCCGAGCGCGAAGCCGAGATCCCAGCCGCGCCGGTTGGTGCGCGAGCGAAAGCGGAACTCGAAGGCGACGCCTCGGAAGATCAGCGCCAGCACCATCGCGGTCAACGGCGCGTAGAGGGCCGGCAATACGATCCCATATGCAAGCGGGAAGCCGGCAAGTAGCCCGCCACCCCCCGCCACCAGCCACGTCTCGTTGCCGTCCCACACCGGCGCGATCGAGTTGACCATGGCGTCACGATGATCCTCCTCCGGAAAGAACGGGAAGAGGATGCCGATGCCGAGATCGAAGCCGTCGAACACGACGTACGCGAGCACCGCGAACGCGATCAGGCCGGCGAACAGGAACGCGAGATCAATGTCCATCGTCCCGTCCTCCCGCCGATGCCATGGCATTGCTCGACTGGGCGAGCGCTGGTGCCGGTGTGATGCCGGCCGCGCGAACGGGCTGCGACCCGAGCCCCGGCTCGCCCGGCTGCGGCGCGTGGCCGAGCAGGCGGAGCAGGTAGACGGTCCCGGCGCCGAACACGAGGAAGTAGACGACGACGAAGGCGATCAACGACGTCAGCACGGCCGGCGCATCGATCGGCGCGACCGATTCCGCAGTTCGCAGATGACCGTAGACCGTATAGGGCTGGCGGCCGACTTCTGTCGTCACCCAACCGGCCAGCACGGCGACGAAGCCCGAAGGTCCGAGCGCCACCGCCATTCGCAACAGCCCGCGCGACTCGAACAGCCGTCCGCGAAAGCGCTCGATCGCTGACCAGAGGCCGAGCAGCGCCATCAGGAGACCGATGCCCACCATGATGCGGAACGACCAGAACACGATCGTCGCGTTCGGCCGGTCGTTGCGCGGCCACGCCTTGAGCCCCTTGATCACCGCATCGGCATCGTGCGCCAGGATGAGGCTCCCGAGCTTCGGAATTCCGACAGCGTAGCGCGTCTCCTCCGCTGCCATGTCGGGCCAGCCGAAGAGAAGAAGCGGGGCACCCGCTTGCGTTTCGAAGTGACCTTCCATCGCGGCGATCTTCGCCGGCTGATGCTCGAGCGTGTTGAGGCCGTGGAAGTCACCGGCGACGATCTGCAGCGGCGCGACGAGCGTCGCCATCCACATCGCCATCGAGAACATGATGCGCGCGCCCTCGTTCTCTCGATCACGCAGCAGATGCCAGGCACCGACTGCGCCGACCGCGAAAGCTGTCGTCAGATAGGCGGCCATGAGCGTGTGGACGAAGCGGTATGGAAAGGATGGGTTGAAGATCACCGCCCACCAGTCCGTGGGGATGAACTGCCCCGCTTCGTTCATGGCGAAGCCGGCCGGCGTGTGCATCCAGCTGTTGGCGGACAGAATCCAGAACGCCGAGACCGCCGTGCCGAGCGCGACCATCGCCGTCGCGAACATGTGCAGTCCACGGCCGACCTTGTTGAGGCCGAACAGCATGATCCCGAGAAATCCGGCCTCGAGGAAGAAGGCGGTCAGCACCTCGTAGGCCATCAAGGGACCGAGCACCGGCCCGGCCTTGTCCGAGAACACGCTCCAGTTCGTCCCGAACTGGTAGGTCATCACGATCCCCGACACGACGCCCATGCCGAAGGCGATCGCGAACGCCTTCTTCCAATACTCGAACAGCACCCGGTAAACGTCTCGGCCCGTCGAGAGCCACAAGCCTTCGAGCACTGCGAGATAGCTCGCAAGACCGATGGTGAAAGCGGGGAAAAGGAAATGGAACGAAACGGTGAAGGCGAACTGGATGCGCGCCAACAGAGTGGCGTCGAGGCTGTCCATGGCGCGCCGCCTTGCCGTTCGTGTGGTGGCGTGAACGCGCCCCGGCGGTCCGCGTTCCTCGGCGCGCTGATGAAGACCGGCCACGGATCGACGGCGTTCAGCCCCTATTCAGGCGGGACCGCCGATTTTCCTCCCCGGTTTCGCGTAGAATTAAAGCCATGATGATTCGCCCTGACGCCTCTTCTGACTCGACCGGCCAAGCCGACGACACACGCGCCGAAGCGGTGACGTTCCGCCTCGCATCCCTTCTGCTCGATATGGGTCGCGCCGCCGCCGCGAACGGGCAGACGCCGCGCCGGATCGCACGGGACTTCACCGTCGGCGCTGCGATCCGTCAACTCGAGACCGAGATCGAAACACTGGAAGGCGCCCTCGTGCGGCTGGCGCGTGCAGGGCTGGTGGCCCCCGCGGAAGACGGCGGCCTGGAACTGCCGAACATCGGTGGGTTGCAGCGGCTCGTCGAACAAGCGGCCAGCTCCGCCGCCGATCGGGAAATTGCGGCGGCCTGACGAAGCTATGCGTCGCCTGCAATGCTGCGGCGCCGCATGACGTCTACTGCACATGCGAAGGCGCGCTTACCATCTTCGCAGCGAGCCGAAGAGGCCGCAAAAGCCGGCAACGACCGGCTCTCGAAGAGATGAGAGCGAACATGAGCATCCAGATGTTGGCGCCGTCCGTCGGCGCTGCGACCGAGTCCGTCCGCAAGGGCGAAGGTCTGTTTTCCCGAGTGATCGCGAGCATTGTGGCGGCGCAGGAAATCCGCGCCAAGCGCGTCGTCGCGCGCCAACTCGCCCGCATGAGCGATACGCAGCTGCAGGATCTCGGCTTCACCGCCGAGGAGATCCGCGCGACGCGTAAGAACGGCGGGCTGCCGGGCTCCTACTGGGACTGACGCGCGTTTCGGCCCGGCCGCTTCAGTAAGGGAGCGGTCGGGCCAGCCTCCCGTCTTCAGCAACTCGTGAGACCACCATGACCACGATGACCCACACGGTCGCCGGGCATGCCTCGCTGCATGCTCAGGAAGAGGCCTCTTTCCTCGCCCGTCTGACGGCGGACGTCGCAACCGCGTGGCGCCGCAAACGCCTGCGCGACAAGCTGGCCCGCATGAGCGACGCCGAACTCATGGATATCGGCATTGCTGAGGAAGAACTGCACCTCGTCCACGCGGGCGCGACGTTCACACCGAAGGCTTGGTCCGCGCGCGGCGC
>Ga0073934_10010669_pt1 | contig 11346 bp, 12 predicted proteins | sample LarsenN4metaG_FD_76834 | JGI IMG/M metagenome (GOLD analysis project Ga0073934, IMG submission 76834) | Hot spring sediment bacterial and archeal communities from British Columbia, Canada, to study Microbial Dark Matter (Phase II) - Larsen... ...
CTTTGTGGTCGGCTGTGCGGCACGCGGCTCAGCGCCAGCCGAGACCCAGCAACGGGTCGGCCACGGCGATCTCGTCGTCGCGGCAGCCCAGCACGGCGGCCAGCGCGGCCTGCGCCAGTGCCGGGCGGTTGTTGCGCTCGCTCAGGTGCGCGGCGACCACGTGACGCAGGCCGTCGTGCCGGCACGCGGCGAGGACCTGCGCCGCCGTCTCGTTGGCCAGGTGCCCGCGCGGGCCCGCGATGCGCGCCTTGAGCGAGGCCGGATAGTTCGAGGCCGCGAGCAGGCGCGGGTCGTGGTTGCACTCCAGCAGCAGCGCGTCGCAGCGCTGCAGCGATTCGACGAGGTGCGGCGTGATCGATCCTGCATCGGTCAGCACGCCCAGCCGCGACGCGCCGTCGCTGCAGGTGAGCTGCAGCGGCTCGTGCGCGTCGTGCGGCACGGTGTAGGGGTGCAGTTCGAGATCGCCGATCGCCACCGCCTCGCCGTCGCGCACGAAGCGCAAGGTCCCGAGCGGCTCGCCGTCGTCGATCGCGCGCCAGGTGCCGCGGCTGGTGAGCAGCGGGACGTCGCAGCGCCGCGCGAGCGACAGCGCGCAGCCGACGTGGTCGCCGTGCTCGTGGGTCACGAACACGGCGTCGAGGTCGTCGCAGGCCAGGCCGAGCCGCGCGAGCCGGGCGTTCAGCTCGCGCAACGAGAAGCCGCAGTCGATCAGCAGCCGCGTGGTCGTGACGCCGTGGCTCGCCTCGACCAGGGTCGCGTTGCCGCTGCTGCCGCTGCCGAGGCTGGCGAAGCGGATCACGCGCGCGGCGCCGGTCGCGTCACTTCAGGTCGTCGAGCAGCAGCGCGACGATGCGCTGGCCGGCCTCGCCGTTCTCGGGCGCGCCCTGCGCGTTCTGCACCGTGACGGTGGTGCGCGCGTCGCCGTCGCCCTTGAGCGCGATGCGGTACCGCGCGGGGCCGCCGGGACCGTCCTTCGAGCCGAACAGGCGGCTCCAGAAGCCGGGCTCTTCCTTGCCGACGTCCTTCGGGTCGACGTAGCGCACGTAGTACAGGCCGCCGGCGCGATCGCGGTCCTCGACGGTGAAGCCGCTGCGATCGAGCGCGAGGCCCACGCGACGCCACGCGCGGTCGAACGACTCGTCGACCTGCAGGGTCGCGCCCGGCTGGCCGGCCACGATGCGCGCGCGCGCGGGCGCCGCCGCCGGCGCGGCGGCTGCCACGGCGGCCCGTGCCGTCTCTTCCTTGGTGCCGAGCTTGACCATCAGCCGCGACAGGAACTCGGCCTCGAGCTGCGCGTCGCGCGGACGCGGCTGCCACACGGTCTGGTCCTGGCGTGCGTTGGTGTAGACCTCCTCCATGCCTCGATGGACGATGTACACCTCGCTGCCGCCTTGCACGCGCTCGACGCGCACGCGGAACTTGTCGCGCTCGCCGGTCGAGTAGAACGACTCGAGCACGCGCCCCAGCAGGCGGCGCACGCCGTCCTGCGGCAGCTTCGCGCGGTTCTCGGCCCAGTCGGTCTCGAACACGCCGGCCTCGGGCTGCTCGAAGGCGATGGTGAAGCCGCGCTCGAGCCAGAAGGTCTTGAGCTGCGGCCACAGCTGCTCGGGCGGCATCGGCACGACGAGCCAGCGCTCGTTGCCGTCGCGCACGACCCGCAGCTCGCCGATGGCCTGGGGCGCCACGACGGCCGGCGCGCCCTGCGCGGCGCCGCCCGTGGCGGGCTGGCCGAAGGTCGACGCGCTCACCGTGCCGCCTTGCGGCTGGTAGCGCGAGTCGCGCGAGAGCTGCGTCAGGTCGGGCGGCACTTCGAGCGGCTGCGTCTTCGACGCGCCGCTGCGGTAGTCGACGCGGTCGCCCGACAGGAAGTTCTCGACCGACGAGCAGCCGGCCAGCGCGAGCGCGGCGGCGGCGAGCGTGCAGGCACGAAGGAAGGGAACGGAACGCATCACGGGTTCGGTCTCCAGCAGGGCGCGTGCGGCGCCCGGGGATGGTCGGATCAGAGCACGCCGGCCGCGCGCATCGCGTCGCGCACCGCGGCCTGGCCGGCCTCGGTGAGCGGCACGAGCGGCAGGCGCAGCACGTTGCGGCAGCGCCCGAGCTGCGACAGTGCCCACTTGGCCGGCGCCGGGCTCGGCTCGCAGAACAGCTGCTTGTGCAGCGGCAGCAGCTGCAGGTGCAGCGCGACGGCGCGCTTCGCGTCGCCCTCGATGGCGGCCATGCACAGCTCGTGCATCAGGCGCGGCGCGATGTTGGCGGTGACGCTCACGTTGCCGTGACCGCCCAGCAGCATGAGCGCGACGGCCGTGCCGTCGTCGCCGGAGTAGATCGAGAAGCCCTTGGGCGCCTGCTTCACCAGCCACGCGGCGCGCTCGATGCTGCCGGTGGCTTCCTTGATGCCCACGATGCCGGGCACCTGCGCGAGCCGCATCACGGTGTCGTGCTGCAGATCGGCCACCGTGCGGCCGGGCACGTTGTACAGCACCACCGGCAGGTCGACCGCCTCGGCGATCGCGCGGAAGTGCCGGTACAGGCCTTCCTGCGACGGCTTGTTGTAGTAGGGCACGACCTGCAAGGTGCAGTCGGCGCCGACCTTCTTCGCGTACTTCGTGAGCTCGATCGCCTCGGCGGTGGAGTTCGCGCCGGCGCCGGCCATGATCGGCACGCGGCCCTTCGCGTGTTCGACCGACACGCGGATGATCTCGCAGTGTTCGTCGACGCTGACGGTCGGCGACTCGCCGGTGGTGCCGACCACGCCGATGCAGTCGGTGCCTTCGGCGATGTGCCAGTCGATCAGCGAGCGCAGCGCGTCGTAGTCGACGCTGCCGTCCTCGCGCATCGGCGTGACGAGCGCGACGATGCTGCCTACGATCGGATTCATGGTGCTTCCTCGGAGTGCACGGATTCTACCCACCGCCCCCCGGCCGGCCGCCCGGTGATCACCCGGGCGACAAGAGGTGCCGAGGCGGCGCCGGCGCGGCGGCTTCGCGCACGGCGGCGATGCGCTGCACGAAGCGCGGCACCGCGGGTTCGAAGCCGTCTTCGAAGGCCACGATGCGCAGACCGCGCGCGGCCTCGAGCAGTTCCCCGGGCGCGAGCAGGAAGGCGGGATTCGACGGTCGGCCCACCGTCTCGTGGCCGGCCGCGAAGGTCTCGTAGATCAGCACGCCGCCGTCGGCCAGCGCGTCCACGACGGCCGGCAGCAGCGGCCGCCACAGGTAGTTCGTGACGACCACCGCGTCGAAGCGCCGGCCGGCGAAAGGCCACGGCCCGTTCTCGATGTCGGCCAGCACGATCTCGGCGATGTCGCGCAGCGGCGCGACCGCCGCCGCGTCGCGGTCGACGCCGCACACCCGGCAGCCGCGTGCGGCGAACCAGCGCACGTGGCGGCCCGAGCCGCAGGCCACGTCGAGCACGCTGGCGCCCGCGGGCACGAGGTGCGACCAGCGCCGCACCCACGCCGACGGGTCGAGTCCTTCGTGCATGGCGGGACCGAGGCTCGGTTCCGGCGCCACGTCGCGTGCCGCGCTCAATGGCGCCTGGCGTCGCGCGCCAGGGCCGCGATCGCCATGCGGTCCACCAGCGACGGTGCCAGCAGCTTGAGCCAGCGCCCGAGCTTGCCCTTGGCGCTCATCACGATCTCGCGCCGGCGGCGCTCGGTGCCGTCGACGATCAGCCGCGCGCATTCCTCGACGCTCATCGCGCCGCGCTCGTCGAGGCCGCTGCGGCCGGCGGGCTTGCCCTCGGCGTCGAAGCCGCGGTGGCGGATCTGCGTGGCCACCACGCCGGGGTAGGCGATCGTCACGCCCACGCCGGCGGGCGCGAGTTCGGTGCGCAGCGCCTCGAAGAAGCCGGTCATCGCGAACTTGGTCGCGCAGTACGCGGTGCGTCCGGGCACGCCCACCAGGCCGGCGAGGCTCGACACCGCGACCACCTGACCGCGGCTGGCCTTCAGGTGCGGCAGCGCCGCGTGCGTGCACCACACGCTGCCCCAGTGGTTGATGCGCATCAGCGTCTCGGTCCACTCGAGGTCCTCGATGTCCTCGAGCAGCGCATGCGCCGACATGCCGGCGTTGTTGACCAGCACGTCGAGGCGGCCGAAGGCGTCGACCGCGGCGTCGATCAGCCCGCGGCACTCGGGCTGGCGCGACACGTCGCAGCGCTGCACGAGCGTCTTCGCGCCGAGCGCCTCGCACTGCGCGGCCACCTCGCGCAGGCGCTCGTCGTTGCGCGCGGCCAGCACCAGCGCGACGGCCGACGTGTCGCGTGCGGCCCATTGCCGCGCGAGTTCGGCGCCGATGCCGTCGGACGCCCCGGTGATGACGATGACCTTCATGGCGTGCGACGCATCAGAAGCAGTTCCAGATCTGCGTGGCGAGGGTGACGACCAGGTCGGGGTGCCGGTACCACGCGAACACCACCAGCAGCACGACGACGATGCCGCTCCACAGCCCGACCCTCAGCGCGCGCCGCATCGCCGCACCTTCACGCCGCCGCCATCGAGCGCGGCCCGCGGTCGATGGCCGCTTCGCGCACCGGCAGGTTCACCAGCGCCGCGAACACGCCCAGCGCCACGGCCAGCCACCACACGATGTCGTAGCTGCCGCTCGCGTCGTACAGCTTGCCGCCGAGCCACACGCCGAGGAAGGAGCCGATCTGGTGGCTGAGGAAGACGAAGCCGCTCAGCATCGACAGGTAGCGCACGCCGAAGATCTGCGCCACCACCGCGTTGGTGGGCGGCACCGTCGACAGCCACAGCAGCCCCATCACCGCCGAGAACACGTACACGCTCCACGGCGTGAGCGGCAGTGCGAGGAACAGCACGATCGCCACCGGGCGCAGCACGTAGATCGACGACAGCAGGTACTTCTTCGGCCAGCGCTGCCCGATCATGCCGGCCGCGTAGGTGCCGAACACGTTGAACAGGCCGATCAGCGCGAGCGCCGACGTGGCCACGTCCGGCGTCATGCCCTGGTCCTTCAGGTAGCTCGGCATGTGCACGCCGATGAACACCACCTGGAAGCCGCAGACGAAGTAGCCGGCCATCAGCAGCTGGAAGCTCGGGTAGCCGAAGGCCTCGCGCAGCGCCGCGCCGATGCTCTGGTGTTCACCGCCCGCGGCGGCCGTCGCCTTCGGCTCCTTCAGGCCGAAGGCGAGCGGCGCGATGGCCAGCGCCGCGCAGCCGAGGATGAACAGCGCGTTCTGCCAGCCGAACGAGCCGATCAGCCAGTTCTCCACCGGCACCATCAGGAACTGGCCGAACGAGCCCGCGGCCGCGGCCACGCCCATGGCCCACGTGCGCCTGGACGGGTCGACGTTGCGGCCGATCACGCCGTAGATCACCGCGTAGGTCGTGCCCGACTGCGCCATGCCGAGCAGCAGCCCCGCGCTGCCGGTGAAGGCCAGTCCCGAGGTCGCGAGCGCCATCAGCACCAGCCCGACGGTGTACAGCACGCCGCCGCCGATCAGCACCTTCCACGCGCCGAAGCGGTCGGCCAGCGCGCCGGCCACCGGCCCGGCCACGCCCCACGCCAGGTTCTGCACCGCGATCGCGAAGGCGAAGGTCTCGCGCGTCCAGCCGCGCTCCATCGTGATCGGCTGCAGCCACAGGCCGAAGCCGTGGCGGATGCCCATGCTCAAGGTGACGATGGCCGCGCCGCACAGCAGCACCTGGGTCAGCGAAAGGCGCGGCGGCGAGGGCGCGGACAGCGGTGAAGGAGCGGAGGACATCTCGTTCGCTGTGGGCATGCGCGAATGCGAATGTACCTGCCGTCTGCGCCGCCCGCTGGCGCCGGCGCGACATCGGGCGGCGCGCCGGCTCCCCCCGAGGAGCGAGGCGCGTGGCGTCGCGCTCGCCTACAACGACGCTCCATGGATGCCAAGCAGTCGCCCGCCATCGCGGCCATTCGCCAGGCCTGCCTGGCCGGGCTGCCGGGTCGTGCGCTGATGCCGGTGGTCGCCGCGCAACTGCGCAGCCTGGTGCCGGCCGCGTGCTGCCAGTTCACGTGGTCCAGCGAGACGGGGCGCCTCGTCAACTTCTGGTCCGACACCTTCATGCCGCGGCGCACCGCGTGGATCATCCTGCACCACCGCCGCTACGAGGCCGACGCCGGCACGAGCTTCCGCGACCTGGTGATGTTCGGCCAGCCGACCGGCAACCTGCGCGGCTGGTGGGAGAGCGGCTTCGAGCGCACCGAGACCTATGCGGCGGTGTTCGCGCCCTACGGGCTGAAGTGGTTCCTCGACGGCATCGTGCGCGACGCGATGCGTCCGTACGGCTGCCTCGCGCTGATCCGCCGCCACGACCAGCCCGACTTCTCGGCGCGCGAGGAGGCGATCGTCGAGCGCGTGCTGCCGTACCTGGCGCACGCGCTGCGGCGCGAGGCGGCGCAGCCGTCGCGCTTCGTGCCGGCCGGGCGCTCGGCCATGATCGTGTGCGACGACGACGGCCGCGTGCTCGAATGGTCGGAGCTGGCGCACCGGCTCGCGGTGTATGCGCTGGTCGAGCAGATCAACCTCGACGCCGAGGTCGAGCGCGACGACTTCGGCCAGATGCAGCAGGCGCTGCGCGAGATCGCGCGCGACATCGGCGCGCGTCTGCGCGGCGGCGACGAGCTGCCGCTGGTCGTGCGGCGCAACGGCTGGGGCGAGTTCGTGTTCCGCGGCTACCGGCTGCAGTCGGCCGACGGCGGCGTGGCGCGCGTGGGGCTGCTGGTCGAGCAGCTCGTGCCGTTGCAGGCGCACCTGCTGGGCCGCGTCAACGAGCTGCCGCTGTCGGCCCGGCAGAAGGACGTGGCGCTGCTCAGCGCGCAGGGGCTGAGCAACGCCGAGATCGCCGGGCGGCTGGGTGTCAGCCCCAACACCCTGAAGGACTACTTCAAGGCCATCTACCAGCGGCTGGGCATCAACAGCCAGCCGCAGCTGGTCGAGCGGCTGGGCGGCGGCGCGCCGGCGACCTGAGCCGCGGCCGCCGATTCCCCACCGCGGCGGGATGCGCGGCCGGCGCGCGGCGGCCTACCGTCGCCCCGCATGGACCTGCAGGACGCCGTCGGCTACCTGGCTTCGGCGCTGGTGCTCGCCACCTTCTGCATGCGCGACATGGCCGCGCTGCGCGTGCTGGCGATCGCGAGCAACCTCGCCTTCATCGCGTACGGCGCGCTGGCCGGCATCGGCCCGGTGCTGCTGCTGCACGCGCTGCTGCTGCCGCTCAACGCGGTGCGCCTGGCGCAGGCGGCGTGGCCGAATCTTCGGCGGCCGAGGCCGCGTCGATCCGACGAAGTGTCGGACCCCCGACCCCAAAGCCCGTGAAGGCTTCACCGGCACCGCCGATACAGTGACGCCCGAATCCGGAGGGCGACATGAAGGTCCTGGTGCTCGGCAGCGGTGTCATCGGCACGTCGATCGCGTACTACGCGGCCAAGGCCGGCCACGAGGTGACCGTGGTCGACCGGCAGCCCGGCCCGGCGCTGGAGACGAGCTTCGCCAATGCCGGCGAGGTGTCGCCCGGCTATTCGGCGCCGTGGGCCGGCCCGGGCATCCCGGTCAAGGCGATCAAGTGGATGCTGATGCGGCACAGCCCGTTGGTGATCTGGCCGCTGCTCGATCCGGCCATGTGGCGCTGGGGCGCCGCGATGCTCGCCAACTGCACCGAGCGCGCCTACGCGCTCAACAAGAGCCGCATGGTGCCCATCGCCGAGTACAGCCGCGACTGCCTGAAGGCGCTGCGCGCCGAGACCGGCATCGCGTACGACGAGCGTGCGCTCGGCACCTTGCAGCTGTTCCGCACGCACAAGCAGCTCGACGCGACGGCCAAGGACATCGACGTGCTGAAGCAGTACGGCGTGCCGTACGAGGTGCTCGACCGCGCGGGCTTCGTGAAGGTCGAGCCCGCGCTCGCGCTCACGCAGCACAAGTTCGTCGGCGCGCTGCGCCTGCCCGGCGACGAGACCGGCGACTGCTTCGTGTTCACCAACCGGCTGGCCGAGATGGCGCGTGCGCTCGGCGCGCAGTTCCGCTTCGGCGTGACCATCGAGTCGATCGAGGCGTCGGGCGCGCACGTCAGCGGCGTGCGCACGAGCGCCGGCCTGCTCACGGCCGATCGCTACGTGGTGGCGCTGGGCAGCTGGTCGCCGCTGCTGCTGAAGCCGCTGGGCCTGCGCCTGCCGGTCTACCCGGTCAAGGGCTACTCGATCACGCTGCCGATCGTCGACGCGCGGCACGCGCCGGAGTCGACCATCATGGACGAGACGCACAAGGTCGCGGTCACGCGCCTGGGCGATCGCATCCGCGTCGGCGGCACGGCCGAGCTCGCGGGCTACAGCCTGAGGCTGCGCGAGGCGCGCCGCGCGACGCTGGAGCATGTGGTGACCGATCTGTTCCCGCAGGGCGGCGACGTGTCGAAGGCGAGCTTCTGGTGCGGCCTGCGCCCGATGACGCCGGACGGCACGCCCATCGTCGGGCCCACGCCGATCGACAACCTGCTCACCGCCACCGGCCACGGCACGCTGGGCTGGACCATGGCCGCCGGCACCGGGCGCGTGATCGCCGACCTCGTCTCGGGCCGCAAGCCCGAGATCGATCTCGACGGGCTGACGCTCGCGCGCTACCGGCGCTGAGCGCGGCCGCTGCGGGACGCGCCCGGGCGCGTCCCTAGAATCCCCGCCCATGGCAAGCAAGCAAGGGCGATACGCCGAGGACTCGATCCGCGTCCTCAAGGGCCTCGAGCCCGTCAAGCAGCGGCCGGGCATGTACACCCGCACCGACAGCCCGCTGCACATCATCCAGGAAGTCATCGACAACGCCGCCGACGAGGCGCTGGCCGGGCACGGCCGGCGCATCGCGCTGACCCTGCACGCCGACGGCTCGGTGAGCGTCGAGGACGACGGCCGCGGCATCCCGTTCGGACTGCATCCCGAGGAGCAGGTGCCGGTGGTCGAGATCGTCTACACGCGGCTGCACGCGGGCGGCAAGTTCGACAAGGGCGCGGGCGGCGCGTACAGCTTCTCCGGCGGCCTGCACGGCGTCGGGGTGAGCGTGACCAACGCGCTGGCCAGGCGGCTGGCGGTCACGGTCTACCGCGACGGGCAGGTCGCGACCGTCGCCTTCGCCGGCGGCGACGTGGCCGAGCCGCTGAAGGTGCGCAAGGCCGACGCGACGGCGCGCGGCGGCGACCGCCGGCAGGGCACCACGGTGCGCGTGTGGCCCGACCCGAAGTACTTCGACTCGGTCGAGCTGCCGCGGCAGGAGCTCGTGCACCTGCTGCGCAGCAAGGCCGTGCTGATGCCCGGCGTCAGCGTGACCCTGACGGTCGAGAAGCCCGGCGGCAAGGAGCCCGAGACGCAGACCTGGCTCTACAAGGGCGGGCTCGCCGACTACCTGATGCACAGCCTGCCGGCCGAGCCGCTGATCCCACTGTTCGAAGGCGAGCACTACGCCGAGGAAGGCGAGACCGAGAACAACGCCGAAGGCGAGGGCGCCGCCTGGTGCGTGGCCTTCACCGAGGACGGGGCGACGCTGCGCGAGAGCTACGTCAACCTCATCCCCACGGTGGCCGGCGGCACGCACGAGGCGGGCCTGAAGGACGGCCTGTTCGGCGCGATCAAGGGCTTCATCGAGCTGCACTCGCTGCTGCCCAAGGGCGTGAAGCTGATGCCCGACGACGTGTTCTCGCGCGCGAGCTTCGTGCTGTCGGCCAAGGTGCTCGACCCGCAGTTCCAGGGCCAGACCAAGGAGCGGCTGAACTCGCGCGACGCGCTGCGGCTGGTGTCGCAGTACGTGAAGCCCGCGCTGGAGCTGTGGCTCAACCAGCACGTCGAGTACGGCAAGAAGCTCGCCGAGCTGGTCATCCGCCAGGCGCAGACGCGCCAGCGCGCGAGCCAGAAGGTCGAGAAGCGCAAGGGCTCCGGCGTGGCCGTGCTGCCCGGCAAGCTCACCGACTGCGAGAGCCGCGACCTCGCGTTCAACGAGCTGTTCCTCGTCGAGGGCGACTCCGCCGGCGGCAGCGCCAAGATGGGCCGCGACAAGGAGACGCAGGCCGTGCTGCCGCTGCGCGGCAAGGTGCTCAATGCGTGGGAGGTCGAGCGCGACCGGCTGTTCGCCAACACCGAGATCCACGACATCGCGGTGGCGATCGGCGTCGATCCGCACGCGCCGGCCGACGAGCCCGGCGGCGTGCTGCACGGCCTGCGCTACGGCAAGGTGTGCATCCTGTCGGACGCCGACGTCGACGGCTCGCACATCCAGGTGCTGCTGCTGACCCTGTTCTTCCGCCACTTCCCCAGGCTGATCGAGCGCGGGCACGTCTACGTGGCCAAGCCGCCGCTGTACCGCATCGACGCGCCGGCGCGCGGCCGCAAGCCGGCGACCAAGATCTACGCGCTCGACGACGGCGAGCTCGACGCCGCGCTCGACAAGCTGCGCAAGGAAGGCGCGCGCGAGGGCTCGTGGACCATCAGCCGCTTCAAGGGGCTGGGCGAGATGAGTGCCGAGCAGCTGTGGGAGACCACACTCAACCCCGACACGCGGCGCCTGCTGCAGGTGAGCTTCGAGACCCCCGGTTTCGGCGCCACCGCCGAGGCGCTGTCGCGCCTGATGGGCAAGGGCGAGGCCGCCGCGCGGCGCGAGCTGATGGAGCTGCGCGGCGACGCGGTCGAGGTGGACGTGTGAGGGGCTGGACATGCAGTCGATCTCGTGTATCCAGCACGACGGTCCGCAACCCGTTTGCCGGCTGACGTGAGCGCGGCCACCCGCATCCGCCTGCGCCCGACCATGCAGTCGGACCTCGACTACGTCATCTCGGTCGAGCAGGACGCGCACAACCGTCCGTTCATCACGCCATGGGACCGCACGCAGCACGAGGGCGCGATCCGCTTCCCCGACTTCCGGCACTTCATCGTCGAGACCGGGCCCGAGTACGAGCGCAGCGGCTTCGTCATCCTGCAGGGCTGCCGCAACCCGCACGGCTCGGTGGAGCTCAAGCGCATCGTGCTGCAGCCCAAGGGCCTGGGCCACGGGCGCGCGTGCGTGCGGCTGCTCAAGCACATGGCCTTCCGCGACCTGCACGCGCACCGTTTCTGGCTCGACGTGAAGTCGCTCAACACGCGCGCGCAGGCGCTGTACGCGAGCGAGGGTTTCGTCGAGGAAGGGCGGCTGCGCGAGAGCGTGCGCGTGGCCGAGGGCTACGACACGCTGGTGGTCATGTCCATGCTCGACCGCGAGTACGAGGCGCGGCTCGCGCTCGGCCGCGAGGAAGGCTGAGCCGGCCGGCTGCGGCGCGTGCGCCACGCAGCACCGGACGGCACACACCCCGACAGGAGAACGCGATGCGATCGACGATGATGCAAGTGC
>Ga0073934_10010670_pt1 | contig 11344 bp, 9 predicted proteins | sample LarsenN4metaG_FD_76834 | JGI IMG/M metagenome (GOLD analysis project Ga0073934, IMG submission 76834) | Hot spring sediment bacterial and archeal communities from British Columbia, Canada, to study Microbial Dark Matter (Phase II) - Larsen... ...
CGGCGCACCGTTGTTTGAGAGCGGCGCACCGTTGTTTGAGAGCGGCGCACCGTAAGGTCGCCGGTGCTCTCACAGAGGGCGCACGCCTGGGCGACACCGCCGCTCGGCGTCTCCATTCTGCGGCGTGCCATTCATCCCTCAGCCGCACAGTCCGCGCACGACGAGCTTCTGGAAGTGAACGACCAGGTGTTCGCAGTTGAGGAGGAATCGGCCGCGGGCAGGCAGGCCGCCGTTTACGCCGCGTTGTACCGAGCTGGTCAGGGCGTCGTCTTCCTTGCCTACCTGTTCACTGAAGGCCATCAGGTCGCGGGCGTAGTCGGCCGTGACCTCGGGTCCAAACCAGTACTCCGAGTGGCCGCGGGTTCGCCCAGGTCCGGCCGGCAGCCAGTGGTCGATCGACAGGTTCGGCTGGCCGGGATTGACGTTGATCGTGAAGTTCGGCCAGAGGAAATGGTACTGGGCCTGGGCGACTGCGCCGCGGGCGTCGTACATCGTCTTCTTGCCGGTCCCTTCCAGGGCGGAGCTGCGAACCGGCGCAACCTGGCTCGAATGCCAGGCATGGGCCTTCAGAGAGTAAGCGTCCTGGTCGACGTCGATCACCGCGCTGAAGCCCGGGTGCTGCACCGGGCAGTGGTAGCATTCGAGGTAGTTCTCGATCATCACTTTCCAGTTGGCGTCGCGCTCCCAGTCGTAGCTGCGATGGAAGCGGAGCTGTTCGAGTTCGAGGCCGCTCTGCCGGAGAATGGCCGGCAGTTCGCCGAGGTACTCCGCCAGCGCCGCGGCCGAGGGATCCAGATTGACGAAGACCCACGGCCCCCAGACCTCGACCCGCACCGGCAACAGCGGGTAATCCTCCTTGCGGAAGTCCGGATCGCGCTCCGAGCGCGGGGCCGCCCGAAGCTGGCCGTCCAGGTCGTACGTCCAGGCGTGATAAGGGCATTGCAGCACCCTCGCGTTGCCGCAGCCGGTCACAACCTCGTGCCGCCGATGCCGACAGACGTTGACGAACCCCGCCAGCCCGTCGTTGTGGCGCACGACGACCACCGGCACCTGGGCGATGGTCCTGGCGACGTAGTCCCCCGCGCGAGCCAGTTGCTCCACTCGTCCGAGGTACTGCCAGCTGCGCCGGAAGATCCGCTCGATCTCCAGGTCATGGATGGCGGGGTCGGCGTACCAGCTCGCCGGGAGGGAGATGCCGCGGTCGAGGTCGCTCAGGAGTTCTTCGGCCGAAATCCGCATGACGCCCTCCGGAATGCGTGTTAAACTTCTGTACAGTTTGCGGTTCTACAAGTGAGCGGGCCCTGTGCGGCGTTCGCGGCAGCCCAAGGTGAATCTATGGCGCGGCGGAAGCATCGGGATGTCACGATGTCTGGACACGACGCCGGCGAGCCCGCGACCTCGCCTGCATTCCACCAGCTCGGGGGTCGCGGTCAGGTCGTCAGATGTTGCGCGTCGCGCAGGGCCTGGTCGTAGTCCTCGGGCGTGTTCAGGTTGCGGAGGCTGAGGAACTGGGGATCGACCTCGGCCAGTTCGGATTCAGCAATGATGCGCGTCGGCAAGGCGTCGCACAGGAACACCGGCCTCAGCCGGCCCTCGCGAAGCAGATGTTGCGCGGCGGGGAGGGCCTCCAGGCCGTACCCGGCGGCCAGAGGATGAAGCCGGCCTTGGACTTGCGGCATGACCACTGGAGCAAAGGCGAGATAAGAAATGATGCGCGTCACGAAAGCCGGCTGGAGAAAAGGCACGTCGCAGGCCGAGAGGTACGCGGCATCGGCTTTGTTGCGCAACGCCGCCAGCCCCCCCGCCAGCCCCGCCAGCGGCCCCAGGTGTTCCTGCTCGTCCCGCACCACGAGCACGTCTGGGGGCAGGTCGGGCAGATGTTGCGCTGGGGCGGCGACCACGACGACCGGCTCGACGACCTGGCCCAGCAGCCGCACTGCCCGCTGGAGCAGCACTTCCTGCCCAAAGGGCAGCCAGGCCTTGGGCCGGCCCATCCGGCTGCTCCGGCCGCCGCACAGCACGATCCCGCCGATTTTGTTGCGCACCGCTCAGCCCTCCGGCGGGGGAATGACCGGCAAATACTGGGCAAGCTCGGCCAAATCGAGCTTCTGCAATGTTGCGCGGAGGACCTGGCCCTGGTCGTCCCAGCCACGCAGCCGGTAGTAGGCCTGGACCATCGCCTGCAGCCGGGCACGGGGCAGGACGGCCCCCGACGAAGCGCCGTCCGACAGGGCCTCGGTCAGGATGCGGGTCGGCAGGGTATCCTCGGCACGGGTCCAGCCTTCCCGCACGTTGAACAGTTTCTTGGCCGTGACGATCCGCTCGGCAGTCGTCTTCAACTCGTCGGCGGTCAGCGGCCAGCCGGTGACGAGGCCGAGCAGTTCGGCGCTCTCGGACCAGAGATCGGCAAAGACGCCGCGGAGGAACTTGCAAAGGATGAGCGAATCGATGAGGGCGGCGCGGTTCTCGGTCTCCACGGCCAGACGAGCCGATTCGGGCGAGCCGTGCAGCCGGTCGGCCACGGTCGAGAAGTCGGCCTCGTAAGCGCCGGAGCGGTTGTGGTCGGCCCCGCGGGGACTGACCGCCAGACCGAGGGCCATGGTTTGCAGGGCGCGCGGCTCGTAGCCAGGCAGCTCCAGCCCCTTGACGTGCGGAGCGAAGTCGGCCGAGCCTTCACCGATGGCCTCGGCGGCGCGGCGGCTACCCTCCGCCAGCAGCCCGCCCAGGCCGCGGCGGTTGACGATGTCGTCAAGCAGGGCCAGAAGCTGCGCTCCCTGGCCGAAGCGCAGCGGAGCGTCCAGCAGCCCGCGCTCGGAGCATTCCATGGCGAAGGCGACGGTCGCGCCGGCCGAGATGGTGTCCAGGCCGTGGTCGTCGCAGAAGCGAGCGGCCCGCAAAACGAACTCTGGATCGCTGATGCCGCACAGCGGTCCAAGGGCGTAGAGCGATTCGTATTCGAGCCGGACGGTGCGCGTTGTGGAGCGATAGATGTGCTCGCAACCAATGGTGCAGGCAGCGCAGCTTTCTCGAGCTACTCGACGCTCGGCGGCCAGCTGCTCCTGCGCCAGCGGCTCGGCCTCGGCGAACGCGTTCTGCTGGAAATTACGCGTCGGCAGCACGGCCAGGCGATTGAACGTGAGCAGATTTGCCAGCGTCCCCAGCTCGCGGTACTTGAGCGTGGCTGGGCCGAAGGAGCGGGACGACAGGTCCCGAGCCGCCGCCACCACGCCGGCAGGATCGGCGACCTCGATCCGCTGGCTTCCGGCCACGGCGATGGCCTTGAGACGCTTCGACCCCATGACCGCCCCGAGGCCGCCCCGCCCAGCGTGCCGCGAGCCGTGGCTGATGGTGGCGAAACGCACCAGGTTCTCCCCCGCTGGTCCGATCACCGCGAACTGGAAGCGCGGCCCCAGCCGCTCCCGCAGCCGGTCCTCGGTCGCGGGGCAGGTCAGGCCCGAAAGATCGCCGGCCGGTTCGAGCCTGACCTGGCCATCGTCGATCACGAGGATGCTCGGCTCGCGGCAGACGCCGGTAACGACCAGGGCGTCCAAGCCGGCCCGTTTGCCAGCCAGGGCGAAGTGCGAGGACGAAAGGGCATCCGTGATGCGCAGGGTGAGCGGCGACTTGGCCAGCACGGCAAACTTCGCCGATGTCGTCAGCGGCGTGCCGACCAGCGGGCTGAAAACGAACAGCAGCGGCGCGGCAGCGGCAAGCGGATCGATGCCCGCGGGGCACTCGCGGTGCAACAAGTGCGTGCCGAGGCCGACGCCGCCCAGGAAACGGCGAAGGATCGATTCTTCGAGCGGCTTCCATTCGGCCGAGCCGTCGTCCAGCAATACGCGGAGGTACTTGCCGTGGTAGCCGTGCATCCGTTGCTGTCCCCTCGAAGATTCGGCCAGGCGAGGCGGCCGATGCCGCTGGGAAGGCCGGTCCCTGGCCCCGCTATCCGCCGCTGTCGGCCCCCAGGAGCAGGACACAATCGCCCTCGCAGAGGGGATGATCCAGGTCGGCTGCAAACTGCCGTCCGCCTACGGATACAAGATAGCGGGAATCGAGCTGACCCGTCGGACCGAGCACGCCGGCAACGGCCGGAATTCGCTCAGCGACGGCTAGCAGGGCTGTCCGAATCGTCTCGGCTTCAACGCGGACCGAAGGCCGCCCAGCCCGCAGCCGGGCGACGCCGAGGAACTCGACCGTCACGCTCGGAGCAGGCAGGCCGTCAGAGTTTTCGCTGGTCCGACTCAAGAAGGCCAAGGTATACTACTCTCCAATCGCACTGGCTCGACGTTCCGAAGCCAGACCGTCGCGAGCGACTACGCGGTCCGATCACACAGTCTATTGTAAGTGGGCGCGATCCACGCGCCACAGATGTTTCCATCAGGAGCCATCTCCTGGAGGTTGCCATGACGCGCACTTCCTCCCGCTCGGCGTTTACCCTGCTCGAATTGCTCGTGGTAATGGCCATCCTCATGCTCATCATCTCGCTGGTCCTGTCCGCCGTGATGAAGGTGCGCGAAGCGGCGAACCGCGCCAGTTGCGCGAACAACCTGCGCAACATTGGCATGGCGTTTCAGGACTTTGTCCGCGATTACAAGACCTACCCAACCGGCGGGGGAGACGTTTTCATCAACGCCGACCTGATCCCCAACAACGTGCAATACGCTGGCGCGCCGTCGATTCGGCCGATGCCCCGCGTGGCCAGCGACTTCACCAAGGCGGTCGGGCCTGCCGGTTCTATCAGCCGCTCGGGCGTGCCGAACCGGCGGGAGTACCAAGACTGGGGCTGGGCGTACCAGATCTTGCCTTACATCGAGCAGCGGGACATCTGGGCCTGGCCAAACTCGGAGGACGAACGCATCGCCGCCATGACCATCGACCTGTACTTCTGCCCCAGCCGCGGGCCGAAGCGAACAGTCACGCACTCCTCGGATTCGCCGTACCGAGATTTCAAGACGCGCGGCTGCATCGACTATGCCGGCAACGGCGGACCCTTCGGTTTCCATGACCCCAGGAACCCCTCGATCGCTTACGACTTGCGACCCTGGCCCGAGAAAGTCAACGTCCCGAATTATCGCGACCAGGCCCTTACCGGCCCCTACCGAGCAGGGATGTTCGGCAAGAACCGCTACTGGGACTTCGCCCCCGTCAAGGCATTCTCCAGACCGCCGACGTACGTCGATCCGCTCCTCACCCCCAACCAGATTACGGACGGCGTGTCCTACACGCTCCTGATCGGCGAAAAGCGCGTGGATTGCCGAGCGCTGGGCAAGCCACAGGTTGGGGATCGTTTCGGCTGGACCAGCGGCTTCGGCAACGACACCATCCGCACGGCATCGTACTGGACCAGCTGGCCGCCATGTTCCCCCAGGATACCGCCGGCACAGCTCTATGCCATGAACGGCCCGATCAGCGACGCTGTCCGTCCCTACAGTGACTGCAAGTATCCCAGTCCCGTTGGTTATGAAGGTTTCGGCTCGGCCCATCCTTATGGAATGAACGCGCTGTTCGTCGATTGCAGCGTGCGCGGCATCCGCTACGACGTTAGCGGCACGGTTGTCGCGGTTCCGGTCTGGCATGCGAACCTCGACCGCACCCCAACCGAGCCGCCGATGGTCAACCTCAACGTCTTCCAACGCCTCTTGCACCGGTCCGATACCAGCAAGATCCACCCCGCGGACTTCCTGGAGGAGTGATCTGTGTCGTCGCCCAGCAGCAGTTCGTTCGCCCCGCTGCACCGGTTGCCCGGTGCGGATTACTTCTGCTTGCCCTTCAGGTGCCTGGCGAAGAAGTCCTCGATGAGCTTGTTGCTCTCGGGACTGGTGAAGGCCGCCCCGCCGTGGCCAGCGCCGGGCAGCACCTGGAACGTGACCTCCACACCGGCCTTCTTGAGCGCGGCCGTGAACGACTCGCTCTGGCTGAGCGGCACCAGGGCGTCCTTGTCGCCGTGCATGATCAGGATCGGGGCGTCGTCGCTGGTGACGTGGGTGATCGGGCTGGCCAGCCGAGCCTTCTCGGCGTTGTCCTTGACCGGCCCGCCGAGGAGTTTCTCGACGACCCCCGCCGCGCCGGTCGAGTTCTCGATCAGCGGGGTGAAGTCGGTGGGGCCGAACCAGTCGCACACGCAGCAGACCTTGCTCGACTGGTCGTTGTGGCCGAGCTTGCCTTCGAGATCCTTGACGTCGCTGGCGGTGCCGAGCAAAGCGACGAGATGTCCGCCGGCGGAAGCGCCCCACACGCCGATGCGGTCCGGATCGAGCTGGTGCTCCCTGGCGTGGGCGCGCAGCCAGCGGATGGCGGCCTTGCAGTCTTCGATCTGTGCGGGGAATGGCGCATGCTGACTCAGCCGATAATTGATGCTCGCCACGGCGTAGCCTTTGGGCACGAAGCGAACGGCTGGGCAGCGGTCCTTGCTGCCTCCCTGCCAGCCCCCGCCATGCACCCAGACGATCACCGGCAGCGGGCCGTCCGCTTTTTCCGGCAAGTACAGGTCGAGCTTCTGCCGTTCGTGCCCCTTCTCAACGTAGGGCACGTCCTTCTGGGCCTTGACGCCCGGCGGCAGTTGCTGCGGCTGTGCCTGGCCGAACAGCGGAACCGAACCGATCAACAAGACCACGACGCTCAAGCAAGATCGACGCATGGATCAGGCTCCTTCGGCTGGAGGTTTGTCTTCAATTGTGGCTCGGTGAGCCAGCGCCACCGCCAGCAGCCAGTACAGCAAGCACGGCCCCAGCAGCAAATTGCCGATCACCATGCCGGCAACCGAGTTGACCAGCACCGCGCCGGACAGGGCCAGCCCGATGACGCCAACGGCTGCTCCCGCCGGCCACGCCCAGTAACGATACTCTCGACGCGTGCTCCACGCCAGCAGCAAGGCGGAGAGAGAGTAAAGGCCATTGGCGCCGTAACCGGTGAGCATGACCGCCAGGCGGTGCAGCGACTGAAAGAGGAGCAAGCTCGGCGGGTTCGCGGTTTGCTGCAGATCAGCAAGGATCGTGCGAGCCAGATCGGGGAGAGCGCCCATTTCGATCGCTTCGGCCCCGAGGTCGAGAGCTATGGCAGCCGTGGTGAAGCAGACCGCGATCCGTCCCGCCAGGCGGTTCCCGTGGGCCTGGGCGAAACACACGACGAACCACAGCATGGTCAGGGCCGCGCCGTTCCAGGTCAGCCAGGCGAGGTTCCACCAGAGCGTCTGATGCGCCAGGAAGTGCAACCGAGCGTGGAGGTCGGCATTCGTGTCAAGCCCCTGGCTCAATGCCGCCGCCATGGCGACGCCGGCCAGAAGGTGCACGACGAAGGCAACCCACGCGGCGGAGCAGAGCGGCCCATTGGCCCGGAGGATTGCGGCCGACATCGCGTGCTGCCTTTCGATCAGCAGCTAGTGATGGCCGCCGTGCCCATGTTCATGGGCATCTTTCCCATGCCCGTGGTGATCGTCGTGGTGGACGTGGCCATGGTCGTCGTGCCCGTGGCCATGACCGTGGTCTGCGGGAGCAGGAGCGGGCACGGGCGGATGCCAGCCGAACGCGCCTTGCAACCAGCCGCAGAGGAACATGACGGCCAGGCCGAGGCCCACCGCACCGAGCTGCCACCAGGGACTCGGCAGATCGACGCCCGCGACTGCTTGCGGGGCAGGGACCACGAAGGTCAGGCCCATGGCAATGATGATGGCGAGCAAGACCACCGGCGCCCATCCTCCCTCGGCCAGCGTCGGCCAGAACTTCCGCCAATCGACCGCCCAGAGCCACCAGGCGACCCAGAGAATCAGCGGCGCCCACAAGAGCGCCGTCCAGGCGAGCAGCACGATCAGCCGGCCCAGCGTGAGGATCAGGAGCCAGAGTTGCTCGAAGAATTCCATGCTCGAATATCTCCAGCGCGGCCTTGGATTCGGATGCAGATGCGATACCGCGCCAGGGCCAGTTCGTCAATTGAATACGGCAAACTGCCCTGCCCTTGGCCAGAGGCGGACCTAGAATGCTCATGCCCAGCTGGGTCGCTTTCGGCCCGTTATGCTGCGGCTCGGCTTACGGTTGGCCTCCTGGGCAGGCCCCCGAGCGCCACAACGACTAACGAAACCCAGGGGCCTGCCCTTTCCAGGTCCTTTTGATCAATTGTGCAAGGACACGGACACCCATGACGACGAGCATGACAGCGATTCGCGAGAAAATCGAGAACGGCCAGAGGCTTAGCTTCGAGGACGGCATGTTCCTCGAAGAGCAGGCCGATCTCTTCACGCTCGGCGAACTGGCCAACCTGGTCCGCGAACGCAAGAACGGTCAGTTCACCTACTACAACGTCAACACCCATTTGAACCCGACCAACGTTTGCGTCTATCGGTGCACCTTTTGTGCTTTTCGTGCCGATCTGAAAAGCCCGAAAGGCTATGTCATGAGCGACGAGCAGATTCTCGAGCGCGCCGCCGAGGCTGATGCCCGCGGCGCGACGGAGATGCATATAGTCGGCGGACTGCACCATCAACTGCCCTACGAGTGGTACTTGAACGTTGTGCGGATCATTCACGAGCACCACCCGCGGCTTCACCTGAAGGCATACACAGCGGTGGAATGGGACTGGTTCCACCGCCTGACCGGCCGCAGCACCCGCGACCTGCTCGCCGAGTTCAAGGAGGCCGGCCTGGGCAGCTTGCCTGGAGGCGGGGCGGAGATTTTTCATCCCGAGATCCGCGATCAGATCTGCGAGCACAAGGCCGATACCGAGGCCTGGTTCCGCATCCACCGCGAGGCCCATCAACTCGGTCTGCGCTCGAACGCGACCATGCTCTACGGCCACATCGAGAAGCCGATGCACCGGATCGATCACCTGGTGCGGCTGCGCGAACTTCAGGATGAAACGGGCGGCTTCCAGACGTTCATCCCCCTGGCCTTCCATCCCGACAACACGAAGCTGGCGGCCGAGCACAAGCTCCAAAAGCCGAGCGTGCTCATGGACCTGCGCACCATGGCCATTAGCCGCCTGATGCTCGACAACTTCCCGCACATCAAGGCGTACTGGGTCATGCTCGGAATCAAGACTGCCCAGCTCGCCCAGCACTACGGGGCAGACGACCTGGATGGCACCGTCGTCCACGAGAAGATCTACCACGACGCTGGTTCCGATTCCCCGCAGGAACTGACCGTGGCGGAGATTCGCCGCATCATCGAGGAAACGGGACGCATTCCGGTGGAGCGGGACACGCTTTATCGCGAGGTCAAGCGGGTCGATGGGGAGTGGATCGCTGGGCCTCTGGTTGGAGCGGTGGCCTAGGCAGAGAACAAGGAGGGCAGAGACATGCCCCAGTCAGGCAGGCTTCTGTTCGTCCCTCAAGGTCCGCGAGGCGCTGCCTTGAATGGCTCGTTACTTCAAGTTCCGAACCGTGAATGAGCTGGCGAGTGAGTGCAGCAGGCTTGGGCTCGCACTGGCTTTCCGGTCCGACTTGAGCCCTCTCTTCGAGCCGCAGCAGATCGGTCGCATGGTCGCTGGCAATCGCTTCTGCATCCAGCCCATGGAAGGCTGCGATTGCACCCTGGAGGGCAAGCCGGACGAGCTGACCTTTCGCCGCTACGAGCGGTTTGGCAGCGGCGGGGCGAAGTTGATCTGGGGTGAAGCTGTCGCGGTTTGTCCCGAAGGCCGGGCCAATCCGCGGCAACTGCTGCTCAACGATGCGAATGCGGCGGCCATCGAGTTGATGCTCGAGCAATGCCGATCAGCCCATCGAGAAGCCTTCGGTTCGGATGCTGATCTGGTCGTCGGCTTGCAGCTCACGCACTCGGGAAGATACAGCTTTCAACGGCCGCTGCTTGCGTTTCGCGATCCGCTGCTCGATCCGAGGACCCCGATTGACAGAGCCACGGGACGGGTGGTAGACGCAAGCTATCCGCTGCTCAGCGACGACGAACTTCAGCGCATCGAGGACTCCTATGTCGCAGCGGCTCGGCTGGCCTGGAAGATCGGCTTCGACTTCGTGGATGTGAAACAGTGCCACCGCTACCTGCTCAACGAACTCCTGGCAGCCAGGACGAGGCCAGGGCCCTACGGCGGGAGCTTCGAGAATCGGACACGCCTGGCACGGAGCATCCTTATCCGCATCCGCGACCAGGTTCCTGACCTGTCGCTGGCGTCGCGGCTGAGCGTCTTCGACGGAATCCCCTTCCAGAAACGACAAGGGACGGAGGAAGGCGAGCCTTGCTCATGGGTACCGCCGGTCCAAAGTGCGTGGGGAGTACGATCCGATGATCCGCTCCAGCCCGACCTTTCCGAGCCGCTTCGATGGATCGCGGAGATGTCGAGCCTCGGCGTGAGCATGGTCAACATCAGCATGGGTAATCCGTACGCCAGTCCGCACATTGTGAGGCCGTTCGAGTATCCGCCGCCGGATGGATACCAGACCCCCGAACACCCGCTCACTGGCGTCGCCAGGCATTTCACGCTCACAGGGGAGGTGCAAAGGGCATTTCCGCATCTCCCCGTCGTGGGCAGCGGCTACAGCTACTTGCAAGGGTTCTGGCCGCAAGCGGCGGCGGCGAACGTAGCGGCCAAGCGAGCCAGCCTCATCGGCGTGGGACGTGCATCGCTCAGCCAGCCCGATTTTGTGCGACAGCTGATGACCGAGGGGCGGCTCGATCCACGGCGGACCTGCCGGACCTTCAGCTATTGCACCGCCTTGATGCGGGCCAAGCACAATCCACTGGGCCAGTTCGCCACCGGCTGCCCTCCATTCGACAAGGACGTCTACGGGCCCCTCTGGGCTGAAGCACGCGCCGATCTGTAAGCCCTGGATCAGCGAGGCCTTGAGGTTGCATCCCCGGCGATCGCGCACTGGCGAGCAAGTTTGATAGAATCTTCGTAAACCCCAGGCCTCAGGGGAGCGGCGCGGAGCAGTGCCATGTTCGAAGGTAAACAGATCGGCCACTTCAAGATCGAGAAGGAGCTGGGCAGCGGCGCCATGGGCGCCGTCTACAAGGCCATTGACGAACGGAATGGTCAGGCCGTCGCGATCAAGTTCATCGCCCCTGGTTTGGGCGAGAATGATCGAATCTACCAGCGTTTCGAGCGGGAAGCGCGAATGCTGCAGCAGCTCAAGCATCCCAACATCGTCCGCCGCATCGGCCAGGGGAAGTACCACAAGACTCCGTTCTACATCATGGAGTACGTTGATGGCAGGACGCTTGCCCAGGTGCTCGAGGAGCGGAAGCACCTGCCGTGGGACGAGGTGGTGGAAATTGGCAAGCAGGTCGCTTCAGCGCTGCACCACGCGCACTCGTACGGCATCGTGCATCGCGACTTGAAACCGTCCAACCTGATGTTCAGCAAGGATGGCAAGGTTAAACTGACCGACTTCGGCATCGCC
>Ga0073934_10010672_pt1 | contig 11342 bp, 12 predicted proteins | sample LarsenN4metaG_FD_76834 | JGI IMG/M metagenome (GOLD analysis project Ga0073934, IMG submission 76834) | Hot spring sediment bacterial and archeal communities from British Columbia, Canada, to study Microbial Dark Matter (Phase II) - Larsen... ...
AACGCATCGTTACGACGTAACATTGTTCAGACGCCAAGCTTTTTCTTGAGGATTTCGTTTACGGCGGCCGGGTTCGCCTTTCCGCCGGTCGCCTTCATCACCTGGCCGACAAACCAGCCGAACGTCTTGGGCTTTTCCTTCACTTCGCGCGCCTGGTCCGGATTGGCGGCAATGACGGCATCAATCGCCTTTTCGATTGCGCCCGCATCCGTCACCTGCTTGAGGCCGCGCTCCTCGACGATCCGTTCAGGATCGCCGCCCGTTTCGAACATGATCGCGAAAACGTCCTTGGCGATGCGCCCGGAAATCGTATTGTCGGAAATGAGATCGATGAGCTTGCCGAGCTGCGCCGCCGAGATCGGCGAATCCGCGATTTCCTTGCCGCTCTTGTTGAGCGCGCCGAAAAACTCGGTCGTCACCCAGTTCGCGGCGAGCTTTCCGTCGCGGCCCTTCGCGACGGTTTCGAAAAAGTCCGCCTTCGCGCGGTCCTGGGAAAGCACGGCGGCGTCATAGAGCGTCAAGCCGTAGTCCTTCATGAAGCGATGTTTCTTGGCGTCCGGCAGTTCCGGAAGGCTCTTCCGGATCGATTCGACCCACGCCGGATCAAGTTCGAGCGGTAAAAGATCAGGATCCGGAAAATAGCGATAGTCGTGCGCGTCCTCCTTCGAGCGCATCGTCCGCGTTTCGCCGGTCGCGACGTTGAAAAGCCGCGTTTCCTGGTCGATCCTGCCGCCGCGCTCGATGACTTCGATCTGGCGACGCGCTTCATACTCGACCGCCTGCTTCACATAGCGGATCGAATTGATGTTCTTCGTTTCCGTCCGTGTACCGAGTTTTTCGCCCGGCCGGCGCACCGAGACATTGACGTCGGCGCGCATCGAGCCCTCCTCCATGTTGCCGTCGCAGGTTCCAAGATAGCGAAGGATCGTGCGCAGCTTCGAAAAATAGGCCGCCGCCTCGTCAGCCGAGCGCATGTCGGGCTTCGAAACGATCTCCATCAACGCGACGCCGGAGCGGTTCAGATCGACGTAGGATTCCTTCGGCGAGAGATCGTGGATCGACTTCCCGGCGTCCTGCTCAAGGTGCAAGCGCTCGATGCCGACGGAGATCTCCTCGCCCTCGACCTCAACCTCGATCGACCCTTCGCCGACGATCGGATCCTTGTACTGCGAAATCTGATAACCCTGCGGCAGGTCGGGATAGAAATAGTTCTTCCGGTCGAAGCGCGACCAGAGATTGATCTTCGCGTTAAGGCCGAGGCCGGTCTTCACCGCCTGCTCGACGCAGAATTTGTTGATGACGGGGAGCATGCCCGGCATCGCAGCGTCGACAAGCGACACGTTTTCGTTGGGGCCGGCGCCGTATTCGGCGGAAGCGCCGGAAAAGAGCTTCGACTTCGATGCGACCTGCGCGTGGACTTCAAGGCCGATCACGACCTCCCAGTCGCCGGTTTCGCCTTTCAGGAGCTTTCTCAACTCAGCCATGTCTTACTCCGCCCACATCCGCCTGAGGCAGGTATGCACATGCTGCAGCCGGATGCGGTTTTCCCATTCCATGCGTTCGCCTTCCAGCGCGTAGACTTCGTTAAGGTCGTAAAGGAGCCCGCGTCGCATCGGATCCCTGACTTCGCTTTCGATAAACGTGATCGCGACGAGGCGTTCGCCCTGTTCGAGAGGGAGGACCTCGTGAATGGTCGACGAGGGGTAGACGACCGCCGAGCCGGGACTTCCTTTGATGCGGATCGGCTGCGACCCGAGGTGGATCGTCAGCTCGCCGCCGAGACTCGCCTTCGGGTCGCCGAGAAAAACGGTCGACGAGACGTCAAATCGCATGCGCTTGCCGTCGACGATTGCATAAGCCTCGTCGCTGTGACGGCCATAGGCCATGCCAGGCTGGTAACGGCAGATCATCGGCGGCGCGATGACCTTTGGCAGCGCGAAGAGCCGAAACTCTTCATTGCGCATGAAGGCGTCGAGGAGAAGTTTCGAGCTCTCCTTGTAGCCCGGGGAGGCGAAGTCGATCTGGAAATTGTTCTTCGAAATATTGTGCGGGTTTGACGCGCGCCCGGAAACGAAGGGCGACGACGACGCAATCGACCGGAGGCGGTTCACTTCATCCGGCTTCAGAAGGTTTTCGATTTCGAGGAACATGATTCATCCGTCAAATTAAGCGCGCCTCGTCCGTCGAGACGCAACAAGCCTCTCAAGCTGACGAGGCCGAAGGCCGTCGCGAAGGACGAAGGGCTTCTTGCTCCTCACGATGAGACGCATTCCGTTTATCGTCCGCAGCTTCCGCCCGCGCAATGACGCCTTTGACCGCATCAAAGAGCAGCTTTGGGAACTGCATTTCAAGGAAATGCGTCCCCCCCGGCACATGGCGGAACTCGACATCCGCCCCGTCCCGGAAATAGGACTTCAAGGTTTCGGCGTCGCGGCGCGACACAAGGTGATCGACATTCCCGTGAATGATCGTCACCGGCGCCGTGACCTCCTTTAGCCGCGCGAAAAGCGGCCCGATCTGCGTCCGGCGGCCGGCGACCTCCGCCCGGGCGTAATGAAGCGTTCGCGGCAGGAGCGCGCGGACGACCGGCGCGTCCCCAAGATCGACAAAGGGCTGCACCCAGGGCCGCGGTTCGGTGACGAGCGCCGCGACCGTGACGGCGCCTTTGACCGCGTCCGGATGATCGACAAGCGCTTTGAGCGCGAGTTCGCCGCCATAGGAGACGCCGAGCGCGACGATCTTCTTGCCGCCTTCGAAGAAGGGCTGCGCCGCCGCCACCTGATCCTCGAAATCGAGATAGGCGCGCGCGTGACCCCTGGCGTAGCCCGGCCGCGCGATCAGCACGACTTCAAGGTCGTCGGGCGCAAGGCGCAGCATCCGCTCGAAAAGATACTTCCGCGCCGGCGTCCCCGGAAACATGACGAGCCGCCAATCCGAGTCGCGCTCCGCGATCCACGCCTGATTTTTGAGCGGCGGCGAAAGCGGCGCGTCGTAGGTGATGGGGCGGTAGCCGGCGGGCATCGTCACCCCCACCACCGCTCCGGCCGCGCCTTGAAATTCGCCGCCTGCTCGAGCGCGAACATGCCTTTGAACATTGTCTCTTCGTCGAAGGGCCTGGCGATCAGTTGCAACCCCAAAGGCAGTCCCTTTGCGTCGAGGCCCGCCGGGACGGAGGCGCCCGGAAGCCCCGCGAGGTTCGCGGTCACCGTGAAAACGTCATTGAGATACATCTGCACGGGGTCCGCCGATTTTTCCCCGAGCGCGAAGGCGGCGGACGGCGAGGACGGCGTCAGGATCAAGTCGACCTTTTTGAACGCGTTGTTGAATTCGTCGAAAATCCTCTTACGGACTTTCTGTGCCCGGAGGTAATAGGCGTCGTAGTAGCCGGCCGACAGCACATAAGTGCCGATCATGATCCGGCGCTGGACCTCCTTGCCGAAGCCTTCGGCGCGGGAATTCGCGTACATCGAATGAATGTCCGGAAATTCCCTGGCGCGATGGCCGTAGCGGACGCCGTCATAGCGCGCGAGGTTCGAGGAGGCTTCCGCCGGCGCGACTATGTAATAGACGGGGAGCGCGTATTTCGTCAGCGGCAGCGAGATGTCGACGATCTCGCAGCCGGCTTCGCGCATCCATGCGATCCCTTGCGCCCAGAGCTTTTCGATCTCCGCCGGCATGCCGTCGAGGCGGTATTCCTTCGGCACGCCGATTTTCAAGCCCTTGACCGACGCGCCGATCGCCTTCTCATAGTCCGGGACCGGACGGTTGACGCTCGTTGAATCCTTCGGGTCATGCCCCGCCATCGAGCGGAGCATGATCGCCGCGTCGCGCGCGTCGCGCGCGATCGGCCCCGCCTGGTCTAAGGACGAGGCGAAGGCGACGATGCCCCAGCGCGAGCACCGCCCGTAGGTCGGCTTCACCCCGACCGTCGCCGTCAACGAAGCGGGCTGGCGGATCGAGCCGCCGGTGTCGGTCGCGGTCGCAGCGGCGCAAAGATGCGCGGCGACGGAGGCGGACGAGCCGCCCGACGAGCCGCCGGGGGTCAGTTTCGCGTTGCCGCCCTTCGCGCGCCAGGGATTGATGACCGGGCCGAAATAGCTTGTCTCGTTCGACGAGCCCATGGCGAACTCGTCCATGTTGAGCTTGCCGAGCATCACCGCGCCGTCGCGCCAAAGATTGGCCGTGACGCTTGATTCATAAGGCGGGACGAAGCCTTCAAGCATGCGCGAGCCCGCCGTTGTTTGCACGCCCTCGGTGCAGAAGAGGTCCTTGACGCCGAGCGGAACGCCCTCGATCGGCCCGCCTTCGTTCCTGGCGAGCTTTGCGTCAGACGCTTTCGCCATGGCGCGCGCCTTGTCAGCGGTCACCGTGACGAAGGCGTTGAGGTCCTTCGCCGTGTCGATATTGTCGAGATAGGCGTCCGTCGCTTCGAGCGAAGACACGTTCTTCGCCTTCAGCGCGTCGCGAAGGTCGGCAAGCGTGAGGTCGGTGATGTCCGTCATCATTCCACCACCTTCGGGACGACGAAGAAGTGATCTTCCGTTTTCGGCGCGTTCTTGACGACATTGTCCGGCTGACCGCCGCCGGTCGGGCCTGATTGCAGCACGTCCTCCCGCATCGGCAGCTTCATATCGACCGTCGACGTCATCGGATCGACGCCCGTTACGTCGACCTCGTTGAGCTGCTCGATCCATTTGAGGATGCCGTTCAGTTCAGCGGTCAAGGGCTCGAGCCGTTCCTCGGGAACGGCGAGGCGAGCGAGTCTTGCGACCTTGCGGACGGTTTCCCTATCGACGGACATAAGAGCTCATATTGCGGGTGCGAGATCGGGCAAGCCCTATCAACGGCCCTCTCCCGCCGCAAGGTCCGGCGCGCGCTCCAGCATCCTTGCGATCGAAAGATCGGGCCGCGCCGCATTGATGCGCACAAGATCGCGAATGTGGTTCACGGTCAAAGCGCCGGCGCGCTCTTCGGCCAGCGCCAGGAACATCGCTTCGTCATAGCCGTCGCGCGCCGATCGCCTGACGAATTCGCGCCAGAAGGCGGCGACGCCCGCCTCCCCCGCGGCGGCGACGCTGATCACATGACCGCAGGCGTAGACGGCCTCCCATCGGTCTTCCGACTCGGCGCGCGCCAGCGACAGCTGCTGAAGGCCGCGCGCGCAATCCGCCTTCGCAGTTTCAAATCGCGCCGCCTTCTCCGCCGCCGACCAATAGCCCGCCGCAGCGAGCGCCTCCGCAGCGAGCGCGTCGGCGCCGCCTTCATGGATCCAGTCGGGAACAGCGTCCGTCCTCGGGCGCGCCGCGGCCAGCCAGAGATGCGCAGCCTCATGCGCGGTCGAAAGGCGCAGGACGCCCAGCGCTTCGTCGGTCCGTTCCGCCCACGCGCCGCCGGCAAGCGTCATCTGGTATTGGCCGGGAAGCGCATCGCCGCTGTAGCTCAGCCTTCCCTCGCCGCCCTGATCGCCCATGGCGACGAAGATGTTCGGCTTGGCAGGCAGCGCGCGCGCGAAAAGACCTTGAAGCGCGCCGGCGATGGTCGGCGCGAAAGACGCGACTTCCGCCTTGACCCACGCCGGCGCCGTCGCATCCGCGATCGTCAGCAGCGCATCCGTCTCGATCGGCGCCGCCGCGCCGACATAGACGAACCCCGGATGGCCGTAGGGACTTTTCCAGTTTTCGAAACGCTTTTTCGTTTCGTCGAACGCCGAAACCGACGCGCCTTCATCCGCAATGATCGTCAGTCGCGCGTCAAGCCGCGTCGATGCGTCCTTATACGGAATGAAATGCCCGGTGTAGACGATGAAGCCGCCGTCCCCCATCGGGATGAAGGGCTCGTAGTCCTTGCGGCGGTCGCTCGCCGCGGGCTCGACGAGAAAGCGCGCCGAGCGGATGCGCCGGCTTCCGCCCGCGGGAACGACGACGTCGCGCCCGTCGCGGCGGATCAAGGCCGCCCCCTCGGACGCGATCGCCCAGTGGCGGCCGCGATAGCCGTCAATGTCGGGCCCGAGATCAAGTTCGGCGCGCGGAGCGGCAAGCTCGTACGCGACGCGCCAGCGATCTTCGTTTCGCTGTTCGATCGTCACCAGGACGTCGCCGGCGATCGGCGCCGCGGGCCCTCCCGCCTTTCCGCAGGCGGCAAGCGCCAGAACGGCGATCGCGAATGACAGGCGATGGCGATACAAGGCGCGGCGCTTTCCAGAATGGGAGGAGGCGCCATAGCTTGCCGGAATGACCGGCGAATTTGAACAGGCGGCGGCGGGTTTCGGCGCAAAGGGCCCGCTTTTAGGCCTTGACCTCGGGGAAAAGACGATCGGCGTCGCCTCCTGCGACCCCGGCCGGCGCGTCGCGACGCCGGTGACGACAATACGCCGCACAAGGTTCGCGGCGGACGCCGCCGCGCTGAGGCTCCTCGCCGCCGAGCGGAGCGTTGTGGGGTTCGTCCTCGGCCTGCCGCGCAACATGGACGGCAGCGAGGGCCCGAGAGCCCAGGCGACGCGGGCCTTCGCCCGCAATCTCGTGAGAACGCTGGCGCTGCCGGTGGCGCTTTGGGACGAGCGGCTGTCGACCGTCGCGATGGAAAGGGATCTAGTCGCCCTTGACGCCAGCCGCGCCAAACGGGCTGCGAAAATCGACGAATCGGCGGCGACATTCATCCTCCAGGGAGCAATTGACCGGCTGCGAACCGTCGCCGCGGCGAAGGAGGAATAGGATGACGCCCGCTTCACTGAAGAACCTCATGTCGATTCTCCTTATTGCGACCGGCGTTCTTCATCTCGTCGTCGCCGCGATCGGCGCGCCGTCCAGCCTCCAGCTGCCGCTCGCGGCGTTCGGCGCGCTTTACGGCGCGCTCGGCGCGCTTTTGCAGCGCGGCGGAAAGCCGGTCGTCATCGCCGCCATGGCCGCCACGGCGACGGGCCTTGTCCTCGGCGGCGCCAATTACGCGCAAAACGGCGGGCCGATCAGCCTGCCGGTGATGTTCCTCATTGATCTCCTCGTCCTCGGCGCCGGCGCGATGTGGTTCGCAAGGAGCGGAAAAAGCGCCTGACGCAAACCGCCTCATTGCGCCGCACCGCGCGCGGACGATAGAAGCCGGCCCATGGAATTCATCAACAGACCCTACGCGCCGGCGGGCGGGTTCGCGGCCTCGAACCTCATCAATATCGACGATTTCCCCGAAGCCGAGACGAATTACGTTCTCGATCTCGCCGAATATTACGCGCGGTTTTTGAAAGCCGGGAAGCTGCCGCCGGCGCGCCTTGCCGGCAAGACGCAGATCAATCTCTTCTTCGAGGATTCGACGCGGACGAATTTGAGTTTCGAGCTCGCCGGCCGCCGGCTCGGCGCCGACGTCCTCAGCGTGCCGGTCGCGGCCTCTTCGGTGAACAAGGGCGAGTCGCTCATCGATACGACGCAGACGCTCGTCGCCATGGGCGCGCACGCGCTCATCGTCCGTCACCGCGAGCCGCGCGTCCATGACGAGCTTGCAAAGCGCATCGCCTGTCCCGTCATCAACGCCGGCGACGGCGTCCGGGAGCACCCGACGCAGGCCCTTCTCGACGCCGCGACGATCAGATCCGTCTACGGAACGCTCAAGGGCCTCGTCATCGCGATCTGCGGCGACGTGAAGCACAGCCGCGTCGCCGCGTCGGGGGCCGTCTTGTTTTCGCGCCTCGGCGCCGAGGTCCGCTTCGTCGGCCCGGCGCATCTGATGCCGGCGCCCTATCAGATGCCGCAGGCGCGGCGCTTCGACACGCTCGCAGACGGCATCGCCGGCGCTGACATCGTGATGGCGCTCCGGATGCAGTTCGAGCGGATGGAGGAAGGCGGCAAGGACGCCGCGACAGGCTATTTCGAGACCTATGGCCTCACGCACGACACGTTGAAACTCGCCAAGCCCGACGCGCGCGTCATGCATCCGGGGCCGATGAACCGCGGCGTTGAAATCGACGGCGCCCTCGCCGACGACGAGCGGCGGTCCCTCATTCTGAAGCAGGTCTTTTACGGCGTCGCGACGCGGATGGCCGTCCTTGACGCGCTGATCACCAAGGGAGCCGCATTTTGAGCATCGCGCTCGCCGCCATCCTCGGCTATCTCCTGGGGTCAGTTCCATTCGGGCTCGTCCTTACGAAGGCTGCGGGTCTTGGCGACATCAGGAAAGTCGGGTCCGGCAATATCGGCGCGACGAATGTCCTGCGCACCGGGCGCAAGGACCTTGCGCTCGCGACGCTGCTTCTCGACGGCGGCAAGGGCGCGATCGCCGTTCTCCTCGCGGGCGCCCTCGGCTGGCGCCCCGAGATCGCCGGCGCGGCGGCGTTTCTCGGCCATTGCTTTCCGGCGTGGTTGCAGTTCAAGGGCGGCAAGGGCGTCGCCACCTTTCTCGGGACGCTGATCGCGCTCTGGGCGCCGGCGGGCTTTTTCGCCTGCGCGATCTGGCTCTTTTTCGCGGCCGCGCTCCGCTATTCCTCGCTCGCCGCGCTCGCCGCCGCCGCCGCGGCGCCGCTCGTGCTTTTTTCGATGGGAAAGGCGGAATTCGCGATCGCCGCCGCGTTCATGGCGCTGCTCATTTTCGTCCGGCACGGCGCCAATATCCGCCGCCTCGTCGACGGCGTCGAACCGAAGATCGGCGCCGGGAATAAATCCGCCGAGACAGCGTAAGCGCGGCCGCGAGGGGGAAATGGATTGACGATCCTCAGCGACGGCGAAAAGCTCGACTGGCTGCAGCTCATCCGTACCGAGAATATCGGGCCGATCACCTTTGCGCGCCTCCTGAAGCGGTTCGGATCGGCGCGCGCCGCGATCGACGCGCTCCCCGGCCTCGCCATGAAGGCCGGCCGCAAGTTGCCGCTCAAAGCGTCTTCCCGCGCCGTCGCCGAGCGCGAACTCGAACAGGCCAAGGGCGCCGGCGCCGACCTCGTCGCGCATTGCGAGCCTCATTACCCGCGTCTCCTTGCGGAAATCCCCGATGCGCCGCCGCTTCTCTACGTTCGCGGCCATAAGAGCCTTTTTGACCGCCCCGCGGTCGCGCTCATTGGCGCGCGCAACGCCTCCGCCGTCGGGCGCAAAATCGCGCGGTCGCTCGCCGAAGGGCTCGGCGCGGCCGGCGTCGTCGTCGTTTCGGGGCTTGCGCGCGGCATTGACGGAGCGGCGCATGAGGCCGCGCTCAAGAGCGGAACAATCGCGGTCGTCGCGGGCGGCGTCGACGTCGTCTATCCTCCCGAACATGCCGACCTTACGACCGCGATCGCCGAGCGCGGACTTGTCATGTCGGAACAGCCGCCGGGCGCGGAGCCGACGGCGCGCGACTTTCCGCGCCGCAACCGCCTGATCTCCGGGCTCTCGCGCGGCGTCGTCGTCGTCGAGGCGGCGGCAAGGTCCGGCACCCTCATCACGGCGCGGTTCGCCCTCGAACAGGGACGCGAGGTTTTCGCCGTGCCCGGTTCGCCGCTCGATCCGCGATGCCAGGGCGCGAACCGCTTGATCCGCGACGGCGCGACGCTTGTCGAAAGCGCCGCCGACGTCCTTGATGCGCTTGCCGGCCAGTTCCGCCGGGCCGAGGAGCCCCCTCATGACCGGTTCGACGGGGGACCGACCGATGCGGGCTTTGACGCCGTCGCGATCGCCGCCATTCGCAACCGCGTGCGCGAGGCGCTTTCCTTCACGCCGCTTCATCGCGACGAAATCCTGCGCGAGGCCGAGGCCCCGCCCGGTCTCGTTATTGACGCCCTTGTCGAGCTTGTTCTCGCCGGGATCGCGGAAGAGCACTCCGGCGGAAGGTTCGCCCTGCGTCCGACGATTTAGCGATCGGCCGCGACCCTTTCCGCCTCTTCCTGACAGCCTTTGAGGAGGTATTGCAGCCGAACAAGACCGTGGGTGCGGGCCAATCGTTCGAGCTGCTTCAAGAGATCGCCGATATATTCCGCCGTTTCGGCGGCCGACGCCAATCTTGGCTGCGCCGCCGGCTCTATCCTGGCTATTGCATCGTTCGACATTGTCGAAACTTCCCTGTGTCCGGCGGCGAGAGCCGCGGGCTTTCCAGACTCCAAATATAGCAACTATAGTTGTTAATGAAAAGTCTTTTATACCTTGGGTTGTGATCGCGCCTCGCCTGGCGGTTGACTTCTTTACCGGGCCCAACGCACTTTCCGCCCCCTTCGCGCCCGGCCCTTTCCGCCAGGCCCGCCGCAGCGCCGTTCCGGAGCCCTCGTCCCAATGCAGGTCGTCATTGTCGAATCGCCCTCGAAGGCCAAGACGATCAACAAGTACCTTGGCTCGGACTATCGGGTTCTCGCTTCCTTCGGCCATATCCGGGACCTCCCGTCGAAGGACGGGTCGGTTGATCCTGACGCCGACTTCGCGATGGTGTGGGAACTCGACGCCAGCTCGAAAAAGCGCGTTTCCGAGATCGCCGAGGCCGTGAAAGCGTCGGACCGGCTGATTCTCGCGACCGACCCTGACCGCGAGGGCGAGGCGATCTCCTGGCACCTCCTCGAAGTGCTGGCGCAGAAGAAGGCGCTGAAAAAAGGCCTCAAGATCGACCGGGTCGCCTTCAACGCGATCACCAAGAGCGCGGTCGCAGAAGCGATGGCGCATCCGCGTGCCGTCGATCAGGCGCTCGTCGACGCCTATCTGGCGCGCCGCGCGCTTGACTATCTCGTCGGCTTCACGCTCTCGCCGGTGCTGTGGCGCAAGCTTCCCGGCGCGCGCTCGGCCGGCCGCGTGCAGTCGGTCGCGCTTCGCCTTATCTGCGAGCGCGAACTCGAAATCGAAAAGTTTGTCGCCGAGGAGTACTGGACCGTCGCGGCCGAGGCGACGTCCGAGGGCTCCGCCCCGTTCGAAGCGCGCCTCGTCATGCTCGCCGGCGAGAAGCTGAAGAAGTTCTCGCTCTCCAATGAGGCTGCGGCGCTCGCCGCGAAGAAGACCGTCGAAGCCGCGACGTTCGCGATCGACGCGATCGAGGCCAAACCGGCGCGGCGCCATCCGCCGGCGCCGTTCACGACCTCGACCCTGCAGCAGGAAGCGGCGCGAAAGCTCGGCTTCAACGCGCAGCGCACCATGCGCCTTGCGCAGCAGCTTTATGAAGGCGTCGACATCGGCGGCGAGACGACGGGCCTTATCACCTATATGCGCACCGACGGCGTCGACATGGCGGGCGAAGCGATAAACGACGCGCGCCGGACGATCGAAAAGGAGTTCGGCGGTCCCTATCGCCCCGACGCGCCGCGCGTTTACAAGACGAAGGCGAAGAACGCGCAGGAAGCGCATGAATGCATCCGGCCGACGTCGTTCGGGCGCCTGCCCGGCAAGATCCGCGGCCTCGATCAGGATCAGCACCGGCTCTAC
>Ga0073934_10010673_pt1 | contig 11341 bp, 7 predicted proteins | sample LarsenN4metaG_FD_76834 | JGI IMG/M metagenome (GOLD analysis project Ga0073934, IMG submission 76834) | Hot spring sediment bacterial and archeal communities from British Columbia, Canada, to study Microbial Dark Matter (Phase II) - Larsen... ...
ATGCTGAGAAAGGCAATGCTCATGGGGGTGATGGGGTTTGGGATGTAGTCAGAATTCTCATACTAGTTCGTAGCGCCCAGCATCGGTCTCATTTGCATGGAGGAACTCGTTGAGCAGGCTGCGTGTTGTTTCTCAAAAAAAGCGGGCAATTTGGGATGAACGCCCCGCGACACCCCTGCTGGTCGTCGGAGAGAAATTGGCAGCCGGTAACCATAGGACCCGCGAGTGCGACAATACCTGGCCTTCGGGCTCCGGACCAACAACTCCTCCGGGAGCCGGTGGGTCTGTGAGCCGGGCGTTTGCGGAGCGCCCATGGGCGGCGAGCTTCTGGCTCGATAGCCTCGGCGAGGGTTGAAGTCGAGAGCAGATCGTCGAACCGTTAGTTGGGGCACAGGTGCAAGCGGAGGAAGCCAAGCCTCAATCATCTGCGGAGCACACGCGATCCGGGAGTATCCGCGGCTTTCCTCGGACCACCCCTCGGATCACCCCGCATCAACCGACCGAACCCGCCCGCTCGATCTCCTCCCGTAACCGGGTCACTTCTCGCAGCAACCGCGCCTTCGCCGCGCGGCGTCCGGGCCCCGGCGGCATGGCCCCGAGCTCGGCTGCGAACGCGGCCACCCGCATTCCGCCCACGGAGGCAGCGCACCCGTGCAACTTGTGCAGCGCTTTGCGCTGCGTCACGGGATCCGACCCCGACCGCTCCAACACGGCCAGGACCTCGGCGATCTCCTGACGGAACGCGGCCATCAGGCGACCGAACAAGGTCGGATCCGGGATCGACCCGATATCCCGCACGATCCGCTCCCAATGCGACGGGTCGATCGCGGCCCACCGGTCGGGATTCCCCCATTCGCACAGCCAGGGTCCGAGCGCATCCCCGCTAATCGGTTTCAGGATGCAACCGTCCATCCCCGCTTCGAAACAGCGTACCCACTCTTCTTCCTCCGTCGAAGCGGTGAGCGCCAGGATCGGGGTCGCGCTCCGCCCGACCTCGCGCAGCCGGATCGCCCGCGTCGCCGCAAACCCATCCATGCCGGGCATCTGACAATCCATCAGAATCAGCGCGGGCGATTCCCGTTCCCAGGCCGCGACCGCCGCCTCCCCGTCTGCCACCTCGGTGCTTCGACAACCGAGCTTGGTCAGCACGCTGCGCGCGACCATCCGGCTCGTGAGGCTGTCCTCCGCCACCAGCACGAAGAGGCCGGGTGGAGGTAGTTCCGGACCACCCGCACCCTCTGGATCTTCGGTGCTCACCGCCATGGCTCCTCCCTCATCCTCACAAGTTCTCCGGGGAAAACCGCAGTTCGATCCCGACCCTCACCGGCGTCACCAGAGCCAGCACCACCCGCACCAGCCCGGTGGCTCCGGGCACTTCCCGCATCCCCCACATCCGATGCGCCGCACCCCCGCCCCGGATCTCGATCCAATCCCGCCCGTAGCGCATTCGGCCGGGACCCTTCTGCAAAAACAGTTCCTGCCCGGCGACCGGTTTGAGCGTCAGGGCCTCGGTCTCCCACACCCCGCCTGCAGGAAAGTCGAAGCAGATCCCCACACAGGCACCCGCGGGGGCCGCGTCCGACCGGATGTCAATCCGCACGCGGTCGGGCAAGTCCCGCACCGTGAGTGTGGCGCGCGAGGCCGGCATCGGGACCAGATCCCGATCGGCCATGGCCCGCTCCCAGCTCTCCGGAGCGACTGGACGTCCCAGTGGCAGATCGTATCCCGGACGCCGCGGAAACCGGGTCCCGTCTGACCGGATCCGGATCCCGTCGGACAGCACTTCCTCCGCATCCCCGCGGAAACTCCCCGTACCGAAATAGGCATGCCCAATGGACATCCCCGCGAGCGTCGCGCTCCCATGCGCGATGCGCAGGAGGTTCGGGCCTTCCGGAGTGCAGGTCAGCGACCGTGCACCCCGACGCCGGCGCCACGCGCGCCGCAGCGGCCAATAGACGGAGTAATCGTCCGGGAGTGCGACCGGACGGAACGACGGCACCGCTCCCCGCAGCAGCGCCCGCGCCACCCAGAACAGGTTGCCCCACTGACCCACCGGCGGCTCGGCCGCAAGAAACCGGGCGGCGGCAGAGAGGAACAACGCACGGCGGCGCGGCAAAACCGCGGCCGCCTCGATCAGCGGTGCCGCAAGGGCGAAGGGCACCGTCCGGGTCCCGTGATCCTGGCGTTGCGAGAGCGCCGTCTCGACGGTGTCATCGGCGTGGAGCAGGTGGAGATCGACCAGCAGGCTGCGCTCCACTGCCGCCAGGGCGGGTGCATATCCGGCGTGCTCGGCCAGAAGCAGCAGCGAACGGTTGGTCACCGCATCGTAGATCGCAGGGCTGCGCTCGATGTAAAAGCCGTCCGTATCGATATCGATTCCCTCGGCCAGATACGCCTCCACCACAGACCGCGCTGCCAGGCGCGGAAACAACGCGCCCGCCTGCGCCAGCGCAGAGGCCACGACCCAGCGATGGTTCGGAGTGTGAAACCCGCCCGCCACCAGGCCCGGCACCGCCCGTTCGATAAACTGGCGCAACGCCCGCACCCCCGCCGCGGGAAGCCGGCGTTCGGCGTCGGCGTCGCGGGAGCCACGATCGAGCTCGAGCAACGCGCACGCGATCTGCACCGCGAAACCGGTGTCGGGTCCGGAATCGATGTTGCAGGCTTTCAGATCGAGACGGCCGCTCGGACGCTGCGAACGCAGCACGAAACCCGCCGCGGCAACAAAGCGCTCCGCCAACCGGCCGCGCTCCGAGCGTTCGAGCGGAACGAACTCGCCAAGCAACACCGCCCCCGCACACCCGACAAACGCCATGGTCCCGACATGGCTCGGATCGGCGAGACCCATCGAGGGATGGATGATCGCTCCATGCTCGGGAGAACGTGGATCGAACCGTTGGAAAGATGCCAGATCCCGAACGGCCGATTCCAAGTGGCGACCGAAAGCATCCAGTGCGAGCGAGGGCATACCCCGCACTCTGGGACGGACGCCGCCCCGGCGTCAATCGGCACGATCATCACCCTCGCAGGCCCGGATCCGCAAACCCACTGGTCCGACTTCCAGGCGCACTTCCACTCAGAAGCGCGGAGCGCCCATCTCAAAACAAACCGCAACCGATGCAGACCCGATGCGGATCTGCTTATCTCAGTTCTGCTCGCCTTCTTTGCCGCCAGCCTTCTTCTCTCCGCGCGGTTTGCCCTCTTCCTTCTCACGGTGAGGACGCGGTTGGCCTTTGGCTTTCTCTTTGTCGATCATCTCGGCCAGCGAGGGATCGATCTCGAGCATCTTCGCGTGCAGTTTGGCGTTGGCCTCGGTCATGGCGGTCCGGGCCGCGTCGAGCGCAGCCTTCACCGCAGGATCTTTCGAAGCCTGCTTGCGGACTTCGCCGAAACGCTTCTTCTGATCCTCACCCGCAGGGGCCTTCGGTTTCTCGCCATCAGGCTGGGCGACCGCTTCGGGTTTCGCGCCTTCGACGGCAGGCTTCTCGGCGCGGAGGGTGGAGCCGGTGACAGCGACAAGCGCGCCGGCAGCAAGGAGGAGGAGTGGTTTCATGGGAGTGGTGCGGGTTGGGGATCAGACGGCTGCAACCCCGTTCGGGAATACAGCCATCATCAACTTCCAGCAGGTCGGGTCTAAGATCCACCCGATTTGTTTGGGAAATCGTTTCCCAATTGGATCAGGTTAGGGTGACCGGACGCCCCGTTGCGATCGATTCTTCGGCCGCGAACGCCAGCCGCATGGTCTGGAACGCATCCGCAGCCGGTACGAGCGGACCCCTGCCTGCCGCAAGGCTTTCGAGATAGCGCTGCAAAAACCCGTTCATGTCGTGGTGCAGCTCGTCGCCCGGATGATGCGCAAAATCCTCGGTGCGCACCAACTCGGTTTCCTTGCGCTCGTGGTCGAGCCCGAACAAATGGATCTTCTCGCCGTAGAAATCGGCCAGGCACGAGCCGTGGGTGCCGATCAGCGAGAGCCGGAACTCGTGCCCCGGAACCTCCGGCCACCGGGGATTGTAGGGAGGCTGACGCCGGTAATAGGTCGCCGCGCGCGAATGGAACACCTCCAGGCTCGCGGTCCGGCCATCCGCCGTCCGCAACGCCAGCAGCACATGGTCGGGGACATCGGGCGGGTAATAGGGCAGAGCGTTGCGGGCAGACCGGAACGCGGTGACCTCGCTGAACCCGCCGAAGTACGCCCGCAGCATGTCGAGCTGATGGATCCCGCAATGGAAGATGATGCCGCCGCCGAGCTCGCGCCGGAGCTTCACCTGGTTCTCAAAAGGCGCCCCCGGATCCCCGCTCCACCAGTGGCCGCGCGAATCCACACACGAAGCGCTGAGCAGCTCTCCGAAGAACCCCTCCTCCTGCAGCTCGCGCAGCCGCCGCGGCATGGTGGAGTGGATGTATTCGAACCCGATCTGGAGCGAGCCGCGCGAGGCCTTCTCCGCAGCCAGCATTGCCTCGCATTCGGCGAGGGTCGGGGCCATCGGCTTCTCGCAATACACGTGGAGCCCCAGCTCAAGCGCCTCGATCGTCGAGGCCGCATGCTGATGGTTGGCGTTCCCGATGACCGCCACGTTCACCTCCGGATGCCGGGCCACCAGCTCCCGCAACGACGTGTATCCCGGCAATCCCCCTTGCTCCGCCGAGAACGCCGCCGCTCGCTCCGCGTTCGATGTCACAAACCCCGCGACCGGAATCGCGCGGGACTTAAGGAACCGGATGAACATCCGGCCGACACCGCCGGTGCCAATGATCGCAGCGTGAATCTTCATGCGTGAGAAGTGGGGAAGCGCAGAAACCAGATCATCCAACGCCTCCGGTCCCCGAAGCAATCACAACCGGTGAGATCAGAATGGGCCGGGATCATCGCCGCTCGCTGTTCCCGCTTCGATGGGACGATCGTTCCATCGATGTGGTCCCGGAGCGGATTGCGAACTCCGCAGGCCCCGCGTCCGCAACGGCCCGGCCCGCTTCACCGTGCTTCCCCGGCCGAGGAGCTTTCCCACTTCTTGTAACCCGACACGAACGCCGCGCGGAACGCGTCGAACGTCCCAGACTCGATCGCCGCGCGGGCACGGGCCATCAGGTCGAGATAGAAATGCAGGTTGTGCAGGCTGATCATGCGGAGCGCGAGGATCTCCTCCGCCTTGACCAGGTGACGCAGGTACCCGCGGGTGAAAGTCCGGCACGCCTCGCAGCTGCATCCCTCCTCGATCGGTCCTTCGTCCCGCGCGAACTCGGCGTTCTTGAGGTTGAGCGTCCCGGCCGCGGTGAACGCGGTTCCGTTGCGCGCGAGCCGCGTCGGGAGCACGCAATCGAACAGATCGATCCCGCGCGCCACCATCTCCAGCATCTGCGGCGGCGTGCCCAACCCCATGGCGTAGCGCGGGCGATCGGCCGGAAGAAACGGCTCACTCCACTCGATGGCCCGCATCATCTCGGGCTCGGGTTCGCCGACGCTCACCCCCCCGACGGCATACCCTTCGAAATCCATCTCTACCAACGCCCGCGCGCTCCGCTCGCGTAGATCCTCGAACATCGATCCCTGAACGATGCCAAACACCGCGGGCCGGGTCTCGCCCTTCCCGTCCTTGAGCGCCGCCCATTCCCGGCAACGCAACGCCCAGCGCAGCGTCAGGTCGAGGCTCTTCTCCGCGTACGCCTTCTCGCACGGATACGGCGGACACTCGTCGAACACCATCGCGATGTCCGACCCGAGCGTCGCCTGGATCTCCATCGCTTCGGTCGGACCCAGAAAACAAGGGGCGCCGTCGAGGTGGTTCTGGAAATGCACCCCCTCCTCCGTGATCCGCCGCAACCGGGCCAGCGAGAACACCTGAAACCCGCCGCTGTCGGTGAGGATCGGCCCGTCCCAGGCCATGAACCGGTGCAGACCCCCGAAGTGCCGGATCACCTCCATCCCGGGCCGCACGAACAGATGGTACGTGTTCCCCAGCAGGATCTGCGTGCCCAGCGCGCGCAGCTCGGCCGGCGAAACGCTCTTCACGGTCCCCTGCGTCCCCACCGGCATGAAGGTCGGCGTCTCGATCACCCCGTGCGCGGTGGTGAGCCTCCCGCGGCGTGCCCGCGATGCGGGGTCGGTCTGGAGAAGGGTGAACATGCGAGGGTCGCTCAATGGGTCGCGGAGGGCACCGCCGACTCCACGGCGGTCTTCGGCGTTTTGGATGGCGTCGGCGGCACCGGTTTCAGCTCGGGCAACAGCGCGAACGCCGCATAGGCGATGAGCGTGGGCACCAGCGCACCCAGCAGCAGCCCGAGCGGGCTCACACCACCCTTGAAGAACCGTCCGAGAATCGATTGCCCCGCCGGGTTCGGCGCGTTGGCGATCACCGTCAGCCCGCCACCCGCCACCGCCCCGGCCACCACGGCAAGCTTGGAGGCCGCCGGAATCCCATCCACTTGTGCCGCAAGATAGGTGATGGCCGCGTTGTCGTTGAAAGCGGTCAGCACCGTCGCCCCCAGCATCAGCCAATCCGCCGCAAGCGTCTGGATGATCGGCTCGATCCACCAGCTCTGGCATCCGCCGTGGATGATCAGACCGGCGAGGAAAAAGCCGACCAACAACGGCCCGCGCAGCCGGATCGTGTTCTGGTGATGTTCCGTGGCCATCACAAAGGCGAGGAAGAACAGGAACCCGCCGACGAACAGCACCGGCTGGTGCACGTTGACAACCGTCCACGCCAGGAAAAAGAGATGCACCGCCGTCACCCAGAACGGCACGTCATCCTCACGATCCTCCCATTTTCCAGGATGCACGACGCCATCCTCACGCCCGACGGAGGCATCGGCCAAACGCGCGAGCTCGCCGCAGAACAGCAGGAAGTACAGGGCGTTCGAGAGCAGGATCGCCAGCACGGCTTTCCATCCGAAGTTCGCAGCCATGAACGGGGTGTCCCAGCCCCACGGACCGGCGACCATCAGCACCGGCGGTGCGGCGAAATGGGTGAGGACACCGCCGATCGAAATGTTCACAAAAAGCAGCCCGAGCGTCGCGTAGGCGAAGCGGGCGGACGGCTGCAACCGGTAGAACTTCTTGGCCAGCAGCAGCGCCCCGATGGTGATCGCGGCCGGCTCGGTGATGAAGCTGCCGAGCACCGGTGTGATGGTGAGGATCGAGAGCCACCAGGCCGCCGGGGAGAGCCCGCCGAGCCGGGCCGCCTGTTGCACCATGTGTTCCGCGAACCGCAGCACGGGACGGCTCGAAGCGATCGCCATGATGATCACCACGAACATCGGCTCGATGAAGTTCCGGTCGTGCTGGACGTACGCCGTGAACGCCGGCCACCCGTGGAACCAGACGGCCGCGCCCGCGAGTGCGATCACCCAGATCCCGAAAATCGCCTCCACCTCGCCAAGAAAATGCAGGGCCGTCGCCTTGAACGAAACCTCGGCGCGGGCGTCCGGATGCCCCCCGCTCGCGGCCCCGGTGCGCCCCAGTCGCTCCCGGTGCGCATGCTCGGCATCGTGCGCCCACTTGGTGAAGAACCCGGCCGCAAAGGTGTGCAGGATCGCGAGCAGAAAGATGATCGTCGCCGCGAGGTTGAACGGATCGCGAGCCACCCGGTCGCGTAACGTCTCCAGGAGCCGGTCGGCCGGTTCCCCATACTCCGGGACCGGCACCGGAAACGGCGCATACTGTCCGTATGCCGGCCATGCCGGATCCGGCTTCCCCCCTGCCGCCGCGACATCGGAGGGTGCGAGACAAGCAAGGGTTACCAGCAAGAGCAACCACAGGGCAGAACGATGGAGCATAGAATCCCTTGGAGCCATCGGGTTCGTGTACCCGCGGGATGCGGGCAGGTCAAACGCAGGCATCCTCAACCTTTCGGCCAGAGATACCAGACGTAGCCGACATACCCAAGCAACAGCACCCCGCCTTCCCACCGATCGAGACGACGGGCGGTGAAAATCGCAAGCGCCAGTGCGGCCGCGAACCCGATCATCACATACAGGTCGAGCGCCGCGATTCCCGGGGCCGCAAGCGGACGCGCGAGCGCCGCAACGCCCAGGATGCCGAGGATGTTGAAAATGTTCGACCCGATGATGTTGCCAAGCGCGATGTCGGGCTCTTTCTTGAGCGCCGCGACCAGACTGGCCGCAAGCTCCGGCAGGCTCGTGCCCGCCGCCACGATCGTCAGCCCGATCACCGCCTCCGAAACCCCCATCCCCCGCGCGATCGTGAGCGCCCCGCTCACCAGCAACCGCGAACCCAGCACGAGCAGAGCGAGACCTGCGGCGATCAGCGCAAGATCCCGGAGCACGGACCCGGATGGTTTCGGCACCGATTCCTCGAACTCGGCGGCCACCTCGGCGCTCGGGGCCGACGCCCGCGCGAGCCGGACGGTCGCCACCACATACACCAGGAGCCCCAGCGCGAGCCCCATGCCTTCGACCCGCGAAAATCCCCCGTCCATCAACAGGAAAGCGGTCAGAACGGACACCACCACCATCCACGGGGCGTCGAACCGCAGGATCTGAAGCTGCACTTTCAGCGGCACGATCAGCGCCGTGAGCGCGATGATGAACCCGATGTTGAAGATGTTCGAACCGACGACGTTCCCGACGGTGATCGCTCCCTCTCCTTTAAGCGCAGCCTGGAGGCTGACCACCAATTCCGGCGAGCTGGTCCCGAATGCCACGACGGTGAGACCGGCCACCAACGGACTCATCCCGAGGCGCAGGGCCAGGGCCCCGCTCCCTTTCACAAGGAATTCCCCCCCGAAAAACAAGAGGATCAGCCCGCCCGCGATGAGAAGCCAGTCGGTCATGCGGCGCATCCGGTAAGCCAGGATCCGCCCACGCGCAAGCGGAACCGGATGCCGCACTGGGAGCGAGCGACGTGGGCCGAGTTGTGGAAGAGCGGTTCCCGAGATGCCGGTGGTAGCGCGAAGCGCCGGAGGGGCGACTTCAGTCGCCCAATCCCACGGCCCTCACGCTGCTCCCATCCCCTTTCCGGGACCGCGACACGCGATCCCTCCCCGCAGGAGTAGCGGCTTCAGCCGCGACGCGCCGGACCGCAGACGCCACGCGCCACCGCTTACGAGCCCCACACACTTTTCGCTGCGGATGCAACCCCTCGCGCTTCGCGGGTAAACCCGCGACTCCTACATGCCCCCGCGCCACACCCCCCCGCCGGAGTGCTCCGCGTCCTCGCGGAGGTTTCGACTGGTGTGGCAGCCGAGATCGTGCGGGAGTTCGCAAATCACTTGGCGCGGTCGGGCTGGCAGAAAGCGGTGCGAGGACGCACCGCACTCTCCAACAAGAGCCGCACTCGTCACGGGGCGTAGTTCAACCACGGACCGAGCCACCGCTCGGTCTCTTCCACGCTCTGTCCCTTGCGGGCCGCGTAGTCTTCGATCTGATCTTTGCCGAGTTTCCCGACGGCGAAGTATTTCGATTCCGGATGGGCGAAGTAGAGCCCGCTCACGCTGCTCCCGGGCCACATGGCACAGTTCTCCGTGAGCCGGATCCCGGTGCGCGCCTCGACGTCGAGCACGCGCCAGAGCGTCCGTTTCTCGGTGTGATCCGGGCAGGCCGGATAGCCGGCCGCCGGCCGGATCCCGCGGTATTTCTCCTCGATCAGCTCCTCGCCGGTGAGGCGCTCGCCCCGGCCGTAGCCCCACTCTCGCCGCACCCGCTGGTGCAGGCATTCCGCGAACGCCTCGGCCAGGCGGTCGGCCAACGCCTCCGCCATGATCGCGTGGTAATCGTCGTGCTCCGCCACAAATTCGGCCTTCAACTCTTCCAATCCGAACCCGGTGCTGACCGCGAACAGCCCGATGTGATCGGCGGCCTCCGGTGCGGGTCCCCCAGCTCCGGGCAACCGTTGCACCGTTGCACCGGACGGCGCGATGAAATCGGCAAGGCAAAGATACGGATTCTCGGCGTTGGACCCCTCCTTCGTGACCTGCTGCCGCAGGAAATGGAGCCGCACCGCGTCGGACCCAGCTCCCGGCCGGATGACCACATCGTCCCCGTCCGCGGCGGCCGGGAAAAATCCGTACACGCCCCGAGCCCGGAGACGCTTCTCCCCGATGATCCGGTCCAGCAGCCGCTGCGCGTCCTCGAAGAGGCGGGTCGCCTGCTCGCCGTATTTCTCGTGCTGGAGGATCGACGGATAGCGGCCGCGCAGCTCCCACGCATGGAAGAACGGGGACCAGTCGATATAGTCGCGCAACACGTCCAACGGGAAATCGTCGAGCACCCGCACCCCGCGGAACTCAGGTTCGGGAACATCCTCGGCGGCGAGCGCCCACGGCTTGCGCCGGGCGCGCGCCTCGTCGATCGCGACCAGGCGGGCGGATTCCCCGGCATGCCGTTCGCGGAGCGATTGCTGCTCGGCCCGATTCCGGTCGACGACCGCGGCCCGCTGGTCGTCGCTGAGCAGGCCGCTGACCACCGGCACCGCGCGGCTCGCATCGAGCACGTGGATCACCGGGCCGGACCGGGCCGGGGCGATTTTGACCGCCGTGTGGGCGCGGCTGGTTGTGGCCCCGCCGATGAGCAGCGGGTGCGACATGCCACGCCGTTCCATCTCGCGGGCGACATGCGCCATCTCGTCGAGCGAAGGGGTGATCAGCCCGCTCAGACCGATTACGTCCACCCCGTGCTCCACCGCCGCGTCGAGGATCCGGTCGCAGGCCACCATCACCCCGAGGTCGATCACCTCGTAGTTGTTACAGGCCAGCACCACGCCGACGATGTTCTTGCCGATGTCGTGCACATCCCCCTTCACCGTGGCCATCAGGACCTTGCCCCGCGCCCGGTCTCCGGCCTGCTTCTCGGCTTCGAGGAACGGCGTCAGATACGCGACCGCCTTCTTCATCACGCGCTCGCTCTTCACCACCTGCGGCAGGAACATCTTGCCCGCACCGAACAGGTCGCCCACGACGTTCATGCCCGACATCAGCGGGCCTTCGATCACCGCGAGCGGACGCCCGAGTTTCACGCGCGCCTCCTCGGCATCGAGTTCCACGAAATCCGCGATCCCCTTCACCAGCGCATGCGCGAGCCGTTGTTCGACCGGTTCGGAACGCCAGGCATCGTCGGCTTTCGATGCCGCCGCTCCCGCCGTTCCCTTGAGCCCCTCCGCGAATGCGATCAGGCGCTCGGTCGCGTCGGGCCGCCGGTTCAGCAGCACATCTTCCACGCGCTCGAGCAGGTCCTTCGGGATCTCCTCGTACACCGCGAGCATCCCCGCGTTCACGATCCCCATGTCGAGCCCGGCCTGGATCGAATGGAACAGGAAGGCCGAATGCATCGCCTCCCGGACCACGTTGTTGCCCCGGAAACTGAACGAGATGTTGCTGATGCCCCC
>Ga0073934_10010674_pt1 | contig 11341 bp, 6 predicted proteins | sample LarsenN4metaG_FD_76834 | JGI IMG/M metagenome (GOLD analysis project Ga0073934, IMG submission 76834) | Hot spring sediment bacterial and archeal communities from British Columbia, Canada, to study Microbial Dark Matter (Phase II) - Larsen... ...
ATGAAGCTTACAAGAAACTCATCGTAAATCCAGCAAGGATAAAAGGAGGTTTCAAGTATGTACTTAATCATAAAGGTGTCAAGACTGAATATGGTCTAGGTGGTTTGCATGGTGCAAAAAGCGGGGTATACCAGTCCGATGACAAGATGATTATCATGACGTTGGATGTAACGAGTTTCTATCCCAACCTGGCTATCAGAAATAAATGGTCGCCAGCTCATCTTCCAAAGGAAGAATTCTGCGAGCTATACGAGTGGTTATTTGAAGAGAGAAAGAAAATACCTAAAAAAAATCCTAAGAACTATGTATACAAGGTCATCCTTAGTACGATATATGGTTTATCAATTGAGCCTAACTCGTTCTTGTACGATCCTCAGTTCGCAATGCAGATCACTATTAATGGTCAGCTGTTATTGACTATGCTGTATGAAACGCTCTCGGATGCTATTCCGGGATCCATACCGCTAATGCAAAATACAGATGGTCTGGAAATGATGATCCCTGTCGAGTATAAAGAAAAGTACATGGAAGTCTGTGCAGAATGGGAGAGAATAACAAAGCTCCAGTTGGAGCACGATAAATACAAAAAGCTAGTACTAGCCGACGTGAATGACTACATCGGTGTTTTCAAGAACGGCAAAACTAAGTGCAAAGGTCGTTTCGAGTTCGAAAATTTAGCTCTACATAAGAACAAGAGTAAACTAGTGATTCGTAAGGCCTTATATGATTATTTTGTCAATGATATTCCACCAGAAAAGCACTTAGCTGGTAACAAGAACATCTTTGACTATTGCGCCGGAGTAAAGATCAAAGGTGATTGGATGTTCCAGCAGACATGCATTAAGAACGGTCAAGTTACTTATGAACCTTTACAAAATACAATCAGATACTTCATCAGTAAAACCGGATGTAAGATCATCAAGGTAAACAAGTCAGACGGACGCAAGATACAATTGGAAGCAGGTCTATGGATGCAACAGCTATACAATCAAACTGACAGCAGGAAGTGGGAAGACTATAATATCGATGAGAATTACTATCTGGATTACATCTACAAGGAGATAGCTAATATCGTACCGCGCAAAACAAATCAACAATATCAACTAACATTTGAATAATGGCAACAATAAGAAAGAAGAAGAAGTCAACAAAGCGGATAGCTAAGTTTGACTCAGTAAATCGCCCACAACACTATGCGGGTACCAAGATCGAAGTAATAGACTTCATCGAGGACAAGGAACTAGGTTTTCATCTCGGTAATACTGTGAAATACATCGTACGTGCCGGAAGAAAAGATCCATCTAAAACTGTAGAGGATCTCGAAAAGGCTCAGTGGTATCTGAACCGTCATATCAACAACCTCAAAAAGAAATAACATGCCTAAAAGAACAGGTTCTGTAACCAAAGAGTTACTGATAAATGCGCCATTACCGCAAGCTACGGCAACATATACTGTAATACCACATGGCTTTGTTATAAGTAGTGTGGAGCAGGAGCTTAAGGCTGCCGGTCTTGAGATCGAGCAAGAGCTGTACAAAGCTGGAAACAATGCTCAAGTCGCCTCTGGAGTACTTCACCTTAAACAAGGTGAGGATCAAGAGATGCGTATGATGTTTGCTTGGGCAAACTCATATGATAAATCTATGCGCTTCAAGTGTGCAATTGGAGGATACGTACCGCAAACGAGAAGCATCCTCGGTTCAGGAAATATAGGATCGTGGGGAAGGAAGCATACTGGATCTGCAGATCAACAAACTCTTGAAACAATCAAACATCAGATCCATTATGCAGACATGTATTATACACAGTTGATCAATGATAAGAACATTATGAAGAATATTCTTGTACCAGAACGCAGAAAAGCAGAGGTACTAGGAATCCTTTACTTCGAACACGGGTTACTCACTGGTGAACAAATCGGTATAATCAAGCAGCAACATAAGAATCCTTCATTCAACTACAACGCGGATAAGGACAGCTTATGGATACTGTATTGTCATGTCATATACTCTCTTCAAAGATCTCACCCTAAGAATTGGCTGGATCAGCAAAGACTGATTCACTTCTTCATGACGGATATTTTCGACATCTACAACCATGTTCAGGAACCTGCACCTGCAGTTCAATCTGTACCGGAAGTAGATCCTCGACAGATTACTTTAGATCAAGCAATCGCTGAAGCTGAAAGCAATGGTCAGGGAGAGGTACAAAACTAAGCATGCAAACTACAAGAGGGAGAACAGCCTTAAAGGCTGGGCTCTCCACTTGTGGTTAGTAATTATCTCTTTAATGTATCCAGAAAAGTATGAACGAAATAGTAGGTAGCATAATAGTCCAGGAACCACATCCGGTTCGATGGAGAAGTTCCGATGAAAGTCCTCCTACAATTGATGACGACGCTCCTACCTGATGGAGATTGGTCAACGTACACCTTTTACTACGATCTCAGAGTGAACAATAGTGCATTCGGAGAATATACAATACTCTCAATGTATCACACTGTCGAGATTGGATTCAAGGATAATGGCGAGTGGATAGAAATCAGAGCAGAAAAAAAGTTAAACCAAAGACCTTGGTATAGGACACCTGGTAACAGAGTGCACATCTGGGTCAAAATATATAAGATATGAAAGACATCTTAGGAGCTGTGGAAGAATTCCACGAAAAATTCCAGATTGAGAATGCCAAAGAACCTATTCTTCTGCCGGATGACGACTTCATGTTACGTCATCGGTTGATGAAAGAGGAAAATGATGAGTACATAGAAGCCTGCTGGAACGGTGATATTGTAGGTGTAGCCGATGCTTTAGGGGATCAGCTGTATATCTTGTGCGGAACAATATTAAAGCACGGTCTGCAACACAAAATTCAAGAAGTGTTCTGGGAAATACAACGAAGTAATATGAGTAAACTCGGAGAAGACGGTAAGCCTATCTTTCGTGAAGATAAAAAGATCCTCAAGGGGCCTAATTATACTCCACCAAACATTGGTAAAATACTATTTCCAGAAATAAAGAGCAATGAGTGAGTTAATCAAGATTGGACATAATCATTGTCCAGTATGTACATCATACTTAGATACTGTACAAAGTATGGAGAATCCTGAATCCAAGCCTTCACCAAAAGATCTTACGGTGTGTATTTACTGCGCAGCAATACTATTTTTCGAAGATGATATGGATTTATCAGAGTTTCCTCCTGTACTATTCGATACCTTAGATAAAGATACCAAGAAAAAACTCTTGAAAAGTATCATAGCAGTATTCATACATTCACCAGTCAAAACATCAGATCACCTGATTAAACGTATTAAAAACCTCAAGGAATATGCAAGCCGAGTATAAGAGTAAAACTGTTTATATAACACATGTGTCTCAGGATAAGTCTTACGTCATTGCTTCTTATAACGAAGAAAAGAGTAAACAGTTCAAAGTAGACACCAAAGATTTGACCAATATTGATCAGACCTTAAAAAAAGAGCTTGAGAAAAAAGGGCATTAGCCCTTTTTTTTTTCTCTAGTCGGTGAGAAGACAAAGATGTTATCTCATTTTGTTGCTACCAGAGGAAAGCGTAGGGTTATTCTTGATAGCAGTAACGGGATCGATCGTAGCACCAGTTAGACCAAGAGACTTCCAGAAGGTAGTCTTAAACTTAGATCCTCCCTCTTTTTGCCACTCATATGGACCAGCATCTTTCTGATAATAAGCATAAGGGTCACCTGTCATCTCCATGTAGAGGTATTCTAACATTTGCTTATACGATTTAAGCGTAGGACCGTATCCTATCGATGTAGCATCAGTGAAAGTCTCGTAGTAATTGTCAAGACCAAATCCCATCCAAGGAATAAAAGCTTCGCTCTCAGCCCTTACTTGAAGAGTCATCAATAATGCATGGTTCATTAACCACCCTCTCAAATTGAACGGGTGATCTCGATCCTTTGGTACAAGGCCTAAGAACGGAAGATTACCACTACGCTCGCGAAGTTTTTCGTAGCGTTCAGGATCAGTAGGATCCCACCCTAACATTGGAGCAACGACTACCAATAAAGCTATAACTGCCAATACCTCAACAAGAGTTTTTTTGAGGGCTCCAATCTCTTCTGGAGTCATATGTGCAATATTCCGACCACCAAACTCAATCGTGCGCCACAGAAATTTCAGTGTGGTAACATAATAACCTTCATGAATATCACCCAATCCAGGGTTAATACGACCTCTCTTGATTCCAAAAAGAGATCCCGAGTATCCACAGCGATTAATAAGCATCGTGGTAAAGTATCTTTTCAAAAAGGAGATGTGTCGGAACGCTAAGTAACGCTGAGCTTCCGGCTGATCAAACTTAGAATATGCTCCGTTAAGATTCATGGTAACAGAGTGTACTCTATTCTTGAAAGCTTTGTACTTGGTATTGTTAATAGTTATCTTCTTACCTACTTTAAGCGTCTCGCTAATTTCTTTTCGCAGATCTTCCTCTGACATGTTGAACTTACTAGCAAGTGAAGACATGGTATCACCTTCCTGAATAATATACTCAGTAGGAAGGTTTGACCATCTCACATCGATACCATCTTTAAGTCTAAGATGACCGTCTCTGATTTCCCAGGCATCCATGTAATAAATCTCTTTACCTTTCATGTTAACCTTTTGCTTATACATCATACCTGCAAAAAGATGAGCCGTAGCTTGCATCTCAGTCCATTTGCGGAAGTTCATAATCCAGCTAAAATTAGCCAAATCATGCCAGAAAGTACGGGACATTGATTCAGGAAGTTTTTCTTCAGCTCTTCCACGGATAGCATCAAAAGAGTCCAAGATTTGCATGTTTAAAGGTTTAGGTCCATGTTTGTAAATCTGAGAACTCACCTGAGACATGGTATTGAAAGCCCAAAGTTCTCCTCTTGTCATGGATATAGGATCTACATCAGCACCACCTGCCATATGAATCATAGATTGCCACTTTATACCGATGGCATTCTTTATAGCAGAAGGAATGTTCAAAGCAAAGAAACTGAATGATGCACGACTCAAAATAATGTTACTTGCATTATGTAACCAAGCTATATCTTTTGTAAACCCTGCATTAACCTGCCCTTCGAACTCACGCGCAATAAAATTATTTACTGCAGCTTTACGAGCGTACAATCCTTTCTTATTGAGATAAGTAATAATTCCACGGTATATAAAGTTGAACTTATTGATACGATCCATTTTCTTAGCAAGATTCTTGGGATCATTCACAGTAGTCTTTAATGCTTGAGCAACAGGATTAATCTCAACAAGCTTCTTGTGACGTTCAGCTGAGAACATATAACGCATAAGCGATTGATTAATATCCGTTGATGTGTCTTCAATATCTATGTCATAGAGACCGCTGATTGGGATACTTGCAATCTCGTTATCAAACATGTCTAAACGAACCAATATCGCATCATCTTCCCACCCGTGACGCGATCCTTTTTCATCTTTAGCTTTGCGGAAGAAGTCCTTAAAACGTTCTATCAGGATATAAAAGAAAGGGGTATTCTTTTTACCTAAACCTCCGGCAATATATTTTATCTTTTTAGTACGAACAACTTCCAGAGCATTCTTACGGTAACGAGGAATATCTAGGTATAAACGATCCTTATAACCGAGACCTTCTTGGTTTTTAAGATGATGTTCTTTCATCTTCTCAAGAATAGCGTAATGCTTAGGATCAGTCTTCGACATTTCCATATACTCACGATCAATGTAAGGACTATTAGGTACATCTGTTCTAGGCAAAAAGTTACCTTGATTGTCTACGGTTACTCCAACCACTCTTTGTGTACGATACTGAGGTTTTACAACCCGAGCATAATATTTAAGTGAGGGTAATCCCTCAATGATTTCTGACGTACCATCTTCTCTTTTGATCTCTGTCTGTTCGTAAAATTCTTTCTCAACTGGTCGGACGACATTCCAAGCATAGATTCTTTCCCATATCTCTTTCTGTTGACCAGACTCTTTATCATAAACAGTCTTGCGTATATGGTTATTCTTAAACCAGGTTTTAAACTCTTCATCTTGTTCTAAAAGTGGGTTGATAATATGATCTTCTAGAATCATATTAGCTGTTTCACGAGTAATGTTATTTGTACCAAGCTCATTCATCATGAGAACTGTATTGAGTTTACTCAACCAGTTGTTCATAATAGTTACATAATAATCAGTGGCTTCTTTCTTTTGTAGACCTTGAAGCTTGGCGAATAAGCCGAAAAGCTTTTGCTTATCCAGTTTACTCAAGCCTGTATTATCTGAAATAGACATCAAAGCATTGAATCGCATCTGTTCTTCTGGAGTAAGTCGACGCTCCTTTGCATTTATAACATCCCAGTAACCCTGAAGTTCTGCAGCTTCTTGCTTGTTCAAGCCAGATAAACCTGCAAACTTCTCCATAGCTTTCTGGATCTCAAGCTGCTTTTCCTTTATGAAAGCTATACCTTGCTCAGTAAAGTTTAAGCCATTAGGTTGACCATCTTCATCACGATTACCGGCAGTGATATCTAAAATCTGAGACCACATCTCAGAAATATTAAGCTTCTTTTGTTGAGCATCAGGAAGCTTAGCCATGATGGTATCAATAGCCTCAAGGATCTTCTTGCGTTCTTCATAGAACTCAGGTTTGACCACAGTTCTAGTGTTCTTTTTAATCCATTGTTCACGGAAGAATTTGAACTCAGGTGTATCCTTACCGTACTTGTTTATGAGCTCTTGCTCAAATTGAGCTAAGGTGTTTTCGAATACACCTGTACGAAGTTTCCACTCATGGAAAGACTTCATATAGTTAGGATTGAGTGTGCCATCAGGAAGATATTTATCCGTATCTATTCCGGCTGCGCGATGTTCCTTTAAAAGTAATGCTACCTCACGATCAACTCCAGTCTTAAGTTTACCGTTAAGATCTACTAAGGAATAAAGTTGATGATACTCTCTCCACAGATTATCCATTTGTTCCGCTATCTCTAGATGTTCCATTTGAGTGGTAAGAGGATTGGATAACTCGGCCATCAATTCAAATATCCTATCTCTACGATATGCTGCTTCAATACCAATATCTACACCATCGACAACTTTGTAGCCTTTCTCAAGCATGTAATCTCGAGAATATACCTTTTCATCATATTCCTGATGAAAGAAATCGCGAAGAAGTTTCTTTCTTGCAGCCACCGCTTCTAACAACTTTTCACGATCAGCTGTTTTTCCAGACATAGTATACTCACGATGGGCATCATCAATAGCTTTACGGGATCTATCCAAAGCAATTCTCCAACCTGTATGTGGACTTTTAAAAGTCCATATCTCTTTTTCTACCCACTTGCCATCAGAATTAATGTTACCTACAAGTTCTTTTCTAGCAATCCTTTTTATGAGCTCATCAACATTAGCCGGATTGTAACCAGCTGCTTCTAGCAAAGGTTTAATATCTCTAACATAATCATTGAACTTAACCATAGCTTTATTCATCATATCAGACATATGGTTTTTCACATAAAGAGCAAATCCTCCTACAACAAGATCTGTATTGTACAGGTATCCCTCAAAGAAGGAGTTGAAAATATTAGCATCTTTAAACTCCCCTTTAAGAGCCATCTCTATCTTCTCATCAGTGATCTGTGCGCCTTCAAAAGACTTCCTACGTAGGAAGTCAAGCTCTTTCTTTTGGTCAACAGTAATAGAGCCGTTCTTGTAAGCATTTTCCAATTCTTCCTTACGAGCAAATTCTTTTTGATTGAGCCCATAGTATTCTACCATCCATCTATCGATAAGCTTAGAAGGAGCATTCCTCTTCTTCAGATTCTCAATGATTCTACTATAACGCTCTGCTATTCTTTCTGCCATTGGACGCAGCTCAGAATAAAGGACTTCCTTTACACCAGTAGAATACATCTTCTTGGTATAATTCTTACTACTTTCAATACCGCGTTTGATACTTGTGACAAGCTCTGACAAAGGAGAAGTTTCTGGTACCTCAGCTTCATTCATTGTTTCGATTACCTCATCAATATAATTACCCCAGTAACGAAGCAAGTAGTCGTAGTAATAAGTCTTATGCATATTATCAATGCTGTCTGGATCTTTGGACAACTCCTTCATATGCTCTTTGATTTTACCAACCATGTTTTGAAGCCTGAAGAAAGTATTTACCAATGCCTCTGCATGAGCTTTATTGTATTCAATCTCGTTTCTTTTAGCAAGAAGCTTATCCTCAAGAGGTTTAGCAAACTTGCTCAGGTTACGTTGTATCTCTTGAAGATCTCCTCTCTTGAACTCATCTACCAAGATAGAAGCAATTTCTTTATAATTCTTATTACGCTTTACTGTATCAATATGCTTAAGAGCAATATCATAAGCTCTTACTGTAATACTCATTAGCTCTGGTTTAGTAATCAGAGCTATATCTTCTATAAACTTGCGAGTATCTCTGACATAAGCTACCGTATCAATATTTTCAGTTACCCCCTCATCCAGTATAAAGTTCTTACCCTCTTTAAGCATATCAGCTAACTGCTTAATAGTAGTGTTGGGACTAAGCTTAGAAACAGTTGAGGACTGACCAAAAGCTTTACGAAGCATCTGCTTTATAGCGTAAAGAAGATTCTTTATAAGTTTTGCGAACCCTTTAGATTCACTCTTACCTTGTTGTTCTAAATTCGCAGCAGCAGTAATAGCTCTGACAAGCACCTCTTCCATGAAGAGAGGATCAGTATCATTAAGCTCTGGATAAGCAAGTTTTACCTGATTATAAAGAGCAACACCTTCTTGAGTACTAATTAGGTCTTGATATAACTTTCGGAAAAGACTTTCGTTCTGGTAAAAAAGAGTTCGCACAAACGGGTGAGCAAACTCGTGGAAAACATCGCTCAAAGAAATGTTATCTCCTACGAAGTATACAGTGTCACCAATGAAGAAAGCTTTTTCCCCAGCCCAAGGATTCTTTTTTCCTTCAGTCAATCGTTGGGCTTCTGCAGCATCAATAAACTCATATTTGAAAGGCTTTCCTAAAAGAGTAAGCTGACCAGCTAATCCACGGGCAAAAGCTTTAATAGCAGCTATTCCAGAAGCGTTATCTTGTGTACGTTCGTCTACTTTAATAGAACCCCTTATATCTTCAATACCAAGAGTAGCCATGTTATCAGCTGTATCTTCTACAAACAGATTTAAGCTGTCTGGTGCACTGTCCATTTGATAAACCGGTTTCTCCATTTTGATACCAGGACGGTACCAATGTGGTACTATAATTCTTCTTGAGAAAACTCCTTCTTCTAGAGGAGACCATCTTCCAAAAAGACGTCTAGCTATAAGGTTATAAATCTTCTCACGCGATTCACCTTTCTCTCTTGTTAGAGATTCTCCAGGCACCGGGGTAAAGACAAATGCGGTGTAATCCACGTCTTCAAACAAGGCACAAATATTGTCTATCACACCGTTCATTACCTCTATAACTCTCATATCTTGAGTTTGTTTTACCTCAAGAGTATTTATAGGTACAAGAGTTGCTTTATTATGCCAATACTCCATCTGAGTATTATCACCATTTCTCTTAGCATCCATGTATTTTCTGAAGTCACTAGCAGGTAAAATCAGAGCTGAAGTATTATCATGTTCAACTACTCCATATTCACCTCGATAATCATTTACTTCAGAGAAGATGGACCTTGGCTCAGATGTTACTAAATCACTGATTTTTACAACACGACTACCCTCTTTAATATTTTTTTCTGTAGCTGGTACAATCCAATAAGGATCCGACATGCCCCAGATATCTGATCTGAAAGATACTTCAATATCTCCATCTTTTCTCAGTACACCTGTTACAGTAATTTCATCTTCGATAATTTCTCCTGTTGTAGGTCTTACAGACGATATCTTGAATGTAGCACTGCGAGTCTTGTTAAAGTAAGCAGAAGGAGATTCTATACCTTTAGTGTACTTCTGAATCTTTTCGTCCATACCTTCTAGTACTTTTTGAATGAAATAAGCATTGTCTACTCCTCTTTCTGCACCTGCTATTATTGTATAAAAAGCTTTCGGGAAGTTGAACATATCGTTAAGGAAATCCTCACTTCCACCAAGCAGTCTCGTCATAACCTTATCTGTTGTATGTGCATTTTGAGAAGCACTTCCTTCACTGTCACCCCATAAAAGTTCCGCTGCAGCATCTACAATTTCATCAATAAAATAATCATGGAATTCTCCGGAAAGTCTTTCTACAACAAAATCTAGACCATCAGGATAAGCTCCTAGTATAAATTTCACTCGAGAGAACTCTGGACGATCGAGAACGGCAAGCTTTTCCTGAGTTGACATGTTTGGGTTTGCAAGATAAATACGAGCCAACTCCTCTAGTCCATTACGGAATTGGGTTGAGCCTCCATACATAGCTCTACCATGACGAATCTTTGTACCATTAGGATTAGTATCTACATAGGCACGAATCATCTCAAGCCCCGATTTAATAAGCTCTAGACGTTCAGCTTGTTTCTTTGTAAGAAAATAAAGGAAGCTACCGTATCTTACATAAGTAATAGTAGGATCAGCCATGAAACTATCCTTAAGACTCTTTATTTGAGTCAAGCGTTTTTTCAATCCCTCTACTAGATACTCTGCCACTTTTTCTCGCATGGATCCTACATTGAACTTCACCATAGGGTGAGCCAAAATCATAGCGAGACTTTCTATTGTGGCATTAGGATTAAGATCTTTGACATTTACAAGAACTGTGTTTCTGAAGAGAGCATTCTTTATAGCTTCCCATATTTTTTTCAAGACACTAGCAATACCCTTCAAGGTTGAATCATCACTCTCAAAATCTTTCTTTAATTTACCTGTAGCAGGATCATAATACTCTGAAGCATAACGACCGAGTAGCTCTGTGATAAGCTCTTCGGCATGTTCCTCTTCTGTACTGTCAGGATAAAGACGCTGAATCTCTTCAAATAAAGCCTTATACTTTTCCTTAGGTTTATAACTTACAATCTTTTTTCTGGTAACCCTTTTACCGGTTTTAGGATCTATAACTGTTTCGTCAACAGTCCTTGTAATAAAGACGCTGTTCATCAACTGGAAATAAAGACGGATATTCTCCTGACCAATCATGCTCAGGAAAATATGCCCAAACTCATGTAGAGGTGTATCAAGACTAGCCTTAGCTGTATTGATTATAACGGTAGGTTTTCCTCCTACAGAATCGGGACTAGCTGGTTTAACATAACCTTTCCAAGGAACATCTGTACGATGTTCTAATCTGTATGTATACCCTTCTGGGAACTTACTAAGAAGAGCTTCAGCCATAGAAGTAAGTACCTCTACTGTAACTGTG
>Ga0073934_10010675_pt1 | contig 11339 bp, 9 predicted proteins | sample LarsenN4metaG_FD_76834 | JGI IMG/M metagenome (GOLD analysis project Ga0073934, IMG submission 76834) | Hot spring sediment bacterial and archeal communities from British Columbia, Canada, to study Microbial Dark Matter (Phase II) - Larsen... ...
AGTTTACGTCTTTGAGGTCAAATACTGACAAGGGAAAACCGTCTCCAGATTCCCAGAGGGGTATAGACAGCCGCGCATATCTAGGGAATCCGCGGGTTATTTTACCCGAGGGAGGCCTTGAAAAACGCGACGGTCTGTTTTAGACCGGCTTCCAGGTTGACCTCCGGGGTCCATCCCAGGACTTCCTTAGCCTTCCTCGCATCCAGGACGCTCCGTTTTTGCTCCCCTTCCTTGGCCGGGCCATGGGTTTTTGTCACCCTCGCGTCCGTCAGTTTGGCCAGTTCATCGAAGAGTTGGTTGACCGAGACTTCCTGGCCGGTCCCTATGTTATAAGCCCCCAGGACCTCCTTCGACAGCGCCAGCATATTGGCTCGAACGACATCCCCCACAAAGACGAAATCCCGGGTCTGTTCTCCGTCACCGTTAATGACTGGCTGCTCGCCCCTCAGCATCTTTTGGGTAAAGATGGCCACAACTCCCGCTTCTCCGTGGGGATCCTGGCGGGGACCATACACGTTGGCATACCTGAGGGCCACGTATTTAAGCCCGTAGGTCGCGTAATAAAAATAAAGGTACTTCTCCCCGGTTAGCTTTCCGATCCCGTAGGGAGATAGGGGATTGGTCGGGTGGTCTTCGGGGGCCGGAAACTCGTTCTGTTCCCCGTAGATGGCGCCCCCTGAGGAAGCAAAAATGACTTTTGGAATTCCTAATTTAACCGCCATCTGCAAAAGGTTGATGGTGCCGATGACATTTACATGGGCATCGTAGATGGGATCGTTGACCGATTTTCTCACATCCATCTGCGCGGCGTGGTGATTGAGGATATCAGGTCTTTCATCCTGGAGGACCTTATAAAGGGCCTCACTTCTTATATCTAATGGGTAAAATTTTGCCCGAGGGTTCAGATTTTGGCGTTTTCCGGTGACCAGGTTATCTACCACGATCACGTCATGGCCTGCCAGGAGGAAGGTATCTACCAGATGGGAGCCGATAAATCCGGCTCCGCCGGTGACAAGTATTTTCATAGAAAGGAAGAAGGAGGAAGGAGGAAGGAGGAAGGGCGGGAAGATCCTCTTTCCTCCACCCTCCTTCCTTTAGCCTTCATCCCCCGCAAAGGCATCTTCAACAAACTGAATCAGTTTTTCATGCAAGGGTCGATTGGAAGCGGCAATACAAGACAGACGAATCTCTTCAGGATCCCCAAATAAGGGCCTGGGGCCGAGGTCTTTTCCATAGGCGTCTGTGAGGAGGCATCCGGATTCTAAGGCGATAAGATAAGCGGCGGCCAGATCGTAGGGAAAAAGGCCGACAACCCCTGAACTGTCGGGTTGGGAGAGCTCTTCTCGGGAACTGGGAACTTCCTTGACGACCCGCTCCCCGATATCCACCACCGCATCCAGCTGTCCTGTTAAAAGCCTGGTCAGTGAATAGGTGGAACTGTTAAAGAGAAAACACCCCCCCGAAACCCCCGATCGGTTAATCAACGGAGCCAACCTCTCCATGAGCGCTTTGACAGGCCTGCCGGCCACCTCGAAACTCCAGAAAAGCCGATTTAAATCGTGATTCGGGGAGAGGGTCGGCGCTCTGTGACGTGGCGAGCTTTGTCCGGGCCCTGGGTCCCAAATCCGAGCGCCCTTCCCTCTTTCTGCGACAAATCGAGTACCATTTTTGATCTCCTGGATACAGCCGATTAAGAGGTCCTCGAACGTACAATTTTCAACGGAGAGACCTGAGTCCCAGGCCCTGGCCCCCGGGTCCGTTTGACTTCGGAGCCGAGACTCGGGACCCGAGGCGGGCCGGACCCTGGACAGCGCCACAGAGACGCAGGCGGATTCAAATCCAGCCGCGGCAGGCCGGGTTCCGTCTATAGGGTCGACGATCAGGACCCCTTCGGGCTGAGCCACCCTTTTGACCAGACCCCGATCTTCCGAATAGTAAGCTAGGGGCAGGTGACGATCTTCCAGGTAATTCAACAGGGCCTTTTCGGCTAAAATATCAATGGAAAAGCTGGCATCCCCGCTGATCCCAACTCCCCGAATGGCCCGGGAGCTCAACCTTCCTAACTCGGGCCTGACCACCTGGCGGATCGTCTCGGCGAGATCGATAACGACCTCTAAAAGATTTATCATAAAGCTGGGGATTAGGGGCTAGGGGCTAGGGGCTTGAGGCTGGAAAAACCAATCCCTAACCCCTAGCCCCTAGCCCCTAGCCTCTAGCTTCTTCTTCATCCATTCTAAGGTGTTCATGAGCCCCTGCTCTAAGCTGATCTTAGGCTCCCAGCCGAGAACGCGCCTGGCTTTGCTGATATCCGGTTGCCGGACTTTGGGGTCATCTTTGGGGAGAGGTTTAAAAACGATCTTGCTATAGCTACCTGTAAGGGAAAGGATCTTCCGGGCAAACTCCAAGATCGACATCTCCTGAGGATTTCCGATGTTTACAGGCTCAACCTCGTGGGTCAGCATCAACCGATAAATGCCTTCTATTAAATCGCTCACATAGCAAAAGGACCGCGTTTGAGAGCCGTCTCCGAAGACGGTGAGATCCTCGCCCAGGAGCGCTTGTCGCATAAGCGTAGGAACGACCCTTCCATCATAAATACGCATCCGGGGACCAAAGCAATTAAAAATACGAGCGATGCGGGTTTGTATTCCATGGTACCGATGATACGCCATCGTAAGGGCTTCTGCAAAACGTTTGGCCTCATCATAGACCCCCCGAGGGCCGATCGGATTTACGTTGCCCCAGTAATCTTCGCTCTGGGGGTGGATCAGAGGATCTCCGTAGACTTCCGAAGTGGAGGCCAGGAGAAACGTCGCTTTCTTTTCTTTGGCTAAACCCAAAGCCTTATGAGTCCCGAGGGATCCCACCTTCAGGGTCTGAATGGGCAGCTCCATATAATCGATGGGACTGGCCGGGCTGGCAAAATGTAAAATGTAATCCAACGGCCCTTCCAGGTAGATGTAGTTGGTCACATCGTGCTTGATAAAGAAGAATTTCTCATTCCGGATATGGGCAATATTGGAGATATCCCCGGTTAAGAGATTATCCATGCAGACAACCTCGAAGTCCCTTTCCAAAAGAAAGTCACAAAGATGAGACCCCAGAAACCCGGCTCCCCCCGTTATAAGTACGCGTGGCATCCGAGCTCAGAGATGGGCCATGGGTGACGAGCGAGGAGTAAAGGCAAAAGCTCATCTCTCACCATCCATGACCCATCACTTTCTTTTTACCTTCCAATTCCATAATATTCAAAACCCATTTTTCGTGTGATCTTAGGGTCGTAAATGTTGCGTCCATCGAAGATGATGGGCCTGTGCATGGAGTTTTTGATTTTTTCATCCATGTTTAGATACTTAAATTCGTTCCATTCGGTCACTAACGCCAGGGCGTCCGCATTTTTAGCCACTTCGTACGCGTTTTCACAGTAGGTGATCTGGGGGAAGATCTTCCGGGCATTTTCCATAGCCACAGGGTCATAAGCTTTGACCTCGGCGCCTTCGGCGAGCAGCGTGGCAACAATTTCTACAGACTTAGCCTCCCGCATGTCATCGGTGTTGGGTTTGAAGGCCAGCCCCAGAATCCCGATCACTTTACTTTGGAGGCTCCCGAGTACTTGTTTCATGATCTTAATAAAATGAACGGCACGCTCTCGATTGATCTCATTGACCGCCTTAAGGAGTTTAAAATCGTACCCATACTTGGCGGAGGTATGGATGAGGGACTCTACATCTTTGGGAAAGCAAGATCCTCCATATCCCAGGCCTGCGTTTAGAAAAGCGCGGCCAATTCTGGAATCGTAGCCCATCCCTTTTATAACCTGGGTTACATCCGCTCCGACCTGCTCACAGATATTGGCAATGGCATTGATAAAAGAAATCTTGGTCGCCAGGAAGGCGTTAGAAGCGTATTTAATCATCTCCGCCGAATGGACGTCCGTAATGAGCATAGGTCGCTCCAACGGGGCATACAGTTCCAGCAGGATCATGGCGACTTGCTGGTGGGGGGCTCCGATGACGATGCGCTCGGGATAGAGGGTATCATTGATGGCCGACCCTTCCCGGAGGAACTCAGGGTTCGAGACCACATCAAAATCTATATTACGTCGCTTGTTGGTCTCGATAATCTGCCTGACCAGATCTCCCGTACCGGGCGGGACCGTACTTTTATTCACGATCACCTTGTACCTGTCAATCGCCCGGGCAATCCCCCTGGCTACTTCCTCCACCTGACTGAGATCCGTTTCCCCATTTTCCTTCGGAGGGGTGCCGACCGCAATGAAAATGACCTCGGATTTTTTCACAGCCAGATCCAGATCGCACGTGAAAAATAATCGCCGCTCCTTACTGTCATCCGTATTCCGAGCGATCATTTCCTCCAGGCCCGGCTCATAAATCGGCATGATTCCTTTTTTGAGCTTTTCTATTTTTTCTTCGTCTTTATCCACGCAGATGACCTCATTTCCCAGATCGGCAAACACTGCCCCGGTCACTAAGCCCACGTAACCCGTACCGATAACCGAAACGTTCATTTTTGAGAAGGCGAAAGGGTAAAAGGCAAAGGGCATCAGGAAATCCTTTCGCCTTTTACCTTTCGCCTTTTAAGCTAATAAGCGCCTTTTCCTGATAAAATCACAGGGATCGTCCTGAGTAGAATTTTTAAGTCGTTAGAGAGGGACCAGTTCCGTATGTAGTACAAGTCTAATTTGATCATCTCCTCGAAAGTTAAGCCACTGCGGCCACTGACCTGCCAGAGTCCCGTGATGCCAGGTTTAACCCACAACCGCCGATACTGCCACTCCTCATATTGGGCGATCTCCGCCGGCAGAGGAGGGCGGGGACCTACCAGACTCATCTCACCTTTAATCACGTTGAGCAATTGGGGTAGTTCATCCAGACTGAACCGCCGCAGAATTTTGCCGACCCTGGTCAACCTGGGATCCTTTTGAATTTTAAATAGCGGTTCCTGCACTTCGTTTAAATCCTTGAGCCATGGCCTTAGTTCCTCGGCATCCTTATACATGGACCGAAATTTATAGATCGTAAAGGGCCGCCGGCCTCGGCCTACCCTCTCTTGCCGAAACAGGATAGGTCCTGGGGACTCCCACTTAATCAAAATCCCGATGAGCACAAACAATGGAAGCAGCAGAACGACTCCCGTCACGGCCAGAGTCAAATCCATAACCCGTTTAAGAAAAAGATTGAACCCTCGGAGGGGGTCCGCTTCGAACGTAATCGTAGGAATCCCACCCAGCTCCTCAATGGTCGCCCGGGGGGTCAAAATTTCATTTAAATCGGTTACGACCCGGACTTGAAGGGTCTCCGTCATGTTCCTGGATACCAGGTCGAAGATCTCGTCTTGCAAGGGGTCTAGCTCCGTGACAAGAACCTCGCTGATTTTCTGATCTTTGATCAGCCGCGGAAGGTCTTTAAGGCTGCCCAGGATCGGAAGACAACCCATCGGCAGCGGGTCGCGGGAGGTGGGCCGGTTTTCTTCCGCTTTCGGCCTGATGCCCAAGGCCTGCGGTCCGCGATTCACGGCCCTAGAGGGCATGGCTACGAACCCAACGATATCGTATCCCAGCTCCGAGTGCTTGGCTAGCTCCTCTTTCAGCACGGAAGCCGACGGACCGGTTCCTACGATGAGAACCCGTTTTAAATCAAAACCTTGTTTCCGCAGAAATCTAAAAGCCCCAAAAAGGAGCCACCGGAAGAGAAAAATCGTCCCGCTTCCCAAGACCCCCAAAGTAAGGGTAATAGACCTGGAAAACTCATACCCCTGCATCAAGTAAGTGCCGGCCATGATCATCAGGGTCGTAATGGCCATCCCTTTGATCACCCGAAACAGTTCGTCCACCCAGAGCAACCCCCTTGGAAACTTATATAAATGGAGGAAGTGAAAAACTATCAGGGCGACCATGTTGATAAAGATCAGAAAATCGTTATAAATAGAAAGGGGCAAATCCGGCTTCTCCAGAAAGGCACCTGCGCTTTTTCTCAGATGATAGGCCAGGTAAAAAGAAAGGTTAAGGGCCAAGAGATCCGACCCCACAAAGAGCGTGTGCGTCAAGATACCTTGATATTTGCGGAGGATATAGATGAGGTCGCTCCACTTATCATAGAAATGAAGCATGCTCCGAAGGTGGGAAAAAAGGGCCCGACGCGCTAATCCTTGGGCGCTCTCCCGCCGGTGTTGATGGATCATCTCCGCATCAGGAAAGTAACAGACCTTCCAACCCCCTTTTTTCATCCGGTAACACCAATCCACGTCCTCAAAGTAGAGGAAAAATCGCTCATCCATCACCCCTACATCTTCCAACGCCTTCCGCCGCACCAGCATGCAGGCCCCTAAAACCCAATCGACTTCCCGAACCGACGTGTGATCCCAGTCCATCATGAGATGATCTCGCAGGATGGAACTATTGGGAAATAATCTCCCGAGGGGAGTCCTCCTTAGAAGGAGCGTCGGAAAGGTATAGAACGTTCTGCAAGAGTATTGGAGGGTCCCGTTGGGATTCAGAAGTTTCCCCCCGATGATGCCCACCGGCTCGTTCTCATCCATAAACTGGATCATCTTCTGGATGGCTCCGGCCTTCACCTGAATATCCGGATTCAGCAGAAGGATATACTCTCCCTTCGCAACCCGGATGCCTTGATTAACCGCGCGGGCATAGCCCAGGTTTACCTCATTGACCAGGACCTGGACCTCAGGAAACTTTTGACGGAGCATTTCCACCGTGCCGTCCTCAGAATGGTTATCGACCACGATAATTTGCCCATCGTCCAGCGTCCAGGGTCTGTGGTCCGTCGCCGAGGAGGGGGTTTGAACCTCGAGGCCAGAGGCCAGAATCGACCTTAAACAAAGCTCGAGCAGATCCCTGGTTTTATAATGGACGATCACAATGGAGAGCTTCATTCAATTTCGGATTTCGGATGTAGAATCCGGAGCCTACAATCCGAAATCGGGCTACCCCTTAAACCGATACTTGAGCAGGGTATAGATCGCTCCAAACCCATCCTTCCAGGTGATCTTTTTCCCCTCCTCATAGCCCCGACCATCGTAGCTAATCGGTACCTCGAACACTTTGTACTTCTTCTTAAAAATTTTCGCCGTGATCTCCGGCTCGATGCTGAAACTTCGCGACTCCAGCTTTAGACCCTTAATCACTTCCGCTTTAAAGGCTTTGTAGCCGGTTTCCATATCCGAGAGCATGGTATCAAACAACAGATTGGTGATCAGCGTTAACAACTTATTGCCCATATAGTGCCAGAACATGAACACCCTATGGGAACCTAGGAACCGCGAACCGTAGACCACGTCCGCATTTTTCTCGAGGATCGGTTTCAGCAGTACCGGATAGTCCTGGGGATCGTACTCCAGGTCCGCATCCTGAATGATCACGATATCCCCGGTCACAAACTGTAATCCGGTCCGGAGGGCCGCCCCTTTGCCCTGGTTTTTGGTGTGGTAGTGGAGGATCAGATTGTCTGCGCCTTGCAGTTTCAACTGCTCGAGGAGTTCCCGGGTACCGTCCGTGGAGCAATCATCGACGATGATGATCTCCTTGGGCAGGTTAACCGCTTGAACCTTCGCAATGACGGTTTGGATGGTAGCGCACTCATTGTACACAGGGATGACGACGCTCAATTTTTTAGGATTCGGCATGGAGGTCATAAGGATACAAATTTTAAATTTTAAACGTTCTTCATCACATTCAGCACCCTTTGATATCCGTTATATCTCACGATGGCGCTCGTTGTACGAAGGTAAAAGCCGATCAACCGGGCCATCTTACGGGAGGTATTGAAAGTGTGACGACCCTCGGGGAACGAAAAGCGAAAAGCCCCGGCGTCGCTCCGGGAGTTTGAGCAGAACGCTTCCAGAGGTTGAAGAACCGCGGGCCAGGAGAAGTTACCGGCAACTCTTCTCAGGTTATCTCGATAATACCGAACCTTTTCGGGGCAATCGGCCATTTCCAAGATCGCAGCCTTGAGTTGATGGAAAGCCTTGGGATCAAGGACGATCCCTAGGCCTTCCCTTTCGATAAAATCGCTCCAAAAATCCCCTTTTGTAGCGATAACAGGTAACTCACACCAGAGATAATCCAGAATCCTCGTTCTAAACGCAAACCTGGACTCCAGGCTCTCGAAATGGGTACTGATCCCCATATCTGCTTCCAGCAGATAATTCTGGCGCTCCTGGTAGGGAATCCATGGCGTAAAGAAGACCTGCTTATCGTACAGCCCTAACTCTTTGCTTATCCGCAGAGCCTCTTCGGTGGATTGGGCTACCGAAGGTGAAGGCCGGGATTCCTTTTCGCCAGGTCCCTGAGGGGCGCCCATAAAGACCAGTTTAATATCGTGACGATCCCGAGAGATCTCGTGGATCGCTTTTATCACCATGCAAGGATCGAACCACTTCCAGAGCCCGCCTCCCCATAAAACCACTTTATCCGCATCTGCGATCCCCTTTTGAACCCCTTTAAGGACCTGCCGGGTGTGGACGGGCTTTTCAGAAGGTAACCCGTACGGAACCAATTGGATCAAGCTTTTCAGCGTAGGGTCCTTTCGATAGAGCTCAGGGCGGACCCTCCCTGCGGAGACCAGCATCCCGAGCCAAAAATCCCGTTGCCGCTCGTGGCTACAGATAAAAAAATCGCCCCGGTAAAGCAGCATCTGGGTGCGCGCCAGACAATAGGCCAGCGATAGGGCGGCCTCAGGCAACGAAGCGTCTCTACGGTGCTCCAGAATCTCAATGGGTAAAGGGTCGTAAAGATCCACGACCAGGGGCTTTGGGGAAAGAAAAACCGGATCCAAGGGAAACTTATATCCCTGGGTAATGACCACATCCGCCCGGCCCAGACAGCGCTTGAGCGCCTTCCGGGTGGTTCTGAGGATCTGAAATTTTGAGGAGGACAGGTCCGTTTCACCCGGAACCAGCAGCGTAACGTCGTGCTTTTCTGCAAGATGGGCGGCCATTTCCCAGTACCGTATTCCAGGCCCCGCCATCCTCTGATGGACGGGATTTGAACTGATCAGAAGGATAGAGCTCATGGGTCCGTGGTCCGCGGTCCGTGATCCGCGGTCCATGGGTTTGTGGAGGCAACCTGCCGGGCTGTCCCCGCCGACAACGAAGGGCCGAGATCCTCCCGATCCTTAGGGTCTAGGGCCTGTGGCTCTTCATCGGAGACGACAGGTAACGGACCGCGGACCACGGATCGGCGATCTTCTTCTTCCCAGATTTCTTCTAGCTTTTGAGCCCTCCTCCTCTTAGAGAGATAGGCGCCGATAAAAATAAGGGTGGCGAGGAACCAGAGCACCGTGGTACTGGCAATAATAGGAATCCAGGAATGTTTTTCCCTAAGCGCTTGCCGCCAATTCTGTTCTAGAACCTCCAGCTCCACGCCGGTAGCCCGGCGCAGTGCCGTTTCTGGACTGATCCCTTCCCCCAGGTTTTTAATGAGCCGATGAAAGGCCTCCTTTCCATATTCGTTCATGAGGTACGTGATCAAGCTCAGACTCTGCGCGTAGGCAATCCGGGCCGTCGCGGCATCGGCAGGAAACGACCGGGTCAACTGAGATAAAGGGAGGAAAGAATCTAACAAGGCCACCTCTTGAAGGACCTCTTCTTCCGGGAGTCCCCACTCCTTGGCCTGATACATGGCAAATCCCTCCGAAAGCCATCGGGGCGCGCCGCCTACAGGTTCCAGGGCTTGTTCCAGGGCGATATGAGCAAACTCGTGTTTGAAAAGCTGGACGGGGTCTACCACCTGACCCTTAACCCCCCAGGGGGATTTCATGACGATGCGATTTAAGGAAGGATAAGCCACCCCCACCGCCCAAGGCGGAACACGTTCTGGATAAGGTTGTTTCTCCCTGAAACACGTCTCGGTAGGACAAAGATAGACGGAAATTTTGGCCTTTGGCGCGTACCCCAGATCGCTTACAACCTCCCCATAAACGTCCTCCACCTTACGGCTCAGCAGTTCCGCTATTTTTTGATTCCCTTTAACGTGGTGGATGTAGAAATGCCCGGTAGGTAAGGTCGTCCACTCTTCTGCAAAAGCCAGGGGCGCTATCCCGCCCAGCCAAAGAAATCCTAAAATAAACAGAATTCCCAGGTTATTCCTTTTGAACCACATCTTTAAATTTTTTTATTACAACCTCCCGAAATAAATCCGACCAGGGGATAGACTTCTCCGTCTTGGGATCGATTTGAACGTGCACCTGGGTGGCTTGCAGAATTTCCTGCCCGGTCTTATCGTTGATAATTTTGAAACGGAGGTGAACGCTCGAATTCCCCAACCTGGCCACCTCGACAAAAATTCTCAATAGATCATAAAATCGGGCCGGATTAAAATATCGAACCTGCATCTCTACCATAACCGTCTCGTGTTCGATGCGGATGGTCTCTTCCTCTGAAAACCCCAGACTCCGCCAGAACTCATCCCGCGCCCGATCTAAAAAGGGGAAAAATCTCCCATAATATACACGGCCCTGCGCGTCTGTGTCGGCATAAGCTACCCGTAGACAGTAGGAAAAGGGCTCTGTTGGAATCAAAAACACCTCCCGATTTTTTTAACGGAAAGATCGATTGTAGAACGCGGGTACGAATTTAAAATGCACAGAACCACAATTATACCATTTATAATAACAAAAACGGGTTGTGTCAAATAAAATCTCCGGTCGTTTCCGTGTTCATTTAGCTAAGTACAACCTTTGGATCCGTAGCCCTGTTTTCTCGTTCCCCGGCTAAAGCCTCCGGGGTGTTTTTCTCGTTCCCAGGCTCTGCCTGGGAATGCCTATCTAGAGGCTCTGCCTCAACTTCCCGAGGCGAGGCAGAGCCTCAAGAAGTCGCGTTGCCCGGCTAAAGCCTTCAGGATGTTGACTTAAGGAATACCCCCCGCTCCCTTTCCAGGGGATTTTTTGAACCTAACCCCTCCGGCTCCCCTTCCCTGGGAGGGAAGGGGAGCGTTCAGGCAAAGGCCCTCCCCGGGTTCCCTTTCTAGGGTAGGTTTCTTGCGGGAGGACTGGCCGGTAAGCACCCCTACCCTGGACCTTTTTATGGGTATTTTTTGAGGCTAATCCCCCCTGCCCCCCTACGCGCCAGGAGAAGAAAAAATCCCCCCTCACCCCCCTTACCAAAGGGGGGCTCGGACGCGCATTTCCCCCTTTGATAAAGCTTCTCCGAGCCCGGGAGCCGGCCTCTCTTCAGTAGGGGGGCTCGGACGCGCATTCCCCCCCTTTACGAACTATGCATTACCCACATTTTTTTAATTCAGGAGCTTACCTCCTTTAAAGCCCTGAAAGGGCGTGTCGTTAAAACCCAGGACACCGCCCCCA
>Ga0073934_10010678_pt1 | contig 11333 bp, 4 predicted proteins | sample LarsenN4metaG_FD_76834 | JGI IMG/M metagenome (GOLD analysis project Ga0073934, IMG submission 76834) | Hot spring sediment bacterial and archeal communities from British Columbia, Canada, to study Microbial Dark Matter (Phase II) - Larsen... ...
AATGAAAACCGGGAAAACAATGAAGTGCTTTCCATAAATGAAGTGGAAAAAGAAATCTCCCTCAGCAAAGAACCTGTTGCCTCCATACTGAAAAGCCTTTTGGCCGAACTATACCTGAATTACTTTCAGCAAAACCGCTGGAAACTATACAACCGGACCAAAACTGTAAACTTTGATAAAAAGGACATCGCCACCTGGGATGCAGAGGACCTTCATAAAAAGATCAGTGATCTCTATCTGCAATCCATAAAAGAAGAAAAACTATTGCAACAAACAAAATTGCAGCCATTTGATGCCATCATTATCAAAGGGAATGTCCGTCACCTGCGCCCCACACTATATGACCTGCTGACGCACCGGGCACTCAGCTATTTTGAAAATGATGAACGGGATATTAAAAAGCCTGCTTATGCCTTTGAGATAGACCAGGCCAGTGCTTTTGACCCGGCTGCTGATTTTGTTAACCGGAAATTTCCAACAAAAGATTCCCTTTCCTTGCAGCACAAAGCATTGTTGATCTATCAAAAACTCATCGCTTTTCACCTAAAAGATGCAAAACCAGACGCCCTGATCGATGCTGACATCGATAGAATTGAATTTATAAGAGAAAATTCTACTCACCCGGATAAAGAAGACCTTTATTTCAATGCTATAAAACATATAACCAGTCAGTACGAAAATCTGCCTGCCGCTTCTCAAGCCTGGTACCTGCTGGCAAGCTGGTATGAACAAAAAGCCGGCGAATACAAACCACACGGAGATACTACTAACCGTTATAGCCGTATTAAAGCAAAAGAAATTTGTGAAAGGATCTTGCTGCAGAAGGATTCATCAGAAGGAAAAATAAACTGTTACAACCTCCTGAATCAGATCAACAAGTCCAGCTTTCAATTTGCAGTGGAAAAGGTAAACGTACCCGGTATACCATTCCGCTCTTTAGTTAAATACAAAAACATCAATACCCTTTACCTGCGGATCATTAAAGCAGATGAAGCACTGAAGAAACAACTGGAGAATCAGTACGACGAAAAATACTGGCCTGCTATCATTGCTGCTACTCCCATCCGTAGCTGGCAACAGACATTACCTGCCACCAATGATATGCAGGAGCATAGTACAGAAATAAAAATTGATGCGCTGCCTCCCGGCGAATACATTTTAGTCGCATCCAATACAGTTTCGATGGGTAATAAAAAAACACCACTGATTGATAAAAAAGCATTGTTAGGCGCCCGGCTGTTTTATGTTTCAGCTATCAGCTATATAAATAACAGCGATGACTACTTCGTTCTGGATCGCAATAGCGGACAACCTTTGGTCAAAGCCGCAGTACAGGTTTGGGAACAGAAGTATGATTACAAAACCTACAAATACATTAAGGAGAAAGGAAAAACTTATACGACAGATGCCAACGGTTTTTTCCGTATGGATAAAACAAAAAGAGATAACAATACTTATGGGAATTATTCATACCTGCTTGATATTACTTATCAAAACGACAGGCTCTTTATGAATGACCTGGTTTACGACTACTACTATTACCGGGAACCGGAAACAACCGATTCAAAAGATGCCACCAGCATTCACCTTTTTACTGACCGAAGCATTTACCGGCCGGGGCAGACAGTTTATTTCAAAGGAATAGTGCTCACTAAAAACCAATTAAAGAAAACAGGAGGCATAAAGCCGAACTATAGCACTACTATTATTCTAAGGGACGCCAATTACCAGGATATTGATACTATTATAGTAAAAACGAATGAATATGGTTCATTCAGCGGAAAGTTTCAATTGCCACAAAGCGGCATGAATGGTCTTTTCAATATTTATACAAGGCCGGATGCCTCCAATGTCAGCTTCCGGGTGGAAGAATACAAACGTCCAAAATTTTATGTTGATTACGAACCCGTAAAAGGAACTTATAAAGTCAATGATAACATAAAAATTACCGGAATGGCAAAAGCCTATGCCGGCAATAATATTGACGGGGCAACGGTGAAATACAGGATCGTTCGCCTGCCAAGGTTCATTTACCCCTGGTTATTCTGGCGTTGGTGGCAGCCGCCATCTGATGAAATGGAAATTGCCCATGGAGAAACAACAACCGATAAGGATGGAAAATTCGTTGTGAACTTTACCGCCATTCCTGATAAAAAAATAGATAAGAAATTTGAGCCTGTCTTTGATTACACCATCTATGCTGATGTAACAGATATTAACGGCGAAACACGAAGTGGTGAAAAATCAGTTTCAGTAAGTTATAAGTCACTGATGCTGGTTTCAACTGTCCCTGCCTCACTTCCGGCAGACAGCCTGAATACAATTTCTATCCGTACTCAAAATATGAATGGTGAATTTGAGCCTGCCAGTGTCAAAGTAACCATTAGTAAACTAAAAGAAGAAAAAAGGCTGATCCGTGACCGCTTCTGGCAAAGGCCGGACCAGTTTGTAATGAAAAAGAATGAATACATACAATCATTCCCTTATGACGAATATGATAATGAAGCTGATTATAAGAGCTGGGCAAAGGGAGCGGAGGTTTACAGCAAGAGAGATTCTTCAACAAGTAATGGAGAATGGAAAATGGAGAATGGAAAATTTTCACCAGGCTTTTATGTAATTGAATTATCAACAAAAGATAAAAATGAGGAAGAAGTAAAAGATATTAAATATATAGAGCTTTTCGACGAAAAAAACAAGCAGTTGAACCGTCCTGAATATTTATGGACAGGCAATAGCAAAACCACTGCAGAGCCCGGCGAAACAGCCAAAGTAGAAATGGGAACAGCAGCAGATAACCTCTTTGTGGTTCACCAGGTAAATAAGTCAACAGTCTACAATCAGCAGTCAACTGCGAACTACTCCTTTCTGCAACTAAACAACGAGAAAAAAACCTTCTCCTTCCCTGCTACCGAAGCAGACCGGGGCGGTTATGGTGTCGGCTGGATGTTCATCCGGAATAACCGGTTGTACCAGCTCAACCAAACGATCAATGTACCATGGACTAATAAGGATCTGCAGATTGAATACGCCACTTACCGGGAAAAAACGCTGCCCGGCAGCGAAGAAAAATGGAAAGTGAAAATAACAGGCTATAAAAAAGATAAGGCAGCGGCTGAAATGCTGGCCAGCATGTATGATGCATCACTGGATCAGTTCTATGTTCATAACTGGAATGAACCTTCTATCTGGCCTTACTTCTACAACAGCCGGAGCTGGAGCGGTTCGCAAAATTTTGCACAGGTGCAGTCAAACCAGAAATATGTTTATGATGATGATTCGAAATATGTGACGAAAATTTATGATTACCTGTTTTATAGTGATATTGAAACACTGGGAAATGGCCTAATGGGCAGAGTCTCTGGTGTTGAAATTTCTTACAACAGGGCCCCTGCTCCTACTGCACAAGAGAAAAAAGAAGAAGGAGACGTCATGGCCGTAGCTGACACTACAGCAATAAAAGAAAAAAATGGCGATGGAGTCCCGGACAAACTTGATAAGGAGAAAAATTCACAACAAGACCCCTCCGTTAAAATCCGGAAGAATTTTAATGAGACTGCCTTCTTCTTCCCTGACCTGAGAACAGACAGCAGCGGTGCCATCGAGTTTTCTTTCACTATGCCGGAGGCATTAACGAAATGGAAATTCATGGCCTTGGCACATACCAAAGAAGCGGCTTTTGGCAGCAGCACCAAAGAGATTGTTACCCAAAAAGAACTGATGGTACAGCCCAATGCCCCACGTTTCCTGAGAGAAGGCGATAAAATTGAGTTCAGTTCAAAAATTGTAAACCTGACTGAAAAAGAAATAACAGGGACAGCCGAATTCCAGCTGTTTGATGCCACTACCGGTGAACCGGTGGATGGCTGGTTCCATAACATGATCCCTAACCAGTATTTCACCGTGGCAGCCGGACAAAGTGAAGCAGTGAAATTCCCGATTGATATTCCTTACCAGTTCAACAAAGCATTGGTATGGAGGATTGTTGCCAAAGCCGGTAACTATAGTGACGGTGAAGAAAACTCATTGCCGGTATTAACGAACCGGATGCTGGTGACTGAGACCATGACATTGCCGATGAGAGGAACAGGTACAAAGAATTTCACCTTTGAAAAACTGTTGAACAGCGGCAATAGTGAATCATTGCAGCACTATGGATTGACGGTAGAATATACTTCCAACCCGGCCTGGTATGCGGTACAGGCACTACCCTACCTGATGGAATACCCGTATGAATGTGCAGAGCAAACCTGGAACAAGTACTATGCTAATTCACTGGCCAGTTTTATTGCCAATTCATCTCCGAAAATCAAACAGGTATTTGAAAAATGGAAAACAAAAGACACTGCCGCCTTATTAAGTAACCTGCAGAAGAACCAGGAACTGAAAGCTGTGCTGCTGGAAGAAACGCCGTGGGTATTACAGGCAAAGAATGAAAATGAACAGAAAAAGAATATTGCCCTGCTGTTTGATATGATCAAGATGGCTGAGCAATTACAAAGCTCTTACGAAAAGTTAAAGCAGATGCAAAGCAGCAATGGTGGTTTTGTATGGTTCAAAGGTGGACCTGACGACAGGTATATGACCCAATATATCGTAACGGGAATCGGACATTTGAAAAAGCTGAAAGCTATTGCACCCGGACAAGAAGGATATCTTAAGGCTATTTTGACCAAAGCGATTCCTTACCTCGATAAAAAAATAAAAGAAGATTATGATGACCTGATCAGGTATAAAACCAATTTAAAAACATATACACCCGGCTACACCACCATTCAATACCTGTATATGCGCAGTTTCTTTCCTGACTATGAAATAGCCGCTGCCAGTAAAAAGGCCTATGACTATTTCCGCAGCCGCATGCAGCAAACTTGGGTGGGCCAAAGTAAATACATGCAGGGCATGGCTGCACTGGCATTGCAAAGAACAGCTGATAGCAAAACTCCTATAGCGATACTCAAGTCATTGAAAGAAACATCCATCAGCAACGAAGAATTGGGTATGTACTGGAAAGATCAGCGAAATGGCTGGTTCTGGTATGAAGCGCCGATAGAAACCCATGCGTTGATGATTGAAACATTCCAGGAAATTGGAAAAGACAGTAAAGCAGTTGATGACCTGAAGACATGGCTACTGAAAAACAAACAAACCAATAACTGGAAAACCACTAAAGCCACAGCTGAAGCATGCTATGCTTTATTGTTGCAGGGCAATGACTGGCTGGTTAATGAACCTTCAGTAGAAATTAACCTCGGTCCCGCATTCATAAAAACTGAAGGCGAACAAGAAGCCGGCACAGGTTATATCAAGAAAACAATCGAAGGAAGACTGGTAAAACCGGAAATGGGAAATATATCAGTTAAAGTAAGCAGCAATAATAACCAGTCGCCGGTAAGCTGGGGCGGTGTTTATTGGCAATATTTTGAAGACCTTGATAAGATCACAACGGCATCTACTCCATTAAAGCTGACAAAAAAACTTTTTGTAGAAAAGAACACAGACCGTGGGCCTGTTATCAATCCTGTAAACGATGGTGATGCCATAAAAGTGGGCGATAAAATCAAAGTAAGAGTGGAGCTTCGGGTGGACAGGGATATGGAATATGTACACATGAAAGATATGCGGGCCTCAGCTTTTGAACCGGTTAATGTGCTGAGCCAATACAAATGGCAGGGCGGATTAGGTTACTATGAAAGCACCAAGGACGCAAGCACTAATTTCTTCTTCTCTTACCTGAGAAAAGGAACCTATGTGTTTGAATACACCCTGTTCGCTACGCATACCGGTAATTTCAGCAATGGCATAACAACAATTCAGTGTATGTATGCTCCGGAGTTTACATCGCATTCTGAAGGCATCAGGGTAAATGTAGAATAACAGAAAGGAATAATTATGAAGAGGCTGATAATCGTCCGGCATGGAGAAACCAAAGAAAACGAGTTAAATATTTGCCAGGGTCAGGAACATGGAACCTTGTCTGAAAAGGGAACCAGGGAAAATGAAAAGCTTGGGCTGGAGTTGAAACAATTCTCTTTTCAGACAATTTATTCAAGTCCTTTACGCCGTGCATTAAAGACAGCAGAAACAATACAACTACATAATCCCGGCTCCCGGATCATTACAGACAATAGATTAATGGAAAGACACCTGGGGGTATTACAGGGACAGACCTATCCCCGGCCATACCTTGAAACTGATTTATATGAGCGAATGGAAACAATTGAGTCCGTTGCGGAACGAATAACTAATTTTTTAGCTGAAATAAATTCCAAACAATTCAACGAAGAAACAATTGTGCTGGTCAGCCACGGGTACGTAATAAAAGTACTGCTGTCGTTACTCAGAGGACTGCCAGTAAATGAATTCTATAAGATAAGTTTGATGAGCAACTCATCCTATGCAGCTGAGCCCTTTAAACAAGCCATACAAAATAGCTAATTCATTTACTTTTGCCCATGCATTTTCAATTTCTCATTATTGGCCAGGGCATCAGCGGAACATGGCTTAGTTATTATCTCAAAAAAGACAACAGATCATTTCTTGTCTTTGACAATAAAGATCCGAATGCACCATCACGCCTTGCAGCAGGTATCATAAATCCTGTAACCGGAAGAAGACATGTAACAGCCTGGATGATTGAAGAACTCCTTCCTTTTTCCTGGCAAGCTTATACAGAAATGGGAAACAGTCTTGGTATCAAAGCCATTTCGCAGAAGGACATTGTTGACTTTTTTCCCAGTGCACAGATGCGGCAAAGTTTTCAGCAACGGGTAGAAGAAAATGCTGCTTATATAACGCTTGAAGAATCTGTCAGCTATTATGAACTTTTTAATTATGAATTGGGTTATGGACAAATCTCGCCGGTTTACACTGCACATCTTGATAATATAATCCCAGCATGGAGAACAGAGCTTAATAACAGAAAACAGTTATTGGAAGAGCAATTTGATCAATCGCAACTGACCGTCACAGCAAATGGTGTACGCTACAAAGAAATAACAGCAGAAAAAATCATTTTTTGCGATGGTGCCGCTTCGGTTGATAATCCCTATTTCAATGCACTGCCCTTTGCTCCCAATAAAGGCGAAGCACTGACACTGGAAATTGATGACCTTTCGCCAGACCGCATTTACAAGAAAGGAATGATGCTGGTTCCGCTGGCCACTCCCGGTCATTGGTGGATTGGCTCTGCTTACCAATGGGATTTTGACAACCTGGATCCTTCTCCTGAATTCAGGGAAAAAACAGAACAATTACTGAAACAATGGCTGAAAGTGCCCTACCGGATAACAGGGCATGTAGCCAGCAACCGGCCAGCCACCCTTGAAAGAAGACCGTTTGTCGGGCTTCATCCCATATATCCGCAAATAGGAATACTAAATGGCATGGGAACAAAAGGTTGTTCATTGGCTCCCTTTTTTGCCCGGCAACTGACCGATCATTTACTTTTAAATACATCAATAACGGCCGAGGCTGATGTAAACCGCTTTACCAGGATTCTTTCCCGCAACATTTCATAACTTTCTTTCTTCAATCTCAAATGATGGAACAAACCAACGAAGCTTTCTACAGCATTCCTTCCCGCTATCGCCGCATGGAGAATATGCACATTGTTTTCTGGCTGGTAAAAGATATCAGCTGGTGCCTGATATGGCGGGAACTGGGATTAGCCATGTTTATTCCTACTCTTGTAATATCAATAATCATTGCATGGAGGACAAGACAAATGAAATCAGAACTGGCTCACAACCTGGCTATCACATTTTGGATTTGTGCCAATGGCTACTGGATGATCAGTGAGTTTTTTGGGTTTGATGAAGCTATCGTATGGAATGAGTTCACAGGAAAACATCTGGCACTTATCCCCTTTATCACAGGGGCTGCTATACTCATGTATTATTATGCGGTACAGCGGCCTAAGGAACTTAAAGAGCAGCATGAAGTAACATTGTAACAGCCGTTAGCCGGATTTGCCCATAGGCCCTTAGCATGCTATCTTTGCACCCCGGAAATACAGAGGGAAAATCATCCCCTGCCTTCCATTTTTCAACCTATAACTTATCAACTGAAATGTACAGAACGCATACTTGTGGGGAATTAAGACTGACAAACAAAGGAACTGAGGTAACCTTGGCCGGATGGGTGCAAACGGTCCGGAAATTCGGGGCAATCACTTTCGTTGACCTTCGTGACCGCTATGGCATTACCCAGTTATTGTTTGGTGAGGAACTGAATAAACAACTGGAGGAAAATCCACTTGGCCGTGAATTTGTGCTGCAGGCTACCGGCACTGTCAATGAAAGAAGTAATAAGAACCCCAATATCCCAACCGGTGATATTGAAATACTGGTTTCTTCTTTTAAAATACTGAATAAATCAGCCGTGCCTCCTTTTACCATACAGGACGATACAGATGGTGGCGATGACCTGCGGATGAAATACCGTTTCCTCGACCTGAGAAGGAATGCGGTAAAAAAGAATCTTGAATTACGTTATGCGGTAAACCGGGCCGCCAGGAATTACCTGCATCAGAATAATTTCATGGACATAGAAACACCGTTCCTCATTAAGTCCACACCGGAAGGTGCCAGAGATTTTGTTGTTCCATCGCGGATGAATCCCGGCCAGTTCTATGCCCTGCCCCAATCACCCCAAACCTTCAAGCAACTGCTGATGGTTAGTGGCTATGACCGTTACTACCAGATTGTAAAATGTTTCCGTGATGAAGACCTGCGGGCAGACCGTCAGCCTGAATTTACCCAGATAGACTGCGAGATGGCTTTTGTGGAGCAGGAAGACATCCTGAACATGTTTGAGGGTATGGTGAAATCCATTTTTAAAGAAGTAAAAGGAATTGATTATACCGAAGCTGTGCCGAGAATGACCTGGGAAGATGCTATGTGGAATTATGGCAATGATAAACCGGATATCCGTTTTGGCATGCAGTTGCTTAACCTGAAAAAACCGGCCACCGTATATGTTGACAAACAAGATAGTTCTTCGCTGATCAGCGGCGCTGATTTCAAAGTTTTTGACGAGGCAGAAACTGTGCTGGCCATTGCTGTTCCCGGTTGCAGTGAATACAGCCGTAAACAAACGGATGAATTAACCGAATGGGTAAAACGGCCGCAGATAGGAATGAAAGGCCTGGTCTTTATTAAGTGCAATACTGACGGTAGCTATAAAAGCAGTGTAGACAAATTCTATAGCGAAGAAAGATTAAAAGCCATTGCTGGTGCGGCCAACGCAAAGGCAGGAGATCTTGTTTTAATTCTTGCCGGTGCAGAAGAAAGAACAAGAAAAGCAATCAGTGAACTAAGACTGGAGATGGCAGAACGGTTGGGTATGCGCAAAAAAGATGAATTCAAATTGGTATGGGTACTCGACTTCCCCTTGTTTGAATATGACGAAGAGGGTAATCGCTGGGTAGCACGCCATCATCCGTTCACTTCACCCAAGCCTTCACAGATCGAAGCGATGATCAATAACAACCCGGTTATAGAGAATGCTGCCGAATACCTGAAACATCCTTATGCCAATATCAAGGCCAATGCCTATGATATGGTACTTAACGGAAACGAGATCGGCGGTGGTTCTATCCGTATTTTTCAAAGAGAGTTGCAGGAAAAAATGTTTGCAGCACTGGGTATGGATGCTGCTGAGCAGCAGCACAAATTCGGGTTCTTATTAGGTGCATTTGAATACGGCGCTCCGCCACATGGTGGCATTGCTTTTGGTTTTGACAGGCTTTGTGCTATTCTCGGTGGCAGCGAAAGCATCCGTGACTTTATAGCCTTCCCGAAAAACAATGCAGGCCGTGACGTAATGCTGGATGCGCCAGCCACGATTGATGAAAAGCAGTTTGAGGAATTACAGATAAAGCTAAACTTGAAGGGATAGAAGCTCGGATGACATTCATTTAGAATTGTGCAAAGAGTATTAATCGGTGTTCATCCGTTTATTCAGTGTCATCCGTGTTCCAGTGTTTTTTTCTACAATTAAGAAATTAGCAATTGCTTCAATACAACAGCTAATTTCTCCGCATCGGGCAGCATCGCTTTTTCCAATCCCATATTCATAGGCACAGCCGGCAAATTCAATGCACCCAACACTCCCACCGGTGCATCTAACCATTGGAAGCAATTTTTGGATATACGGCCCGCCAGTGCTTCGGCAAAAGAATTATTTTGTTGCTCTTCGGTAAGCACTAGGCATTTTCCATGGGCTTTTACCCTTTCGTACAACAATTCCTCATCAAGAGGAAATAAAGTACGCAGGTCCATCACTTCCACCTGCTGATTAAATTTTTTAGCAGCCGCCTTTGCCCAATACACTCCCATACCATACGTAATGACGACGCAGCTTTCTCCATTGGCTATTTTATCAGGTGCTGCCTCCGTTACAATATTGGCTTTCCCAAAAGGAAGAATATAATCTGATGATGGTTCTGTTGCTTTGGCATCTTCGGTTCCCGGTACTTTACTCCAGTAAAGGCCCTTATGTTCCAGCATCACCACAGGATTGGGATCGTAATAAGCCGCCTTCATCAATCCTTTCATATCAGCTGCATTAGAAGGATAAGCTACTTTAATACCTTTTACAGACAAGACTGTTGTTTCTACGCTGCCGCTATGATAAGGTCCGCCGCCGCCATAAGCCCCAATAGGCACTCTTAATATCATTGATACCGGGAACTTACCACAGGTCAGGTAGCAGCTTTTGGATACCTCAGTTACCAGTTGATTAAAACCGGGATAGATATAATCCGCAAACTGCACTTCCACGATCGGCTTCAAGCCTACTGCACTCATACCCACTGTCGAACCCACCACATAGGCTTCTTGGATAGCCGTATTAAATACCCGATGATCTCCAAATTTTTCTCCTAACGTAGCTGCCTCCCGAAATACACCACCTAATCTTTTGCCAACATCCTGCCCGTATAATATTGCTTCGGGATGTTTTTCCATTATTTCCCTGATGGCAAATAATGCCGCATCAACCATTATCACTTTTTCTGTACCAACCGGATTTCTTTCTCCCTCTTCTGACGTTACTGGTGTGGGTGCAAAAACATGTTGTTCCACCGATGATGGATCTGGTTCGGGCGCATCCACGGCATTGGCAAATTCAGCAGCAATAAAAGCTGCAGCTTCTGACTCAATCCCTGACAATTGCTCTTCCGGTATACCTCTTGCCAGCAGTTTACCTCTTAATTTAGATCCCGGATCATGTTGTATATGTTTTGTCCAATCTTCTTCTGTGCGATAAAACTCTTTTCGTACACCACTTGTATGATGTCCCAAAAGAGGCACCTGTGCATGCACCAGGTA
>Ga0073934_10010681_pt1 | contig 11329 bp, 10 predicted proteins | sample LarsenN4metaG_FD_76834 | JGI IMG/M metagenome (GOLD analysis project Ga0073934, IMG submission 76834) | Hot spring sediment bacterial and archeal communities from British Columbia, Canada, to study Microbial Dark Matter (Phase II) - Larsen... ...
CATGTAGGCTTCTGCCGGCAAGGCTTTTCGGACGGGGGTTCGACTCCCCCCGCCTCCAAAAAATAGCCCTTCACGCTTCAAGGGGACCACGGTGGCCAAATTGGGCGGTATACCCGCCAACTAGGCCGGGTTCCGCCGTCATGCCATCCGCATCTGTTTCGTGCCGCGATTGTGCGCTCCCGGCTGGACAATTTTGACACCAAGGTGCTCGAGCATCAGCGCGGAACGCGCACAAAATCGAGAGCATTCGGTTCTGAAACGGACTTTCGGGTCCCGTGCTTGGTGACCCCAGTGAACAGAAAGAGGCCGGCGGGTTGGCAAAGCCGGCCCCCTCTTTTCATTTTCCAACTTTCTTAGAGCGCTCGGAGAAAAGCTACCAAGTCTTTTTTCTCTTGTGGTGTGAGCTTGAGCTCCTGGATGAGGTTGAAGAACTCCACCGTGTCTTCCAGGGTCAGCAGGCGGCCATCATGGAGATACGGCGGGGAGTCCTTGATGCCGCGCAAAGGGAAGGTCTTGATGGGGCCGTCGGCGGAGGCCATTCGCCCGTTGATCATCCTGGGCTTGAAGAAGCGTTCGGTCCGCAGATTGTGCATCTGGTTGTCCGTGTAATACGGCGGTGTGTGACATGCAGAACACAGGGCCTTGCCGAAAAAGATCTCCTGGCCGCGCAGTTCCGCAGCCGTGGCTTTCTTTGGGTCCAGCTTACCGTAAAGGTTCAGCTTGGGCGCGGGCGGGAAATCAAACAGCGCCTGCATCTCCGCCATGAAGTGCACCTGGCTGCCGCGCTCGAGGATGTTGACACCTTTCTTGCTGGCAATCACCGGATCGCCATCGAAGTAAGCAGCGCGCTGTTCAAACTCCGTAAAGTCCTCGACGCTTTTCAAGGCTCGCTGCGAGCCGAAGAGCCGCTGCACGTGGACTCCGCGCAGTGAGGGCGTGTCAATCCGATGGCGGAATTCCTGCGGGCGGATATCTCCGACCAGGTGCGTGGCGGCGTTCGTGTGTCCGTTCACGTGGCAGTCAAAGCAGGTAACGCCGCGGCTGGGTTTTTCTGACCGGCGGTCCTCGGTCTGGTTGAACTGCTGCTGCGGGAACGGCGTCAGGAGCAACCGCAACCCTTCGAGTTGCTTGGGATTGAGAATGCCGTTGAAGAGTTCATAGTAGTTGTCGATGGTCACCAGCTTGCCCTGGGAAACGTCGCCCAGGTCAGGCCGGGTGGTCAGGTAAATCGGGGGTGGAAACTCGGGCAAGAAGTGATCGGGCAAATCGTAGTCCAAGTCGAAGCGCGTCAAATCGCGCCCCTCCTGCTTTTGGATCTCGTCAATGTGAAACTTCGGGAAGAGCATGCCGCCTTCCGGATGATTGGGATGCGGCAGGGGCAAGTAGCCTTTGGGGAAAAGGTCCTGATCGCGAATCTCCTCCGGGCTCATCTCGGCGAGCTTCTCCCAGGTCAATCCTGGGGCCAGCCTGGCCCGCGGACCTTCTTGCACGGGTTTGCCGCGGGACATGGTCACACCACTGGCCGGGCGGTGGCTCAGGTCGTAACGCTCCTCAAGCAACGCCCTATGGCGTTTCACAATCTCCGGCTTCGCCGCTTTCATGCGCGCCAGAATGGAAGCAAAACTCTCCTTGATGTCCACGGGTGAGTAACTGCTCTTGCCCTGTTGTGCATACGTTAGCCCCAGGGCGCTGGAGAGCGCCATGAGTCCGAGCCAGACAGGGAGGGTGCGCATATGCATTTTCATGGTCGTCCTCCTGTTCTCGATTGCTCCTGCAAAAGCCGGGTGGGCGCGTGCGAGAATTTTAGTGTTCAGCCCTACAAAGGTCAATCCGGCCACGCACAGGGACCGTCCACCGCGCAGCGACAGTTTGGCCGGAACGCATCTTGCATCGGGTTCCTCACAAAACTAGACTTCGCCAAGTTGGCCGTCCGAAAGGTCGCTTGGATGCTGCTTGTAGACCGTGGGTCTAGCAGTGTCTGATCGCTCCACTGCCCGAGCGCTGCATGCCTCAGGCTGAGCGCCCAACCGGTGAACTCTACTGCCCTCTCCTTAACTCGAACGGCTACGGCTTTCCCCTGAGGGCCTAGGAACGGAAATGGAACTTCGGCTTCGCGGAGCGCGACGACGGGAGCTGGAACGTAAACAACAAACTCGCTATGATAACTGCGCCCGGAAAGCTTCCAATGATTCGTCGCTTCTGAGGAGAAACCATGCGGAAACCCATTGCTCTTTCTGTGATGCTTTTCCTTGGCCTGCTGGCTGCCGCCGGCCCGGTTGGAGGCCAGCAGGATCGCAGCAAGCGTCTCAGCCCGCCAGCTTCAGCGGAATGCAGGTTCGCGGACGGCAAGACCATCAAGGTGGACTACTCGAGCCCGCGCATGCGCGGCCGCAAGATTTTTGGCGGACTCGTGCCTTACGGCCAGATATGGCGCACCGGAGCGAACGAGGCCACCACGTTCGTCACCGACGCGGATTTGACGGTCGGCGGAAAGAGCATCCCGGCGGGCAGCTACACCATCTACACCATCCCCAACGAAGAGAAGTGGACGCTGATCCTCAGCAAGAAAACCGGCCAGTGGGGGATTCCCTACCCCGGAGAATCTTCTGATCTGCTGCGCGCGGACATGCAAGTGTCGAAGGTTACTGCCCCGGTCGAAAACTTCACCGTCAGCTTCGCGCCGGCTGGGAACAGTTGCACGCTCAACCTGGAGTGGGAACTGACCCGCGCGTCGGTGGAGTTTGCGCGGAGCAAGTAGGACGCCCAGAGGAACCTGGCCGTCGCTGTTTTCTGGTCTTCTTACGAAAAGCTGATCCCGAGTCCCCGAGGCCTCGGGGACTCGGGACGACCCCAAGAAGGCTTTTTCCGTGTCCGTCCAGCGCCGTCTTTGGGACAGTCGTCGTGAGGCGGCCAGTGAGGCTTGTCGCTGCAACGCTTTTGCGCCCTGGCGCCAACCGCCGTCCGGGCATGCACTTACGGCCACAACGTAATCCTTTTGGCACAACTGGTACCGGCGAGCGATTCCCCTGCGCAACCTTTCCCGCCACCCTGGGTTCTATCGGTTGAGAACAGGTCAAACAGAAAGCAAGTGGAGGAAAAACGATGCGACGATATGGGTTCCTGATTCTTTCGCTGGCTGCGGCGCTGCTTCTGGCAGGGCCGGCAGTCCAGGGGGCACTCCAGGCCCAGGACCCAGCCCAGGGCGAGCTGGAAACCATCGAGCAGATTGACCAGGCCGCCGGCCTGACCGATCAGCAGAAAGAGCAGCTCAAGCAAGTCCGCGAGAGCCATGTGGCGCAGATCAGAGCCATCCAGCAAGACAGCTCCCTCACCGCGCGGCAGAAAGCTCAAAAGATCAAGGAAGTCAACCAGAGCTACAGCGGCCAGGTGCGCGGCGTGCTCACACCCGAGCAGTACGAACGCTGGCAGCGCCGCCACCGCGATCGCGTCGAGGATCGCTTCGACCGGCGCGAAGACCGCCGCGATCGCCGGGAAGACGTGCGCGACCGCCGCGAAGACGTCCGCGACGCCCGCCACGACGGCGGCCTGCGCGACCGCCTAGAAGACCGCCGGGATCGCCGCGAAGACGTGCGCGATCGCCGCGAAGACGTCCGGGACCGCCGCGAAGATCGTCGCGACCGGCGCCGTCGTCCGTAATCTTCACGCCAACCCACCGAGACACCGCGGAGGAGGCTTGCTTCCTCCGCGCTTTTTTTCCGCAACGCCTGGCGGTAGCACCATCCCAACACGCAGTCTTAGCTCATGTTTCGCACCGCTGCAGGCGGGAGCGACGCGAAGCGCTTTCTACACGGGCGCAGACGGAAGGCAGCCGACATTTCTGATATCCTCGCGGCGTGTGCTTCAGCCATAAGGCAAAAGCTGCGCTGCTAGTCGCTGCCGGAGCGCTGCTGGCGACACACCCTCGCGGCGGGCCCGCGCCGCAACCGTCTCCGCCGCCCCGCCCGAGCGTCAACGTCGTGGTGCTCGATCCGGGTCACGGCGGCGCTGATGCGGGCGCGCGCGGCCCGAGCGGTGTGCTCGAGAAAGACGTAACCCTGCACTTTGCACTAGCGGCGCGCGCCGAGCTGGAGAAGCAGAACTTCCGCGTCGTGCTCACGCGCGAGCGGGACGAAAATCCTTCCTTCGACGACCGAGCCGCGCTGGCCAATAGCCAGCGCCACGCGGTCTTTCTCACTCTGCACGTCTCCTCGACTGGCCCGGCGGGGACAGCGCGCGCCTACTACCTGGGCCTTCCGGGCGCCGCGCCACAGCCATCGAGAGCCACACAGGCAGCGGCAAAGAGTGAGAAGAATGAATGGGTGCGCTGGGAGGAGGCGCAGTTTCCGTTTCTGGCTGCAAGTCGTCGCCTAGCGGAGCTGATCCAAGCGCAGTTGCGGCAGAGTGTGGGCGGCTCGCCGGAGGAGCCCGGGGCGGCCTGGCTGCGGCAACTGCGGCCGGTGGCGGCGCCTGCGGTGGCCGTGGAAGTCTCCAGCGTGGCGGTAGCCAGACGGGAGCAACTCGAGCGGATGGCTCCCGCGGTGGCCACGGCGATGGTGCGGGCTGTGGCCGAGTTTCGCTCCGCGGAAGGAGCGGGGCACTGATGTCCCGGCGCGCGAAGATTGCCCTGGCGCTGCTGGTCATTGCCGTAGTTGCGGGAGCGTTTTACGTCCGCGCCCTGTGGCGCCGCGTGGGCCCAACGGCCCGGCCACACGACCTGGAAGAAAAAGCCCGCCGCGAGATTACGCAGCCCGCCGTCGAAACACGCGGCGAGGCCACGGTGAGGGCTCGCCTCTACTGGGCGGGAAAGCAGCCAGGGGCACTGGCGCCCGTGGAAGTCGAGTTGGCGCTCTCGCCGGATCCGGCGCAGCGGGCGCGGCAGGTGCTGAACGAGTTGATCGTCAGCGTTCCTGCACCCGCGCAGCGCACCATGCCGCTGGAGATTACCCTGCTGGAGTTCTACCTGCTGCCGGACGGGACGGCCGTGGCCGATTTCTCCCACGCCCTGGCCAGCGCGACGCCCTCAGGCATCCTGAGCGAGCAGATGGCGCTGGAATCCATCGTGCGCACGCTGGAAGCCAACGTCCCCGCCGTCCGCCGGCTGAAAATCCTCGTCCAGGGCCAGGAAATGGAAACCCTGGCCGGGCACGTAGACCTGGGCGGATTCATCGCTCTGCGCAGTGCCGGAGGAAAGAGCGAAGCGGCGGCGTGGCCGTTGACACAACCGCCAGCGCCCGGCAAACTGAAGCCCTAACGGATTCTGATCCCCGCGGAGGATTCGTGCGAAGCGACGGACGCGCGCCCGACGACATGCGCCCGGTGAAGTTCACCCCGGACTTCATCCCCACCGCCGAAGGCAGCGTGCTGATCGCAATCGGCAACACGCGCGTGATCTGCACGGCGTCGGCGGAACATGGCGTGCCGACGTTCCTGCGCGGCACCGGGCACGGCTGGGTTACCGGCGAATACGGCATGCTGCCGCGCGCTACCGAAGAGCGCACCCCGCGCGAGACGGGCCGCGGGCGCCCGTCGGGGCGCACCCTGGAAATCCAGCGGCTGATTGGGCGGTCGCTGCGCGCCGTCGCGGATGCGGAAGCTCTCGGCGAGCGCACCATCTGGCTCGATTGCGACGTGATCCAGGCCGACGGCGGCACGCGCACCGCCTCCATCACCGGAGCGTTCGTGGCCCTGGCGCTGGCCCTCGAGCGCCTGGTGGCTTCGGGCATTTTGCCGGCCGTGCCGCTCAAGGATTCCATCGCCGCCATCAGCGTGGGCATCGTCGCCGGGCAGGCCCTGCTCGACCTGAACTACGAGGAAGATTCCCGGGCCGAAGTGGACATGAACGTGGTCATGACCGGCAGCGCCCGCCTGGTCGAAGTGCAGGCCACCGCCGAAGGCCGCCCGTTCACTCCCGAGGAGCTCCAGCGCCTGCTGGCCCTGGCGGAGAAAGGCATCCGGCAGCTCGCCGAAGCGCAGCAGAACTTGCTGCAGATGAACTTCAGCCGCCGCTGAGCTGAGCCGTGCCCGTCCGCCTGCTGCTGGCTTCCTCACATTCCGGCAAACTCCGCGAATATGATCAACTGGCGCAGGGCCGAGTCTTGCTCGCGCCGCTCCCCGATTTCCACTCCCTGCCCCAGTTCGAGGAGAGCGCGCCCACCTTTGCCGAAAACGCCGCGGGAAAAGCGCTGCACTTCAGCCGGTTCACCGAAGAGCTGGTCATGGCTGACGATTCCGGATTGGTGGTGCCCGCCCTGGGCGGTGCCCCGGGGCCGGTCTCTGCGCGCTACGCCGGACCGAACGCTACGGATGCCGACCGCGTGCGCAAGCTGCTGGCTGCAATGGCCGAAAAGGGGATGGCGGACCGGCGCGCGCGGTTTGTCTGCGTGATCGCGCTGGCACGCAGGGGGCGTCTGGTGGCCATCTTCTCCGATGCGGTCGAAGGAATACTGCTCGAGACACCCCGTGGCCAGGGCGGCTTCGGCTACGACCCCATCTTTTTCTATCCCCCGCTCGGCAAAACCTTCGCCGAGCTGCCGCGCGAAGAAAAAAACCGGCACAGCCACCGCGGCAAAGCCTTTCGCAAGCTGCTGGCCTTCCTCGAAGCCGGCGAAACGGCTGTGCTATAGTCCTGCCGCCATGGCGAAGAAAAAAGCCAGAAGGCGGCCTGCGCCGCAGCCGAGGGGCATCGACCCGAAGCGCGTCCGGCGCATCCTGCAGAAGCTGGACCAGGCATACCCGGGGGCAACCTGCGCGCTCGAGCACAAGGACCCGTTCCAGTTGCTGATCGCTACGATCCTCTCGGCGCAGTGCACCGACGCGCGGGTGAACATGGTCACCCCGGGGCTGTTCGCCAAGTATCCCACGCCCGCCGACTTCGCCTACGCCAATCCGCGCGAACTCCAGGAGGAGATCCGCTCGACCGGCTTTTTCCGCAACAAGACGAAAGCCATCATCGGCGCAAGCCGGAAGATCCACGAAGAATTCGGCGGCCAAGTGCCGCGCACCATGGAGGGGCTGCTGGCGCTGCCGGGGGTCGCCCGCAAAACGGCCAATGTGGTGCTCGGCACCGCCTACGGTATCGCCTCAGGAGTCGTCGTGGATACCCACGTGCAGCGCCTGGCCCGCCGGCTGGACCTGACCCGTCAGACCGACCCGAACAAAATCGAGCAGGACCTGATGCAGGCCATCCCGCGCGAACGGTGGGTTCTGTTTTCCCACCAGATGATCTGGCATGGCCGGCGCGTCTGCCAGGCACGCCGTCCGCGCTGCGCCGAGTGCAACCTGGAACGGCTCTGCTACTCGCGGGACAAAACCACCTGACCCGGTGCGCCGCGGGAATGCCGGGTGGCAACGGCTCGCACGTCTCCCGCAGTGCCCGTGTGCTAAGATGAGTCCGTTCAGGGTGCCCTGTCCGCGGCGGCGAAGTAGGCCCTGGGATGATTTTTCGGTCGGGGCGTAGCGCAGCCTGGTAGCGCGCCTGCCTTGGGCGCAGGAGGTCCGGAGTTCAAATCTCCGCGCCCCGACCACTTCCTTCTTTCTTTGTTTTCCATCATCGGCAACTCGAATCGTTCAACAAGCTGTTAGGTCTTCGCATCGCCGAGGCCCTAAAAGAGGCGGCTGGTGGCAGCTTCCGCGTTCAGGTCCTTCGTTTCAACCAGCCCTTTGCGTTCGGGTAGCATGGTGCGCCTTGTGACTCCCACGCGAGGCAGAGCCTGCCGGGTATCTCATTGACGTGTGCAAGTTCAGAGGTAAATGGGCAGATTGTGGACAGCAAGGGCGCTTCGGGCTATCATTTTTTCCATGAGTGTGTGGGAGTGGCGTAAGACGCTCGCTCGGCTGTTGTTGCTCCTGGCAGCAGCAGACTTGGTGTGGCCGGGCGCCTGCCGGACGGATGGGGGCATTCTTTTTGCCGTGCAAAATTTCGCGGCGACTGGTTCTGCCCCAACGGAGTCAGGCGGCCAGCCGGGCCGATACTACGAAGATGATTGCTTTTGCTGCTGCTCGCACATTTTCACCGCGCCTCGTTTTGAGTTGTCATTTTCGCCGATACAACAGCAGGAGTTGAGTTCCTTTGCTGCTCGTGAACCTGAGACTTATCTTCCGACTCCCCACCTTCCTCCCCGCAGTTAATCCCTTCGCTCTCTCTGCGAAATCTGTTGGGAATGGATCGGTAAGCTGTCTGCGGGGAGACCGGACTAACCACTCGTCGCCTTAGCGAGCTGTCGGTGCATCCCTGCTCGCTCTTCGCGAGCAATTACCAAGAGAATTTTTCAAGGAGCAAAGGCAATGATCGAGAGTCCGTTCAAGCCCAAGTCCGTAGCCATGGCTTCTGTTGTCGCCCTGTGCGCGCTCAGTGTGAGCTACGCGCAAGCACCGGCCCAGATTCCGACGCAGCTTACGTTGGAACTGGCGGCGGAGATTCTGCTGGTGCGCAATCCCACGATTCTGCGCGAGCGGCAGAACATAGCGATGGCGCGGGCCGGCGTGGTCCAGGCGCGCCTGCGTCCCAACCCGGAGGTGGAGCTAACGTCGGAGAGCTATCCACTGTTTGAATCGAATCCCGGCCCGTTCTTCCAAAACAACGAACTCATCGTTCGTGGAGGCCAACCGATTGAGATCGGGGGCAAGCGGGGCAAGCGGACGCGGGTAGCGGAGCAGGAAGTCGAAGTGGCCCAATCGCTGCTCGAGGATACGATTCGACTGCTCAAACTCGAACTCAAGACCCGCTACTACCGCGTCGTGCTGGCCAAGGCGGAATTGGAGTTAGCGCGCCAGATCCTCACGCAATTTGATGAGATCATCCGCATCAATCGGTCGCGCTACCAGCAGGGGGAGATCTCCGGACTGGACTTGGCCCGCGTGGAAACCGAACGCCGGCGATTCTTCGATGACGTGGTTGCTGCCGAACTTGCGCTGCAAAACGCGAAGACGGCGCTTCTGGAACTGCTCGGAGCCACCGATCTAAGCGCCCCGTTCGACGTGACCGAAACGCTGGCTTTTCGCCCGCTCAGCGTCACGGCCGAGCAACTTCAGGAACAGGCCCTCCTGGCGCGGGCTGACTTGCAGGCCCGCCACCAGCAGATGGAGCGCGAGCGGCGCCAAGTAGCCGTCGAGAAATCGCTGCGGCTGCCGAACATCACTCCCTTTTTCGGTTACAAGCGAAACCTTGCGGACAACACCGTGACGTTCGGCGTCCGGTGGAACCTCCCCGTGTTCGATCGGAACCAGGGGGAGGTTGGACGCGCGATGGCGCGCGCGGACCAGGCCGCATACGAAGTGCGGCGAGTGGAATTGGCTGTGCGTAGCGAGGTGCTACGGGCTTATCAAGCCATGCAAGCCGAGGAACGGCGAGTCCGCGCTTTGGAGAGCGTCTATGTGCAATCGGCGCGCAAGGCGCGTGACATCGCACAGGCTTCCTATCGGCTGGGCGCTCTGGACCTGATCGGCTTCCTCGACGCCGAGCGCGCGTACCGGGAAACCCTGCGCGGCTACAACCAAACTCTGTTTGCCCATCAGGTCTCCATCTACCAACTCGAAGCAGCCGTGGGAAAGGACTTCTGAAATGCTGAACAAGCGAAACTTCGTTTTGTCGGCGCTGGCCCTTGGGAGTGTCGTGGTGTGGCTTGCCCTTCGCGGGGGCAATTCCAAGGATGGACCCGCCGCGGCTGCCCCGGCCGACGCAAACATCGTGGAGGTGAGCCGCGAGGCACAGCAGAACGCCAAGCTGAAGATCGCTGAGGCTACGACGCGCACACTGGAACGAACACTCGTGGCGACCGGTCTGGTAGCGGCAGATCAAAACCGGGAAGCGCATCTGCGACCACTTTCGCGCGGAGTGGCCAATCGAGCCTTGGTTCAGCTCGGTGACCGGGTAGAGCGCGGTACGCCCCTGCTGGCCTACGACAACATTGAGCTGGGCGAGCTTTCCGGCGAATACGTCAGCCTGCTCAACGAGTACCAGAGGTTGCAAGCCCAGGCGGAAGTGTCGCGCCGGCTGCTGGAGCGCAGTCGGGAACTGCTCAAGGTGGAAGGCATCTCACAGAAAGAATTCGAGCTCCGGGAGGCCGAATACCAGCAAGCGCAAGCCGCGGTCAAGAGCAAGCAGGCGGAACTGGAGCAGGTTGAGGAAAAGCTGCACCGCTTGGGCGTGACGGACGACGATTTGAAGGAGTTGGTTGCGGCCGGTCCCAGGACGCACCGGAAAGCGTCACCGGATTTGATGCGCGCCCCGTTTGCGGGTGTGGTCACCAAGTATGACATCGCACCGGGAGAGCTGATGGTCCCGGAGCGCGAGGTTTTTACGGTAGTGGATACGTCGGTGGTCTGGGTACTGGCCGACATTTTTGAGAGGGACTTGGGCAAAGTGCGTGTAGGTCAAATCGCCCGGGTGAAAGTGCCTGCGTATCCGGACGAGGTGTTCACCGGGAAGATCACCTACATCGGAGACGTTCTCGATCCCGATTCCCGCACGGCAAAGCTCCGCTGCGTCGTGGCCAATCCAGATGGGCGCCTGAAGCTGGAGATGTTCGCCTCGGTGGAGATTCCTCTGCCGGTCAGGGAAGAAGCCGTCGTGGTCCCTGCGGCTGCGGTGCAGGTTGTGGGCGACGTGCAGGTCGTCTTCGTGCAGAGGAGCGAAACGCAATTCGAAAAGCGCGTGGTCGAAGTGGGAGAACGCTCCGGGGATTGGGTGGAGATTCGCAGCGGGCTGCGCGCCGGGGAGCGCCTTGTGAGCGAAGGGGCCTTTTATGTGAAGTCGGCGCTGCTCAAAGACCAGATCAGCGGGGAGGAGTAGAGGGATGAACCGCTTGATTGATCTTTGTCTTCGTTTTCGCTTCCTCGTGCTGGCGCTGACCCTGTTGGTCGCCGTGCTCGGGGTTGCTTCGCTGCGCCGCCTGACCATTGATGCAGTTCCCGACATTACGCCGGTGCAGGTGCAGGTGTTGACGCGGAGTCCTGCGCTCGGCCCCGTCGAAGTCGAGCGCTACGTCACCTTTCCCATCGAAGCCGCGATGACCGGAATCCCGGGCGTAAAGGAGATCCGCTCCATTTCTCGCTACGGAATTTCTGCGGTGACCATTCTCTTCGAGGATGGGTTCAACCTCTACCTGGCCCGGCAACTGGTGAACGAACGGCTGAGCGCGGCCATCGAAAACATCCCGCCGGCGCTGGGCCGCCCGGAGATGGGGCCGATGACTACCGGCTTGGGCGAGGTCTATCACTTCACGGTCGAGGGCGAGGGCTATTCGCCCATGCAGTTGCGCACCATTCTCGACTGGGACATCGTTTTTCGCTTGCGCGCGGTGCCGGGGGTCGTCGAAGTGAACGCCTGGGG
>Ga0073934_10010682_pt1 | contig 11329 bp, 11 predicted proteins | sample LarsenN4metaG_FD_76834 | JGI IMG/M metagenome (GOLD analysis project Ga0073934, IMG submission 76834) | Hot spring sediment bacterial and archeal communities from British Columbia, Canada, to study Microbial Dark Matter (Phase II) - Larsen... ...
CGCCGACGGCGCGACGATGATGCTGTGACGGCGGGCGGGACGCGGGCGGGGCCTGAACGACGCCCGCGCCGACGGCGCGACGATGATGCTGTGACGGCGGGCGGGACGCGGGCGGGGCCTGAACGACGCCCGCGCCGACGGCGCGACGATGATGCTGTGACGGCGGGCGCAACGCGGAGCAAGGTGAAGGTCCGCGCCGCGCGGCGGCGGGACGCGACGGCCATCGCGCGGCTGTCGGCGGGCTTCACGGCGGACGAGGCGCCGCCGGGCGATCCGATGCGGGCGTCCGACGTGCTGCGGCACGGATTCGGGCGGCGGCGTCTGTTCGACGTTCTGGTGGCCGAGGACGCGGGCCGCCTGGTGGGCTATGCCCTGATCTATCCCGGCTACGACCCTTCCACCGCGACGCGCGGCATCCACCTGCAGGACCTGTTCGTGGCGGCCGGGCGGCGCGGCGAGGGCATCGGGCGGGCGCTGATGGCCGCCATCGCCACGCGCTGCGTGCGCGAGAGGGCCGCCTGGTTCACCTGGTTCGTGCTGCGCACCAACGCCCGCGCCCGGCGCTTCTACAAGGCGCTGGGCGCCAAGCGGCTGGAGAGCATCCCGATGTACCTGGACATCGGCTAGCCGCTCAGGCCGCGGCGGTGGCGGCGCCGACGCGGCGCACGAGGGCGGCCAGGTGGTCCATGTCGGCCTCGTCGTTGTCGTAGTGCATGATGCAGGCGCGCAGCACGGTGCGCCCCTGCAGCGCAGTCGGCGTCAGGTAGGCCTCGCCGGTGGCGTTCACGCCCTCGATCACCCTGCGGGTGAGCGCGTCCAGGCGGGGATCGTCGGCCGCCCAGCCCGGCGGCAAGTAGCGGAAGCAGCAGATCGAGAGCGTCACGGGCGCCATCAGCGCGAGATCGGGCGCCGCCTCGACGTTGGCGGCCAGCCGGCGGGCCAAGCGGTTGTGGCTCGCCACCATGCGCCGCACGCCGGCGCGGCCCAGGTGGGCCAGCGTGGCGTAGGCCTTCACGGCCCGCATCTGCGCGGTGAGCGTGAAGCCGTATTCCATCGCCCAGCGCGGGTTGTCGGGATCCTCGGCGCCCGCCGTGTCGAGGTAGGGGGGCACCAGCGTGAAGGCCTCGCGCTGCAGCGCGCCGTCCTTCACCAGCACGCAGCCGCACTCGATGGGCACGGAAAGCCACTTGTGCGGGTCGAGCGCCAGGGACTGCGCCCGCTCCATGCCGGCGAAGAGCGGCGCCACCGCCGGGTCGGCGCAGCCCACCGCGCCGTAGGCCCCGTCGACGTGCAGCCAGAGGTCCTCGCGCGCGGCCAGCGCCGCCAGTTCGTCGAGCGGGTCGACCGCGCCGGTGTTGACCGTGCCGGCGCTGCCCACCACGCAGAAGGGACGCAGCCCGGCCTTGCGGTCGGCCGCGACGGCGGCCGCGAGCGCGTCCACGCGGATGCGGAAGGCGGCGTCGGCCGGGATGACGCGGTAGTGGTCGGTGCCGATGCCCAGCAGCTCGATGCTCTTGCGCAGGCAGCTGTGCGCCTCGGCCGAGGCGTAGACGACGAGGGGCGGGCGGCGCCCCTGCAGGCCCTCGGCGCGGACGTTCGCGTTCTCGCGCTTGGCGGCCCAGTGGCGCGCCACGGCGAGCCCGGTCAGGTTGGCCATCGAGCCGCCGCCCACGAGCTGGCCGTGGCTGCCCGCGCGGGGGAAGCCCACCAGCTCCATCAGCCAGCGCGTGACGGCGCCCAAGAGGAAGCGCCCGGCGTGCTCGGCCCCGTCGCCCGACGGGTTCATCGCGCCGGCGATGGCGTCGGCCAGCACCGCCACCGGCGCGGGCGGGCTGTTGACCCAGGCGTAGAAGCGCGGGTGCCCGTTGCCCATCGGCCAGGGCATGACGTGGGCGGCCAGGAACTCGAGGATCGCGTCGGGCGCCTGGCCCTCCTCGGGGAAGGGCTGGTGCAGCAGCAGGCGGCGCTCCGCCAGCGGTACGGGGTCGTGCACCCGGCGGCCGCGCTGGCCCGCCATGTGGGCGGCGATGCGGCGCGCCACGGCCTCGCCCAGGCGTGCGATCTCGGCTTCGGAAAGCGCCAGCGGCGCCGCGGGACGTTCGGACATGGCGGAGCTCCCGGCAGGGGCCGGCCGCGGGCTAGAGCATCGTGGCGATGACGCGGTCCGGCGGCTTGTGGCCGTCGACGAAGGTCTTGATGTTGATGATGACCTTCTCGCCCATGTCGATGCGGCCCTCGATGGTGGCCGATCCCATGTGCGGCAGCAGGACCACGTTGTCGGCCTTCAAGAGCTTGGGGTTGACCGCCGGCTCGTGCTCGAAGACGTCGAGCCCCGCGCCCGCGATCTCGCGGCTGGCCAGCTTGCGGGTCAGCGCCGCCTCGTCGATCACCTCGCCGCGGCTGGTGTTGACGATGTAGCAGTGCGGTCGCAGCAGATCGAGCCGCCGCGCCGAGATCAGGTGGAACGTGGCCGGCGTGTGCGGGCAGTTGATCGAGATGATGTCCATGCGGGCCAGCATCTGGTCGAGGCTCTCCCAGTAGGTGGCCTCGACGCGCTGCTCCACCTCCTCGGGCAGGCGGCGGCGGTTGTGGTAGTGGATCGCCAGCCCGAAGCCGCGCGCGCGCTGGGCCACGGCCTGGCCGATGCGGCCCATGCCCACGATGCCCAGCCGCTTGCCCCAGATGCGGTGGCCCAGCATCGAGGTCGGGCTCCAGCCGCCCCACTTGCCCGAGCGCACCAGGCGCTCGCCCTCGGCCAGCCGGCGCGGCACGGCCAGGATGAGGGCCATCGTCATGTCGGCGGTGTCCTCGGTCAGCACGCCGGGCGTGTTGGTGACCGTGATGCCGCGCTGGCGGGCCGAGGCCACGTCGATGTGGTCCACGCCCGTGCCGAAGCTCGCGATCAGGCGCAGGTTGGGGTTGGCGTGGGCCAGTACCTTGGCGTCGATGCGGTCGGTGACGGTGGGAACCAGGATCTCGGCGGTCTTCACCGCCTCGATCAGCCCCTCCTGGCCCAGCGGCTTGTCCTCCTCGTTGAGGCGGACCTCGAACAGTTCCTTGAGCCTGGTCTCGATCGCCTCGGGCAGGCGGCGGGTGACGATGACCAGGGGGCGCTTGCGGGCCATACGGTGCTCCGGGGGACGGGGGGATGGTCTTGGTCCCCGGGATGTGTTTAACAAAAGACCCCATGGGCGACAACGCCACCGGCCGCCTCGGCGCGGCGCTTCTCCTGTTCCTGGCCATGCTTTCCGGGGCGCCCTGCGGGGCGCTGGCCGGCGAAAGCGGCCTGCCCGTGCCCCGCTTCGCCTCGATCCGGGCCGAGGAGGTCAACCTGCGCAACGGGCCGGGCACCAGCTATCCCGTGGAGTGGGTGCTGACCCGCCCGGGCTGGCCGGTGGAGGTGATCGCCGAGTACGAGCACTGGCGCCGCGTGCGCGACGTGGACGGCACCGTGGGCTGGGTCCACCAGACCATGCTCTCGGGCCGGCGCACCGCGCTGGTGACCGGCGGGATCCGCACCGTGCGGGCCGAGCCCGCGCCCGAGGCCGACCCCGTGCTGCGCGCCGAGCCGGGCGTGATGGCCGAGCTGCTGGCCTGCATCCCCGGCTGGTGCCGCGTCGAGATCGCCGGACGCCGCGGCTGGATCGAGCGCACCGCCATCTTCGGCGTGCTCGAGGGCGAGACGTTCGACTAGCGGGGCGCGGGCAGGGCGACGGGGCGCATTCCGCTCGTCCGCCACTGCAGGGCCAAGGGCCAGGAGCCCTACGCACCGTTCGCCGCCGAAGGCGCCGCCGATGCGGCCGCCCTGGCGCGGATACTGGCCGGCCTTGGCGTGGACGCGCTCTATGCCAGCCCGTTCGCCCGGGCCCGGGCCACGGTGGCGCCCCTGGCGTTGAGCCGTTCCGGTCTGGTCGTCACGTCGAGCTGCACGGCCGCCAAGCGCGGACCGACCGCCTGCATGCAGGGTGACAGCATTGTGCTGTCACATGCATGCACGAGACCCGGCATGGCCCAGCTCACCATCCGCAAGCTCGACGACGACCTGGTGCGCCGCCTGAAGCTGCGCGCCGCGCAGAACAACCGCTCCGCCGAGGCCGAGGTGCGGGCGATCCTGGAGGGAACGCTAAAGGGCCCTTCGCGCGCGGCCGACTCGATCGCCGAGGCGTAGCGCCTGCGCGAACGTGTTCGCGCTACCTATCGTGGCGACAGCGTCCGGCTGGTCCGCGAGCAGCGCGAGGAGCGGGCACGGCAAATCGAATCGCGCATGAAGCCGCGCAGGGCCGCGCGTGGATAGGCGTGTCATCGTCGATGCCAATGTCGCGCTGAAGTGGGTGCTGCCAGAGGACGACAGCCCCCGGGCGGCACGCCTGCTGGAAGCGGAGCTCCATGCGCCCGACTTCGTGTTGATCGAGTGCTGCAACTGCCTGCGGAGGGCATCGCGCCAGGGCCTTCTGGCGGCGGAGGATGCCAAGGCTGTGTTCGATTTCTTGGGCCGCACGGGCATTGTCCTGAGCTCCAGCGCGCGTCTCCTGCCCGCCGCGCTTGATCTTGCACAGGCTCTGGATCACCCCGCCTACGATTGCCTCTACCTGGCCCTCGCCCTGGAAACGGACCTGCCGCTCGTCACCGCCGACGCGGGTCTGATCCGCGCTGCGGGCCGTGATCCGAGCTTGCGCGGCAAGGTGGCGGCCCTGCGGGACTGACGCATCCCTAGTCGAAATCCTTGGCCAGGGCCTCGCGGACGGGTTCGGGCACCAGGGCGGTGTGGGTGTAGTTTGGGTGCCCCACGCCCAGCGCGACCTGGGCGCCGGGCGCGCGGAAGGCGGCGATGGCGGGCGCGTCGAAGGCGAAGCGCAGGAAGTGGATCGAGGACGTCTTGCCCTCGGGCGTGGTGCGCTCCTCCTCGGGGTCGGTCGGAACGCCGGGGATACGCCCGCCCGCCACCGTGAGAGCGATCGTCGTCTCGATGCCGCCGAGCCGGGCCAGCACGGCCGCGCGGTGGGCGGCATCGTCGATCTCGAGCATCATCGTCGCCACCAGCTCGGAACCGCGCGGGATCAGCGGATTGTAGGCCTCCAGCTCGCCGGCGATCTGCTCCTCGCCGCCGCGCTCGATGCGCAGCATCTCCTGGATCTGCATGCGCATGGTCTCGCGGCACTCGAAGTAGAACGTGGCGAATGGCCCCACATGGACCCGCCGCAGGCGCTTGCGCGCGATGTTGGCGGCGCGCAGCTCGGGCCGCCGGCGCTCGTAGTCGTCCGGGTTCAGGATGTCGGCGCGGGTCAGCGGCCGCATGGCGTCACGCCCCCGCCAGGCCGTAGGCCCGGGCGAAGATCTCGATGGGATGGCGCGGCGCGGGACCGGGGGCCGCCTTGTCCTCGGCCAGGCGCCGCACGCCCTGGGCGACGTGCAGGCCGGCCAGCGGGCACTCGGAGCTGAGCTGGCGGTCGGGCTGCTTGGCCGCCTGGCGGGCGACGGGACGGCCCACCTTGATGGCGACCTCGAAGAACTCCTTCTTGACGCCCCACGAGCCGCCGTGGCCCGAGCAGCGTTCGATCACCTCGACATCGGCGCCGGGGATCAGGCGCAGCATCTCGGCGGCCTTGGCGCCCATGTTCTGGGCCCGCGCGTGGCAGGCCAGGTGCAGGGTCACGCCCTGGTCCAGCGGGGCGAGGCCCGGGGCCAGGCCTTCCTTCCTGGCGATGTCGACCACGTACTGGCTGACGTCCATCGTGCCGGCGGCGAGACGCTTCACCTGCGCATCCTCGGGCAGGATGAGCGGCCATTCGAACTTGAGCATGAGCGCGCAGCTCGGCACCGGCGCCACCACCGTGTAGCCGCGCTCGATCCAGGGGACCAGTTCGGCGGCGACGGTCCGGGCGCGGCGGGCCACCTCGGCGATGTCGCCCTGCTCGAGCTGCGGCATGCCGCAGCAGGCGGGGTGGAGGACCTCGGTCTCCACGCCGTTGCGGGCCAGCACGGCGCGGGCCGCCTGGCCGATGCCGGGCTCGTTGTAGTTCACGAAGCAGGTGGCATAGAGCACCGCCTTGCGCCCGAAGGCCGGCGCCTCGCGGTTGGGTGCGAGCGGCTCGGCCGCGGCCCTGCGCACGAAGGTGGGCGCATGGTAGCGCGGCAGGTCGGCCTCGCGGTGGACGCCCGCCACCTTCTCCAGGATCGGGCGGGTGAGCGTGTTCCCCGTGCGGCTGGCCCAGTTGGCGAGCGGCGCGGCCAGCGCCGCCAGCTTGCCGTTGCGGTCGGTGCGCGCGAGTTCGCGGTCGGCCGCCGGCACCATGCCCTTGCGCTGCTCCACCGCGCGGTAGCGCAGCATGAGATGGGGGAAGTCGAGGTTGAAGGCGTGGGGCGGCACGTAGGGGCACTTCGTCATGAAGCACATGTCGCAGAGCGTGCAGGCGTCCACGACCGGCTTGAAGTCCGCCGAGGCCACGCCGTCCAGCTCCTCGGTCGGCGAGGCGTCGACCAGGTCGAACAGGCGCGGGAAGGAATCGCACAGGTTGAAGCAGCGGCGGCAGCCGTGGCAGATGTCGAAGACGCGGCGCAGCTCGGCGTCGAGCGCGGCCTCGTCGTAGAACGCCTCGTCCTGCCACGCGATCGGGTGGCGGATGGGCGCCTGGGTGCTGCCTTCCTTGGGCGTCGTGCTCATGGCGCGCGTCCCCTCGGGGCTCAGGGCTGGCAGGAGAGGAAACCGGGGGCGGCGGCGGTGCCGCGCCCCCGGATCGGCGGGCTGGTCGGCCGTGCGGCCGGCCGGGCCTACTGGCCCAGGGTGTCCAGCGCCTTCTGGAAGCGGCCGGCGTGGCTCTTCTCGGCCTTGGCGAGCGTCTCGAACCAGTCGGCGATCTCGTCGAAGCCCTCCTCGCGGGCCGAGCGCGCCATGCCCGGGTACATGTCGGTGTACTCGTGCGTCTCGCCGGCGATCGAGGCCTTCAGGTTCTTCGAGGTCGTGCCGATGGCGAGGCCCGTGGCCGGGTCGCCCACCTCCTCGAGGAACTCGAGGTGGCCGTGCGCGTGGCCGGTCTCGCCCTCGGCGGTGGAGCGGAACACGGCGGCGACGTCGTTGTAGCCTTCCACGTCGGCCTTCTGCGCGAAGTAGAGATAGCGGCGGTTCGCCTGGCTTTCGCCGGCGAACGCGTCCTTCAGGTTCTTCTCGGTCTTGCTGCCTTGCAGGCGCGCCATGAGTTTCCTCCCTTGCGGATGCGAAGATTGGAACGGCAGGACCGTGTAGCGGCCCCCGCCGCGAAGGCCCGCGCGACAGGTTCCGCGCGAGCTCTTGTCCGTTAGCTTAGAACAGTTCTAAATGCTGTCAAGCGCCTTCTGAGCGGGGCGCCGTCCGCCGGGAACTATACCCTGTGCGCGCCCCGCGCGTGCTGCTTGAGGCGCACGACCACATCGACCCGTTCGATGGAACTGCCCAGGGGCGGTTCGGGCAGATTGCCGACGCTCACCTTGCTGTCGTCGATGTCGATCAACCGGTGCTCGTCCTCCACATAGAAGTGGTGGTGATGGTCGGTGTTCGTGTCGAAGTAGAAGCGGCCCACGTCGACCACCACCTCGCGGAGCAGGCCGGCACGGGTGAAGTGGTGCAGCGTGTTGTAGATGGTGGCCAGGCTGACGCGCACCCCGGCGGCCTCGGCCTCGGCGTGCAGCTGCTCGGCCGAGACGTGACGGTCGCCCTGGCCGAAAAGCAGGCCGGCCAGCGCGGCACGCTGGCGCGTGGGCCGGAGACCCGCCGCGCGAAGGTGCTGCACCACGTTCTGGTTGTCGAAGCGCTTTCTCATGCCCGCCATCCTATCACAGATAGGGGTATGTGGAATGAGTTTAAAGAGCGCGTGACCATTCCTTCAATTGGTAGCTGAACCGGTTCCGGGCGTCAATTTCCAGTCACCAGGCGTTCCACGAGTTCCCTGACCGTGGGGATGAAGCCGTTGGCATAGAACGGGTCGTCGTGGAACCGGAAGGCATTGTGCCCGGCGAACATGAGCTGGGTGTCGATGTCGCCGCCGTGGCTGATCGACTGGAGCGTCTTCTGGATGCAGTAGCTGCGCGGGTCGGGCTTCTTGCCGGTGGTGCCCGCCTCGTTGCACGCCCAGTTGCTGAACTGGCACTGGGACAGGCATCCCATGCAGTTGATCTGGTCGGTGCGGATCTCGTCGGCCTTGGCGGGGGTGACGAACACGAGCGTCGAGTCGGGCGTGCGCAGCGCCTCGCTGAAGCCCGCCTTGATCCAGGTCTCGGCGTGGTCGCGATCGGTGGCGGTGACGAAGACCGAGCGGCCGCGCGCGCCGATGTGCAGCTCGGCGGTGTGCTCGCCCACCGGCTCGTGGGTATAGGGGATCTGGCGCTCCGAGCGCTCGGCCAGCTCGGCCAGGAACGGGTTGATGACCGCCGAGGAATAGAACCCCGTGGGGCTGAAGCGGTTGAGCGAGACCGAGCCCTCCCTGAGCTCCACCAGCCGGCGCTTCCAGGCATCCGAGATCGGGCTCTCGCGCGTGAGCAGCGGACGGGTGCCGAACTGGAAGGCGACGGGGCCCAGGTCGGGGTTGCCGATCCAGTCCTCCCACTCGCGCAGGAACCACACGCCGCCCGCCATGAAGATCGGCGTCCTGTCCTGCCCGAACTCGCGCATGGTCCGGCGCAGCTCGACGACGCGCGGATAGGGGTTCTCGGGGGCGAGCGGGTTCTCGCTGTTGGACAGACCGTTGTGGCCGCCGGCCAGCCACGGATCCTCGTACACCACGCCGCCCAGCCATTCGGGGAAGCGGTGGTAGGCGCGCTTCCACAGCGCGCGGAAGGCGCGGGCCGAGGAGACGATGGGATAGTAGTAGACGCCGTAGGCCGCGCAGATCTGCGCGATGCGGTAGGGCATGCCGGCGCCGCAGGTGACCCCGTGGATCAGGCCGCGGGCGCCCTCGAGCACGCCGTGCAGCACGCGCTCGCAGGCCGCCATCTCCCACAGCACGTTCATGTGGATGCGGCCCTGGCCGTTCGACGTCTCGTGGGCGATGCGGGCCTGGGCGATGCCGCCCCTGACGGCGAAGGCGACCAGCTCCTCGTGCCGCTCGCGCCGCGTCTTGCCGTGGTACTCCTGCAGGATCAGGTTGCCGTCCGCGTCGTGCGAATCGGCGTTCACGCCCGAGAACGTGCCCACCCCCCCGGCCGCCGCCCAGGCGCCCGAGCTTTCGCCGTTGGACACCGAGATGCCCTTGCCGCCTTCCACCAGCGGCAGGACCTCGCGGTTCGATATGACGATGGGCTCCAACGCCTTCACGGCCTACCTCGCGGGGAACGGCACATGCTGCGGCGGACCGGCCTTCCGCCCCGGGACGGCGGACCGGGCGCCCGGGCGACCCCGACTCTAAGCGGGGCCGCCCGGACCTGCCAACGGCGGATTGGACCTAGCCCGAGTGACGGCGGCCGCCGCGCTCGCGGCGGTCGCCGCGCGGCTCGCGCGGGCGGTCCTCGCCGCCTTCGCCGCCGCCCTCGCCCCCTTCGCGGGGCTGGCGCTTCACCTTGTCGGTGATGTCCTCGCCGGTCTGCTGGTCGACGACCCGCATGCTGAGCTTCACCTTGCCGCGGTCGTCCACGCCCAGCACCTTGACCTTCACCTTGTCGCCTTCCTTGACCACGTCGGAGACGGCGTTCACGCGGTTGGGCGCCAGCTCGCTGATGTGGACCAGGCCGTCGCGCGTGCCGATGAAGTTCACGAAGGCGCCGAACTCGACCACCTTCACCACCTTGCCGTCGTAGATCACGCCGACCTCGGGCTCGGCCACGATGCCGCGGATCCAGTCGATCGCCTTCTGGCCGGCGGCGCTGTCGGTGGCGGCGACCTTCACGGTGCCGTCGTCCTCGATGTCGATCTTCGTGCCGGTCACCTCGCAGATCTCGCGGATGACCTTGCCGCCCGTGCCGATGATCTCGCGGATCTTGTCCTTGGGCACGTGGATGATGGTGATGCGCGGCGCGTGGTCGGCCACCGCCTCGCGGCTGCGGCTGAGGCCCTTGGCCATCTCGCGCAGGATGTGCATGCGCCCGTCCTTCGCCTGGGCCAGCGCCACCTTCATGATCTCCTCGGTGATGCCGGTGATCTTGATGTCCATCTGCAGCGAGGTGATGCCCATCTCGGTGCCGGCGACCTTGAAGTCCATGTCGCCCAGGTGGTCCTCGTCGCCCAGGATGTCGGAGAGGACCGCGAAGCGGTCGCCCTCCTTGATGAGGCCCATGGCGATGCCGGCCACCGCGCGCTGCAGCGGCACGCCCGCGTCCATCAGGGCCAGCGACGAGCCGCACACCGTCGCCATCGAGGACGAGCCGTTGGACTCGGTGATCTCGGAGACGACGCGGATCGTGTAGGGGAAGTTCTCCTTCGACGGCAGCAGCGGGCGGATGGCGCGCCACGCCAGCTTGCCGTGGCCGATCTCGCGCCGGCCGGGGCCGCGCAGGAAGCTGGCCTCGCCGACCGAGTAGGGCGGGAAGTTGTAGTGCAGCATGAAGTGCTCGCGGTACTCGCCCTCCAGCACGTCCATGATCTGCTCGTCCTGGCCGGTGCCCAGCGTGGCGGTGACCAGGGCCTGGGTCTCGCCGCGGGTGAACAGGGCGCTGCCGTGCGCGCGGGGCAGCACGCCGACCTCGCTCACGATCGGGCGCACGGTCTTCGTGTCGCGGCCGTCGATGCGCGTGCCGGTGTCCAGGATGGCGCCGCGCACGATCGACTTCTCCAGCGACTTGAAGATCTCGGGAGCGGCCGCCGGCGGCGCCTCGGTGCCGTCGCCCTCGGCCAGCGCCTTCATCACCGCGCTCTTGGCGGTCGCGATCTTCTCGACGCGGGTCTGCTTCACGCGCTCGGCGTAGGCCGCGCGCAGGTCCTTCTCGGCCAGCGCCAGCATGCGGGCCTTGAGCGCGCCGGTGTCGGGGCGCTCGGGCAGGCTCCAGGGCTCCTTGGCCGCGCTCTCGGCCAGCGCGATGATGGCGTCGATCACCGGCCGGAAGCCCTCGAGGCCGAACATGACGGCGCGCAGCATGACGTCCTCGTCGAGCTCCTTGACCTCGGACTCGACCATCATCACCGCGTCGCGCCGCCCGGCCACGACCAGGTCGAGCTGCGAGTTGGGCATGTCGGCCAGGCGCGGGTTCAGCACGAACTGGCCGTCGATGTAGCCCACGCGGGCGCCGGCGATGGGGCCCAGGAACGGCAGGCCCGACAGGGTGAGGGCCGCCGACGCGCCGGCGATGGCGACGACGTCGGGATCGTTCTCCAGGTCGTGACTGAGCACGGTGCAGATGACCTGCGTCTCGTTGCGGAAGCCGGGGGCGA
>Ga0073934_10010683_pt1 | contig 11327 bp, 9 predicted proteins | sample LarsenN4metaG_FD_76834 | JGI IMG/M metagenome (GOLD analysis project Ga0073934, IMG submission 76834) | Hot spring sediment bacterial and archeal communities from British Columbia, Canada, to study Microbial Dark Matter (Phase II) - Larsen... ...
CGCTTCGGCGTGACCCACAAGGAGCACTTCAAGCGCCTGCGGGCCGAGGTGGACCTCTTGACGCTGACCGCCACGCCGATCCCGCGCACGCTGCACCTCTCGCTGCTGGGCATCCGCGACATCAGCAATCTCGAAACCGCCCCGCGCGACCGCCTGGCGATCGAGACCCGCATCACGCGGTTCGACCCCGCCCTGATCCGGCAGGCGATCAACCGCGAGCTGAACCGCGAGGGGCAGGTCTTTTTCGTCCACAATCGCGTGATGGACATCCACGCCGTCGCCGACCGCGTACGTTCGATCGTTCCCGAGGCCAGGGTCGCCGTCGGCCATGGCCAGATGAGCGGCGACGAGCTGGAACAAACCATGCTCGACTTCGTTCAGCGCAAGGCGGACATCCTGGTCGCCACCACGATCATCGAGAGCGGCCTCGACATTCCGAACGCCAACACCATCTTCATCAACGAGGCCGACCACTACGGCCTGGCCGATCTGCATCAGCTCCGCGGTCGGGTGGGACGCTACAAGCATCGGGCGTATTGCTATCTCCTGGTAGATGGCCAGAGAAACCTGTCGATGGCCGCCGTGAAGCGGCTCAAGGCGATCGAGGAGTTCACCGAGCTGGGGGCAGGCTTCAAGATCGCCATGCGCGACCTGGAAATCCGCGGGGCTGGGAACATCCTGGGAACCCAGCAAAGCGGGCACATCGCGGCCGTGGGCTACGAGCTGTACTGCCAACTGATGGAAAACGCGGTGCGCACCCTGCGCAACCAGCCGGTCCGGCGCAACCTGGAAGTCAACCTCGACTTGCCCTGGCGAGCCTACCTGCCGCGCGATTACGTGCCCAGCCAGCGCTTGAAGATCGAGACCTACCGAAGGCTGAGCCGGATTCGCCGACCCGAACGCCTGGCGGAGTTTCGCCAGGAACTGCAGGACCGCTACGGCCCGCTGCCCGAGGCGGCGGAGTGGCTCCTGCGCTCGCAGGAGCTGCGCATTCTGGCGGCTCGCTGGCATGTCGAAAGTATCCATGTCGAACAACACCCCGGGGTCATGGACCTCGTTCTCATCTACAAGACTCGCAAGCGGATCGACCGTCTGAGCGCCCTCAGCAACAAGCGCCTCCGCGTGGTGGACGAACGTTCCGCTTACTTCCGCTTGAAGCCCCCCGAACGCACGCCCGATGCCATCTACCACCTGCTCAAAGCGCTGTTGCATTCCGCCGAGGACAGGCTATAGTCCCGCCTCTTTGCCAGCTTGGGCAGGTCCGCACTCCACGCTGAACGTGGAGGGGCTTCACACAGGGGCGTAGCCATGTGCAACCGCTTGTGCGCCATGTCGCTCACCATACTCCTGCTGGGTTGCGGCTGGGACCGCACGGGCCTGGCAGCGGACAAGCTGCTGCCGACCAGTGGATCCAGCTCCAGCGAGCAGTTTCGCTCGCAATCCCCGCCTGCGCCGCCTACTGAGCCTGTGCAGACGGTGTCGTTGCCGGAGCGCACGCCAGGCGGTCAGACGCTGGCGACTGTCATGGCCCGCGTCAACGGGCAGCCGATTCTTCGCGAGGAAGTCCTCAACTCCGCATCCTGGCGGCTGGAGGAACTCCGGCCGCGCGTTCCGCCCGCGAAATGGGCCGAGGTCGAGGCGGAGATCATCAAGAGCGAACTCGAGCAGATCATCGACCGCGAGCTGCTGCTGCAGGACGCTTCGAGCCGGGTCCGTCCCAAGGTCATGGAAAAGGTCGCAGACTCCGCGTCCAGGGAATTTGACGGGCTTCTGAAGAAGCAGAAGTCCCAGCTCAACCTGAAGAGCGACGAGGAGCTGCGAGCCTACCTGGAAAAGCGGGGCAACTCGATCGAGGAGATGCGCCGCCAGCACATCCGCGCCTACACGGCGATGGAGTACATCCGCAGCCTGATCCGCGACAAGCTCGACCAGATCAGCCGCGAGGACCTCCTCGACTACTACCGCGAGAACCCCAAGGAGTTCGACAAGCCCGAGCGCGTCACCTGGCAGCACATCTTCGTGGACCGCTACATCTTTTCCAGCGAGGAAGAAGCTCGCGCGCAGGCCCAGATGGTGCATGCCAGGGCGCGGAACATGACAACCGAGCAGTTCGCCGAGCTTGCCGAGGATCCCAACATCAATCGGAGTCCGAGTCGGCTTCGCAAGGGCGAGGGCGAGGGGAACGAACGCGGGCAGATCAGGCCGGCCGACGTCGAGGAAGCGCTCTTCAAGCTGAACAGCGGCGAGGTCGGGCCCTTGATCGAGACTCCCACGGGTTACCACATCATCCGAGTGATCGACCACGTGCCAGGCGGCAAGATCCCGTTTGAACGCGCCTGCCCCGACATCCGCCGACGCCTTCAGAACAAGATCGGGCAGATCGAGTACAAGCGAGTGGTCGAGGAGCTGCGGGCGAAGGCGCACATTGAGAACTCCCTGGCGAAGTGAACGAGCTGGCAGGGAAAACTCATAGAATCGAGGATGATGAGCACCATCCTTGAGCGCATCGTGGCCGTCAAGCGCAGCGAGGTCGCCGACGCGCGCTCGAAGCGCAGCGAGGCCGAGCTCCGTCGAACCGAGTCCCCGCCGGCTCGGCCGTTTCTTGCGGCCCTGCGAAGGCCTGGCATCCAGGTCATCGCCGAGGTCAAGAAGGCTTCTCCCTCCGCCGGCGTGATCCGCCAGCAGGCCGACGTCGCCGCGATTGCCAGGACCTATGAGCGGGGCGGGGCCGCGTGCATCAGCGTGCTCACCGACGCCCAGCACTTCCAGGGCAGCCTGAGCGATCTGGAACGAGTCCGCCAGGCCGTCGGCTTGCCGGTTCTCCGCAAGGACTTCATCATCGATCCGTACCAGATTCTCGAGGCCCGCGCCGCGGGGGCCGATGCGATTCTGCTGATCGCCGAGATCCTCAACGACCAGGAACTGCTGGCGTTTCGGCTGCAAGCGGCGGAGCTGGGCATGGCGACGCTTGCTGAATGTCATGACCCTGTCAATCTCGACCGGATCATCGCCAGCGGCGCCGAACTGATTGGCATCAACAACCGCAACCTGCACACGTTCGAGACGCGGCTGGAACACACGCTGGCGCTTGCTGCTCGGGTTCCTCCCGACCGGCTGCTGGTCAGCGAGAGCGGCATCCGCACCCGCGCGGACGTGGAGCGCCTCGAAGCCGCGGGGGTCAAGGCGATCCTCGTCGGCGAGACGCTGATGCGTTCGGCCGAACCGGCCGCCCTGCTGGGAAGCCTTCGGGGTGTGAATATATAAATGTACACTATTCGTTTCGAGCCGATCTGCCTGCCGCATGGTCTGTCCCTCCGCATTCTTGTTGTTGCTCCGATGAGAGGCTACTTGGCCGCAGGCATGGGGCCCGGGGCGGCGGGCACGATGATGGGCTGGCGGGTGCCCTCCTTGTAGAAGCGAATCTCGCCGTCGAACCGGGGCACGACGAAGGTCTCCGTGGGCGGCAAGCCGACGCCGCCCGGTTGCGTGAGCAGTTTCCAGGAGACATCCAGCCCGTTCTCCTGAAGCAGCAGGCGTGTGACCTCGACCCTGGCGCCACCGGTCGGCTGGATGCCGCCGCTGATGGCCAGCACCATCTGCTTTTTCCAGTCGATGCTGGGCACGCCGAGCACGCCAGGTCGAGGTTCGAGCACCTGGCACAGGCCGCGTTCGGCTGCGGTTTCCGCCCCGGCGCCCGCCATGCCGACCAGCTGGGCCAGCGTGGCAGCGTCCCGAATCACGTAGGCCTGGGGTTGGGCGGTCCGTCGGGCCGGGATCCAGCGGGAGGTCCGCGCCAGCACCTTGACCTCGCCGATTGACTCGCCGGCGTCCCCCGCCACGCTGACGATCTTCGCCGGCCAGAACTCAACGACCTTCACGTTCTCTGCCTGGCGCGGCACTGCCTTGCCCAGGAGCTTGATCCGCTTGCCCACGTACGGACCGAGCAGGTAGTCCTGGTCCTTGGTGTAAACCGGTCGAGCGATTGGCTTGCCTTCCTCCACGCCGATGATGCGGAACGTGCAGTAGCGGTCGGGAATGCCAATGCGGCCGTCTCCCGGGTAGACGTCGAGCTTGCCTTCGAACTCGACCTCCGGCTCGGCGGCTTCCTGGTAGGTCTTGTCGTTGGCCAGGATCGGCCGATCGAGCTGTTGCGGCTCGGCGGGCGGGTTCTGCAGGACGACAGCCAGAAGCAAGTAAGTCCACATCGGCCACCTCCGCTGAGTTCCAGTTCAACAAAGCCGGGCATCACGACGAGCGCCGTCCCGTTAGTCCGAGCAGGTCGATCAGGCTGCCCAGGATCTGCAGGGCGAAGCCGAGGCCGACCAGCCCGCCGGTCACCACGATCGCCTGGGCCGCGAGCGGCTCGTAACGCCCCAGCCACCAGCAACTGATGTCGATCACCTGGAAGAGCATCGGCCAGGGAGCGAGGATCACTCGGATGGCCGCTGGCCAGCTGGTCAGGCTGAAGATGACGCCGGTCGCGCAGAACATCATGGTGAAGCCGATCAGGTGGACGTGGGTCGTCTGCGCCAGCTTCTTGATGTCCATGGGTGGATGCCCTTCGTCAACCTTCAGGTAGCGTTCGAGCTTGCTCCACTCGTCGAGCGGGAACTTCTCGGCATGCTTGTCGGCCCCGCTTTCCTGATGGCAGCGGACGCAGCGTTCGGTCAGGATCGAGGTGATGCGAACCTTGGCCGCCTTGCCGTCCATGTCCTTCTCGCCGATGACGAACTCGTCCGAAATGACGACCGGCGTGCTGAGTTCGAACTCGTCGGCATCGTAAGCGGACCTGGGCGCGCCGCGCTTGAGCCAATCGACCAGGGCGAGCCTTTCCCCCTCGCGCTCGGCGAGCAGGGTCTTCTGCTCGTCGGCGTTCATTTTCTCGAGCCGCTCCTTCCAGCGCCGCTCGGATTTGGTCGTGAAGGCCGGCCGCATGGTTCCCGTGCCGTTGAAGGGCAAGTTTTCATCCGCTTCCAGGAGATGCTGGAGCTGGCTCCTGGCTTCGCCGCCCTTGACGCCGTGGTAGATGCGCAAGGCATCGTCCGGCCCGGGCATCAGGCTGCCTGGCGGGGCGTGCTGATGGTGCAGTTGAACCAGTCCAGCGAAGTAGCCGAGGCCGATGGCGAGCAGGAAGACCCCCAGCACCAGGCGGGTCGCGGCTGGCAGGTCTCGCAGATTGAGCGACGGGGGCTTGGCGTTATTCATGGCGTTGACTCCAGGTTCGATGGGCAGCCTCAACCGTGCGCAAGGTCTTCATGGTACTCCGCAACTCCGGGGTGTCAATCTGCGCAATGCTGGATAAACGCCGGCCATCGCCCCCCGAACTCCGGCGAACTTCGAGCGGACGGCAGGTGCTCGCCTCGGCCCAGCGCTGGCTGCGCAACAAACGATAAGCGGGGCCAATGCTGCGCCTGCGCGGGCCGCTCGGCGCTGGTGAACCGCCGCCCAGGTTTGGCTTGCGGTCGTAACTCTCAATTGGCCAGCCGGTTGCGGCTGCTTGCATGCCGCCAAAAGCGACCAGTCGTGTCCACAATGCGCAGGAAGCGCAGTCGGGACCGATGTTCGGCGGCGCAACATTTGAAATCCATCGGCCCTCCTCCGCCACGAGCGCAGGCCGCGGGATTTCCAGGCCCAACTTCGCACCAGGGCAATCAATCGCCCGATAAGCCTGCCAGGCAGCGCAACAAATCGGTTGAAACATGGCGGACCCTTCTCGGAGATGCTAACCTGGGAACATGTGCGCGCACCCCGAACGCCGATGGTCAACTTGCATTCTACCGCGGAATGGGTACATTTGTCAAGTATTATCCCTGGGCCCCCGCACGGCGCCGTCGGGTGCCTCCGAAGCTCCGCGAACCGGCAAGCCCGCGCGGCACACCGTCGCCCTCTTAGTCCAGGATCAAGGATCATGAATCGAGAGGCGTTCCACTGGTTCTGGCTTGCTCAAGTAGTCGGGTTGATCGCCTGGCTTGCCGCGGCAGGAGCGCCGGCTCAGCCGGCGGGCAAGGGGAGTGAACCTCGCCCAACGTACAAGAACCCGCTCGATGTCACGGTCGACACCGATGGCCGGACCGCCCGTGTCGTTCTCACCGGCACGCGCACGCTTGCCGTCGTCGATCTGGCGACGGGGAGGATCGCGGAAGAGACGCCCTGGCCAGAGGGAAAGCGCCTGCCCAGGCCGTCCGACGTGCCCATCCATGCTCCAAACGAGCCGACGGCTGCTCGGATTCGCGAGCAGCTCGCTCAGCTCAGCCCAGATCGCCGGCGCGAGATTCGTGCCGTCGCCTGGGCAGGGCCCGGTGAACTCTTGCTTGCCCAGGTGCAGGCCCGGTCGAGCCTCCCGGCGACGCAGATCAGCCAGGGCTGGGTCTTTCAGAACTCGCTGGGCATCGAGCCCTTCGCGCCCCAGGGGGAACAGGTCCAGCGAGGGGCGGGCGCCACGCTGATCCTTGACGACGCTCGGCGTGCCCATGCCGAGCTGGCGGACGTGGTCGGCTGGCCGGAGCGCCAGCGGGTCTTCCTCGCTGCGGCGGGGGCGGATGTCGTGCTCGTCTACGACCTCGACCGCGTCAGGAACGCCATGAGCAAGTACGCAGACCATGCCAGCCTCAGCCAGGGGCCGCGTCATCTCCTCGCCCGATTGCCGACCCAGGCGAACCCGCGCCGAGTCGGACTGTCCGGCGACGGCAAGACGCTCGTGGTCAGCAATTACCTCGGCGATTCACTTACCGTCATCGACGCGGAGAAGCTCAAGGTGGTCAAGCACATTCCGCTGAGCGGCCCCAAGCCGGACGCGGCACGGCGGGGGGAGTTGCTGTTCAACTCGGGCCGGCTGACGCAGTTCGGCCAGTTCAGCTGTGCCAGTTGTCATCCGAACGGCGGCTCCGACGGGCTGAACTGGGACTTGCCCCGCGACGGCGTCGGCAACTTCAAAAACACCAAGTCGTTGCTTGGCGTGAAGGACACGGCCCCCTACGGCTGGCTGGGCACAAGTCCTACCCTGGCCGATCGCGTGGCGGGGACGCTCCGCACCTTGCACAAGTACGAGCCGAGCGACGAGGAGGTCAAGGACATCGTGGCGTATCTTGAGACGTTGCCGCCGCCGAGCCCGCCAGCGCGCTCGGAGCTCCCGGCGGAATCGTTGAAGGCCGTCGAGCGAGGTCAGGGTCTGTTTGAAGGCAAGGCCCGCTGCAACGGCTGCCATGCTGGACCGACGTTCGACGACGGCAAGCTGCACGATGTCGGCACGGGGACGATCCTGGGGGAAGAGCGGATCAACACGCCGTCGCTGCGGGGCCTGTCGAGTTCGGCGCCCTACCTGCACGATGGCCGGGCCCAAAGCATCGAGGAGGTCTTCAGCAAGTACAATGAGCGTAGGAAGCACGGCGACGCCGATCGGTTGACGGCGGAGGAGCTGGCCGATCTCGTCGCCTACCTGCGGAGCCTGTGATGCCGCCAACCTACCAGACCAGCCGGCGCGTCGAGTTCGCGGATACCGACATGGCCGGCATCATGCACTTTGCCCGTTTCTTCAGCTTCATGGAGGAGGCCGAGCACGAGATGCTGCGGTCGCGCGGGCTTTCGGTCATCATGCAGCACGAGGGGAAGAAGTACGGCTTCCCCCGCGTGGCGGCGCAGTGCGAGTTCAGCAAGCCGCTGCGTTTCGAGGAAGTGGTGGATATTCACGTCACGCTGAGCCGAATCGGCGCCAAGGCCCTGACGTTTTCCTGCGAGTTCAAACGCGGCGGCGAGGTGCTGGCCCGCGGTTCGATCACGACCTGCTGCTGCCTGGTCGGTCCCGAGGGCATGAAAGCCACGCCCATCCCCGAGTTTTTCCGCGAACGATTGACCAGCGGCTCCTGAGCTGCCGATCAGGACGCCGGTGAGGAACGCCAGCAGGCCGTCTGGCGCGACCTGGAGAATCGCGCTGGCGAGCGGCGGTGAATGCTAGAGAACGCCGAAAGCTTGAAGGAAGTCGACGGCGGAGGCGGCTGCCGCGGTGGGATGGTCGCCGTGCCGAGGGGCTGCACGGCGAAGTCGCCGTACATGCGGGCGTCTTCCTCTTCGAGGGCGATCGCCAGGGCGAGGAGTTCACGTTCATCGAGGCCCTGGATGGAGCGCAGGCCAGCCATCTCCTGCGGTCGGATCGGTTCGGGCACTTGTCCGCAAGGGGAAGAGTGGTAGCCTGGAAGCGTGCCATCCGCAAAGGACTGAGCGTTCTTGTCGGGAGCCGGGGCATGTTCACGGGGCTGGTGGAAGCGTTGGGGACCGTTCACGCCGTGATCGCGGAGCCGCCGGGCTGCCGGCTGGTGATCGAGCAGCGCACGATGGCGGGCGAACTGGAGCTGGGGGAAAGCGTGGCGGTCAACGGGGCGTGTCTGAGCGTCGTGGAGTGCACGGCGGATCGCTTCGCCTTTCAGGCTGGGCCGGAGACGCTGGCGAAGACCAACCTGGGCACGCTGCGGCCTGGGGACGCGGTGAACCTGGAAAGGGCGCTCCGCGTCGGCGATCGGCTGGGCGGGCACTGGGTGCAGGGCCACGTTGACGGCGTCGGCACGATCGTCGAGCAGGAAGTGCAGGGGGAATGGCAGATGGTCGCTTTCCGCGCGGCGCCAGCACTGCTGCGATACCTGGCGCCGAAGGGGTCGATCGCCGTGGATGGCGTCAGCCTGACGGTGGTCGAGGTCGGGCCGACGACGTTCCGCGTCATGCTGATCCCCCAGACCCTTGAACGGACGACCCTGGGCCGCAAGCGCGTGGGCGATCCGGTCAACCTCGAAACCGACATTCTGGCGAAGTACGTGGAACGCCTCCTCGCCCCGACCTCCTGAACCGACGCCAACCATGAGCACGCCAAGACAGACCCAGTCCTACCTGCGGAACCTCTTCGCCGCCCGCGGACTCCGCCCGAAAAGCAAGCTCGGGCAGTGCTTCTTGATCGACCTCAACTTGATGGACCTGATCGTCAAGACGGCGGAATTGAGCCGGCGCGATCTGGTATTGGAGGTCGGTTGCGGCACGGGGAGCCTGACCTGCAAGCTGGCGGCTGAAGCGGGCGGATTGCTGGGAGTCGAAATCGACCGCGACTTCTTCGAGCTCGCCAGGCAGAACACGCTCATGGAGAAGAACGTGCTGCTGGTCAATGCGGACATTCTCGAGAGCAAGCATCGCATCAACAGCAAGGTTCTGGAGACGCTGGAGAAGATGCTCTCCGCCGGTCCCGCGGATCGGCTCAAGCTCGTTTCCAACCTGCCGTACGTCGTCGCCACGCCGGTCATCAGCAACCTCTTGCTGACCGAGCTGCCGTTCGAGCGGATGGTGGTGACGATCCAGTGGGAGCTTGCGGAGCGGTTGGCCGCACAGCCGGGCACAAAGGACTACGGGGCGCTCACCGTGCTGGTGCAGAGCCTGGCCGAGGTCGAGATCGTGCGCCGTCTGCCGCCCCAGGCCTTCTGGCCGAGGCCCAAGGTCGATTCGGGACTGGTGCTGATCCGCCCGTCCGCCCAGCGGCGCGCTCGCCATGCCGACCTGCCAGGCTTTCACGCCTTCATCCGCGATCTTTACCTGCACCGGCGGAAGAACCTGCGCGGGGCCTTGCTGCCGCAGCTCGCGCACCGCTTCACCAAGCCGCAGCTCGACGAAGCTTTGACAGGGCATGGGTTCGATCCCAGCGGGAGGGCGGAGGCGTTATCGGTCGAGGAACACCTGCGGCTGTTTGACGTCCTTCGCAAGGGCCCCTGAAATGGAGCGGCCCGCGCCAAAGCGCGGGCCTCCAGAGTTTGCTAGTCGAACGCTTCGAGGCGGAGCTACATCGAGAACGAGCTGCCGCAGCCGCACTTGCTCTTGGCGCTGGGCACGTCCACGCTGAAGCCGCGCCGGTTCAGGTCGTCGTGGAAGTCGACGACGGCGTCGCTGAGATAAAGGTTGCTCTTGCGATCGACCACGAGCGGCAGGCCGTCGCAGTCGAGGAGTTCGTCGGTTTTCTCGTTGTAGTGCGGGTCGAGGTCGAGCTTGGGCTGGAAGCCGCTGCACCCGCCGCCCTTGACCGACAACCGCAGATAGACCCGCTGGTCCGGCGGCAGATTCTGCTCAGCGATGATCCGCTTAACTTCCGAAACAGCCTTTGGAGTCACCCTGATGGCCATGACGCTTGGCTCCTTCTTGAATTACGGAGGTTACCAACAAGATTATACACGCAATCTTCTGGCGAGGCGAGCGGAGTTCTTGGAGTGGAATTCAGCGACAATCACGGTCGCACCTGCGCCACCCTCGCCATTCCAGGCGATCAGTTGCTTGCTCTGCATTATCTGCCGTCCCCAGCCGCGTCGTGACGGCCTGGCTCTGTCAAAAGGACGCACGCCTGGCCGCCGCTCTGGAGCTGGCCAAGATTCTGAACGCAGAGGACGCGGAGGACGCAGAGAGGACAGACCACCAGCTTCTCCGTGCCCTCTGCGATCTCTGCGTTTCACAAAGCCCCGACCTGGCCGCTGCTCTGGAGCTGGCCAAGATTCTAGGAGATGCCAGGCAACCGCGGATTTCGCAGGTGTCGCAGACAAATCGGTGCAATCTGCGGATCGTCCTTTATGCGTCGCCGGTCTTCTGGCCCTGCCGAGAACACACCACGCAGGGTGGCAAGGCCAGAAGACCAGCGCCCGACGCGACGGGCGATTAGTGGTTGAACAAGAATGCTGGGCTATTGAGCAAGGCCCAGGCGACGTCCTGTGCGCCGACGAACCGCTTGTCGCCAGGGTTGCCGAACTCGGCCACGGCGCGGTTGAGACGAGCCAGCTCCTGGTCCTGGCTTCGGAAGTAGCGGGTCAGCTCGGCCTTTTGCTCCGGCGTCCGCGCCGCCTCGGGCACGGCGAAGATGGCGGCCAGGGCTTCGGGCGGACCCTGGAGCTTGATTGGCTCCTTGGAGGTCGTCGCCGTAATGCGGAAGCGGCCGATATTGTGGTCCTTGCCAGCGTAGCGTTGTTCCATGGTCACGGTGATGATCACGCCGTTGCTGTCGCCGATGGGCTCCTTGAGCTCGAAGGCGGCGACGTGCGGCTTGCCGAACTGCGGCGAGACCGCCCAGCCGCTGTTGGGATTGCCGTCGATGGCGCCAGCGACCGCCCAGCTGTCCTGCGAGAAGTCGGCCTGGGCCTTGTGCAGGGCGACGGGCTTCGCTTCGTCCGGCTTGTCCCGCGGAGCCACGGTGACCTTGAACTCGTTCAGCACGAAGTTTCCATTGGGGGCCCGGCCCGGACCCTGGGCTGGCAGGCTCGGATCGGGCAGCGTTTCGAGACGCAAGGCGGTGATATGGGTCAACTTGGTCTGGAACTTCA
>Ga0073934_10010684_pt1 | contig 11326 bp, 11 predicted proteins | sample LarsenN4metaG_FD_76834 | JGI IMG/M metagenome (GOLD analysis project Ga0073934, IMG submission 76834) | Hot spring sediment bacterial and archeal communities from British Columbia, Canada, to study Microbial Dark Matter (Phase II) - Larsen... ...
GGAGCGTCACCGCGTCCGGCGCGGCCCGCCACCTGCGTGAGAAGTTGGAAAGTCCGTTCGGCGGCACGAAAATCCGGGAAGGCCAGCCCCTGATCGGCGGAGACCACTCCGACCAGCGTCACGCCGGGAAAATCGTGGCCCTTGGCGATGAGCTGCGTCCCGACCAGAATATCGATCTTGCCGGCGCGGAAATCGGCCAGAATCTTCTGATAGGCGCCGACCCGTCTCGCCACGTCGCGGTCCAGGCGCGCGACCCGGGCCGTGGGAAACGTCTCGGCAATCTTCGCCTCAAGTTTTTCCGTCCCCTCGCCCACGTAGTGGAGGTATTCACTTCCGCAGGCCGGGCAACGCACAGGGACCGGCGCCGTATAGCCGCAATAATGACAAATCAAGCGGTGCTCGCGACGGTGGTAGGTGAGCGAAACCGAGCAATTCACGCAGCGCAAGGTCTCGCCACAGGCCCGGCAGAGAAGGAACCAGGAATAGCCGCGCCGGTTCAGCAGAATCATGATCTGCCGTCCGGCGGCGAGCTCCGCCTCGATTTGCTGCTTGAGGCGACGGGAGAACGGGACTTGCGTATGCGTCTCGCGGAACTCCTGCCGCATGTCGATGATTTCGACTCCGGCGAGCGGCCGCCCGCCTACGCGCTCTTCCAGTTTGAGCAGTCGGTACTTCCCCGCCTGGGCGTTGAAGTACGATTCCAGCGAGGGCGTGGCCGAGCCCATCACCACCAGGGCGCGGGCCAGTCGCGCGCGAACCACGGCGACGTCACGCCCGTGATACCGCGGTGTTTCCTCTTGCTTGTAACTCCCGTCATGCTCTTCATCCACCACGATCATGCCCAGGTTTTCGAGCGGTGCAAACACCGCGGAGCGCGTCCCCAGCACGACGCGGACCTGGCCGCGCCGCGCCTGCCACCAGGCTTTATGGCGTTCGTTCTCGCTCAATCCGCTGTGCAGGACGGCCACTTCCTTCCCGAAACGGGCCAGGAATTGTGCGGCGACGGCGGGCGTCAGCGCAATTTCCGGAACCAGCATAAGCGCCGTTCGACCCTGTGCCAGGCAACACGCAATCAGCCGCAGGTAGATTTCGGTCTTCCCGCTGGCCGTCACCCCATGGAGCAGGACGGCATGGAACTTCCGGGTTTCCAGCAACCCCGTGAGCTCCCCGAGAACCCCGCTCTGCCCCGCCGTCAGTTCTAACGTTTCACTAAGTTCAGGGGTCAGGCTCCCGCCGCCCAGACTTGGCGACTCTCCGAGTGCCACGAGCCCGTCGCGGTTGAGCTTGCGCAAATGCCCGAGCGTGCCGCGCGACGCCTTGAGAAGTTCGCGATGATCCTCGGCCGGGCCCCCCTGTTCGAGTGCCGTGAGGATGCGTTGTGCGACCGGCGAGAGCCGTACGGGCCGCTCGGGCAGCGCCGGTCCGGCCAGACGCACGCTCCAGATCTGGCGCTTCCCACGCACCATTTCCACTTCTTCCGCGGCCAGCCATCCCTGGGCCAGGCCTGCCTGGATGAGCTCGGTGGCTTGGCCCGCAAACTTAGCCCGGACACGCTCCACCGTGAGGCTTTCGGGCGGAGTGGCTTCCCTGCTCAGGTAGCGAAGGAACCTGGCTTCCACGCCGTTACGAGCCTCCTCGAGTAGGTTCGACTCAAGTAGTCGCAACCTTGCGCGACCGGCCTCGGTAAGCACCAGCCGTTTCATCCGCCGCGTTTCGGAGCGCAGCGGCAACATGGCGCGAAACACTTCGCCCACGGGGGCAAGGTAGTACTCGGCAATCCACAGCCCCAGGGTCAGCAGTTCGGGCGTGAGAACCGGCTCGGGATCGAGAACCTTGATGATTTCGCGGACTCTTAAGCCCGGGGCGAGCTGGGCCACCGGTTCGACGACAATCGCTGTGCCACGATGCGTCCCCAAAGGCACCTCGACCCGCTGGCCGATGCGGACGTCCAGGGTCGGCGGAACCAAATAGGTGAGCGGCTTGCGGATGGCCGCCAGCACGGCAACATTGATCAGCGCACCCGACGGAGCCACCTTCTTGCGGCCCATGTTGGCATTCTATGCTTGGACCCTTGGAATGACCAGAGATTGCAGGAGGGGCTTGCAGGGCATCACGCCGTCAGCAGGTTGATGGAAAATCCTCGACCCTGTCATCCTGAGGAGCCGAAGGCGCTTTCTATTCGCCTGACCCTACAAATGCCGGGACTCTTCGCGGAGTCTACCGGGAGCGAAATGCAAAGGATCCTTCGCTCCGCTCACGATGACAAGCGAATGGCCCAGAATGACAATGACCTCGGGTTTTTCAGAAACCTGTTAGAACCCGACAGGCAGGGGCAGAACCAAAAAGAGCGTTAACGATGGCGAAAGCGCGGGAGACAGATGAAATCTCTTGAGGCTTGTATCCAGCCAAGGTACGTACCGAGCGAGGGAAAGCCTCCGGAGTCATATCCCGTATCCGGATATTCGCTTGGCGACAGCGGAGAGGACTTCGTTGATCTCTTTGGCCACCGCGCCCATGCCCGCCGTCGCCGCCAGGGCTATGACGACGGCGACCAGGGCGTATTCCACCAGATCCTGCCCCGCCTCTTCCGCGTGCAATGCCGCGAGGATCGTCTGAGCCTGTACCCACAACCTGCGCAATCTCATATGCCTCCCCGTGAACTTCACCCTGAAGACGCATGGGCGTCCCGCGCCGCCTTACGGTGGCACCACCCCGCTATTTCTAGCAGGGTTGCGGCCAAACGCCAAGCCCGAAATAACTCGCGGCCAGCCTTTTGTGGGTGAATAGGTCCCGCGCGGCCCCGCCGTTAACTCCTCAGATAACGGCGTCCACTCCCTGGCACATCGCTTCTCGGCGCGCTGACCACCGCCGTCACCGGGCCATATTTCAGGAGTTAACCCTGCTGCGGCTATCCCAAGCCCGACCGTGCGCGGGCCGCTACCAAGTTTGAGTAGAGCTCACCCAGGCGTTCCAGCATTTTCACGGCCGAGGCGAAGTTGCGCCGGTTGATGTGCTCAACATTGAGGCCGAGAGGCGGCGGGTCGGGAGGCAGGTTGTCGAAGACATCCATGAGGATTCGCTGTGCCAAGTCGAGTGACCTTTGGAAGCAAGTCTCCTTCGGCGAGCTGGCTGCCTCGCCCAAAAGGAACCGGTCCAGGCTCGGAGGGATGTCCGCGCCTAACCAGCGCAGAAACTTGAGGTCGCTGGGATGGCTGACCGGCGCGAAGCTGAGGAAGATCCGCGCTTCGAGACCGTTCAGCCTCTGAAGCAGCCAAACGATGTCGTTAGAATCGAACAGCACCTGCGTGGTGAAGAACTGCATCCCCGCCGCCGCTTTGCCGCGAATACGGTCCGACTCATTTGGCCGGCTGGGAATGCTGATGCCGCCCAGCGAGACCTGCAAACCTGTGCTTTGAATCTGTCGAGCCGCCTCCACAGGGCCCGGTCCGGGGTAATGCCTCTTTGCTGACTCGCCCCCCACCAGAACAACGTGCTCGATCCCGTACCTTTCGCGCGTTTCGACAAACCAGCGGACCGGGTCCGGATCGTGCACGACCACGCGGTTGATCACCACATCTGTCGCCGCTTCGCGTCGAATGCGCTCGCCGAGAATACGCGGCTCGAGGCGCGGAACGAACCGGTAAGTGCGCTCTGCCCCCCGCGCCTCGTCGTGAATTTCCGGCAGGTTGATGGCGTCCGCCAGGCGGCGGACTTCGGCCACCTCACGAAGCACGGCCTCAACCGCTCCAGGCTTCGCCGCCTCAGGCGGCACAATCTCGAAAAGCGTCAGCGGAATGTCCGGATTGAGAAGTCTGTCTTTCAGATTCACACTCTACTCGCCGCAGGCGTGCGCCCCGACTCAAGAACCCCGTCGCCCATTCCAGCTTAGACTGCGCGCTCGAAGACCGCAACCCGAGATCACGACCCTCCCGGGCGTCCGCGGGTAAGTTCCCCGACCTCCTGCGCCGCGGCACACAGCAATGATTCCGCAACGCGCAGTTCGGAATGGTCATCCACGGCGGCGTGTAAAGCCTCCGAGCGCACGATCCTCGCCGACGGCTACACGACCTCGACGCGCGCCCCGCCCACGGAGGCGAGTGCGCGGTCGCGGGTCAGAAGCCGGGCGTCGAGCGCCTCGGCGAGAGCCAGATAAGCCGCGTCGTAAGCCGTCAGCCGGTTGCGCGTTTGCCAGACGCGAGGAAGAAGGACGAAGTGCGGATAACGATGAAGGGGAAGGTCGGCGAGGTCCGCTAGGGCCTCAGCGCCGCGGGCCGCCGAAATCACGCCGGTGCGGGCATAACGGCGCAGCACCTGGGCGATTTCGACGTCCAGCAGATGCGGCGCGTGCAAGGACTCCCCGGAGGCAAAGATCCTCCGGGCAATGCGCGATGCGGCGGGCGTCTGCAGCAGAACCTCCAGCACCGCCGAGGCGTCCACGACGATCAACGGCCTTCCCTTTCCGCCCGGACGGCAGCCGCGGGGGCCGGGCGCGGCCGAATGCGTGCACGCCCGGCCAGCCGCTGCTGGATTTCCTCGAGAGTCGGCCGCTCCACTGCCCGGCGCACTTCCCGCAGCAGGTAGTCCGAGAGCGACATGCCTTCCAGGGCCGCGCGCGCCTTGAGCTGGCGATGGAGCTCGGCCGGCACGTTCCGAATCTGGACCATCGTTGACATGCGAGAAGTATAGTTTCATCAATAACGCATGTCAACGCTCTGTTGTTCCCCGGGATCCCTCGCCTCGCGGACAGGCCGCCTGGCTTGGCCGAATTCGGTTCTGCTGGACCCCAAACGGGCCCGCCGCGGGGCTTTCGTCCAATCGCACTGTTACTCGTGTTATCCTACTCGCCGCGAATAGACATCATCAAGGAGTCCGAACCATGAAGCGAATCATGACGTGGGTATCTGCCATGTTTCTTGCCCTTCTGTCGTGCCATGCGATTGCCTTGGCCGCACAGCCTCCAGCAGCGCCCCCGGAATCGGCGTCGCAGCAATGGTTCCGCGACGCGAAGTTCGGGATGTTCATCCACTGGGGCGTGTACAGCGTGCTGGCCGACGGCGAGTGGGTGATGAACGAAAAGAAGATTCCGGTGGCCGAATATGAGAAGCTGCCGGCTAAATTCAATCCCACCGAGTTCGACGCCGCCGAGTGGGTAGCCCTCGCCAAGGCCGCCGGCGTGAAGTACATCACCATCACCAGCAAGCATCACGACGGCTTTGCGATGTTCGCCACTAAACAGTCCGACTGGAACATTGTGGACCGTACAGCGTGGAAGAAAGACCCGCTCAAGATCCTAGCCGATGAATGCCAGAAGCAAGGCCTCAAGCTGTTCTTCTACTACTCGCAGCTCGACTGGCACCATCCCGACTACTTTCCGCTCGGCCGCACGGGCCATTCGGCGGGACGCTCGCCGGGCGGCAACTGGTACAAATATCTCGACTACATGGACGCGCAGTTGACCGAGCTGCTCACCAACTATGGCCCCATCGGCGGCATCTGGTTCGACGGCATGTGGGACAAGCCCAACGCCGACTGGCGGCTGGAGAAAACCTACGGCTTGATCCACCGTCTGCAACCCGCTGCGATGATCGGCAGCAATCATCACCTGAAACCATTTCCCGGCGAGGACTTCCAGATGTTCGAGAAGGATTTGCCCGGACACGCCACGCAGAGTTTCAACGTGGGGCAGGAAATCGGGCAACTGCCGCTTGAGACCTGCGACACAATCAACATGTCCTGGGGATACAACGCGAACGATAAGCGCTTCAAGAGCTCAACGGAACTGATCCGCTACCTCATCCGCGCCGCCGGATACGACGCGAACTTCCTCCTAAATGTCGGGCCGATGCCCAACGGCAAGATCCAGCCGGAATTCGTCGAGCGGCTGAAGGCCGTCGGCGCCTGGCTCGAAAAGAACGGCGAGAGTATCTACGGCACGCGCGGCGGGCCGATTGCCCCGCGCCCCTGGGGCGTGACCACACAGAAGGCTAACACGATCTATGTCCACATCCTCGATTGGAAAGATTCAGCGCTCCTGCTGCCCAAACTCGCGCGCGAAATCGAATCCGCGGCGATGCTTGGCACGCGGGACAAGGTCGAAGTCGTCGAGGCCGATTACGGCACTGTGCTCAAGCTGCCCCCATCCGCCCAGGACGCGGTGGATAACATTGTGGTGCTCAAAATACAGTAGGGGAGAACCTTGCCCTCCCCTGCGAGCCTGAAGGGTACCACTAGAAGTTTCCGAGACACCGGATCTCATTGTCATTCTGAGCCCTTCGCTTGTCAGCCTGAGCGTCGCGAAGGATCCTCGGCATTTCGCTCAGGGTAAGCTCCCCGAGGAATCCCGGCCTTTGTGGGATCCGGCCAATCCAGAGATCCTTCATCGCCTTCGGCTCCTCAGGATGACCGCGGCGGGGACTTTTGAGCAACCTGCTAGCTGGCGGACTTCAAGAACGCGCGGATCGTTTCGAAATCCTGGCGCAGGATTTTTTCTTCGCGCGGGTTGCGGAGAATGTAGGCGGGGTGGTACGTGACGAAGGCTTTGGTCGAGCCGAAATCAAAGAATCGACCTCGGACGCGCGTGATGCCCTCCCTGATCCCCAGCAGCGTTTTCATGGCCGGGGCACCCAGGCAGCAGACTAGGCGCGGCTGAATGGCTCGGAGCTGGCGAAACAGGAAGGGCGAGCACGCATCGACCTCGTCTTTTTCCGGCGCACGGTTGCCGGGCGGGCGACACTTGACGATGTTGCAGATGTAAACCTCTTCGCGTTTCATCCCGATGAGTTGAATCATCCGATTCAGCAGTTGCCCGGCGCGGCCCACAAAGGGTAGCCCCTGCTCGTCTTCGTCGGCGCCGGGACCTTCACCCACAAAGACCAGCTCGGCGCGCGGATCACCCTGCCCGAACACGATCGTCTTGCGCCCGCCGGCCAGCTTGCAGCGGTGGCAGTCGCCCAAATCTTCGCGGATCTCTTCCAGCGTCTCGCGCGCTTGGCGCGGCGCGGGAGGAGCCTCGAAAAGACTCAGGGTAAGCGGAGGTAGGGTGATGGACGGGACTCGGGACTCGGAAATCGGGAATCGGAGGTCGGGAGTCGGGACACGGGGCTCGGGTTTCGGTGTTCGGGTTTCGGGCGCTGGCTGCCCGCCCGCAGTATCCATGCCATGGTGGGGTTGCGGGTGAGCTTCGCTTTTCGTTTTTCGATTTTCGAAATCTGTCCCCGGCTCTCGGCGATAGAACTCCTCCAGCCCCAGATCGCGATAGAACTCGAGCCAGGCGGCGAGTTCGTCTCTGAGCCGATTGTCCATGGGAAAAGAGGTTGAAGGTTACAGGGGACAGGGTCCGGAAGCCGCAACCGGCGCCAGTCCCTACCCCCGATTTTTTCTCAGCGCCACCACTTCATCGAGAAGACGGTTGCTCACCTCGAGTTTCGACATCTTTTCGAGAGGCACCTGCCGCCCATCCGGAAAAATGAACGTGACGATGTTGGTATCCACGTCGAACCCGGCACCTTCCCGCGTGACGTCGTTGGCGACGATCAGGTCAAGCTTCTTGCTCCGCAATTTATGCGTAGCGTTTTCGACGACGTGGTCAGTTTCCGCGGCAAAGCCAACCACGATTTGATGGGGCTGTCGCCGTCGTGCGATTTCGCCGAGAATGTCGCGGGTCGGTTTGAGTTCGAGCGAACGAAGAGCTTCGCGCCGTTTGATCTTGCGCGCCCGGAGCTCCACCGGCTGAAAGTCTGCGACCGCGGCGGCCATCACCACGCTGCTCACTTCCGGCAAACGCGCCATCACCGAATTCGCCATTTCCTCGGCGGTGCGAACGCGCTCGATTTCGACGTTGGAAGGAGGATCCAAACGGGTGGGGCCGCTCACCAGGATGACTTTCGCACCCCGCCGACGCGCCGCTTCGGCTATCGCATAGCCCATCTTCCCGGAAGAGCGATTGCTCAGGTATCGGACGGCATCGAGCGGCTCCTCCGTGGGTCCGGCTGTCACCAGCAGGGTTTCACCCTTCAGGTCGTCCCGGATCCCCAGCGTCTCGAAAACCGTCCTGGCAATCGAGGCCACGGAGGCCAAGCGTCCCGCACCCGTCATGCCGCAGGCCAAATAGCCCTCGTCCGGTTCGACGACCTTCACGCCGCGGGCGCGCAGAGTCTCCAGGTTCCTCTGCGTTGTCGGGTGCTCCCACATGTTCACGTTCATGGCAGGAGCCACGATGAGCGGAGCTTTCGTGGCAACCACGAGCGTCGTCAGGAAATCGTCGGCAATCCCGTGGGCCAATTTGGCCAGCACATTGGCCGTGGCCGGCGCAATGACAAGCGCCTCGATCGACTGAGCCACGGCGATGTGCTCGATGGCGCTTTCGACGTTCGCCTCGCCGCCCGACTCGCCGAACATTTCCGTGATCACCTTGTGGCCAGAGAGTGCCGCAAAGGTCAACGGCCGGACGAACTCACAGGCATGGCGAGTCATCACGACCTGCACATCGACCCCCTTGTCCTGAAGCACACGAAGCAGCTCCGCGGCCTTATACGCCGCGATCCCGCCCGTAATGCCCAGTGCCACCTTCATCGCCGGTTCCCGGTTACTGGTTCCAGGTGTCACATGGTGCCGCTATCACCTGAAGCCCTGTGTCATACCCTAACTCACTTCGCCGCTTTGGATTTCTTGGCCTTCTCGCCGTTGTTAGTGGCGGGTTCGAGGATTTCGAAGGGCACCAGCCCGCCCTCGACTTCCATTTGTGCCACCTTCGTCGCTTTTTTCGTCTGGGTCTGGACAAGCGGCCTCGCCCCCGCCTGGAGTTGCCGGGCCCGTTTGGCGGCAACCAAGATGAAGCGAAACTTGCTGTCCAACCCCTGCGGTACATCCATGGGTTATTTTCCTCCAAAAGTCCTGCAAATCTCTCGGGCGCGGTCCTGTTGAACGCGCCTGCGCAGTTTCGCGGCCTCGACCACGGCACGCAAAGCCCGCGCGGCCGGGCGCAGCTTGTCATTCACCACCAAGTAGTCGTATTCCGGCCAGTGGCGGATCTCGCGGCGTGCGTTCGCCAAGCGCCGCTCGATTACTTCCGGCGCATCCGAGCGTCGGCGCCGCAGCCGCCGTTCCAATTCCTGAAACGAGGGCGGCAGGATGAAAATGCTTACCGCTTCCGGCAATCGCGCGCGCACCTGCCGATGGCCCTGCACATCAATGTCGAGGAGGACGTCTTCGCCGGCTTCCTGGGCCACGCGGAGTTGCTTCTGCGCGGTTCCGTAAAGCTCGCCGACGACCTCGGCCCACTCGACGAATTCCCCGGCCGCGACCATCCGGCGAAACTCACGCTTGCTCACGAAATAGTAGTCACGACCCTCCTTCTCGCCGCGGCGCCGCGGGCGCGTCGTGTAGGAGACGGAGAAACGGAGGCCCGGCATCGCGGCAAGCAGTCGCTTGACCAGTGTCGTTTTCCCTGACCCGGACGGGGCCGAAATCACAAAGATGCTGCCAGGGGTATTGCGCGGGGAATTCTCCGGCTTGTCACTCATTCGATGTTCTGCGCCTGCTCGCGCAGTTTTTCGATTTCCGCCTTCATCTCGATCGCGTGCTTCGTAATTTCCACACCCACCTCGGGGACATCGGTGGTCTTCGCCAGCATCGTGTTGGCTTCGCGATTCATCTCCTGCAACAGGAAATCCAGCTTCTTGCCCACCTCCGGACCTTCCGCCAGGAGTTCGTGGATCTGGTCCAGGTGGCTGCGGAAACGGGTCAGCTCTTCCGCAATATCCAAGCGCGAGGCCAAAAAGGCCACTTCCTGGGCCAGTCGGCCCGCATCGACCTCCGTCCGCCCCGACGAGCCGAGCATCTCTGACAAGCGGCGTTCCAAGCACCGCCGATAGAACGAGGGAGCATCTTGCGCCAGCCCCAGGACTTGGTCGACCAGGATGGCGAGCCGCGCGAGCCGGGCACGCACATCCTGCTCCAGCGAATACCCTTCGCGCCCCCGCATTTCGTTCAGCTGAACCAGCGCCGTCTGGGTCACCGCCTCCAGCGTTTTCTGGATGCGCGGCAACAGCTCGGCAGGAATATCTCCGTTTGCCGACGTGACCATGCCGGGAATCCGCAACAGCGCCACGAGATCCGGCTCCGAGGCGTATCCGAACTCCCGCCGCAAGTCCTGAATAGCTCCGAGATACGCTTCCACTAGCTTCCGGTCGATCTCCAGGGTTGCCTGCCCGCAGCAATCCACATTAACCTGGACCTCCACATGGCCGCGCGTAATGTGCTCCTTGATCAGATTGCGGAGGACCGGCTCCAGTGCATCCAGGCCCGGAGGAAGGCGGAGCTGCAAGTCCAGGAACCGATGGTTGATGCTCTTCACGCTCACCACCACCCTGAGACCCGGTTCCTCGTGTTGCGCCCGGCTATAGCCGGTCATGCTGCGTAGCATGGAGTGTCTTCCATTATCCGTGGTCCGTTGTCCGCCGTCGCTGGTCCCTTGTGCCTGGCCCTTGGTTTCAGAGCCTGAATCTTGAAGTCTTGATTCAAAATCCTGTTCTTCAGGCCTCGGCGTCCACGAATTGCAGTTCGTGCAGTCTCTGGTAAATACCTCCGCGACTGATCAGGTCTTCGTGCGTGCCCACCTCGGAAATGGTCCCGCGATCCAGCACGACAATCCGGTTGGCGCGCCGAACGGTGGAAAGCCGGTGCGCAATCACCAAAACGGTGCGGCCCGCCATCAGGTTGTTAAGGGCGCGCTGCACCAGCAGTTCGGATTCCGTATCGAGCTCGGACGTCGCCTCATCGAGGATGAGCACGGGCGCATTCTTGTATAGGGCTCGGGCAATGGCGATCCGCTGGCGCTGGCCGCCCGAGAGGCGCTGGCCGCGCTCCCCGATCATGGTCTGGTAGCCTTCCGGCAATTCCGTGATGAAATCATGGGCCAGCGCGGCTTGGGCGGCTTCTATGACTTCCTTTTCGTTCTGGACGGCGCGGCCGTAGGTGATGTTGTTGAAAACCGTGTCGTTAAAGAGAAACGTCTCCTGTGTAACCAGCGCGATCTGGGCGCGTAGCGAGCTCAGTTTGACGTCGCGGACATCATATCCATCCACCAGGATGCGCCCGCGCGTCACATCAAAGAAGCGGGGGATGAGGCTGGCCAAAGTGGTTTTCCCTGCCCCGCTCGACCCGACGATTGCCACAACTTCGCCCTTGGCAATGCGCAGGGTGACGTCTTGCAGCAACGGGAGGCCATCCTCGTACTCGAAGTCGACATTCTCGAAGGCAATCTCCCTGCGGAAAGGCGGAAGCTCGATCGCGTGGGGTTTCTCCACGACTTCCGAATGAACATCCA